>JACCDG010632445.1_pt1 | contig 17187 bp, 15 predicted proteins | sample 7442471 | NCBI WGS metagenome assembly JACCDG01 (sample SAMN15323444, study PRJNA562643) | freshwater metagenome | isolation source: river surface water | place: USA:Blue River Watershed | collected 2017-08-17 | reverse complement strand
TGCGGCCCGCTTGGGGTCCAGCTTGCCCAGACTGAGTCCGAGTTTCTCCAACGTCTCCATCAATTCGGGAATGGAGGTGTCTTTTCCTTCGTCGTCGAGCACGCTTTGAAGAGCCCGTACGGCCTCCCCGGCCTCGGCGGTTTTACGAGCCATACGTTGCGCTTCGCTTTTGTTCAACGCAAACTTCTTGCCTCCCTCCGACAACGCACCCCATTCTTCTTCGGACATACCGACGGCGGCGGCGCGCTCCTTTTCCGTAAGCGTACTGGCGCTGCGGCCCAGCGTGCCTTGCTGCTGCATGATCGACATGATGTTGGCCATCTCGCCGCGACGGATACCCTTCTGAGCAAGCGGTCCGTCCCTGTACAGGTCGTTGATCGAATCCTGCAAAGCCGAAGTCATGCCGAACGACAAGCCCTGCTGTCCGCTGAACGGATCGGTCGTCAGCGACTTCATCTCCTGGATGCGCTGGTTGGCGGCCCACATGGAGCCGCCGGGCGTGAGTTTGTCGACGTAATCCAGCATTGATCCGCCGAACATCGTCAGCATGGGAAGGATGCCCTGCAGCGAACCCATCGTAGCTTTACGTTCGGCATCGGTCATCTTACGACCGGTAAACGACTCGTGCATGTTGCCGATGTCTTGGTAGATGGCATCCGACTGCGACCTACTCATGTCGGTCAAGTCTTGCAACTTGTTCCGCATGTTGAACCAATTACGACCCAACGGCTGGTAGTTGCGGCCCGTCATCATGGACATCAGCTGCGGCAGAAAGGCCAAGAACATCTGCTGCATCATCGCGTCTTGACCGCCGGCCATAACCACTCCTACACGTTTTGCGTATTGCGTTCGAGGAACTCAACCGTTTTCTTGATCCGCGCTTGGACCTCGGGATCATCGGTGCTGCCGTACTTCTTCTCCCAAGATTGCTTCGCCTGCTTGTTCAGATCCTCCTCGGTCTTCTTCTCGAACGTCATCCAGGGATAGTACAGCTCTTCCCACCGTTCGTACGTCGCGTCGATCTGCTTCGCAAATCGCGTCCGAAGTTCCGGAATACCGCCGTAGGCGTGCAGCTTGCCCAACAGCACATGCAGATGCAACTCGTCTCCGTGGAGGTTGGCCCGCCGTCGTCTTTCTTCCAGCATCCATGCAAGTCGGATATGGGAGTGGGCATCGCAACCATCGTGCTGCAACGCCCTAACCGGATCGTCAGCCAACGTGCCGACGAGCAGGTAGACGAGGCGGTTTTTCAGAAAAACTCGGGGTTGCTCGCATTCGCCAGCATCCAAGCCTGCAACGCCGCGAACTTCCCGTACGCCCGCCGAACGGCATCCGTAACGATGTCGGTCTTCAGCAGATCTTCGACGATGTTGGCGTGCATCGTCTTAACCTCGTCCTTCTTGACCTCGAAGTCGAGATCATCGAATTCAGGGCAATCCTCCGTACCGCTGTCGTTCGAGAAGGATTCGATGGACAACGCCATGCGGTAGTCTTGCGTCTGCACGCTCATCTGCATCAAATGCAGTTCGGTCACGACCGGCAGCAAGCCGAGCATGTCGCGGTAGATTTGATCGCGAATCGCGCGTTCTTCCTTGGTCAGCAGCGTACGGAACGTCACCCGCAGACGACCTCCGAACAGGGCGTAGTCCTTGTAGAACCTCTTGCCCGAAACCACAGCCGTGACGTACCGCAGCTTGTCTTCGTCGGAGACCGCAGCAGTATCCGGGTTGTGGATGTCCCAGCCGCACTGCGGGCAATGCTTCGGGGCCGTAGGCAATTCCGCCTTGGGCTCGGCTGGGGGTGTCGGCGACTCCGCCTTAACGCCTGCCGGCGACTCTTGGGGCTTGATTGGTCCCGGATCACGAGCAGCCTCGCGGTAGGCTTTGGCGACATCGGGCGGCAAGCCGGCCGTTGCCTTGTCGATCTCGTCCCGTTGCTTGACCTTGCGGGTCACTTCCTCGATGTAGCCGCGGATCTCCGCTTGCTTGGCCGGCGGAAGGCTCTCGATGGTCACCTCCTGTGGCATCGCAAGGGGGGCCTGGTTCGGCAGGGCCCCCGGCGGCAGCACGGTCCGCTTCTCCTCGGCCACCTGCCGCCGAACCTCTTCCTGGTAAGCCTTGATGTGCCGGTCGATCACGTCGGCCAGATCGTTCGGAATCACGTCGCCGCGCTTGAAGTCCGGCTTGATCTTCTGGATCTGCCGAATCGCGTCTTCCGGGGTGTAGTCCGTCGAAATGACGGAGCCGGGCGACGCCGGCAGCACCTGCAGCCCAGGCGGGATGTTCGGGTTCGTCTCATGCGTCATCGCTTGCGGATGACGGAGTTCCTGGTCGGTCAGTTGCGACTTACGCCGCATTCCGGAATACGCCTTCGCCATACGTTCCCTTTTCACGACTCAAAGAATGACCATGTATTCCTTCATCGACTTCTTTTCGGGTGCCGAATACTCCGCATCCGAATAGGCTGCACCGTTCTCGCCGCGATCCTTCGACACGCGGTCCGAAGACTCACGATACTTCAAATCCACGGTTCGCCAACCGTCCTTCTCGAAAACGTTTTCCCCGGGGAAGGGGTACGTCTTCTTCGAGCCGGCCGTAATCGATTTCTCTTCCCACTTCTCGACTTGGGTTCCGTCGAGGCGGGCCATCTGTTGCCAGCGGTCCTCGTAGACCACCATCGTCTCGGTCTTGTAGTCACGTTCCTGCCGGAAACCAAAGACGGCCGTTTTGACGAACTGATCCGAGCCGGGCTTGTCGTCCCCTTCGTACCAGTCCTTCTGGAACTTCGTCTGCGCCAGGTTGTAGAAGCCCTTGAGCTTCGACAACGAGTCACGCACTTCCTTGAGGAACTTCTCGTACTGCCGCACGGATTGCGCGGTCAGCTTGCCGATGCTGTTGACGCCGTCCGTCGTACCGATCTGACCACTGACCACAGCCAGACCGTCGCCGATCGTGACGTTCTTGCCGACGCTGGCGGTCTCGGTAACGTTCAGGTTACCATCCAGATTGACGCCCGTGGAGTCGAGAATGAATCCCTTGGTACCCTTCTTCTTCCCGTCCGTGAACGAGTAGGCGTTCATGCGGTTGGTGAAATTGAGGTTGATGTCGACGGCCCGCACCTCCAGGTTGCCGTCCATGTTGCCCGCATCCAACACGATGTTTCCGGGCCCGTCGAATCCCGTCGAGCCGCCGCCGGAAGCGCCGCCGCTGCCACCGCTTCGGATGTAGACGTCACGGCCGTAGGTCAGCACGCGGGATCGTACGGCTCGGAACAGGATGCCGTTCTGAACCGTGTCCTCGCCGGGCCCCTTGTTGAAGTCGAACTTGTCGGACTTCGAGCGACTTTCCACCAGGATGCCGCCGCCTTCGTCGGCGTCGTCGTTGCCGGCCCGGATCTGCATGTTGTTGCCGGCTTTGATCCGCACATCCTTGTTGGTCGTCGTCAGGTCCAACGAGTTCTTGGCTCGCAAGGCGATGTCGTGGCCGCCCCAAATCACGACATCCTTGCCGGACTTGAGCCAAACACGATTGGGAGCCGAGAGGGTGATGTCGCCGCCGGCCATCGTAATGGTCGCCCCGTACCCGTCGCCGATGACCACTCCGCCCTCGCGGAGCATGCCGAAGAACGACTCGTTGGGGTAGACGTCGACCTCTTGCATCCGGCCGTCGATCTTGATCTTCTTGGGGGTGGGCGGCTCCAGGTTCTGCTTGCTGCGGAGCCGATCGAACTCCACCTTCGGAATCTCGCCGACGATTTCGGTCAGATCGCTCTCTTCCGCGACACCCCAGTCGCGTTTGTGATACACGAAGGGGTGCAACTGCTCCCAGTTGAACAAGGCCGACAGTCGGTCGGCGACGGCGGCGGCGGGCAGCAGCCCCTTGTCGTCGTTGTTGACCTGCGGAATCTTGATGTCGGCTTTGATCGTGTGCGTGGGGCTGCCGTTGAGTCCGGAGGCCGCGTAATTGGTGGTCGTATCGCCGCGAGGATCTTCCGGCCGCTTGAGCGGGCGCGGTGCGGGCGTAGGGCAGCGCTTGGTCAGCCAGAGACCCGACATGGAATGCTGGCCGTACGTCCCGTCGAGCCCGTAGGCGTGCCCGGCAACCGACAACCAGGGAGCGGTCTGGCTGTAGCGATGCGCCCCGCCGGACGGTTCCTGGATCGACAGAGGCATGTCGAACCGCGAACCCTGCCCGAGGTAGCCCTGGAACTGCCGCGAGCGCCAGAAGGGCATCTGGTCGTCGTAGGAGGGCTCTATAGCCGCACGAACGGCTTGCTGGCCTTGGGTGGCTGCGGCGGCGAACGACCTCGTAGAGGTGCCGCCACGGTCCGCCAAGCCCATAGCCTCCCAAAGGTAGGGGCTCCAGCCTTGCATCCAGTAGGGCTCGCCGTTGTCGTCGTAGGCGTGCAGCTCGGCGCCGGAGGCCCAGATCTGCAGATTGGTGGCGGCCAACCGCACCAGTTCGTCCTGGTAGAAGGCGAACAAGCCGGTGTACTCGTTGACGGCCAATTGAGCCATGAACGAGTCGACGGCAAGCCGCACCCCCGTCTCCGTAATCGCACCCCATTCGCCGGCCGTGGTCGAATCGACCGGGCGTCCGGCGGAGAAGTCGCCGACGAAACCGCTGGCCAGCAGGTTGGTCCAAGCCGAATGAGCCGTATCGACATGCAGCCCGCTGCGGGAGGCTTGGTGCAAGAAGTCGCTGCGGGAAAGCCGGCCGTCGGTCTGGAAGCTCGGCAGAACGCAGACGATGATCCCAGGCAGGAAAGCCGAGGAGCGGTCTTTGACGACCAGCACCGAGGAGCCCGGTGGGATGACTGCGATCTCGCAAGCCCCGACGGCGGAGAACGAACAAGCCCCACCGAGCACGGCGGGTCCGGCCGGAACTCCGCCCGTGTACTGCACCCAGTACGAGTTGGCGTACGGTACGGCATCGACTACCATCCCGACGGCCAGCATCAGGGTGTCGTGCATCCCGGACTGGTAATTGACAAGAGTCCGGTTGACGTCGGAGGACATTCCGAGCGCAACCGGACTCTTGTGGTCTTTCAGCCGCTGGAGAGCCTCCGCCCCGCGATCAACGTTGCGTTGCCCGGCCATCGGTATCCTTCGTTTGCGTTACACGATCTCGAGCGAGATGAAGATCATCTGCAAGGACTCGTTGATCATCATATCCTGGGCGGACACGCTGATCGACACGCTGGTAAGAACGCAGCCGCCGATCGCCAGGGAGTAGAGCGAGCCGGAGTTGTCGCCGTTGCAGCCCATCCGCGCAGCCAGGTCGATGTTGTTCGACCGGGCGTTGCAGACGTTGCCGAACTTCCGGTAGAACGCGGCCTGAATGGCCCGCGGTCCGATGATCCGGCTGAGGCTGGCCTGCCCTTGCGTGCGGCCTGCGATCAGGTAGCTGTTGGGGCTGCCGACTTCGTACAGCCGAGTGACGTTCTGGCTGTACGAAACCTGCAGCGATTGCGTCAACAAGCCGACCCCTCCGGCCAGCGAAAACCCATCCGAACCGACACCCGCAAAAGAGAGCGTCGTATCTTCGGCCGAAAAGGCACCGGCAATGACCGAGCCCTGACGGGAGTAAATGTCCCCTGCCATCCGTCTGCCCTCTTGGCGTTAGATGATGAGTTGGTTGAGGTCGATGTTGTTGATCGGAGCCGGCAGCGTCAGGTTCTCGGAGATCACGACGCGATCCTTCGCGGTCGGATGCCGAGAGATGTCGACGATGGTGTAGTCGACCACGATGCTGCCGAGCAACGGATCGCTGGACGGGCTCTTGAGAACCTCGAGAGCCGCCCGCAGATCGACCCGCATACGATCCAATGCCGAAGGAACGGCGTTGGCTTGACCGATGTATGGCTCCAAGGTCTTCCGTTGGTACTTGTTGACGACGTCGAGGACCGTAACGGCCATCTCTTCCCGTTGGTTGACGCCGGAGATGTCCGTCGTCAGAGCCATGTGGGTGAAGACCTGGCCGGCCCGATTCTTCAGCACCACCCAGACGCCGGCATTCCGAAGAATGTCGATCTGCGTCATGGACAGCTCGATGCCGCCCGAAACGTCGGTGATGCCGGTCAACTCGTAGTTCGTCAGCGCCCGGTGCGGTTCGATACCGGACCGCACCCCAGCCAGGTAGGCACAGAGGAGCGTACTCGGCAGATCGGTGTAGCCGCCACCGGAGTAGACGGGCGGGTAGACCAGCCGAACCCGGCGGTCGCTGATGGCCGTCGCCTCGGCGGCGATCGCCGTGACGAACTCCGTCGCGGAGCGAGTCCGCCAGATCTCGACCTTCTGCGGCGTGTTGACGGCGCCGGTGTGCCCGGTCAGCAACAGCAGCGTGTCTTCGCCCTGGACGGTGTCGACCTCGAACTCGGTCCAGCTCGTATCGAAGCCGTTCGTCGTGTAGAGGAACCGCACGATGTCTCCGGCCCGAACTCCGGCGTCGACCAGGGACACGTCGGCGGTCGTGATCGACAGCAACGTGTACTGGGTGCCGGAGGTTTCGATGTCGTCGGTCAACGTCGCCAGAACCACTTCGTCGTTGGCGGTCTCGCCGATCAGCTGAACCGTCAGAGCGGACGTGGCCGGCTGCCACCGCACCCGCTCCAGACCGGCCGTCGGGCCGGATTGGGCAGTGATGTGGGCCTGGAACAACGCCAGCACAGCCGCATCTGTCGTCAGCGGAACCAGTCCGTAGGCTTCGGGAACACCGACCAGCTTGTCGAGCGAGTTCTCCCAGGAGTCGAGGTCGTCCGGATCGCATACCGAGACGCCCAGAACGGTTTCGCCGCGAGCGGCGCCGACCGCCTGGAACACCGCGTACTTGAACGGATTGTCCGGGTGGGTCTGGCCAGGGATGTCGTCGTAGCTGTCGATGTCGTACTCGGTGACGCCGGTGCAGAGAGTCGGCGACCACTCCCGGTACTCGACGTAGAGCGTCCCGGCCTCGACGGGCAGCGGCATCTCGGTGCCGTCGTCGGTCCAGGTGTCGTCGTACAGTTCGGCATCGGAGCTGATCGTGATCTGCGTCGCTTCGGTCGACCAGTTGACGGCCGGCGGGGCGCTGATGCGATCCTGCGGCAGCTCGATCGAAGCCTTCTTGATGTAGAGCTTCAGCTCCAAGTCGGTCGCCGTCAGCAGGTCGTCCGACATGCGATGACCGAGGATGATCGTGCTGGCCCGGCCGGTCGAGGCCGCCGTCGCCAGGATGGTGTACTTGTCGCCCTTCCGCAGCGGCTCGTCGAACGCGATACGCACGCCATGCGAGCCGACCACGACGGGCGTGGCCGCTGCGACGACATCCGTCGGACCGGACTGGTCGAGACCGCGAGCCGTGGTGACGACGATCTGGGGCGGATCGACCGCATCCAGCTCGCCGCCGCGAAAGACTTCGATCAGGTAGGTGTCGGTGAAGGTTCCGGTGTACGTTCCGGAAGCCGTAGCCGTGGGAGCCGTGAACGCCTGATTCACGACGATCCGCCACTTCTGGCCGACGACCAGGTCGTTGTGCGAGATCTCGTTCTCTTCGGCGATCGAGGAGCAGCTGGCGCTGTCGAAGGTGAGCGTGACCTCCAGACCGTTGGCGCCGATGGCGAAAGCCGTGTCCAACTCGGCCGGTGTCACGTTGTCGGCGTCGTCCAGACCGCTGGCCGAGCGAACGCGCAACAGCGCCGTGGTCAGATCGCCGTCGACCGAGCTTTGGATCACCTCGATGTCGTAGGTCTCGGAGATGTTGCCGTCCACGAGCCCGCTGTAGCCGTTGATGTCGGCCGTCAGCGTGATGCAGTTCTCGAGATCGTCCAGCTTGGTGACGCTGCCGGAAGCGCCCTGGGTCGTCTCGTTGCCGGAGTCGCCCGCGGCGGCGCCGATGGCAGCCGCGACGACCTCGTAGGCCAGACCCTTGACGTAAGTGTTCAGCTCCAGCGAGTCGCCGCTGACGACGCCGCGGATGTAGACCAGGTCGCCGACCGCCACATCCCGATCGTAGAATTCGGCACTGCGGGGGTAGGCCCCATTCGTGGCGAACCCGAGCGTGGTGGACCGGATGCGGTTCACCTTGCCGGAAACGGGGGCGATGACGCTGCCGGTGCCGATGCTGTCGGTGAAGTACCGCAGCTTGGCGTTGTCGAGGTAGACCTTGACGTAGGTCTCGTCGACCAGCCCGCCGGCGGAACGTCCGGGCCAAGCGTAGGCCGTGTCGTCCAGAGGATCGTAAGCCCCCAGCCGAATTGCGGTCTTCTCGGAAGCCTCGGCGTAGCGATGCAGAATCGCGTTCGGACCGACAATCGTCGCCCGCACCGGTTCCAGAGCCGTGCTCTGGTTCGTGTTGAAGCTCGTATAGATTGCGACTGCCGGTCGGTCGATAGCCATCCTTGCGCCTCCGTGCGCTGCGTCTTGCAGGCGTTTCCGTCAGTGTAACAAAGGATCACGGGCACTGAATGTCGTAATCGATCTGGAGCCGCTTGATTTTGGGCAAGTGCGGAATCAGCTCGAACGTATCTTCAAACGCATAGGATACCGTAACCGGCACCACAAATTCCTTCAAAGACTTCGCCAGAGCCCGGGGGCTGCCGATGCCTTCCAGCCGAAACATCTTGAAGTGCGGGAGTTTGCGGAGTACGGGGGCGAACTGTCCGACGAGGCGGTAAACTTCGGCACCCAGGATCTCGGCCATCGCACCGGGGGCAATGCAATGCAACGTGTGGTTGCCGCGGAAGAAATGGGACCGCGTATCGTTGGTGCCGGGACCATTCTCGCCCATCAGCAACCCGTCGTTGAGTCCGACGGGGAAGCGACTCCAATCGCCGCGATGCAGAATGATGGCCGGCCGCAAGTCGGTGGCATCCTGGACGTACCGCAACGAAGATTCGATCAGGATGTTGGTGGCCGGGTTGTAGGCATTGGAGGCCGTATTGTCGACCCAGGTAAGATGCCGCAAAGCCGGATCTTCGATGTTGTCGGGATCGGCGAAGTGCTGCCCGAAGAATCGACGAAGAAACCCTTCCACCAGCAACGGCCGAGGCCGCAGGGAGCAGATGCTGCTGGGTAGGTCGAAGCGGTCTTCTACTGCTTCGCGGATTTCCGTGGGTCGGGACACGTCTGCGACTCCGTCTCTGTATCGTTTGCGTCGACCGGTTTGGGAGGCATCACGAAAGGCTTGCCGAACAACAACTTACGAACGGCGGCTTCCCTTTGTTTTCCGTAATTCTCGGCAGGGGTAGGCACGTCAAATCTCCAGCGTCACCAGATCCGGACCGTAGTACCCTTCCGACAGGAACACCAGCACGTAAGCGCCGGCTGCCAGGTTGAGTGGGGCTGTCCAGCGGCCGTCTTCGTCCAAGGCCGTTGAGCCTTTGACGTACTCGGCCGTGCGATTACCGGCATCGTAATCCGAGGCCAGGAACGCCGTCACGGTACCAGGTACGCCGGTACCGTCGTCCTTGGCGTAACGAAGTTCGTCGACGCCCCCGGTGTCGTGATCGACGGCAACCGCCCCGGTACCCGTACCTACGTCCTCCAGTTGCGACGTCAGCGGTACCCGGTAGATCGGATCGGTGTAAGCGGCCAGCACCAACTCGACGTTCAGCACAATGGGCACGTTGTGGTGGTGGGCCACTACCGTCGGGGTCTTGATCCGGTAGCGTTCGTCGCTGTACTTGTCGACCCAGACGTCGTCCTTGTCGAGAAACGGGATCGCAATGCAGCGAGCCTGCCGCCGGTCATCCCGACTCGTACCTTGAGTCGGGTCGGCGCGATCGATCGTTTTCTTCTCGACCGACATATCGAAGAAGACGCAGGGCACCGCAGCGTAGTAGCCGCCGACCAAACCCGTGCCGAAATCGTCATCCGCTTCGTCCGGCCGTCCGTAGTTCTGGATGACCTGGTTCGTCAGCGGGTCGTAGGCTTCGGTTCGTGCGGCTACCGCCGTATCGTGCTCACGCTTGCGACGCAGCAGATAACCGGTGTTGGAAGTCTGCTTGCTGTGTCGAAGCATCTCCTTGCGGAGAATCTCTTGGACGATCAGCCAGTCTCGAAGGTCCAGCCGACCGCGAATCGGCGTCGGCTCCGAAAAGTAGACTGCCTCATCGGTCCGGAGACGTACGCGGTAGTACGTCTCCGGATTCTTGCCGTACAACCGTTCGCTGCTGTCGGTCAGGTACGGGACGTCTGCGACCTCGCTGCCCACGTCCAGCCAGTCCGTCGCCCCCGGCGTGGCCGCGCGGCCTACCTGGAGCTGGAACCAATAAACGCCCGGATCGACCAGTTGGCGGTTCAGTTCCCAGGCGATCCTGGACTGCCCCTTGAACAAGTGGTCGACCGACAGGCGTTTGAAGGCTGGGAAGGTGGAGGCGGTCATGATTACTCTTCGACCGCGGCCCAGGGATTGATCACCTTCGGAGCGGGTTGCTGGGTCGGCGGGGCAGCGGTCGGCGGGGCAGCGGTCGCGAGCGAGGGCGAACTCATCGCAGCAGCCGGCATACGCGGCCGGAACTGGAAGCGTTCGTACGATCCTTCGGGATCCAGTTTGGGAACCTGGCCGCCCGCGTTGGCTTGCTGGCTGATTTGCCGCGCGGCCATGATGTCGTCGTTCGCCAGCCCGCGTGCGGGTCGGTTGCTCATGTGGTTGGCGAAACCTTGCATCTGCGCCGCGGTGGGTTGCGGTCGCGTAGGCACGGGGCGCGTCGGCATCGCAGGCTTGCTGCCCAGACCAGGCGTGGTGCCGCCCAGCATTCCGCCGAAAGGACCACCGGCAGTCTTGCGGTGGTGATTGATCGCGTGCCCGGCGTTGATCAGCAGGTCAAGCAGGCCGTTGGACTGCCGCACGGAGGCCGTCTTGGTACCGCAGTTGATCTCGCGCAGGCGTTGCATCAGAATTTGTTTCGGGGTCGCCATGCGACAGGCTCCAGGCTTGCTCGGGTTCAGAGAGTGGCCGACGCATCGTCGGAATCATCATTGTAGTCTTCGTCGTCGAAACGACCGGTGTGTTCTTCGTCCTCTTCGTCGTCATCCGGATATTCCGGCAACTCGTAGGAGGGGCGCACACCGAATTCGGCTTCCGCCGAAAGCAGGCAGCCGACGTGGCCATTGGTCGTGAAGTGCAGAGAGTTCCGCAACGTCGCCCCGATGCTGCCGAGCCCGCCAGGCTCCGCGTTGGGAGCGTTCGTCCGCCAGAAGTCGGAAGCCTCGACTTCGGCCCACAGCTTGTTCGTGAGGACTTCCCATTCGGCGGAGTGCTTGCGGATGGCGGCTTCGAGCATTCCCAGCGTCACGCCGGCCATCTCCCGTACGGTGGGCTTACGCCGCTCGCCGACTTCGGCTTCCTTGCGGAGAGCAGACGCTGTGGTTTGGATGCGCTGGTCCAGCTCGACGTCGGACGAGATACCGAAACGGTCCTTGTAGACTTCCATCAGATCCATAATCTCAGCTCCATCTGCCGTAGAAGGAATTCGATTGGCCCCAGCACCGGGCATTGTTGATGCGGGACTTCTCGTCCCGCACCCACTTGACGTAGTCCTGCCAGTACAGCTGGGCGGTTTGCTGATAGGTGGCCAGCCGATTCAGGTCGTTGACGGCGAGGCCGCCGGCCTGGTAGTCCAACTGGTTCCGCATGAAGTGGAAGCAGGCACTTTTCAACAACTCGCCGATGGTCGCCTTGGTCCAGTTGTACCGATACCGACCGAAGGTTTGCGTCGACATCCGTTGCGGGAAGATCGGCGGTTGCTCGTTCCAGTATTCGATGGGGCGCTCGAGCGCTGCAATGATCTCGGCATCCGAGAACTCGTAGCTGTCCAGCAGCATGCTCTCGACGGGGTCGCTGTCCCGCAATTGCATTCGGATCGAAGCCAACGACGGCGGACCGTAGTCGGAATCGGTGCCGAACAGCGAGCGTTCGAGCATCAACTTGAACGTGTTCGAGAAGATGATCTCGGAGTCGCGGTTCACCAACGCGAACTCGGCCCAGTAGATGCCGGGCGTTTGCGGACCGTCTTCCGGGGCCAGGCGAGCCGTCACGCGGCCGGTGGAGGCTTCGACGACGCTGCCGGCGATGGTCCAAGTGCTGAGAACGTCGCTGGAGCAGCGGGTCAGGGATTCGCGAATGCGAAGTTGAATGACGGGGTCGGTACCTTCGGAGGATACCGAGCTGGAGCTGGAAGAGGCGTCCGTTCCGCCGCAGGCCGTGAGGTCCAGCGGTTGACCGGCATCGTTGAGCATCGTCCAGTCGATGTCGGTGACTTGATTAGACTTGCGGACCACGGCGCGCTGCCGGCCCAAGATCTGTTTCCCGTAAAGGGCGTCGATCTTGGGCCGGGCAACGATTTGCTCCGAGCACAGGAGTCGAGTTGCGGCCGGGTGAGCTACGGCGGTGGGTCGCACGGTCATAGGTCACCTCGGTACCGCAAAACGGTTACTCGGAGCTGGAGTACGGACCGGCTTCGGGGTCGATGATGGTCACAGCGCCGTTGTCGACTTCGAGGACGACGGTCTGAGCCAGCGTCGGGTCGTAGTAGTGTTGGGAAGGCGTGCTGACCAGCGCCAGCAGTTCTTCCTCTTGGGCGTGGATGAAGGCTTCGTACTTGCCCTTGCGGGACCGGCCGGCGAGCAGCGTACCCAGGTCGCCGCGGAAGGTGCGCTCTTCCCCGGCCGCGAGAGTGACGCCGTGCGGGGGCAGGAAGCTGAAGTACTTCTCCTCACCCGAGATGTTGCGGACCTTGGTCCGCAGAGTCTGCAGAGCCATGCGTATTCCTCCGGATCAGGCGTTGGCGAACTGGGAAGCGTACGCCTTCCAGGCTTCGCAAGCCTTGACCACGTCTTGGTTGGTGAGGGCGGATTCGGCGTACTTCTCCAGGAGCTGATCATGGGCCACCGGGTTCGCCCCGGGAGCCGTCAGACCGGCTTGCTGCAGTTCGGCGGCCAGGTTGCCCCGGATCCGCGCCAGCGATTGCGAAGCCGTCTTGCGTTGCGACGCTTCGAGCTTGTAGTGGGCCGCCAGCAGCATGTCGCCGATCCGGGCCAGCTCGTCGGCCGCTTCGGCGTCCGGCGGGTTGATTCCGTACATGGCCAGCTTGGCAAGGAAGGCCGGACGCTGCACGCCGACAGCCAGCAACGCACGAGCTTCCTGGGCGGATTTCTGCATCGATTGAGCCGACTGGGTCATGCTCGGTCCTCTTTGCAAAGAGGCCGATCCGCGGGTAAGGCGGATCGGCTTCGTGGAGTGGTAGGAAACGTTACGCGGGCACGCTGAAGTCAGCGATGGCCAGCGCCGCGGTGTGGGCGAAGCTCAGGCCGATGATCTGGTACGCGAAGAACTCGAGCATCCACGCTTCGGTCTTCACGAACATGGTCGTGTCGTCCATCGCGGTGAAGTGCCCGATGAATTCCTGCGGGCCGAACATATACCAGCGATCGTCGGGAACGATGTTCCGCTTGATCGTGGTCGTCCAGTCCAGATCGAGCCAGTGGGCTTCGTGGAAGCCGTTCTTGATGATGTCCTGGGCCATGTCGCCGCCCATTTCATCACGGTGCCACTTCATAAACTCACGCCAGGTCGTGTTGTTCATGAGACCCTTGGACGGCTCGACGCTCGCCTCGGTCTTGCCCATGATCTTGGTGGCTTCGGCGGCCGTATCGCGATCGATACCGCCTTCGTATTCCACCCACTGGGGCTGGCCGCTCCACGCGACGTTGGAGCCCGGACCGACGAGGGCCTGCTCGATCAGGTTGATGTAGTTCTCGTCTTCGAGAGCCAGCATGTCCTTGATCGAGTTGTCGGAGACGATCTGCCGAACGTCGGCGTCCCAGGTCTTGAGCATCGCCACGTCGCACTGGTAGCGGCGGGTTTGCATCCGCTGCATCTGGTGGACGTACCGACGCGCCCGCAGCCAGACGGCCGGAGCGTATTCGATGAAGGAAGTGGTGACGGCGCCCGGCGAATCGGGTTCCATCTCGTAGATCTTGGCCCAGCCGCTGTCCTCGACTTGCTTGTCGAGATCGGCAGCCGTCAAGGTCTCCAAATCCATCATACGACGGAGGATTCCTTCTTCCCGCATCCGGACCCGGGTGTAGTCGGTCGCCGCGTCGGCCGCAACCTTGTCGTGGCCTTGCCGGCACGCAGAGAGGAAGCGCTCGCTCTCGGCGCGGGCATGTTTGTCGATAGGCACTGTGAAAGCCTCCTGCTTTGAGCCAACCGCCACCGGCGGCTGCCCGCGTCCTTACGGGAAAACCTGGAAAACCCTTACGGGTTGACAGCTTGGGGAAGGTAGATCGACCAGAACGGGAGCACCGACACCCGGTGGTGGTTCGTGAATTCCAGTCCGCTGACGACGCCGCAAGCGGCATCGAGGAACGGCCGGACGAACCCATTCTGGGAATTCCCCGCGTTGGTCAGCCGACCGCCGGTCGCTTGCGTGGAGTTGGCCACGGTCGCAGTGAGTAGGTCGTTGATGGTGTAGTCACGCGAGGTGTCGTATTCCGTGGTCTGGAACTCGAAGCCGCCGGTGGCGACGTACGAGCCGAAGTTCCCGGTCGGGTAACCCTGGAACTCCTGGTAGGCACCGGAATTGAGGCTCGTGTAGCTCGCGGAGAGCTTCTTGACGTCGAGCGCGTTGCTCGGCCGCATCACGAACAGCGGCATCTGGGTGCCGGTCGCTCCGGTCTCGTATTCGCCGTCCGAGTTGAGGTGGACGACGCGACCCTGGTAGACGGTGATCGTGACGTTGGACGAGAGCTTGGTGCTCTTGACCAAAGCGCCTCGCTCGATGGCCGGGCCCCGGACCACTTCGAGCATGTGGTTGATTTCGTTCGCTGCCGACATCGGCTACGTCCTCCATGACGTTTGGGTGGCCCTGGTATCGGGCTGACTGGGGTATGCGATCGAGAGCACAGGAGAAAGCCGCATTGGCCTTCTCGCTGACTCGCGAGCGACCGGTCTGCCGGTGGGCGGGCTCGGTCGGCGGTTTCGGTTTGTCGGCCGGCTTGCCGATCGACTGCGCCGTCTTCTGCTGGCTTTGCCGTTCGACCATATCCCGCAGCATCCGCAGGGTAGCGGCCGGATCGGACAGCACCCGCTGAAGCTGCGTGGCCTGGGCCTTCTTGACCCAACCCGCATCCAGCAGGACCGCCGCGGTCTTGGCGATTTCTTGCTCGGCTTCATCGAGCTTGCTCTGCACCGCCGCGGCCTTCTTCAAGGTCTCGGAAGTGTAGCCGACGTAATCGAGCAGACGTTCGGTCTGCTCGACGGTGAATTCCGCACTCATCTGCGTCTCCGTGCAAGAGGTGGCCTAGTTGACGCCGGTCGGCAACAGCTCGCTGATCGTGGCGTGGACGAACTCGCGGATGGCGGCTTCCTTCGCGTTGCGGGGAGCCCGCATCCGGAACTTGCCGGACTTCCGGTAGGCTTGGACGCTCTTGCCGGCCGCGGCCCAGTGGTCCGCACCCTTGACATGACCCAGCTTGCCGAGTGCTTCCGGTTCCTGACCTTGTTCGGCCAGCACCTGGGAGATGGCTTCGATGAGGGCTTCCGGGGGGATCGACGCGAGCAGTTGCTCGATGTCGCCGCCATCACCGCCACCCATCATCGGATCCCCGCCGGCCATCGGATCTCCACCGCCCATCGTCGGGTCGCCGCCGGCCGCCGCCGCGTCGGGGCTCATGCCCCCGCCACCGCCGAGCATGGCTTGGAGAGCCTCGTCGCCGCCGGGCACGTCGCCCATGTCGGCACCGGCACCCTCGTCGCCTTCCGGCATGGGGGCTTCTTGGCTGTCATCGGCGGTCGGCTCTTCGCTGCCGGCGTCTTCGACTTCTTCGGCCTCTTCCTCGGCATACTTCTCGAGGATGTAGTTGTAGGTGAGATCGGCCGCCAGCTCGCCGGCTTTGACCATCTCCATGATGATCTGCTTGTTCTCGGCAGCCGCCTTGGTCATGGCGTCCGGAGCCGCCGCGGGCTTCGCGGCCGGCTGGCTTTGCTGGGGCTGCTTCGCCTTGGCCTCGGCAGCCTTGCGGTGCATCGCCGTGTTAACGTCGGCGAGCAGCTCTTGGCCGAGCCGGGTGCAGACTTCGATGCCCTTGCGGAGGGAGAGCGAGCCGTACTTCTCGTTGTTCGAGACGTCGGCCGGGTGGGTGGTGCCGGGGTCGGGCGTGTTGCCCTGGTAGTTGCGTTCGTTCTCGGGATCGTTGCCGGTGGTCGTGCTCGTGATGCCAATGTCGAACTGAGCTTGGTCGGCCGGGCCGTCGGCCAGGATACCCTGCTCACCTTCCACCGAGACCCCCGGATACTGCTCCTTGATGGCCGCGGAGTTCTCCGCGTAGCGCGCTCCGGTCGAAACCGGCATCGTCCCATTGTCCTTGCTTCCCGACGGGTGGGAAGTTTCTTCCGACGCGCGCTTCGTTCCGACGCCGTGTTGAGCACGGGCATTCTTCAGAAGCTGGTCAACGCCGGCCAGAAAACCGGACTCGGTCAACTTGCTCATTTGCTAGGCTCCATCCCAGATGCTCTGGCCGTTTCATACGCCCTGAGTATTTGCCGCGGTCCAGTTCTGAGCGATCACGTAAGGCAATGCTCGATCCGTATCTTCCGGCGACCACGTCGACAACGCCTGCACTTGGTAGCAAGCATACGCTCGGGCAAGTGCGGAAGCGGCAGGATCGCATGCGGCTTGTTTCGGAAAACAAGACAACCGCGATGCCGACAACAAGTGTCGCCCTACACGCGATTGTAGCGCCCGCGGGTGAAAACCGTATGCTTCCGCATACTTTTCTCCCCAGTTCCTGCCGGAAACGGCGGGCGAGTTCGTCACACGATCCAAAATACGCTCGGAGAAAATTTCCGTCCATGTGTTTTCGGCAGAATTCCGGTCAAAAATTCCGACCATTTCGCGTTGGACGGCTGTCTTGGCGGCCGGAGGAAGCGATTCGCGACCTGTGGATTCGCAGATGGAATCCAGGAAAACCGGCAGGGGAACAACCGAACCGGCGGTTGTCACACCTTTCAACCAATCTCCCAGCTTGTCGAGCGAACCCAGGCGTTGCGGTGCCGGCGGGTGCGAACCGGCGGGAACAGCGAAGCGGGCGTAGAGGCTGGGGTCCGCCAGCATCCGGCGTTCCCAGGCCGCCAGCTTGACGGCCGTGTCCACCCACGCATCGTCGCCGATGCTCAAGTAGGACGGCAGTCGGGGTTCCGTCATCTC
>JACCDG010046299.1_pt1 | contig 17192 bp, 15 predicted proteins | sample 7442471 | NCBI WGS metagenome assembly JACCDG01 (sample SAMN15323444, study PRJNA562643) | freshwater metagenome | isolation source: river surface water | place: USA:Blue River Watershed | collected 2017-08-17 | reverse complement strand
GGACGCGATTGCCAAAATCCGGGAAAACCGCGAAGGCTTTTCGCAGCCAATGGTTGACGAATTGGCGGCGATGGCTGGGCGGGCGCAAGAGAATCAGCTTGCCAGCTTCGACGCGAAAGAAGCGGCAGACCGGGGGCGGGAAGCGGCGGAGAGCGCCGAAAAAATGCGCGTGGAAATGCAGCAAATCGCGCAACTGCAATTGAAGCTTATCCCGGATGAAGAAACCCGGAAGATTGCGCAAGTAAACGCTGAATTCGACGAATTGCGGAACAAGCTTTTGCTGTTTGAGCTGGGCAACCCGTCGGCAATCTCTGGCGATTGGGAGCAACGGCTTGAAGCCGCCCGGGGACAGGCGCTTGCTTCCGTACGGATGCCGAAAAGCCCGGTTGGTTTCCTGTCGCAAGATTTCGGACAACTGCGCGGCGAGCGGCAAAGCTTAATGTCTTCGCTGGCTACCGAGACGGACGTTGAACAATTTCGCGCCAAGACTCAGCAGATACAGGAAATCAATCAGGCAATGTCGATCCAGTTGCGCGCCGGCAATGTTGGCTGGCAAGAGTCTTTCACTTTCGGGATTGACGAAATGGTAGAGCATTGGGGATCGGCTTCCGAACGTATGGCAAACGTCGGCGCCGGGCTTGCTGATTCGATTCAAAGCAACATGACGGAAGGGCTAACCCGGGCTATCATGGAAACCGACAACGCACAGCAGGCTTTTGCCGACATGACTAACGCCATTGTGGCGGACTTGCTGAAAATCGCGATTCAAGAGCTTTTCGTTAAGCAAATCGTTTCCGGGCTTGGCGGCATGTTTGGAGCGGCTGCGCACACTGGCGCGGTATTAGGTAGCAGCGGCAGTACTACGCAATTTGCTCCGCGTTTCCATTCCGGCGGCGCGGTTGGTGATGAACAGCTTTTTATGGGACGGCGCGGCGAGGTTGTGTTTACGCCGGAACAAATCAAGATGCTTGCCGGCGGACAAAAGCAATCCGGCAAAGGCGTGGAAATCTTGAACGTCTTTGACGAGAAGCTAATTGACCAGCGCTTAGCCGCAAACCCTGACTTGGTTGTAAACGCCATCGGACGCCGGCGGGGCGCGATCCGGTCACTACTGCAATGAACGATTCTAGCAACATCACGCCAAAGTTTATTGAGACGCAACCGGATTGGAGTAAACCAATTCAGGTTGTGTCAGGCTTCCGGACAACCATAGCCGAGACGCGCAACGATGGCCGGCAACGGGCACGCTGGCGCGGCAAGCCTCGCTATGCGTTGTCCTACGCGGTTAGCGCTCTGACTGTCCAAGAATCGGCGTTGCGGCGCTCGCAACTCATGGGAGAATTGCAAGCGCCTATCGTTGTCCCGATTTGGACAGATGCTTTCACATTGGATTCAATGCCTTCAACTCACGTTGCCGACTTAGGCGAGACGTTGACGAAAAAGAAATTCAAGCCCGGCTCTTACGCTTATTTTGTGCAAACAGGAAAGGTTTCAACTTTCCGCAAGATTGTTTCAGTAAGCGGCGAAACTGTTACATTTGAAGCGGCGAGCGTTCCAGTCTTTACCAATGGCGCGACGGTTTACCCTTGCATCAAAGGTTATCGGCCTAAAGCAAGCGCAGCTTTTACAGCGTTGATGATTGACCAAACCGACGAAGCAATTGCCGTTGAGGAATTATGAGCGAAGAAATCGCTGACGATCCGAACCGCAAAACGATAGAGCTGATTGAAAAGTGTATTGCCATGATTGGGGAGCATTGCACGTCAGTTCGATTGATTGCGGTTTTGCCGGCAGGGAAAGGCGATTCAACTATTTACACAACTGGCAGCGGCGATTTTTACTCGCAAATCGGAGCGGTAAAAGAATTCGTAATCAGGCAAGACGAGTTCTCAAAAATCCGAACTAGAGAGGACGCGAGCGATGACACTTGAAGGCTTGGAAGTTCTGCTTTTGCAACCAGATTTTGCAACCAGCCCTAAAATTGTTGGGAATCATTCATCTGAAAAGGTGGATTTAAGCGAAGCGGCACGAGTTGAATTATTTACCGGGGATCATCCGCTTCACTCGTTTACGCATCGCTTCAAGCTTACGAGCCGGGCGAGCATTGCGACGCTGGAAGATTTCTTTTTTGACCGGGCTGGAAAGTGGCAACCGTTTTGGCTTCCATCATGGCACGCGGAACTAAGTCCAGTTGCAACCATTGCCAACGGCGGGACTACTCTTTCGATTTCGCCGGTAAACTATGCTTCTGTTTACAACCCGGCACATTCAAACGTCGCGAGGCTGGGGCACTACATTTTTTTGCTGCACTTGGACGGAACTTTTTTGATCCGCAAGGTTACGAGTGTTGCCGGCACTTCGCCGGAAGTTTTGACGCTCAACAGCGCTGTAACGCGAGAGTTTAAGCTTGGTGAATTTGCTGTTGGCTTCGTTTATTGCGTTTCGGCTATCTCTGACGACTTAGCTTTGACTTTCAACGGATCAGAAACGGCAACAGCAGAGCTTGGAGTTACGGAGGAAAGTTTCATTGATCCGGCAACGGTTACGCCAGAGACGCCAACCATTCCAAATCGGTTAGTCGCCAAGTTCAACATGGATGCGCCTAGCGGAGAGCCTCCGCACACGGTTATTTTCACAGACACAAGCACAGGCAGCCCGGTTAGCTGGCTCTGGAATTTTGGCGACGGTAGCGCAACCAGTACAACGCAAAACCCTACTCACGAGTTCACGAACGCCGGCGTTTATTTGGTGCGGTTGACCGTGGCTAATTCAACAGGCTTCACCAGTACGCATGTCCGGACGGTTGCTGTAACAGCTACGCCAGAGCCGCCAGAGGAATCATTGCAAGCAAACTTCACGATTGATGATGACGAAGGCCCGGCGCCGCACACAGCAGCATTTACCGACACTTCAACCGGTACGCCGACTGGCTGGTTCTGGTTTTTTGGAGACGGCACTACTAGCGGCGAACAAAATCCAATTCACATATACAACAATCCCGGCAACTACACAGTGCGTTTGATTGTTCGCGACGTGAACGGAGCGGAAAGCACGAAAACAGATAATGTTTTAGTGACTGACACGGTTCAAACCGTGAGCGCTTGCGACAGTGGCGCGTTTTGGGAAATTTACCCCGGGCATGGAACTGTTTCTTGTGCGTCCTGTTGCGCTTCGCTTGACGGTATGCTTGTCGGCGATTTGGTTACATGGTCGGCAATCGCAATTGAGAACTGTCTTGGCATCGGCGCTGTTACGGGAGCGTTTGAATATGACGGCAAGTATTTTGGCGTCGGCGTAAATGTTCCATACAACAACGGCGGAAGCTTCAACGAAAATGGAGCTTATTTCTATGATGTTGTCCGACTCTCTTAGAACATTCCCGCAATGCAGTCAGCTATCAGGATCAGCTTGCGAATGGATCAGCCAACGTGTCGGCAGACTCTACCTTGTTTCTCCGCTTGTCTGTAATCACGTCTGCAAACTCAAAGGCCCATATTGCGGAAATGAAGCCGCTTCGCCTGAAGGTTTTTTGCAAGCAATGTGGCAAAGAAGTTCGCCGCTTGGTGACGCCAATTTAGCGCGCCGCGTTGCTTCAAATTACGAGCGCCCGGCAAATGTTCATATCCCAAAAATTTGGGCGGACGTAAAAACCGCGCTGGCGTATTTGAACAACCAGCCGGGCTTTCTTGGTTTAATGCTAACCGGTAGCGCGATCCTGAGAAAAGCGGGAGCGTTGAAAGATTTGGATATTGTCTTGCGATTTGACAGCGCGGCGGCGGCGCTTCGTTGCTCCGCAAACCTTCCGAAAGAAATCAATGGAGTAAAAACCGATTTCTTCTACTACATCGGCAAATCGCCGGACGTGTTTTTTGCCTGCTTAGACTGTGAATCCCGGAAGCTTTATTTATCTGGCTGGCTTCCTTTGAAGATCGAAACGCTTGAAGACGGAATTGAAATAGTGCCAGCGCCAGCAAGCGAGTTTGGAGGATTGATTCGCAAAATGTTAGCGCAGAGCAGCGGAAAAGTCGGCTGGTTAGGCATAGCGAACGAATGGAAGCAACTTACGAAGTTTGTTGCGGCAGTTCAAAGCCGGGGCATACTCGCAACAGCAAGGCACATTGCTGGAATAAATGAAACCGAAGGATTTCACGTTGACCGGAATACGTACGAGTTACGGTCTAAATCTTGTTTTGGCGATGGGAAACAATCGCCCTGTCCGCTACTGGTTACAAACGCGGCAGGACATAGGTTTTGCGGCGCTTGCGGTTGCGGCGAGTCGAAAATCGCCCGGCTTGATGCTGACGCAAAAGAGGCTTACACGAAATTGCATCATCCAGTTTTGCACTGTCCCTTAAACCGTGAAGGTTTTACGCGATGAAAGATCAATCCGCAAACTTACGAGACGCAGAAGAAGCCCGGCAAACACAGCCGGCTTTTCTCTATTTGGTCAATCATGGCGGGACGAAATACTTTTTCACAAATTACGATTCAAGCATTGAGATTGAAGGCGGCAGCGGCGGCGGCTTCAGCGATCCACAAACCTTCACAAGTTCACAGATTGACCATGCGCCGGCGGAAGAATCGGCGGAGCTAAGTACGCGCCCGGTTGTGGTAATGCTGGCAGCCAACGACACACAGCTAAGAAAGTATTTTCTTACAGCGCCGGCAAAAGAAATCACGATTGCGATTTACCGGGTCAATTCCGCTTCACTTCCCGGCCCAATAGATTACGCCGACTTGTATCTTGAGTTTAGCGGCATTTGCCAATCAGTCAGCTTTGCCGGCTATCAGATTGACGCAACGTTTTTGCCTTCAGTCCAAAACCAAGAGCGGCAAATTCCGAATTTCTTTTTTCAGAAGACTTGCAACGTTGCCTTGTTTTCAAGTTTTTGCGGCTTGAACAAAGAGCTTCACAAATTGACAACGACTTGCGCGGCGGTAAGCCGGCCAAACAAGACGATTGATATTGCGAACGCGACGGTAAACATAGGCAGCCCGTCACGAACGGAGGACATAACAGCGGAAACTTTCCAAGGTGGCAGGCTTCGCGATCCAGACGGCAACGAAATTGCAATCATCGCTTGCGAGCCAATCAGCGGCGGCACCCGGCTCTGGCTGGCTTATTGGCCGGGAACTTTGACGATTGGTAGCAGTGTAGTGCTTTACACTGGTTGTTTGAAAATCGTTCGCGTCTGCAATGACTTTTACGAGAATAAGGCGAACTTTCGCGGAATGCCTTACATTCCGGTAACAAACCCGGCAGTCAATTCAATCGTTACATGAGCATTTGGACACCAGAACGGCAGGCGTTGGCTTTAGCTTCGTGCAACAAATGGCACGGTACTAAGCACAGAAACAGAATGTGCCAAGTCGGCGTTGGGATTGATTGTATTCAATTCGTCAAAGAGATTTTGGCGGACGCTGGGATTATTGATCCTGTCAAACTAAGCGCTTACGACGTAAACGACGGGACGCACAACGTAAGCCAGCGCCTAGCGACTGCAATCAGCTTCGCTTTGGATGTTGAAACGGTTTCGATCCAAGCGCCGGCTTTTGGCGATTTGGCTATTTTCAGGACAGGAACAAGATCGGGACACGTCGGATTTTGCACAGGCGCGGCAATCTGGCATTCGCTCGCCGGCCAATGTGTGACGAAAAGCCAATTCAATCTTTGGCGGCATGAAATTGAAACGCTTTACCGGATCAAGAGTATCGGCTTAAAAAACAGTCCGCAAATTGCGGTGAAATTATGAGTGGAAAAGCTGGCAGTATTGGCGGGATCGTTTTAGGCGCGGCGCTGGTGATTGCTGGGGCTTACACGCTCAACCCGCAGCTTGCGCTTACTGGCGTCATGATCGTTGGCGGCGGCATTGCCGGGCTTACCCTGAGTCAGCAGCCGAAAGCGCAGAATGCAGAAGCCGCAAAAGCGCAAGACATGCAGTTTGCGAATTCAAGCGAAGGCTATCCCGTCCCGGTTGTGATTGGCCGGCAGAAGATAACGCCGAATTTCATGAATTGGGAGGCTTCAACATTCCGGGCGGTTGAAGGAACAATTCCCGCCGGCGGCAAAGGCGGTGGACAAAAAACGACAGCAAGCGGCGTTATTGATTACTACCTGACTTTTGAACTAGCTCTTTGCATGGGGCCAATTGATGAAATCGGCCAAGTTATTTCAATCCCCGGGGATGTTTACACCCGTGGGCGCGACTACACGGCTGGCAATGGCGCTGAAGCGACGCAAAGCGGCGTTACCGTCACGGCATCGCTTGGAGTTTTCAACGCGCAGCAAGTCGGCGGAAGCTTCATTTGGGCGGATGGCGAGACGAACAAAATTACAGGATACGTTTCCGCAACCCAAATCCGGCTTGATTCGTCGGCGACAAAGACAAGTCAACGCTTCCAAATTTACAAGGCGCCGGAGCAAGTTGTTTTTGGATCGGAAGAATATGCGGAGCTAACCCTTGGCGGAATTAACGAAGGCGGCTTGATTCGTGTTTACAAAGGGAGCGAGACGCAGACGCGGATTAGCGCCAGCGACCCTTATTTCGATACTGGCATGAATTACCGGGGAATGGCATGGGCTTTATTCATTGATTTCTGGATTGCGCGAGGTTCACCAAACCCGAAGACGTATCAGTTTATTGTAACCCGGTTGCCGCAATGCCTTCGCGACAACGGCACAACGGTTACAGCGATCCAGACGCGAGGTAGTATCAATCCGCTTGACCATAGTTACAACGAAGCCAACCCGGCGGCGGCGATTTACGAGATTCTTACCAATAAGCTTTGGGGGCGCGGGCTTTCGTCTGATTTGATTGATGAAGACTCGTTTGCGACGTGTTCCGAATTCTTCCAAGATAAGAACATTGGTATTTCGATGACGCTAGACACGCCGGAAAAACTGACGACAGTTTTAGACACAATCCGGACGCAGCTAGGCATAATCCTAAGCTGGAATAATGGCGTTTGGAAAATGCGTTGCTTGATGGACACCGCGCAGACTTCAGCGAGCATTTTGACGCTGACGACAAACGAAGTCTTCGACTTGCGCGCCAGCCGGCCAATGTGGGCAAATGTCAGCAACGATTTGCGCGCAGAGTTCAACAGCGCAAACAAGTTTTACAAAGCGGATACGGTACACGTTCAAAACCTTGCCAACATTGAGCAGAGCGGATCGGTAAAAAGTAACAGTGTCAGCTTGCGAGCGTTTACCGACTGGAATCTTGCCGCCAAGCACGCAACGCGGCTTTTGATGCAGTTAAGCTATCCCTCTCTTTCGGTGACGTTCAAAATGAACCGCTTCAAGTCGCATCTTGAAATTGGCGATACGTTCCGGCTGATTTGGGCGGAGTGGGGAAGCAACACGGTTACAGGCTACTTCAACGTTTTGAAGATTGAGCCGCAAGGCAAAAGCGATGATTCGATTTTGGTGACAGCGATTGAAGACGCTTTTTTGACGGCGGTTGCCGGCGAAGAATCTTCCGTGACAGTGCCGACAGTTGCCGCATGGGAGAAAATCGTTGTATTCGATTACGACGATTTGAGTTTACGGAGCGCGCCAGACAGTCAAAACGGTTCAATTTATCCAATCGTTGCAATCGAAGTTGCAACGAACTATTCAACCCGGGTCAACTTTTTCGGGCAAAAGCCTTCAAGCGGGACGGTTAGCAGTGAGGTTTATTGGAGTTCAACTGTCGTCAACGACTACAAGCTAATGCCGGCGGCACAAGTAGAGTTTGCCGTTATGGCTTTGAGCGCGACAGCGGTAAACCATGCGCGGGCATTTGATCGTTCTGCATCTTTTGTTGAGTTTGTGATTTCAAACGCAGCCGACGCCGCAACTGTTTTGGCGTTCAATCGCACTGACAGCGAAGAAGATCATTTAGAAGTTTTGGAGCGCGAAGCGGGAAGCTGGTTAATCATCGGCGAAGAAATTTGCAAAGTCGGATACATTGAGCAAATCAGTTCAACGCAATTCCGGGCGCGCAATGTTTTGCGCGGACAGCTAGGCACTGAAATAGTTCCGCACCCGGTTTCTTCAACAGTGATCCTGACAGATTCAATCGGTTTCGGAATGGACGTTTACGGGCAAGGCACGAACGGCTTGCCGGTGACTTCGCCGGCTTCTGCCGTCAAATTTCGCGCTTATCCGGTTACGAGTAACGGCACAAACCAAGTCGGCGACGATTTTTATATTTTCCATGAAGGATCGGAAAATAACCAATTTCTGCTTGGCGTTGGCGCTCTATTCCGAAGCCCCGAAGTTGTTTCAGCAACCCGCGAGACTGTAGGGCCATTGGAAGTTTTGAACGTTGTTGCCCGCATTCGCTGGCGGTTTCAGTTTGCCGGCACGACTCCGTTGCTTGGCGAATACAACGCAGCCGCCGACAAGATGACGGGATTGATTAGCAAGCTTGACGCGGAGTTTGAATCGGCATTGTCGCCATTGCCAAACGTTGACATTTTCAACCTGACGACTCCGCTTGTGAATGGGCAAATTTACACGATTACGAATATTGGAGGCGGCAAGTTTGAAATCGAACTTTCATACAATACCGGCGTTGTGACAATGGATCCAACTGCAAGCTTGGCTATTTACCTCCGCAATACTACGGTGAAACGGTCAGACGTTCCATTATACGCCGGCTTTCAACACTAAAAATATATGTTCGATCCACAAGCGCACATTGAAAATCATCCTACCGGCACCGGTAACTTGAACAGCATCATTAACGGCAATTGGGACAACATTGCTGAATGGTTCAACCCGGCAAGCAATCTTACGGCTTCGCAAGCGACGACGACAACAACAGCCTCCGCTTCAATTTTTACTTCTGACATGGTTGGGGCGGTTATCCGGTATGCGAACGGAGTAACGGCAACGATTACCGGTTACACGAGCGGCACGGTTGTAACCGTAAGCCCGTCCCAAACGGTAGCCTCGCAAGCTTTCAGAATTTACCGGACGGATCAAGTAGCGCGCACAGCGTTAGCGCGTGGACTTCTGAAGCTTCACAGGATCGTTTCCGGCGATGACGGCAAAATGATCCATTGGGATAACACGCTTCAAAAATTCGTCTTCAATTTCGGCGGCACGTTCAAGCTTGGAACTCTTACTTATGCGGCGAGCGTTGCGCTGGATTTCGACAGCAACGCAATGCAGACAATCGCGTTAACCGGCGGGATTACGTTCACCACAAGCAACAAAGCCGCCGGGCGGCGCAAGGTTGTCCGGATCGTCTGCGATAGCACCGGGCGAAGCTTCACTTTCCCAAGCTGGACTTTTGTAGGGGCGGCAGCGCCGGCGTCAATCGCGGCGAACAAGGTTGCAATCCTGATACTTGATTGCTTTGGAACGGCGGAAAGCGATGTTGTTGCCCGTTACTCTGTCCAGCCATGAGCGCACCATTTAGCGGCATAGCGACCGATATTTCGATTCAGCGCGAAGCAACTTTAGGCGGCGCCGGATCGGGAAGCGTTTTTTCGCTATGCGGCAAAGTGAAGGTGACGCAAGGCGTAGAGTTCGCCGGCAAAGATAAAACCGTGAATGTCTGGCGGGAGCAATCAGGAGTTTTTCACGCCGGCAAGTTCTACACTGGCACGCTTGAAATTGAACTTGGTTTGAATGCTGTCATTGAATTGTTGCTTGGAACATTCTTTGAGCTTGAAGCTACAGAGTCAGTCAGCGACGGCGGCGGCTCTGAAGTTTTCGGCGAAGGCGGGGCGCTATTTGGCGAAGGATCGGGATTATTTGGCGAGCCGGCAACACTGACAAGTTACACGCTTCGCCCTTTGCGCCTGAAGGGAATCAAATCTTGCAAGCTTGGCTTGGACTTTTTGGGACACTCGTTTTTGTTGGAAGGCGTAACGATTGATTCATTGCGTTTCGACATGCGGCGCAATCAAGTTCCAAAATTGAATGTCGTTTACAAAGCGCTGACACGCGAGAGTGTAGCAGTGCCAGCGCTCGCCGACGCGACAAGCATTGACGTGCGCCGCGTCCATCACGCAAACACGGCTTGCACGTTTGACGCGGCGGAGCTTAGCAACCTGACGGAAATAAGCCTAAGCTTCAACAACGTCAAACTCCCGGCGGCTTACGGATCAAACAAGCAGCCTTCAAAGTTTCGCGCAGAGCCTTTCACGATGGCGGGGCAACTGGTTGAATACTACAGCGCCGATGCCAAGCTTCCGGCGGCAATAGCCGCGCAGACGGAGCATTCCTATGTCGTCATTTTCAGCGATCCGCAAGCGACAAGCCGCAAGATCGAAATCAGATTTCCGCGCTTGAACTTTAACGACGGGATGCCGGACGCGGCGAGCCGTGACGATTTGATTGCCCGCGCAAACTTCAGCGCCGTAATGCCTACCGCCCAAGAGAGCGACGGCCTAAAGATTATTTTGGTTGCTTGAAAAAGCGGAAAGCGGTTGAATCGGAATGCTTAGTTAAACAATCAACAATCAAAATCATGAAATTAACACGCTTCCGCTTCGTTGTCCCTATCTTGCTCTTGCTCTGCTTCGTTTTGGCTGGTTGCAACGGCGTCAACCCTTTCACGAAAACTCGGGATGTTTTCCTTGTCGAAAAGCCCGGCCCTGTCGTCACGAATACGTTGCCGGTTTATGCGCCCGAAGACGTGATTGCGCCAGCGGTTACGAACTTGGAAAGCGGCGTCATTGCGCCAGCGGTAGCAAAGCCGGGAGCAACGCCAATCAGTTACGTTCAAATCGGCGTCCAGACTCCTAGCACATGGGAAGACGGCCCAAATTTGGACAACGCGAAAGCGATAACTAACGTTATCCCGGTATATGGAGGCTTGGCCGGGCTTGCGATTACCGCAGCGGCATCCATCGCGAAGCTTTGGCTTAATCGAAAACAGAAACCGATTATCGTTTCAACTTTTCAAGCAATCGAAGATTGGGCAAACGGGGCGATTGCTTCCGGCGATCCGAAAGCTGTAGCTCTGGCGAAAGCGTTGAAGGAAAAGCTGGCTGTTGCCCATGATTACGCCGACGTTTTACCGGCAGTTCAAGCACTGTTACAAGCCTACACTGGCAGCGCCAAAGACGTTCAAGAGATTGCCAAACTAGCGAAGGCTGAATAATGGTTGTCGTCCAAAAGCCGGCGTTGTGGCAGCGGATAGCGCTCTGCATCGCCGGCTTTTTGTTTGTTTGCGGCATCATCTGCTTTTGCATTGTCGGCGGCTTTAGTTTGCGCTCGAAAGCTTGGATTGCCCGGGCGGCAGAATTAGGCAACCCGGAAGGCAAACCGGAAGACATGTTTCAATGCTGCGAACATTTGGAACATTTCACCAGCGCCGGATTGAAAGTTGCGCCGCTAAATTTGGCTATGCAGTTTTCGGCAGAATCGCGAATTGGCGAGTTTAAGAACTGGACGCTAGAGCAATCTTTCGGCTTCCATTCTTGGATGATGCCGGGCGCGGAGCGCTACTGTTTAAGCAAGCCGGATCGGCGGCAACGCTGGCAGACTTTCAAGCGCCGGATGTTGGCAGAATTCTTGAAGCATATTTAGTAGCAACTTTTCGCTTGCACTATGTAAAAAGTCTGGCAGAGTGGCAACCGTTACGGGAACAACAACAAAAACAATCACAATGCAACTTACACTTCTGCCGGATATTGCCGGCCTAAAAGATGGCGACGCAATCGAATACGTTTGCGGACAAATCACGAAGATTGAGCCTTATATTTCCGCCAGAGCGCCAAGCGCTAACCCGACGGAAGCGAAGCCTTTCAAATGTCAGCGAATCCATATCAATGACGGTACTGGAACGGCAGTTTTGAAGCTTTGGGATCGGGAAGAAATGCCGCAAACGATGGTTGGCAATCCGCTTCACGTTTACGGCAAGCCCGGCAAGGTATGCTTGAAGGCGAAGCTTGAAAGCGGGCGCGACGGTAAAAAGATTTATGTTTCTGTGAGCGTAGAAGCCGAAGTTTCAATGAACGCTCCGCAAACTGTTTCCGAAATCGCGAAAGCGCCGGAAGCAAAGCCGGAAGTGAAACAAGAAACCAATCCAGCGCCGAAGCCGCCAGCGCCGGCAACCGCCGAGAGTTTCGAGAGCGCTTCCGCGATTCAGAAGCCGACGCTAGCAAAAGCGAAACACCCCAAGACGCCGCAACCCGGGATTCGCGTCGGCATGGCTCTGAATCTTGCTTGCGCTAATCTGACGGCGCGTAATCTTGAACTACAACCCAAGGCAGTGATGGAAATCGCTTCCGATTTGATTCGGGTTGCCCAATGGCTTGAAGACGGCAACCTTTGCCCGACTTACACGGAACGGAAAACAACAACAAACACAACAAACGTATGATGATCCAGAAACTAGCATTGCGGGATTTTGGCGGGGTGAAGTTCTTTGAAGTGAACTTCAAAAAGTTGAACGTGATAACCGGGCGGAACGCGGAAGGGAAAACGCGAGTTCTGCGCGGCGCGAAGATTGGCTTGATTGGCTACGATCCGTCTTTAGGGAAGACGAAGACCGCCAAGCTTGCGACGGGAAACCTTGGCGTGAATATCGCCTTGGAGTGTGACGGCAAAACGCTAATCAATGATTGGAATTGGAAGCGCACAAAAACCGGATTGTCAGCAGTTGGACAGCAGCCGCAACCGATTGAAATTGCCAGCACGCTTTTGGACTTCAAAACGTTTTTGAACAAAACCGGCCCGCAACAAATCGCTTTCGTGATTGAGCAAACCGACTTGAACGCAATCGGCTTCAGTGTGAACGCATTGAAAGCAACGATCAAAGGCGCGACGCCGGAACAGCCAACCGAACAAACCGAAATCGCGGCGCAAGGGATCAATGCTGACATTCAAGAAGCCGACGCCGAAGCGGCAAAGGCGGGAATGAACGCAGCGGCATGGTTGGAATTGCTTTTCGCGAAACTCAAAGAGCGCGCCAAGCTGGCAAAGCAGGAATTGGATCGGCTTACCGGATCAATTCAAACCGGCGTCACGATTGCCGGCGAAGTGAACGCCCGGAACAAGCCTTTGATTGATCGGGATATTGCAGAGACGAACCAAGAGATTGCAAAGGTTGAATCTGAAGCGGCGGTTTTCCGCAAGCAACGCGAGCAATACGAAAATAGCAAGAATCGGCGCGACGCCATCACGGCAAAGCTGAATCAGATCGGCGCCAGCGAGGATTTAACCGAAGCGCGAAGCCGGGCGGAAGCTTTGAGTAGAAATCTAGCCGGACACGTTTACAAAGCTTCAGAAACGTCAAAAAAAGTCATCAAGCTTAGCCAAGAGTTTTCAAAAGCGACTTCGCTTGTTCGCGAAATTGAAGCTTCTGCCAACCGGTATCACGCCGACATTGAAGCTTTGGAGCAAGGCCCGGCGTGCCCTTGTTGCGGCAAGGCTGGTTTGGCTTGCGCGGCATCGAGCCGGCGACGCGATGAAATCTTACCGAAGCTTCACAAGGCGGAGGATGATTTGCTTGCGGCGCAGGCGGCAGAGCAAGCCGCCGATACTGCTTACACGGCGGCATGTGAAGAAAACGAAGCGGCTTACAACGCGGACAAAGTTGCAACCGCTAATCAAGTCGAATTGAACGGCCTAAATTGGAAGATTTCCAGTGCAGAAAATCAGCGGGCGGAGGCGGAAAAGCTTCGCGGCGAGCTTGAAGGCTTGCAGATGATCCAAGAGCCGGAAGACGTGACCGGCGACACGCTGAAAGCATACGAGGCGGTAATTCAAAACCTCAAAGGCAAGCTGACTGCGTTGAATCAAGAGCTTTCGCAAGCAACGGCACAAGCGGCGGCGAAGTTGCGCCGGCTTCAAGAGAATGAAAAGCAGGAGCAAGCCCGGGCAAATTACGAAGTGGCAAAGCTTGCCTTGGACAAGGTTGCCGAAGAAAAGGAAAAGCTTGTTTCGGAAAGCATGAAGAATCTTCTGAAGATTGCGCGACGGTTTACAGATGGAATCGTTGAAGGGTTGCTTTCATGGCAAAACGACGAAATCGGAATTCGCCGGGGCGATAACTGGATTTCGCATGAAGTATTCAGCGGAACTGAAGCCGCGATTTCCTACATTGGCGTTGCGGTTGCGCTTTGCCAATCCAGCAAGTTCAAGCTGGTGATGATGGACGAGCTAGGAGTCGTTGACGATCAGAACTTGATTACTTTACTCGCCAAGATCGAAGCGCTGATTGAAGCCGGCGTTGTAGATCAATTCATTGCTTGCGACGTTCGCCATGAACGTTACGAAAAACTCGCCAGCGACAAGCTGAATATCATCAAAATCTGATTTGCCGAAAGGCTGATTGCTCGCCCGGACTGTTAGCGCATTGGCCGCGTTCGCAGACGACGCCGGGCGGGCAACTCAATTATATGAAGAAAATCCTGCTAGAACTTTTAGAATTCGTCTTAATCATCTGCCTTGTCGTGTTTGGCGCATGGTGCGCGCTCTACGCTTTTCTTTGGCTATGCGGAAAGGCTTTTAGCTTATGAACGCGATACAGACCGCCGTAATCGAATCAGATAGCGATTACATCACAGTAACAGCCGGCCCGGGATCAGGTAAGACAACAACCGCAATCGGAAGAATTGCGCGCCTAATCCGGGAGGGTTGCCCGGCTTCAAAAATCGTTGCAATCACGTTCACGAATGCGGCAGCCCGGGAGATTGAAATCAGGCTGGCAAAATCTGTAGGCGCAACGGTAAGCCTTGGCTATGCCGGAACTTTACACGGCTTCATGCTCCGACTGATTCAAACGCACGCAAGCCTTATCGGCTATCAGTCTGGCATTGTGATTATTGATGACGCAGACAAGCAAGCGCTGGTTGAAAAGCTGGTAATAAATCATCGCTGGAACGGATCAAAGACAGCGATTGAAAAACAGATTGCTGCCGGCCCGGTAAATGCCGGAAAACGGAAAGAGGAAATCTTAGCCTTGGACTATTACGCAAATTTGCGCCGGGCTAACAGTATGGATTTTGACGCAATCTTGTTCTACGGCTTAGAGCTTGCAAACAAGATCGGCCCGCTTCCCTATCAGCATTTGTTTGTTGATGAATATCAAGACAGCGGCGAGCTAGACGTTAAGATTTACCATGCCTTGCAAATCCCTAACCGGATTTTCATCGGCGACAGCGATCAAAGTATATTCGGATTTCGCGGAGCGCGCCCGGATATAATGGTTGCGCAGATGGAATCGGCCAAAGGCTACAAAGTAGTTTTGGAAACAAATTACCGGTGCGGAAAAAATATCTGTGAAGCCGCTAACCGCTTAATCCGTTACAACGTGAACCGGTTTGATAAAAGAACAGTTTCCGGCGTTGATTATAAAGGGGCGGTTTATGTGCGCAGCTTTGAAAATGCGGTTGCCGAAATGAACTACATTGCCGGCGAAATTGACCGCAGCGGAATCGAATTGGAAAACTTTGCAGTGTTGACGCGATCCAATGCGCAAGCCCGTGAGTTCGCGAGCTTTTTGAGTTCAATTGGGATCAAAGTAGCGCGCAAATCGGCCAAGTGTTATCCGAACGGCTGGCATCAAATGATTACGCTTCTGAAGTTTCTAAGCAGCCCTGACAATGACGATTTGGCGGCAGATTGGTTGCAATGTATCAGCGGCGAGCCGGCGGCGAAGCTGGCGCGACGCAAGGCGGCGGAAGGTTTTACTTCGATCAATCAAATCATGTTCAAGATAGTGCCTCCGTTGACGCTGACGCAGGCGCAAATCTACATCCGGGAGAGCAACCTTTCGCCTGACAGTATTGCGCTCGCTTTTAAGGCGAGTCAGAGATTGCACAAACCAGAAGCGGCGAGCGTTTCAGAATTACTCCACGTCTTGAACACGGAAGACTTATCTGACGAAGCAGAGCAGCCCGGCGTTACGGTTTGCACGATCCACAAAGCCAAGGGGCGGGAATGGGATTGCGTTTACATTCCCGGCATGGAGCAAGGCAACCTTCCGCTTGTGCGCGAAGGGGCGGACATTGAAGAAGAGCGCCGGCTTGCTTTCGTCGCAATTACTCGGGCAAAGAAATCGCTTTTCATCAGCCATTGCCAAAGCCGGACAAAAGAATGGAAAGGCGAAGTGATTCAAACTCCTAGCCAGTTCATTGCAGAAATCACAAAAAGCTTATGAGCCTCAAAGTCTTAACTTGGGTTTTCGATCAAGATATAAAGCCAGCAACCAAGAAGCTGACACTGATTGCTTTGGCCGATTTCGCCAACGATCAAAACGAGTGTTACCCTTCAGTCGAAACGCTGACAAATAAGACTTCACTGAATCGTAAGACTGTCCTGAAGAATGTTGCGGAACTGGTTGCCGACGGCGTTATTGCGGACACTGGCAAGAGGGTTGGAAATACGCAGCAAGTCAAAATTTACCGGATCAATATAAACAGTCCCAAAAACGGAACAGTCCCAAAAACGGAACAGTCCCAAATTTGCCAGTCAAACAGTCCCAATTTTACCATGAAAGAGTCCCAAAAACGGGACACAGAACCGTTAGGGAATCATCAGATTGAACCGTCAGCTTCTACAAAGCCGCCGGAAGCCGGCACAGAAAAGCCGGCGTTGCCGCCGGAAGCCGTGATTTGGAACGAGGTTTGCACTAGCTTACCAAAGGTGTTGCATGTTGGCCCTTCCCGGCTTCAAAGCCTCCGGAGCAGGCGGAAAGAAACTTTCTGGCGCGAAAACTTCGCGGCGGCATGTTCCAAAGTTTCGGATTCTGATTTTTGCCGTGGCGAAGGCTCTACTAAGTGGCAAGCAACTTTTGATTGGATGTTGCGCCCGGATACGGTTCCAAGGGTGATGGAAGGAAAATACGACAACCGCAAAGGATCGGCGGCAGCCAAGCCTAGCGATCCGTGGAAGGATTTAGAAGTATGAAAGAATTACCCTCAAAAGAAGCACTTGAAGCGAACGCCCGGCTTTTGGAGCGCCGTAAAACGGTCAAGATTACGATTGCGCCGATTGATAAAGCCAACCCGATACCTGAAGCGCCGGCGACGGTGGAAGCTGAAGACATGGTTGAACGGTTGCGCCGGGTTGGCGAAGAAGCTTCAGCGTTTCGGCAGAGCATTACAAATCAGCTTGGCGAATTGCCTTACCGCTCTTGCGACATTCACAGCACGGAAATTTTGCCCGACGTAGAGCTTTCAATTCGCGACTCCCGGGAAGCCGGCAAGTTCGTGGCAAGATTCAAATCATGTCCGGCATG
>JACCDG011979944.1_pt1 | contig 17210 bp, 30 predicted proteins | sample 7442471 | NCBI WGS metagenome assembly JACCDG01 (sample SAMN15323444, study PRJNA562643) | freshwater metagenome | isolation source: river surface water | place: USA:Blue River Watershed | collected 2017-08-17 | reverse complement strand
TTATCACATTTTTTGTGCAATAGATTAGTAAGTTCAAATAAAGTGCCATTTATCTTCTTATCAAAGAAAATGCTTAATACCATTAACAATACATCAACACATTCTTCTTTAACATCTTTAATTGTTAATAATTCATATGATGTATTATTTGGATCTTCCACGCATAAAATAGCTTCAGACAATTCACCTAATTCTTCTGAAGATTTAACCATTCGACGTAATAAAGAATTACTCTCCTTTATTGAATAATCTTGAATTTTATGAAAATCAAACACCAAAGCGTAAGATTTAAAAACACTCACAAATTCAAGAATTTGTAATAACTCTTTTTCCGTATAATATCCCAAGGCTTGAAAGTCATGTATTTCACCGCCATAAAAACGATTAATGTTTCGAGCATAAAATTCATATCTATACTCAAATGTCTTTGATAATCCAAACCAGGATGTCTTTTCAAATTTTCGTTCAACTACACCAAATTCACAGTCATATAGATTAATTGTTTGTAACAAATCATTAATGGCTTTATTTGTACAATTAAATTTTATATCTGCCATAATTGACATTATCGTTTCTCCGAAGGTAATTGTGTTTCATAACAATAATGAGCTAACCATTCCTTGGTTAGTTTTTAAATCAATCCTTAAAAAAATAATGAATGTCTTGTTCCATGTTATATAACACACATAAATCTCGATCGTTGTCATAAAAATATTGACAATCATTTAAATCACCAACATCAATATTCAATACACATTTAGATAGAAATAAATCTTTAGATATTTCAATATACTCTTCTTCAGCACAAGCAAACTCTGAAACATTGTTGTATGGTATATGAGATAACCCATCCCCCTCATCATCGAAACTATTAACACAATTACCAATATAAAAATATGATTGGTTCATTTTAGTATAACATTTTAGACTCATTGTTCTTCTCCCACATAAGTTACAAATCTTTGTTTTTTAATTGAGGCAAATCTGTTTCATAACAATAACGTATTAACCATTCTTGAATCATTTGCTTAGATTTATTATCATCTGTACTATAGAACAATTGTGGCCAACTTTCTTTTACAAATTTATTGCAAAAGTACTGTCCCATTCGAATTCCTTTTTGTTTGTCAATAGATGCATTATATTGATTAATAAACAAACTTAAACTATTCAACATATTGTTCACGTCCTATGTTTGCTAATTCATCAGCACGAATGTTATATTGATTAGTAGAGTGACCCTTTACCCAAAAAAATCTAACTTCGACAAACGACTGAACCAAACTATCTAAATATTGGATCAGTTCAGCATTTTTAACATCCTTAAACTTTTTCTTTCTCCATCCTTTGATCCATTGCGTGAATATATTAACCACATAACCACTGTCTGTATACACATGAACGGGAATTTGTTTGGTTTTTATTTCCTCCAAACCTTTAATTACAGCCATCAATTCCATTTGATTGTTGGTATCTGTACCAGTACCACATCCACAAATTTCCTTATAATGCTCACCCATCATTAATACACAACCCCAGCCACCAATACCTGGATTTGGAGCACAGCTACCATCAGCATATAAAGTAATCATCAATCAAGTCCTTTAAAAAGTGCTTCAATCAATTCACCAATTGCTTCATGTGCATTAGCTTTAACGAGGAGCCATGTTATAACAAATACAATCACACCAGCAATCAGTCCATATGTAATATGAAAAGGAACGGTAACAGCTATAAAGTAACACACAATTTCACAAATTAAAAAATAAATAAACCATCCCATTAAAAATACCCCCAATTAATCTAAAAACCACTTGGTTAGTTTATACCCAATCGTATAACTTCCCCATATCAACATATAAACAACAAAAGCTACCCAAAAAGCTACAGACACAGGTTGTTTCATCATCATACAGAAGAAAAAATATGACATTGAAAAACAAACAAGATATACAATAAGCCATATCATAATATTCTACTCTTCATTAGGATTGGGTTCTTGATCATGAAACATAAGCAATCTACTACGTATTTCATTAAGTGTGATATTTTCAAACCACTCACCCTTAACTTTCTTACTTGCAAACTGTTTGTGTAACCATTTCTCAGCCTTAATAGGATTATATCGCTCTTCAATATACTCAACAGTGATAACATCAGCATTACCTACTTGCAATGATAAAACTCTTTGTGTTATATCACTTGTTATACCTATTTTATATCTATTTCCACATTTTAAAACATACAATTTGTCAGGTTTTTTATTCACAAAAATTACATTTGATTTTTTTATATTATATCAAAGGTCTTTTTTGGTGACAAGGAAACATTTTTCACAAGCAACAGCACTATCATCCTCTTTAAACGTAAAAGCCTTCTTTCCTTCAACATATGGATGATCAACAATCCCAATAACTGTGTTGATCAATTTACCACTTTTAAAGGGCTTCTTTTTTTTTCTCACTTGCTTACCAATCCAACTACTATAATCAATCATTTTATAGCTCCTATATTTCCCTTATTAACACATTCATTGGAAATTTTGTATTCAACCACTATATCATAATTACCACTATATGGATTTTCTTCAAAATTTAAATTTTTCTCATCATTAAACCAATCACACCACAAATGCACATAATATTCAGCTTGTGGCATTAATTCAATACTTTTTGGCACCCATACATCATTTTGTAACTCAATCACACCTAGATGTTGCTCACCAAAAAAAAGAGTTGACTATAACATTAATATCCGTTCTTTTGTTGAACTTTATTTCCATTTTGTTACCTTTTTAACATTCATGTGAAGGATAATTTATCATCAACACTTACTATATAAACAACCGAACTCATGTCTTTTCTTAACTGTTTATATAAAACAATTTTAATATCCACATTTTCAAACAAATGCTGGAAACTTTGTATATTCACCCCTACTAATGTTTTCGATTCTCTAAGCATTTTTTCATCTTTAAAATTATCCACATCAGTATCGTCACGTGTATCACACCATTCGTTTAATACACAAAAAGCTGAAGATATTGTTGATGTGGCACCAATATAATGCAAATATCCCAATGTGTTAATAAACAACAATTGTTTCATAAATATTTCCCTAAATTAATAATGGGACCAAAAGGTCCCATGTGTTCAATACAATCCCAACTTTTTTGCTTCTTTAAGATATTGCGGAAATTCTTCCAACAACATTTCATATAACTTCGTTTCTGTAACTTGTGTGAGATTCCGTAATTCAAAAAAGTTTGCATTATCAATTGGACGACCTTTCATATCATCCAATTTTTTCAATACACCATAACTACTTCCACCAATCCCTACAAATTGCCAAAAAATAGGTTGTGAACAACTATCACGAATGGCTTTTTCGATTCCACGATCATTCCCAACACCACCATCACAAATAAAAACAACAAAAATAGGCAGCTTACTACCTTTTGTATCTTCCATTATTTGTTTGATTACTCGCTCTTCATTGTTACTTCCACCAATACCAATATCACCACCGTAATTACGTAATCCTTCATTGATTAGATAATTATCAATATTAGCTAAAGTAACATCTGTTAATTGTTTACATTTATCAGCAAACGCATAACACTCAAGTGTAGCATTATCATCAAACTTAACAGCTAAAGGCACAATACGCTCAACAGTACGCTGAACATCCCCACCAACATATTGACCATGCATTGAACCAGATGCATCCAATACAATAATTACACGAGCAACAACATCATTTAAACCTTTTGTCAAAATGACTTGATCGGCTTGTTTGGCCAAATTAACTAAACGAGGTTTTTCTTTCTCAAACACCTTCTCTAAGGAAATTTTCGCAGGTGTAACAGGTGTGGGAGGTGTAACTGGTGTATTTGGCGTATCTTCTACATCCCCACCAAAATGACGAATTAATGCCGCTAAACCACCATTAAAACCTTGACCATTTGCACACATCTTCCAAACACCATTATGTTTATAAAATTCAAATAACATAATAGCTGTATGTTCCTGATATACAGTTTGATCTGTTTCATACTCAAAACTTTGCTCTTGTCCATCTAACGATAACTTTGTTGCATTCATGTCTTTGATTTTCAAACCATCTGCTGCAACCATTGTAACAACAACTTTGTCAATTAATGGGTCCAGTGTTGTTAAATTAATATCAAAAACAGCAAAACATTGCTGTGTCATTTTAATTGAATTACAAGGTGTTGATAGATTGTTATAAAAAACAAAATAATCATCTCCAAACAACTTTTGTTGTGATAAACAAAAAATGCCTATATCACATTCCTGATTTGGTTTTAAACCTGGAATTACTGATAGCTTTAAAGACGTCAAAGCTTGAACTTTTTGACCAGCTGTTAGTTTCATTCTGATACCTCTTGTTGCAGTTTGTTAATTAACTCTTTTGCTTGTTGTGATAACGGAAAGGGACTCATATCTACAGGACCTATTTCCAATAAATGCATAATGTCTGCAATATCTTGCGCATGTTTAGAACCTTTCCGATTTGCTTCTGCTTTTAATGCAATAAGTCCTTCTCGAGAAGCAATTTGAATGCCTTCCACACGGTTGGATGTTAAAAACACAGCCTGAACCAAATCAGAAGATATTGTGGAGAAACTTTCAGGAGATACAACTTCCACTTCAACATGAGTCTTATTATGTTGGAAAGCACCACCTCTGTGTTGTTTAAATCCAACAATCTCAACAGGAATGGCATATCTACTTGGATATAAAACATCCACATCTTGCGTATATCTTGGAACGCCATGATAACTAAGAGCTAAACCACCAATTAAAACACAATTTGTTTGATTGTTTTTTATCCAATCCTTCAACGCCAATAATACTTCTGGTGAAATAACTGATTCTGTTAATAATCTAGTACCATCATTACTAGTGTGGCATTTATCAACAATTTCTCGTAATCTCATGTTAATCAAAACTCATTTTTAAAAATTATATTATAATATGGTTTAAATTGGAAAAAAAGTACAAATCCTCTTCGTCAATTTCCGTCTCAAAATCAGGAACATACAATGTTGCATATTCTATCTTGTTCTTTTCCTTATTGTAATATGTCTGTTATTCTCTCAACTTCAAACAAATACGGTTCAAATAATACCACCCCATGTAAATTTTTAATTACCAATTTATCTTGATTAAAAACAACTTCACATTCCTGTGTCTCACCATTAACGTTAATACATGGTTGAAACCAAATACATCTTGTTTTTAAATTTGAAGTTAAAAATGTTACAACATCCATTATTCCCAATCCTCTGAGAATAAATGCGATAAGCACATAATTTCTTGAGGCATTTGTAGTTGTTCGCTACAAATGATTTTATCCATCACAGAAGATTTATAAAATCCATGCTTTTTTGTATATTCAGAACCATACTGATATAAAGATAAACATTCATCAAGATCAATCTTATTATGATAACAATACAAACTATTAAGCAATTGTTCATGCATAATACAATACATGAAAACCGTTTTTAATTTGATATCATATACAAAATCAAAATCTTTCCAATCATCATTACTATACTTGTTCACTATATCATTGATATCTTCGGAAACACAAAAACAAACCTTATTTGATATCCCTTGTTGATTACACCAATGAAGAAAGTGTTTTAACTCTTCATTTGAAACACTTTCTATAAATGCATCTGTAAAGCTACAAGAAATTGTGTCAAATTGTGTGTCGATAATTGACATATACAATCCTCACTTTTTATGTTTTATTTCTTGTATCTGTTTTACACCACGGTCAACTTCTTCCTTTCCAGATAGTGTGCTACCACAAGTATCACACACATTATAAAACATTGTAACGTGGTGAGTTATACCTTCATAAATATAATCAACAACTTCTGTTTCTGGAGTTGTGTGTCCTTCTCCACACGCATCACAAATTGGGTTCATGATTATATCAATACTCCCAAATATTGTATCAAATCACCGTCATCATCAATAATATCAGCTTTTACTTTGTTATAGAGTATTTTCCAAGCTGGAAAATCTCTTTTAGATGCTGTTAGACACAACACTTTCGATAATGTTTCATAATGAAAGTCAGATTCCAACAGGGCTTTGAAGAAATCCGTATCTCTTTGTTTGTTAATTGAACAGGATATTTCAATACAACCTTCCTTCACTTCATTTAATTCTTGTTTCAAACGATGTGGAGTTGGATATAATTTATACCCTAGAACTTTTTCAATTTGTGGTAAAGACATAGTAAAACTACCAGCCCCATAATTTGTCGGAGAACCATATCCATCTCCTTTAAACCATACAGTACCAGTACCCGTAACAGATAGTGTAAATTCTTGGTTATCAAACGTGGCGGTTAAACTAGCAAAATCTTGCCATATTTGAAATGTGCCATTCAATACCAATGTTTTGATATCATTAACTGTCTTTTTCATAAATCATATCCATCAAAGTGAATGTCAAAAACATTTTTAATAAGCTTTGTTGTATCATCTACATAAATATTAACATTATTAAGCTCATCATAAAAAGCAACATCGATTTTATCTTTAGCTGCCTTTCCTTTATTAACAATAGCATCAATTTCAACTGCTATTTCCCATCCCAATTGAGTAAGCTTTCTTGCATCCGTATCATCTTCAATGCACTCATTATCATAGCTACTGTGGAAGAAATATCTATCAACTTCATACATATCTACATATTTTTTTAATTTGTCTTTCAAAGATTCAGGGAATACACTAGGAATTTCCAATAGTTCAATGGGAAAACCATTCTGATCCCATAAACCCGTAGAACTATAATCAGCCATAACTCGAATTGAAGTAATTTTACTCATAACAACCTCATTGAATAATATATGTATTATAAAATATAAAAAATGGAAAATAAAGGAGAAGAACAGGAAGAGAAAAATGAATCTTTTCAGCAAACCACTGCTCTTTAGTGTGTAAAAGAAACAAAATCACAAATGCCATCCAGCATCATCGTCCATACTAACACTGTATGGAAAGTGGGAGACTAATAGTGGCTTACGAGTCTCCAAAGTTGGAGCGGACAACCGAATTCGAATCGGTACTACAAACTTGGAAGGATTGTGTGCTAACCATTAAACACTATATCCGCATTAGCTACCATAACAACGTTCTTGATCTAATCACCAGATTTAAAAAAAACCACCGAACGTGTTAGTATCTTCACTCTGGTTTTGAAATAAATGCTGATTTCTTGCTTTCCAATCCAACCACTGCTCATATGTGACGCCCTTCATTTGTAGTCCATCAGAACGATTGGCACATCCTAAACAGCCACAAATTTCACTAGTACACCATCTGGTTTTATTGTAAACAGACTCAATTAATTCATCAGCTTGATATTGAAGCATTTCTAGTACTCAGCAAAATTAATTATATAATACTATTATATAATATATGGGTTGGTTTTTCAACAACATTTTTAAAATTTCTTACGCACGTGGTTTAATTCCTAACACATATCCTTTTGATAGAAAGTCAGATACATGCTCATTTGACACTTTGCATTGGTGCTGTAATTCAGCATTATACATCCAACATTTTGTTGTTAGTTTTTTTGTTGAGTCGTATGTGATAATATTAATATCTTCAATACCTTGTTCTTTAATGATGGCATCCAATGTTTGTGAAGACACAACCTGAACGTTACTCACATCTAGAATATCAGCGTGTACTTTCCTATGACAATTAGCACAAAGACATATACATTTTTGTATTTCAGTAAAAACTTTTTTCAAATTTCTGTTAATATTTTGACTTATCACCATATCTTTATTATCAAACTTATGATGAAATTCAATTAAACTATAATGTGAGTTTTCACCACACACCATACATCCCAAATTGGTTTTGATACTATTGATTATTTTTTTATGAACTTCACGACGATTTTTTGTATGCTCTTTTATGTATTGCTGTTGTGATGCGTTCATCTTGTAGCGCTTATTGGATTCGGCACGCTTACATGTTTTACACATATAATAAAACCCATCAGATGTTGTTTTATCCTTAGTAAAACTTTCAATATTATGTTCTGTATTGCATTTGGGACAAAATTTTTTCATAAACAATTTACCTTCGGTTCAAATATTTAGATTAATTAAACCGAGTGTAAATTATATAAAGGAATTCATTGGGTCTGGCCAGATTCTAACTGGCGATCTTTCCATTATGAGTGGACGGCTTTCGGACACTAAGCTACAGACCCGTAACGAAATACTGTTTTGTTCTGTCGAAACTTAAAGGTAAACAGTAAAATCCTCAGCAACTTGCAATCGATTTGTTTCTACTATGACGCTAGAAACAAACAAAACAACGTCTACAATTACCATTATAGCGGGAATAATTTTTTAACTAAAATAAATTATTCTAAAACGACCCCTTACGCCAGGGTTCACGCTCAAGATTGACAAGATCTTGAAATTTTCATCAAATTTTTCAAACTTGATAAACATATTATATAAAGGTTTTATGGTTTAAACAACCCAAAACCTTTATATTTTAACCATTACAACGTTTCTGCATCCAATGCGGCAAGTTTAGCAGCAATTTCTTCAGCAGTCATTGCGCGCATTTTTTCATTGTTCTTCTCATCGAGAAGAGCTGTCAAACGTTCGCGTTCTTGTTGTTTAACTAAACGATTTTGAGCAGCTGTATGTTCAGCAACACGAATGTCGATGATACCTTTTACAATATCAAATTTGAGTTGTGTTTCTGTAAATTGCTTACTACGAGTTGTGGCACTCACAAAGGAAACAGGTTTACCTTGCTCCAATTGACTGTGTAAGTCAATTGCAATAGCATCTAACGTAATTTTTTGAGTGCCTGTGCCACCCAAGGAAATATCCCATAAATCTTCAACAGACAAAGAATTTGTTGGACCAAAACGTAATTTTTTACGAGTTGCTAATAAAATTTGTTGACTTAAATCTGACATAATATGTCTACTCCAATTAAATGTTAACTTTTAAAGTGCGAGTAAACGCACCTGTTACGCGACAAACAAATGAATCTTTCTTAGTGGAGGAAAAACCTAAACCACTTAATTGACAATCATCATTTTCTGTTGTCATTTTACAACCAACCATTTCTAACACCTTACGATGTTCTTTCAAATCACCACGAAGGAACTCATTATACATACCACGAGCACCTTCTTCGTTACGACATTGATCAAGCATAAACATAAAATGTTTATTACCTTTACCACCATCTTCATTCCAATAGTTTGGAGAAAGCATTACCGCATTTACACGATGAAAATTAGCTGTCTTAATATTCCAAACCTGGACTTCACGACCAGCACCACCTTTAGATGTTAGTAAACTGTTAATATCAACAATTTCAAATTTACGTGTCTTTGCATCATAATTGACACTACACACTTGAATACGATTACCACTATTCAAACGTTTGTCACTGTAAATTGAACTTACAATACCATCAAATTCAATTTCAATTTCAAAACCAACATCTTTGTTTTCTCGCAAACAGAAATTATGTACCCAAACTTCATATTTACCAGTTGGCATATTTGATCGATTTTCATAAATGATATTTTCAACCGCATTGCGTGATGTGCCAACACCTGCATTCATGTCAACATCTAACTGTCCACCCGTTCTTGATGATTTACGACTACCAAACCAAATTTTGTTACCAGTTGGTTCAATTAATGATAAATCCAAATCATCTAAATTATACCACGACAACGATACACGCAAATCACCCTGAACTTTACCGCCTTGAGCTTTAACACGTTCTGTGATTGAATCTGCAACACCACCATTATAAGACCAGCTAAAATTGTTATTCCAACTAAATAAATTTTGAGCTGTTGGATCAACACTTGTCACTAAACTCACTAAATTACCTTGGTGTTTTTGTTCAAATAACAATTCAAGTTTTTTAGCGGTAGGCAACACCTTTTCAACAAAATCATCAATGCTAATTTCTTCAACGGTACTTGAAGACTTACTTGCTTTTGATGTCGTTTCTTGAGTAACAATATCAAAAACATCCATTGTAATTTCTGGCTTAATGTTGCGATCAACAAATAATAAATTATTGATGTTTAAATCTGTCAAGCAGGCATAACGACGAACCAAAGCATTTTGCAAACCAAGTTGATTGATCTTTTCACGGGCTTGTTCAATCATCTTTTTCGTAGCAATTGCAGTTGGTCGCTGATAGTTTTGAGGTGCAACCTTACCTTCATATGCACTTACACATACATCAAGATCTTTAATACCTACACTAATATCTACTAATAATGTACCAATAACCGTATTACGAATACCCAACACATTTGCCATAGTAGATGCATTGGACATTTTAGAAGCAATTGTTTCCCAAATGAAAATGTTTTTATTTGGGGCTTTGTTGTAATTGTCTTGCAACTTTTTAAATTGCTCAATATTGGATTTAAACTCAGAACCACGATATAGCGAATTTTGATTAATTAATTCCAATACTGTATCAATACTATCTGAAGTGATTGTATCTAACCCACGTTGGAATAATTGGGCATTGGTTTTTGTATTACCAATAATGCTTGCAAAATCTCGTTTCGCAAATGCAGTCATATCAGCAAAGAAGTGATTCCAAGTGATAGTTTTACCATCCACCTTTTGCTTAGTTTGGTTGTTACCAAATTTACAAAAAGTTGGATCAGCTACAAAAGGCTCAATAATTTCAGCGCCTTTAACTAATTTTGATAATGCATTAGCTACTTGTTGGAAACCATCTTTTACCAGAATGTCCCAAATAGATGTTACAGCACCATCTTTAATTGTAACAATATTGCCAACATTTGTTACAAATTGTTTACAGCAATTACAATCATGTTCTGTACGAGTTTTGTAGATTGGGTTTGTACCTTCAGGGAAGGATGACAAGTACGTATTCCATAATTGGTCTTTTGATACGTTAGCAACAAGTAAAGTATCATGATTTTTAATCATGTTATTCAACCGTGCTTCAACTGCCCGTTTCATTGCAGGAAAATCAACTTTAGTACCCATAATTTTTACTCAAAAAAGAGGGGATTGCTTCTGCTTAACAATCCCCTCGTCTCACATGAGAATCGTTAATTAAACATTAACACCATAGTGTTTGGCCAAAGGACCTAAACCACCTGCGAAACCTTGCCCAATAGCCTTAAACTTCCACTCACCATTGTGACGATACAATTGACCGAAAATTAATGCTGATTCAGTTGAGCCATCTTCCGACAAATCATATCGAGCAACTTCTGTGTTGTTCGCACAATCAACAATACGTATAAATGCATTACTAACTTGACCAAAAGTTTGTTTACGGGTATCGGCATCATAAATGGTTACGCAGAAATCAATTTTATCAAGATCAGCGGGCAATTTGCTTAAATCAACAGTGACAACTTCATCATCACCATCACCAGCGCCTGTCAAATTATCGCCATTATGGATAATGCCACCACATGCGGAATTTTTATTATTGAAAAAGATAAAATCGTTATCAGTGCGAACTTTACCTGTTGAGCCTTGTGCGAATACAACCGCATCTAAATCAAATGCTGCACCATCTGTGGCACGCACATCCCAACCCAAACCAATATTCATTTTTACTAAAGTTGGAGCAACCTTAGATAAACTAACGTTACCACCTTTTGATAGGCTAATTGCCATTTTTGCACCTCTTTTGAGTTTGTTGTTGAACGGGAGGTTCAATTGATTTGTCTAATCAATTGAAACTGTTTTTCTATTATCGAACTTCTACATATACATCATAATAAGAATTATGACGGATTTGTGAGACCACCCTTGCCTTCTGTAGGGTACCTTGAAAACTTTGAGCAATATAATTTGCTTGTTTTAAGGCTGTTGCCATATTGATGCCATCATCTTTTGATACACTTGCAATACGAATACGACGACTAGTTACTTTTTTCATAATTACCTTCCTTGTAATATTAACATAATGAAATCGTTCTGTATTAAATTATATTAATTTTTGTTTGGTTTAACAACAAAAATTTTTAAAAACCCTTGTTGTGATATTTGATAAAATATGGCTCTAATTTATCAATATCAATCATTTTTACAAAACATGCATCGATCATATTGTATGTGCGCAAAAATACGGAGGAATTATGTTGCAATAACATAATTGTTATTGCTGGTATAATTTTGGTTTGGATATAATGTATGGTATCCGACTCCTGATGTATGTCTTCGCAAGTTAGATGGATACATATAAGTTTAATAAAATTAATATAAAAGTTTTGTTGCTGTTCTAATGTAAAAATTTCACCGTTTTTTAGATCCACACTTTCAAGTAAATCACATAATGTAATATTTTGTAATTCATCTAAAGCTTCACAACCTTTTGGAAGGTATTGCGTTTCTTTCGCAAATGAAAGTAGTTGTTTTTGAGTTGGTGATAATAGCTTTTCTGGTAAGTCAACTATTGATGTTATATTGTCAATGGGTTTGATTTTAATCAAACCCATTGACAAAAAACGTATAATTGCTAAATTTAATTTTAGAAACTTTTCCATAATTGATCCTTAAAAATATTTGGGAGAGAAATCTCTCCCAAATATTGTTTATTTTTTTCCAGATGTACCTAACGGTAATCGTGGTAAATCTTGACCTGCAGGCATATCTTTACGAATTGCCATAACTGCATTTTGATAGTATGTACTAGCACCTGCTTCTTTCATACCACACGTTTGCATAATTTGTTTAATTACTTCTGTTCGTGTAACAGCTGTGCCATTAGCAACATTATTAAAATTTGCTTGTACTAAATCGCGAGCTGTTTGTGATTTAGATGGACCTTTATCTTCTTTCTTAGAAGATTTGGAAGTGCTTGATTTAGTGGTTTTTTGTTCAACTAAATCAGTTACTGGAATTTCTTTGATTTCATGTGTCATAATAGTCACCTTTTTGTCATATATGAAGAAATTTTTCGTAATTGAAAAACTCATTATAAATTAAAATCAATTAAGAAAAAAGTTTAAACCAACAAAATATTATCTTACACCTAATTAAATAGATATCAAAATATTTTTGTGATTTATATTATATAAAAATGACAAATTGAAAAAAAGGAATATTACAAATATACATTACTTATTATTCATAATATACATATATTAAAAAAGTGCTGTTGTATATCACAACAACGCACTTTTAAATAATTGAAATAATAATTGAAATAATAATTGAAATAATAATTGAAATAATAATTTTTAAATAATTTTCACATTATAATTTATAATATTATTATACATACATACAAAAATATTGTCAACATGGTTACTGATAACCAACTTTTATTATATAATAAATAACCAAGGTTTTCTTTATCCAAATCTTGAATATGAAAACCCTGCTCTTTAGGACAGGGATGAAATATTCAATGTTTAATAAAATTGATGACACATGGCGCAATACTTCCCACATTTTCGCAGAAGCTAATAGAGTACTACAAACATTGCCTTTGGACCCTGATCATGCTTTGTTTTTGGCACGAAAGAACGGTGTGATGTTTACTGGCGAAAAATTTAATAAAAATCATTAATTTTTAAAAATCAATTTAAACGCGTTAAAAATCGTTTTTAAGATATGATAAATAAAAAACGATAAAATATACGTAAAAATTTTTAAAATCGATTTAAACGTAAATTTAACGTGTTTAAATCGATTTTAAATTTAAAGATAAAATCAAATATTAATTAAATTGGAAAATCGGAATGTATCATTTTCTAAATGACCACCAAACCACTTCATGTATCCATAAGGATTAGCAACAACACGAATGCCAAAAATATCAACATCTACACTATCATGCACATGGCCATGTACCCATAACTTCACTTTATCAAAAACGTCATCTAAATCAGGGCGATTATATAATATATCTGACACATATCCACAATTAGCTTTGTTACCAATATACTTTTCATTTATACTCAATGCTGTTGGACTATGATGTGTAACAATTACAATATCACCAGGATGCTCACGGCATGTATTGATTATATGCTGTAAATGTTGGTGATGTAATTCAACTGTCTCAGTTGTGGTTATAAAATTGGTTGATTTCTTTTCCTTCACAATACATCTATAATCATTCATATAACGACTTATTAACATATGATTCAAAGGCTCATTATCACCATACTTTAAATCAGTCCATAATACGTCACCAACAAATAACACATCATCAATAACAATGGATGTTCCTGTATGTAAAAATTTAACCTGGGGATTTGTTTCTCTTGCTAATGCATATTCATAACAAGACTTCATATCCCTATCATAAAATTCATGATTACCAAAAATGTATATCAAATATTGATGTGATAATAATCGTTTTGCCATCACATCATGAATCCAATCAACAGTGTTGTATCCATCATTATTGGAATCACCAGCAATAATAATTACATCTGTTTGAGGTAAAATAGCATGATTTTCCAAGAAGTATTTCTTCTCAAAAAAATACTCACAATCATTGTTAATATCCATATGCAAATCACTAAAAACTTGAATATTCATAATTTATTCCTTAAAAAGAAAGAAAAAGGGTGTAGTATATACACCCTTATATTGTAACACTACCCGTATTGATGATTACTGCTCTGATGGGTTATCTTCCAAACCCATTTCATCAATGTTCCAAATACCTGTTGCGTTAATTTGGTTACACCATATAGCTAGTGGTTTCATTTTTCGCTTCTTACACACCCATACCATTGGACCAAATGTTTCATGTAATACAAAATGTTCCCACAAATCTTGTAATTCACTATACAACAACTCTTCAGCATCAGCACATGCATAAGCAAATGTATCACCTATATTAACACCAATTGCAAAAGTCTGTTGAGCATCTTCGGGCCATTCATTCTTCCACCAATTTCGATTTATACATAGCACATCATTATATAATAATACAGCTAAAGCAATATCTTCTGTGAAATAGGTGTCTCCTTTTACATTAACAATCACTTCGTCAATATAATATGGATCTGGAAAACATTGTTTGCGCGTTGGGATGTCTTTTAGTGAATCAGGCTCAAAAAAGTTTTCATCACCTTGTATGTCAGGTTCTGTTAGTTTTAAAACCCGTTGTTTCTCTTCAACTACATATTCATCATATAATTCTTTCATATTATATCTAAATGAATATGAACCCACATAAGCTCTTAATAAATAATGTTCTTCTACATCATTTAACTCACAAAATGCCATATATAATTTAAATCGAATGTAGTCATTAACTATCATCAAAATAATTAACATAACGGCAATTATTCCAAAAATCTCCAAATTACTCATAATAATTATCTCGTTGCTTAGATGGATGATACATATTTTGTCGTGTTTCCTTTATATTGAAAGGCCAACACAACAAAACAATAGGTATTGATAATCCTACAATTATCATAAATGTTTTAAAATCAATCACTACTACCTCCACCACCAGAATCTGATCCACTGTGTGAACCACTCTTATGTCTGTGCGTGCTAACATCAATATCAAAATCACATTCAATCATAATTTTCTCCTAGTTGTTTAAAAATGGCATATTCCATCAATTGTTCCATAATAATGGAATATCTTTTTGTGTTTGTGTTGCGAAATTGTAGATATGAATGAAAATCAACATGTGTTGGCTCAATGCCATTGTTGATATAATCAATTAATTGTTTAACAAGTTCATTTTGAGAGGTTGTCGTGGTGGTATATAAGACTGGAACAATTCCTTGTTTAAATTGTTCTCGCCATTTCTGACGTTGTTGTACTAACATACAAAAAAGGGAACATTTCTGTTCCCTTCCTCCATTATACCTTAATTTAATGTACCATAAAATGCGTGTTGTGTATCAGCGAACGGAGAATCAATTTTACGTGAGGTCTTGAAATCTTTCTCAATCCACAATAATTGATTCGCCATGCGTTGCAATGCATTCATTGAACTTTTTTCTGTTCCAGACGTGTGGGAAGATAATTCAGTAACAATATTAAACACATCTAATTTTGATAAATGTGAATTACATTGAGAGGCAACATTAACATCATTGAATACATTATCACGATACACGTGACCACAATGCTCAATTGGATTAATCACACGATGAATACCTTCAAGTAAATTCGTTTGTTGAAAAGTATTTTCACTATTAGATAAACGCTCTTCGACATGTTTCATCAAATTCATTAACATACCCACAGATGTGTGTGTACGATGCATTTGCTGTAAACGATGCTCAAATTTACTATCAACTTGATTTTGAATTTGCTTACTTGCAATATCCAAATTTTGTTGCCACATATCAACTAACGGAATCTTACTATTCAAAAACGAAGCCAAACCAACAGAGCCGTTTGCACAAACCAAACGTAATAGCTCATAACTCGTATTAATTGTATGAGAGAACGGACTCCAAATAAAACGAACAATACTAGAAAATTCACCACCTAACATACCTTGATTTAACGGCTCAATTGATAAATCAGCAGCACTATATGTGCGACCAAAATAATGATCTTTCAATTGAGAGTTTTTATGTAACTGTTTTGAACGTCCGTTTGGAATAGCAGTTACACCCAAGATGTTAATTAAGTTTTGAATACTTTCTGCACTATGAACAAAATTTGTTGCTAATGTGAAATCATACAAACGCATTTGACCTTTCACTTCAACAAAGAAAAATTGTGATTTTTGTAAATTCTCAATTACGTCATGTAATGGAGTATTCTCTAAACGACGTGCAACACGTGATTTACCATCAAACGTGTGACCTAAGTCACCCAAACGCATGTGTAAAATTGTGTTACCTTTGTCATCAATATCACGCTCAATCTTCATATGTGAAGCATCTGTAACCAACTCCCACTTGGGAGAAACAACAGACGCTTGCAACTCTTTTGCAACTTGCTCACGTACATAATCAACACGTGTGTGGTTGGACATAGTTTGAATATCAGATAATAAACTCATACAGTTCACCTATTTGTCAAAGTTAAATTGTTAAGTAAAACACTTAACAATTTTATTATAATAAAAAATTAAATTGGAAACAAGGATTAAACCTTTCAACCCGATGTGGGATTCTCTTTTAACAGTTCTTTCGAATTTGAT
>JACCDG010180839.1_pt1 | contig 17210 bp, 29 predicted proteins | sample 7442471 | NCBI WGS metagenome assembly JACCDG01 (sample SAMN15323444, study PRJNA562643) | freshwater metagenome | isolation source: river surface water | place: USA:Blue River Watershed | collected 2017-08-17 | reverse complement strand
GCTACGACCTTCTAAACAGAAGATAACATGACTGCCATTGAACTGCTGCCACGCTTTTCTTATAGAATTTAGGGTTATATGGAAAGCCATACCGAGCTTAATGTCGGCATCACCGTTAATAACATGTCTAGCACGAAAGAACGTGTTAGCAGTATCAACTAAAATATATGTCATTTATTGTTCTTCTTTACACTCTGTATGTCTATAACACCTGTGTTAACAGGACCACCGTAGTCACCATCTACAACTACGTTTGCACAAAGCTCACGGAACCAACGATCAACAATTTCTTCATCTTTATCGCCGTCTGCACCATAACCCTCTTGCTTTAATTTTAACACAAAATGGTCATTCCAGTCAAGTTCGAAAAAACCATTTCGGATATTATCTTGGTTTACATGTGTATTTAATACCCCAACCCATGGTTCTTTACGGCGATTTGCTCGTTCTTTGGGTGATAATTTAGCCATTTCTTGCTCTAGAGCAAGAGTTTTGAGTTGTTCTTCGGCTTCTGTTTTCTTTTTATTGGCTTCTTCTAAGGCAGCCTGCGCTAACTGAATGTTAGCTTCGACTTTATCTAAGCCAAGTAATTTTTTAATAATATTCATTAAGTTCCCCACTCATTCTTAAATAACGGCACTTGTAATCTGTCCGAATATCGTAAACCAGATTTCATTGCTAATTCTGCAACACGACGATTGTTTAGTGTGTAAACTGATTCAACACCACCCACAGGCATCAAATATACATGACCTTGGAAGCCTGCCGCACGATATTCTTTAACAGCACGTTGAGCATCTTCAAAGTCTTGTTCTGTGGCAATTACAAATTTTAGATATGTTGTGCCATATTCTTCATATTCACAAACAATGTCTGGACAAATAGCTTCTTCCCACTTTTCTCCTGAACATGGAAGTTTAGCACTTACTGAAAATGTAATCTCTCTCCAAAAATCTTTGTCATGATGACTTTTCCAAGTATGCAGATATAACGCAAAATCTTTGCTGAGTTTTTGAGTACCATTTGTTTCAAATGTAATCTCTTTTAAATTCTGCATCTTGGGATGATCTAATAGATCTGGATAAGCACGTTGCCAGCCTAACAAAGGCTCACCGCCTGTGATCACAAGATGCTCATCTTGCCATTCATTATGCGGAAGTATCTCCATGATGCGTTCAGCGATACCATCACTGGTTACCATTGGACTTAGATCTTTAAATGCCGGATGCCACGATGCATAGCTATCACATCCTGTACTGACCAATGGAAGTTCTTCATAGGTTTTGTATAGATGAACTTTCTCTGCTAAATTTTCAGCCTCGACGCTGAGTTCTCCTCTGGGCATGCCAAAGCCTGCACATTTAAAGTTACAGCCAAATGTACGTAAGAAAACAGAAGGCACACCCATATAACGTCCTTCACCTTGAATGCTGTAAAACAGCTCTGCGATTTTAATTTTGCTCATATGTATATTTTACTATCTTTTTTCTCTTGTTGTCTACGATATTCGTCATTTAATTGACGACATTCTTCTTTAACTTCTTTTGGATAGTCTGGATGCCATTCTGCCAAAGTGCAGTCATATACTCGACCCTGCGGAGAATCTGCAAACCAAAATACCATTACAGCAAAAATTATAATGGATGCTGTAATTATTCTATCTTTCATTATACTCGATCGCTTATTAAAAGTCTACACATTAAGGCATCTTGTTCGTTTTTAAAACTAAAATGCATGCATTCTGAATTAACTTCAGTGACATATTTGTCACCTGGTAATCCAAAATGTTCTATGATATTGGCACAGGTCTCATTCCACCAATGATTACTTTGGCTTTGCCAAGGAACGGTCACGGTGTTTAAGTCGTTTCTCATACTGGATTCTTGCGATAGTTACCCTTACCCGGGATAGTATTCCTAACGCCACCGACTGGATCTTCAACATCGCCCTTTCTCCTTGGGATGAGATGTATATGAGGATACATAACAGTCTGTCCAGCAGCTTCGCCCCAATTAAGACCAATGTTGAAACCATCCCACTCTCCAGATTCTACTTTCTTTTTACCTACTTTCAGTGCATCTGCAAAACAATCTTCAATAACACCGTCTGCAGAATATTGAGGAACAAACAGAAGATGTCCTTCTGTTACAGGATACTTATCTTTGTAAATTACTACATGATAATCTTCTTGAACTGCATCAGTCCAGGGAGCAACTCCGGCTTCTCGGGCATCTGCTAAAGTGTAATATTGTTTCATCTCTGATACTCCTTAAACTCTCGAGGCAATTGATCTTCCTTCATCACAAATTCTAATCCAGCCATTGAACCTACATAGGCATTATTTTTATAAACCATTCTCAGTTTAACCGTATTAATAGCAACTTCAGCAAACGCCTTGGCTTTGTAGTTTAGTAAATGTGCTTCAACATCTTTACCTTTGTCTGTGCAATGTAATTTTACGGTACTCATTTTTTAGTTCCAATTTTATGATTACGAAAATCGCAGAGCTTATGATAGCCCATTTTATAACAAGGACAGAGCTCGCCTAGAATTTTTCTTGCTAACCAGATTCTAATATTTTTAATCATGGTGCTAAACATTGTGCCCGTGTTTCATCCTCGGGCAACAAATCTCCAGTTATGGCATCTACTTTTAATCCGGCTTCGTTGATAAAATAACGACGACCAGTTTTTTCGTCAGTAGACTCGTTGATGCTTAACATATATTCTCCGGCTGTGGTAAACTTTAAATCGTTCATTTAGGCTCCGTAGTATGTCTGTGCTTGTTCAAGAGCTCGTTCTCGTAGTTTTTGATCCACTCGTCGAACAGCTTCTTCACGTTCTTGATCAGTAAGTTCATAACATTTAGGATTCCTTTTAGGGTCACGCATTAACGGATAATCGAGATTAGGTTGAGGTTTAAATATTTTTTTAATCATTTGGTCCACCAATCTTCCCAAGGAAAATCAACCCAAACATCTCGTTCTGCTTTGTTGATTTCCATACCAACATAGTCCATTTTTACTTCGCATTTGCTGGCAAGATTATCCACCAACACAGCAAATTTTACATTGTTATTCCAAACTTCGCTCCAACTGGGATCATCTGGAAAGCAACCACTGGGCCAATCTTTCATGATCCAGTTAAAGGTAGCACCTGTGTCGTTGATGTCATCAACGATTAAGATATTCTTGTAAGTGCCACCCTGCTCTAATAGATCGCTGGCTGCTTCTAATATTGCGCCAACATCGTTTTCATCTTCCACAAATCTTTCTCGACTCTGAGGACCAAGTGCATCTTCAGCCATCCATAGATTACTTTCTGGACCGACATCGCTGTCACGTAAACTGACGTTTAGAGAGTGCATAGGAATATTTAGATAATGACTGATCATGACAGCAGGAATTAACCCACCTCGGCTTAGTCCCACGATGTAGTCCGGCTTAAACTCACTAAGACTAATATCTCTACAGATCTTAGCAACTAAACCTTTTAGTTCCTTATCATTAATTACGAGCTTGTTCATATCTATCCTTTAGGTACTTCTCATGCTGTACCCATTTGTTGTTAACTAAAAATCCCCAATCACGCTTTTTAGGACCTGGCATAAACAGAGTCCAAGCAGTGACACCTTCTTTTAACTCAATACGATGATAACTATTAGGTGAACAGATACGGAAATGACCAGGGCCACGCCATTTACGAATTTCACATGATAGTTTACCTTCTGCATCAAATTGTGGAACCCATTCATAATATCCACCTTTAAGGATTAGAGTAGCATAGGGCCATGGATGATCATGGACATCGTCTGGATCACCTTTTAAAAATTTATGTAAGAATACATTAAAGGGAAAACTATCTCGTTCTTTTAAAAAAAGATAATATCTTTCTAAATATGGATCGTTATGTACACGATCGTAGATAATTCTTTTACGACCTATTCTTTCGAGAAATTTAAGAATCATTGTTATCCTCGTTATCGTAGGGTTTTACGTTTTCTTCTAAGATAGCACTATCACCGTAACCGTTGGCATCTACCAGATCGATCTTTACTGGTCCGATGATACGCACATGATCGTCTTCAATTTCCCAATTATGGTCGCCATCATAAAGCCAACCGGTTCCACAACGTCCATCGTCATCTTCTTTTTCGTATCTTAAGATAGCTTCAATCTCTTCTTTTTCAGCGTCAGTGAATCCATCACTGAAGTTTACATAAACTGAAATAAGATCATCTAACTCACAACCCCAACCAACCTGAGGATTACAATGGACACCGTTGTTGGTTTCGGCTTCGAACTTCCAAACAGGATCATCTTCTTCGCGAAAGCCGTAGCCCCACCGCCATACTTCAGTTACGTCAAAACCTCGGATAGTACCATCAGGCATACGCTCAAATACATCCACGAAGTATTCTATAGATTTCTTTTCTAACGGAGTGATACGATATAGTTTTTCCATTATACTTCCTCTTTGAGATAGCGTTTAAGTTCTTTGTCTGTGGGTTCTACAGAATAATTTTGTTTAAAGAAAATTTCATAACTATCTGAACCGTATTTTCCTATACCATATAATTCAGTAGCATCGTTGCCATCCCAAGTCCAAAAGTCCAAGGTCATGCGTTTTAATCTTTTAAAACGTACATTGACCATGCCTAATGGCCAGATCACATCTTTTACATCATCTTCGTTGGCATACAAAAAATCACGAGGATGTGGCCACTTTTGAAGAAACAATGGTAACACATATTTTACAGCTTTACGGCCAGTTTGGTTAAGCATGATCACAGCCACCATGTGCTGCCACCGCCTGCTCCACTCGTCTGAGGCAGGCAACTGCTGTTGTACCATTAGTTCGTCTTTAAAAGGGTTAATCATCGATTTCTGTTCGGTTAATCCATTCATCTACTTTTGTTTCTGCTTCTTTCTGCGATACCGCTAATACTTTGAACCAAGCACAATCATGATTGGCACGAATATCAAACGGTATAGGACCTCCGGTAAATGCCAGGGGGCCGTCTAACACTCGTTTAACTTCAAACTCTTTTAAATTCATTATACGACTGATAATGTCTGCGCTTTGTTTTTCACTATTCATTTTGACCTCGGGCTTGTGCATGAATCATTCCAAAGTTCCTGTGCCTGCTTTTTATATTCTTCTAATTCTTGATCTCTTCTTAACTGCTCTTCCAGCCAAAGCATTTTTTTATGTTGATAAAGCTCTTCGGAAAGAGCGTGCCAACCGATGCATTTTCCTGTAGGAGATCTTCCACATCCACATGCGCCAACAGCACTGATCCTATCTTCTGTGGTAAATGTTGTCATTGTTTTTCCTTATCTTGGAGCAAAGTCTTGTTGTAATTTGATATTGTCAAAAAACTCTTTCTTAGTACCTGGGTCGTCTTTGAACGCACCTTTCAGCACCGTAGTCTGTGTCAAACTACTATGTGCCATAATACCACGATTTTCACAGCAACCATGGATTGCCTGGATATACACACCGACATCGTTGGCATCAGTGGCTCGCATGATTTCACGTGCTATGTCATTGGCTAATTCTTCTTGCAGAGTACCACGGCGAGCACACCATTGAGCAATACGAGTATACTTGCTAAGACCAATGAGCTTATTAGCCGCAATGATCCCGATGTAAGCAACTCCGCTAACAGGCTGATGATGATGACTACACATAGAGCGCAATTCACTGCGTACAACCAACATGCCTTCATATCTTTCCTCGCTGTCGTTAGGGAATGCTGTACAATCTGGACTTGGATCATAACGTCCACTCATGATTTCATTGAAATACATTTTTGCAAGACGACGTGCTGTGCCTTTTGAATTAGGATCTGTTTCACGATCAATCAATAATCGATCCAAAACTAATTCAAATGCTTCTGTAGCTTCATCGATCAGTATGGTTTTGTCTTCGTCGCTGACGTAGTCGCTGATATTGTCACCCGCCCAAAAACGTTTACGATCACGTTTCATTTTAAAACGAATAGCATCGCCCAGATATGCTTCTTGATATTCTTTGTCACTCATTGCGTCTGCGGCTACGACTGCATCTTCATAGCCAGGGTGATAAGGAGCTTCTTCGACATATTGTCTACTTTTAATTGTGTCGAACAAATCCTGCTTTGATTTTGTCATTAATTATTCTCCGAGTTATAGTCGTGGATGACATATTATTATAACATCTCTAATAGATTATTGCAACTAAAGAAATTCTTTGTTAATATATCTACCTGTTTATTTAGGTTTGGCAAGAACTTTTGGTAATTTTCCATGTAATTAACAATGCGTTCTATGATCAAATGTCTGTGTGTCTTATAAGATTCAAACGATTCTGTCCATTCTGAAGGATATTTAAAATCGTCTAAAGCCATTTCTTTGTAGCTCAATCTGTCAGGAACCATTGGAATAGCATCTACCACAGCACCTTCATACCAACTGATGCCTAAGGTTTCCTGCAGGTTAGCTGAGAACACCAATTTACTTTCTCCAAGTAAATTATGATATTCACGTTTGGATAACTGACGTTCTTGACATACTACAAATTCATATTGGGTCAAGTGTTCTTTGAGATCCAAAAAGATATCTAATTGTTTCTCTGGAGCGATACGATGTGGGAACAAGATAAGATCTCGCTTGGGCATATTTTTGTACATGACCAAATTATCAGCCATATACTCCATAGGCCAACCTGTGCGGACGATCTTCTTGCTTGATAGATATTCTTGCATATCTTCATAGCGCCAAGGATTTTCCATCATGCCATCGTTGAGCAGATTGGCGTCGAACATCTCGATATGGAAGTCTGTGGCAAAATAATTATGGTCTATGGCTGCAAAGAATGATTTTTCAGCGTGTCGTACCCAAGCAGCGTTGCCAATAAGACGTCCTAAGAAATCTTGAGGATCATAACTGCCAGCATGCCACAGAGCGTGGATCACTACCTTGATGCCAAGCAGTTCACTCATGTACTTTAGATTTATAATGCCCGGGTGCCAAGCATCAGTAAAAATAAAATGGTCGCCAGCGTGAATGCGTCCAGAGCAAAATAGTCTGCCAATTTTTTCAACTTGAGCAGACTTGTATATGTTAGTCCCACCAAAATTAAGAAAGGCACCTGGAGTAGTAGCCTTAGGGATATCCTCAGGGCCGTCAATAATTTGAACATCATGTCCTTTCCTCCGCAATAACGCAGGCAAGTGGGTTTTCCACTCACCTGTGTATCTGGTTTCTACAGCTTCGAGATCAACGAGAAAAACGTTGCTCATTTCGGCGTCCGTTGTTGTCCCAGCGAGGATTCTTACCTTGGTAAGGTCTGCGTGGACGTTTACTTGCTAAGTAGGCAGAGTAATTAGCAGAATCTCTACGATAAAGATCTGCAGGATTAAACTCGATGAGTTCAATTCGACAATAGTCAAGGTATGCGTCTAAGTCATCCCACACCTTTACTACATCAGGACGATTTTCAAAATATTTGTAATCGTTATAGTTCTTAGCCATGATAGCTTATTTCCTTAATATTTGATAAATGAACCATTTTCTCCATCTTCGGAGACCTCAATCCAAATCTCACGACCTGGATACTTCTTGCTAATAATGTCATGTAAATCGTCTGACATCATTTCGCAACTTTTATAATCAAGGCTTAGAACGGCACCTTGACCATTATACAGCGACTCGAGCCATCGTTTGAATTGGATGAATTCGATGTCCCTGTCATTGTGTTGCACACTGATCCACACCCTGAAATGAAAAATGTGGCGATGGGGATAACCCAAAAACGATACGTCATATTCGTCTCCTGTAGCAAGATTTGGGTCTGTCAGTGCCGCAGGATACTTATGGATACCTTCTTTGCGGAAAGTAACCCAAATCATTTTGTTTGGTCTAATGTCTTGCTTAATAATCATCTTAGAGTTTCCATAGTAATAATTTTACCAAGTTCGTTGCCTAAATCTTGACTCTCTGTAATTACATACATTTTATTGATGCTTTCATCTTTGCGGCGATCATAGGTTCTTGTTTCAATTACAAAGCCACCGCTGGCTTTATAAACCGTGAGTCTCATTCCTTCAGACTCGATGCAGGGGACTTCACGAATATGATCATAATCTATTTCAGCTGGTTCGTCGTCGGCCAATAACCAATTTCTAATCTTTTGTCGTACACTTAGTTTCATCTTTGCCTTTTTCGTTCTTCGAGATCTTATTTTTCTCGCCGGTCTAATAGCCGCTACTGCTGTTCCATAATTCATCGAATGATCTCATCCTTGCCATATTGGTCCCAATCGGTAAACTTATCTCTACCCATTAAATCTCTGAGGTTATGGCACCAAACCCCAGGATTAGTTGCTGCAAAATCTTTGTCATCGATTTTCAAAGTAGCGTTATAACCTAATTGATTAATATAAGGTAATTTTACACTAATCTGCGGAATAAATCTACGATATTCGATCAAGGGACTTTCCAAAAGACCTTCCGTTTCGCGAACATCGAAGTCCAAAGTACACCATAGATCTGCTTCTAAGCAGGCTTTGATCATCTTTTCCCAAGGCGACCAACCATCTATATCATCGGCACCTTCTGTGTGGAAACTTTGATTAGCACCAAAATAGATATGACGGCAATCTTTCTGTTGTGCCATTTCAATAATTTTATTAGCATCATGGACGCCGACAACAAATAGAGTTTTCATACCGTAGGCAGGAGTATGCTCAATCTCTACGCCTGTAAAGAATTGGATATCATCGGCTACTCCGGTGGTGTAATTACGTTTCATGATTATTTTTTACTGAAAAAGTTGTTGATTGATTTAAGAAGATTAAAAAATCTCATTTTATATTTGTTAAGGACAATTTCATTAAACATAGGACTGCGATGAGGACAGCGTCCCTGCCGCCAATCACAGCCAACACCGTCCTTTTTTATTTCTTCACCGCAGGTTTTACATTTCATTCTTCAAGTCCGCTTTTTTGCATTTCTATTCTACGTTGCTCTTCTTGTTTTTTATTTAGGTCAGCGATTTCATCTTTGATATGTAATCTTTGTTTCTTTAAAACTTCTAAGGTTGCATCTTCGAACACGCCTGTTTTTTCTAAACCATCAATACGTTTATCTAAAACACGATGCATTTCTTCTAAATGTTTAATGCGTTGTTCGTACATTGCAGTCTCCTTATTCAACTTTAAGATTATCTAATGCTTCGTCCTCTCGATCATCTTCCCAAGAAGTTTCATCTTCATCTTCTTCATAGAATAAACTATGTGCGATATTAGTAACACCGCCACGCAGTCTTGCACCTTCTAAGTTCTGTAAGAATCCTAAACGTTCTGCATCAGCGATCATTTGGAATGCTTCATCTTTGGTATTGAGTGCAAATAATTCTTCAACAAAGTTGTTAAAGTACAGGATGTTACGTGGAACCCATTCTGAACGCTCATCACTCTTGTCAGAATCTTTGACCTTGCGCCAGTTTCTCCAATCTGGTTTATATGACGCATATTCAATATCAGCAAGATTGTTTGCTCTCTGTACAGCACGGATATGACATTCGACATTATGACCCATCATTAGTGCGTAGGCAAATGAATCCCACGATGTTTTGCCTTCTTTGCCAATCTTGTTCAACATTCCTGGTGCGTAGTGACAAATATCTGCGACCGTAAGTCTGCGACCGAAATCGCTTTCGAAAGGAAAAGGTATATCGTGCCGTCCGGCAAGACCCTTATTGTCCGGGGCTTTATCCATGATAACACTGAATCGCTTATTGGTATGTTGGGCGTTAGTATATACCAATCCGTGAGCTGTTGCGATGAAAGGTGATGCGCAGTCAAAGGAAATAGTGAAGTTTTCATTTACGTGCTTTCTAATTTGACGTTGGATACTTGTCAAGTAACAAGCCCAATCCAGCTGTGCGGTACCCAAGAAGTGCATCCAATCCTTGCCTTCCAACATACCATCAAAACGCATAGTGATCAGTCTGCGTAGTGTAATAGGCATCTTACACATATTAGCACCACCCATGGCCCAACCTTCTGCGGCTTTGTCTCCCCAAATAGCAGGATCACTAAACTCTTTTACACCTTGATACCATTGTTCTGCATTTTCCCAGTTAGAACCTTGTAGAACATTTAAGAATTTAGTCTGTCCTAAACGATTCTCTAAGAAATATTTGTTATTATACTTTGTTTTTTCTAAACAATCTTCAAATGTTTTCAAACCAGTCTTAGGAGAGTGGATATGATCACAGGCCCATGTCGGCACGTCCAGCATCATTGACCAATCTGCTGTGAGCTCAAGCCATTCTAAAATGCTTTGACGTGTTTTAGTAGCAGCAGGACCTTCGAAGTTCTGCCAATCGAATTTGATAACACCTTTACCAATCTGATAACCACCGGAGTCACCTAAGATCATTGTAGCACCACGATCACGTTGTTGGATCATAGATTCCTGTGTCATAGACTTTTCTAAGTCTAATTGTGCGTGACCTGCTGAATACAGAGCATATTTGTAATAGAAATAGCCTTGTTCGGGATTTAGGAAGTTCATTCCTTCGATGCCACGATCAAAACCTGCAGGAATACGATCGTTGGGAATAAATTCTTCTAATCTCTGTTTTGCTATGTATGTAGAATAGAAAGAACTGATCGCAGGCAAATAGACTGCGTAGTCTTTCTGTAAGGGTGTTAAATCAACTGGTTGTTTGCTCATATTCTCTCGATAGTTTAGCTGTGATGTTTAATTGTTGTTTTGCCTGTTCAAAATGTTCTAATGCTATTTTAACAGCTTGATTCTTTTCTGCCAACTCTTTCCAAGCCATTTCTTCATCACGTTTCTGTTTAGCCCAATCTAACAGAGATTCAGCTTCACCGTTTAGGCCCACACTGGCATAATCCATATTAAGCATTATCCAAGATGTGCCGTCAAACACTTCTATACATTGATTAGTGGTGTTGAAACGCATATTACCAACACCCTGTGCCCCGGAAAATCCGTTCACATAGGTGCTGGTATGACCTCCATGTACATACATGTACTTGCCTGATGGAGAAAGACCTTTTAGCATTAGGCTGCCTGTGCTGGAATGATGTATTTGTAAGTAGCAAGACCGCTGTCTAAAGTGATCTGGATAGCACCTTCATTACTTAGACTCATCTTTGTATTGTTGACATCAGCAATCTTAAGAATGCTCAAGATTGGCAACACTGGCCATGTCCAACCGCGATCAAGTTTACCTGCAACATTCTGTGCAAACACAAACTCGCCACCATGTGTTGATGCGTCACCGAAGATGAACTTCAAGTTACCGCCTTCTGTTTTTGCCAAGAATGTTGGATGTTCGTTGTTGGCACCTGCTTGGAAGTTAAAACGCTGAACAGAAGCTACGCTTGGTTCAATCTCTACGTCCCACTTTACACCACGAAACTTAACGGTCTTCATTTTTTCATTGATGATTTCTTGATTCATGAAACGATAATCATTCTTGAAGTCGCCGTCTTTGTTTTCAAAGTGGATTCCAACAGGAATAGTTTCACCATTACGTTCTGCTGTGGTAATAGTGATCTTAGCATCTTCTTTGTACTCAGCACCGTCTAAGAGATACTTGAGTTTTTGCAGTTGTGGCATACCAAACACACCGACCATGTCCGGGTATGGATTGGCAGTAGTGGCTTCCATGATAACTGAACGGTCATCAGCCATTGAGTTAATAGTTGTGCCTTGTTCTGTGCCTGTGACTTTAACGGTTGTTAAAAAGCCTAAGTTTTGCGTGTGGCTTACGATGTCTTGTAAAATGTCTTTCATTTAGAGAGTCTCCATGTATATTAAGATTATATTTAGATCTTGAGTGAAAATCAACCCTGAAATCACTCAAAATCAAACAATTTTGCGAATGTATTATCCGACCTTGTTGAACTGATGTCCCATTCCAAAACACCAATAAGGTTTTCTAACTTTTCGTCGATAACGGTAGTTTCCATAGTACCGTCATCGAATGGTAAGTCTTTGAACCATTGTGGAAGTCTAAGTTCATCTACGGGATATGCCACTGAAGTATAGCCCATTGGATTGTCTTTGACCTTACACACGATTACTTTGGCCCCGTCTGTGATCGACATTGAGTATTTGTCGTCGAACATGCGTTTGAGCGTATTCCAATTAAGGCTTGCTCTAACATGACCAGGCATATTTGCCTTGCCAGCTTTCTTCTCTTTACTGGCGTATTCTGTAATATTGTTGGCACGTTTAGGTGATCCTTTCTCCCAACCTGGGCGAGTTTTAAATTCAGTCCTAAAGTTTGTGATGTATTCCAGAACTTCTTCTTTGGGAACACCATTTAGAACTTTGGTCAGTACTTCACTTAAGAAGTCTTGGATTACCACAGGAGTGTCTGATCTTTTAAGATCTAATCCCATGGCTTTGATTTTGCCCGGTTTACCATCAACATCGGCACGCTTGCCTTCTTTGTCGTAGTAGAGGACTGCGTATCGCTTCTTGGTGATGAATAGCCCTTTGGAAGCAACAATCTCGCGACCTGCTTTGATGACTTCACCTCTGGTTTTTGGTACGTGGAAAGCGTCTTGCATGAACTTGACGAATGTGCCATTAACGGTTTCTCCTATAGTATCATATAATTCAACAACGGTTTCTTTGGTCCAAGGTAGTGTACCTTTTTCTATATCTTTCTTTAAAGTTGAATATGCTGAAAAATAACAAGAGTCAGTATCGCCATAGATCACTGCTCGACCTACGTGATCATATTCACCAGTGATAATTTCATTGACCTTGGCAGCCATGTGCTTGGCAATTTGACGACCTGTAAGTGTAGTACTCTGACCGATCCTGTTATCAAAGAAACGGCAGCCAGGATTAAGAATAGCACCATACAAACTATTCAGGTTAATCTTCTTAACTAACTGACGTTTGTCCCAGTATTCTTCTTCCACTTTATTGCCTGCCTGGATACATTCTTTGAGTTTGGCCTGCATCTCTTTACGTTCTTTATACCAACGAGCCAATAGTCCAGGGATAATACCTTCATGTTCATAGGTAAAGATCGTACCGTTGGCACTGATCATCCAAGGTTGATTGCTTTCAAATATAAGATCATAGACCTGTGCAGCACTGAGTGTATCGCTGCCGCCACCTTCCCAGTCTATGGTAATTTCACGACCTACTTCTCGATTCATCACAGCAGTATATTCTAATGAACCAAAGATACCTTCCCATGCTGAGGCAAAACTTTTGCCTTTGGCCATCTCTGATTCTAAATGTGCTTTGGTACCATCTGGACGTAACTGCCCTACGATAGTTTCCGGACCCATGTTAAGAGCACGAATCGCTGAAGGATATAGCGAGTTGATATCCAGCGAGCCAATCCATTCGTGGATACCTTTCTTGGGATAAGCAACATAAGCACCTGCTGCCTGTGTGTCTGTGCCTGCTTCTCTCTGCACACGATTGGGAACGATCATTCCTCTACGATGCGCTTCATTGATGATAGCCTGCTCGGTCACTGCCACGGCCCCCATTGTGGTCTGTAACAGAACCGTATTCTCATGTGCGATCTTGTTGGCAAGATCTAAGAATTGTAGTTTTTTGTCAAGTTTGTTTAATAGTGCGCAGTCTTGTCTGTTGTATTCGATAAACTTCTTAAAATCATTATTATAAAGTTGATCTAATGTGCCTTCGTAGACGGTTTTATTTTCACCAATCTCCATCTCACCGATCGCATCTAATCGATAGGTATGACGTTCTTCATAGGTATACTTACGATATAGTTCAAGACTATCCAAGTGTACTCGACCAATTAAATCATAGGTCACCGCAGTCTTTCCATATTTTTCATATTCACGTTTTTTAGGAAATTGATTCCACAAACAGAATCTGCGTGTATCTTCTTTTGATAGGACTTTGGTCACACGATTAACGGTATAGGGAATATCAAAACCTTCTGAGTTCCAACCACTTAGCACATCTGCATCTTCGATAAGATCTAAGAATGTGTCCAACATATCTGCTTCGTTATCGAACAGCATGGTGTTAGGAAATTCCTCTACTGCTTTTTTAGCTTCTTCCATGCCCATGGTCTTGGGAGGAATAGCCAGGCAGATCATCGTGTCCATCCATTGTAAATGCACAGCGATAGCAGTGATTGGCATGAATGCATCGTCTGGCGATGCGTAGCCACGCTCTGGATCAAAGTCTACTTCAATATCGAAAAATGCTACATTTAGTTTTGGAGCATCGATATTAAGATAGTGATCTTCTAAACAGCGATAGATTGGATTGATATCGGATTCGTAGAGTTTTTTGTTAGAATGTATGGCAAGTTCTTTGCGTAGTTCTTTGACATTCTTACAGCTTACACGAGTGAGTGGCTCACCTTTGATTGATTGGAATTTTCCACGAGCATCTTGATAGTAGAATAAATGTTTGGCAGCATAGTCTTTGTAATGTCTATGGCCTTTGTCATCACGCTCAACGACACGAATCATGTCGTCGTCGCGATCGTAGAATGCGTCAACGTAACTCAAATTTTTCTCCCTTGCAATTTACGGCTTGCAAATACCTAATGTGCGGCTTATGGCCTCGCCTACCATCTGTTTCAATTACTTATCAATCTCGCTAATGCGATGCTGTCGATCGTGACCATAAGGACGTAATTAGCCAGCATACCAAAGGAACCACGATGATAACTGCACCCAGCATATATAACACACCCAAGTATCCAAACAGGGTAAAGAACCATGAAAGGTGGTGCTGGAACGGTGAGTGCCATAGTGACAGCGCAGCCAATAGAAAGAATCCAAGCAAGGCTCTCAAGACAAAAACGTATTCTATTGCTCGAGTAATCTTGTCGGATCCAATTGATAATGGCATATATTTTTTCTATCATTCTGGGATACGTTTAGTAATACCAAGAATGCCTTCAATCTCTTCCCACTCTTCTTCGTGAGATTTCCAATTGTCTTTGTGAGCGATTTTAATCGCTTTGGTAATGATGCTGGGTTTGATCTGTAGTTCTTCAGCAACTGCTTTGACGGTTTCTTTTAATCCTTCTTGAAGATCTTCTACTTCACGTAGAACATTTGAACCTTCATTGATTAGTCTTTCCAATTTAGCTTTTTCTTCTGGGCCGTACATTCTTGCCATTGTAATTCTCCTGTGAGTCTATATTATATAGTGAATAAAAAAGCCAGTCAACTAATTAACTGGCTTTTTGGTGTAATTGGTTAAATTACTTTTGGTCTTCTGCAAGTACGTCGTACATTTCAAATACGCCGCCCATACGCTCATATACTAAACCAGCGTAGACTTGTTGTTGCATAGATTCTGTATACTTGTTACGAGCAACACGTTCTGCCCAAGCAAACAATTCTTTGTCTTTTGGATCGATCTGTTGTTGACCGCCACTTTCTACAACTAACTTGATCATGTCACGGAAAGTTAATTTTTGTTCAACTGACTCAGCAACCATCTTAGATTCTTTAGCAAGAACTTTCTTACGAACTGCACCTGCTACACGCTCGCCTGCAGCTTTAGAACCATACTTCTCGCCTGCCTTCTTAGCAATCTTAGCAAACATCTTGCCTGGCTTGCCTTCGTCCTTGCCTTCTTCAACAGACTCGTTCTTCTTGCCAAAGTATTTTTCTTGCTTGGCTGACATACCTTTCTTGCCATCTTTCTTGTCGCCACCTTTGTCAGCAGCAGCTTTCTTCATTGGCTCTTTCTTGTTACCATCTTTGTCAAGGTCTAAGAAATCTGGTTTAGCAGCTTCTACCATTTTAGAAAACTTTTCTTTAAATGCTTCTGGATCAATGGATTCTTTTTTGGCCTTCTTGGCTTTTTTATCTTTAGGATGATCTGTGTCGTCGTCCTCGTCTTTTTCTTCTGAACCACCGTAGTTCTTACCAGCAGTGTGTTTGATACCAGTGGCTGTTTTTTCAATAGTTCCACCGGTTGATGAAGTTTTCTTGTCGCCTACTTTCATTTCTTCATCCATCTTTTCTTCTTTCTTTTCTTCGGCTTTTTTCTTAGCTTCTGTAATATAAGAAGAAGTACCTGCTAGAACACGTAGTTCTGCATCTTCGTTTAGTTGCACAGCTTTTGGAAGCTCTGGTGCAGCAACAGCTTCGATTTTATCATCTAAGCTGCTGATTTTGTTAATTAGTGATTTAAAGTCCATTTTTTATCCTTGATCAAAGGTCCGTATTATATTTATCTTTTGATAGCTGAGCCGCCACCGAATATATTGCCCTTCATGTCCAGTGCGTTTGCGGCCGTGCCATCCTTCTTTTTAGGCTGTACAACCTTGGGTTGAGGGGGTGCTTTTGTGCCGCTGCCAGTTTCTGGGCTTCCTGTATAGCTCTTTTTACCACGAGCTTTACCTGGGCTTAGGTGCGGAGCATCAACGGTAGCTATCATTCCTGAGCTGGTTGCACCTGCTGTAGCGGATTCTAAAATGTCACGTATTTTCATATGTGTATTTATTCAAAATTCAATCAGCACAACAGGCTACTAAGCGTATGTTTTTTGCTATACCTTTTAAATTCTGTATTTTTCCAGGTTCTGCATTTTCTATTTGTTTAGAAGTCACGTAGATCTGTTTAAATTTGCCCTCTGAAACATCAATATATCTATGGGTTTTAAAATTCCAGCCATAAACCGAGATTGATTTTTTTCTATGCAATTGTTTCCAGATTCTTTGTCCTCCCGGACTTTGTACTTGATCGCTGATTAATGTGAGATTTAGTTTTTTAATTAAAAATTCATAGAGCTTTACTGCTCTAATTTGATTGTTTGGTCTTGCGTAGATTCCAAATATCTTAAAACTCTGTGGATTATTTTTAAATCTTGTACCGTTCAGCGAAAGTTCTACTCTGCGTGTTTTGGGATTGAAAACATTGTAAACAGATAATAGGCCCTGACGAGACAACCAAAGTTCGTAGCCTCCCGGAAATCGAGATATGTATTCTCCTAACCAATAACTTTCGTCAGCTTTAGAGATACGTTTTCCACGCTTAGGTAACTGATCAACAGTTCTTAGTTTTTTGTAGATAAAATCTATCAGTAGCATATAGCTACTTATTTTTTCTTGGCTCTACCGGATTTCATATTGGCGCACCAATGAGCCATACGTGCTTTCTCACCTGATGAATTTTTAGCAGTTTTTCTTAGACTGCTAACACTGGCTT
>JACCDG010464547.1_pt1 | contig 17211 bp, 23 predicted proteins | sample 7442471 | NCBI WGS metagenome assembly JACCDG01 (sample SAMN15323444, study PRJNA562643) | freshwater metagenome | isolation source: river surface water | place: USA:Blue River Watershed | collected 2017-08-17 | reverse complement strand
CGTATGCGCTTGCAATCGGCAAGCGCTCTGGACCATTCCAGCGCGGGATTTCCCTCGCGCCGATGTTAGATTGTCCAGTTCCCATTGCCTCAATTGAGGCGAACAACGGACGATTGCGCGGTTTGTGAGGCATCGTGCGCAAACCATACGGGCGAACGCTATCGCGAGTATTCAATTCATTCGACATTGCATCAACTCCAATGGCTTCGATTGTCGCAAGCTTGCGATATGCAAACTTCAGAATCGACAATCGACAACGAAGACTCTAAAGAGTATTTCGGCAATCGTCAATCAAGTGTTACCATTTTTTCGCCTCTTTCGAAAAGATTTTTCAAAATTCCTTGCCGATGCCGAGACTAGAGGCTGTTTACTGTACAATGTTCACCTATACTGGAAACATCTAGGATGCGCTGGTGCAACTGGTGGGAGTTTATTCAATGCGGACCGATGGTGAGCGCCACGGGCGAAAAAGGCGGCGGGGTTCACGTCCAGCCAACCCAACCGTCAAAATGTGAACATCTAAACTATACTTTTTTAGATTGCTGTTATATATACTATCTTTTCTATTGATATTAATCTTGCGAAGCAAGCGGGAGAATACCTGCCTTCAGTTTCAAAACGAAACGATGACGCTAGCCGGGCTGAACAGCTAATCTACAAAGGCCCGACCGAACCGTTCTTTCGCTCATCTCTACTCTTCTTGAAACACCTTCGGGTCCATCAGAATCTCTGTTTGTTTTACAGGCTTTAAGCTTGCTAGCCACTTCTGTAATGCCTTCCTTGCAGCATCATTAAGACACTTGAAGCATTCCTTGTAATATTTCTTTTCGCCATTCATCATAACATAGTCGGCGGGTTTTCCGCATTTGCATGTTACCGTCTCTTTATTCATGTAAAAAATCCTCTATTTGCACCATCGCCTCTTCTTCCGAAATCGAATATGGAGACCAAGTATCATAGTCGTCATTGATGTAATATTTTCCCGCCTCCCAAAAGACAATCAAGATAGCGGCCCAACTCCAATCGCTAATAGAATCCGCAAAAATCAATTCTCCGTCAAAAGTTATTCCATACCAATTGGAAATGTCTTCAATATTCACTAAATTCCTCCCTGTACGACGGCATTAGAATCTCGGCTAGTTTTAGCGGCGAATTATCTCTATGCATCTCAAACCGAATCATTTCCTCGGCCAGACTTTGCGGTGGAAACTCTCTTAGATTCTGTTCTATTTCCCCGCGTTTGCATCATAGCAAACTCAAAGTCACCTTCCGGACAACATCTGGATACGATTCTCCGGTACACGGGCACGGTACGAAACACGCGCCGTAGTTGTCACCATCATCTAGTATTCCCCCGCCTCTGCAAACGATGCAGTCGGGCCGGGCTTTCGCGTGATTCTCGATACCATCAGTTCCGAAACTCATTGCTTTCTCCTAATTCTTTCATGAATAACTTTTCTCCCGCGCGATTCCACCACTCAAAAAAAACGATAGCATCCTCGTCATTATTGAAGCTAAGCAGAATCTCGTGGTCGGCGGTTCGCAGGACTGTTTCCCGCGTAATGGTAGGTGGAACGGTCATCGGCGTGAACACCTAATCTAAAGTAGCTTGCAGTCTCCCTCGACGTGACAAATCCGGGTGAATGGTAGTTTCTAACGGTTTGGTCTGTTTTGGTTTTCTCCGGGATTGTGCAGGCATTTACTCGTTCAAACTCTTTTTCGCCCGAAGGCTTTCACCCGCCATGCTTTTGTCAGTATACATGGAATTTTGAGTTTGTGCGGTAACGTTTGGGGGCGCGATTGTCAGTCGCATCCGAGTGTCGCGGGTCAAAATGCAAATTCCCGCCGTCAGAGTTTGGCTACTCTGTGCCCCAGCCCTACGGTTCAATATGGAACCGCCAATCCGATACGTTCGGAAGCCGTAAACCGAGCGTTCCCTTTCGGGGAGTTCGCCCTAAGCGGCTTTTTGCAGTATCTCGAAAACCAGACCAATTTTTTCCGAAACTTGTTCACAACGGAAAGAACACAGTCTTCCAAGTATCTATACCTGATGTGCGGGAAAGTGTCAACGGGAAAAACATCCCATCTCGACAGGCTCCGAGAATCCGGAAAGATTTTCAAAATAGTCGTAAATTCTTGGCATATAATAGGTTGGGGAAACCGCCCCTTTTTCGGCCCGTTTCTCGCAACTCAAGGCCCGGCAACAGCTTCCGGGATGAACATCTAATCTTCGCGGGCTAAAAGTCGCATCGCGCGGCCCGACTATTAATAAGTGTGCGAGATATTTTCCCGCTTATTTCAAAGGATTTTAGATGGAATGGCCGAAACCGCTTCATATTGAAGCAAACAGGCTGGTCGCCGAAGAGGTGATTGGCAAACTCTCCCGCGTGTATCGTTCAATGTTGCCGCCCTACTATGACGTTGAGGATATTCAGCAAGAATGCTGGGTCTACGTTTTGGAGGCGGTCAAAATATATAAAGCAGAACGTGCGTCCCTGAAAACCTTCCTCTATCTATATGTTGTTGACCGGCTCAATATGCTGCGCCGCGCGACAGTCGATAGAAAGGTCAAATGCGCAAAATGCTTCGGCGGCGATATCAATTGTAAGAGTTGCCGCAAGCAGAGAGAACGAAACGAAACTAAAAAGAAGTTGGCTTCTCCCGCCCCTCTTGATGGTGTTTCCCCGTCTTCTCTCATGACTGACGACACTATCGTTCTGGATGAAGTAGTTCTCAATGAATTTGAAGAACTCGTAAATTGTAAGCTACCCCCGGCAGTTCGTGGCGATTTTCTCCGCATGAAAGACGGCGCTAAAGTCGCCCAAAACAAGCGGGAAAAAGTTCGTGAATTTCTAAAGGGTTTTATCAATGGCGAAACTGACTAAGGACGAAATTGAATTTGTCCGCGAAAACAGCAAGAGTATGTCGGCGAAGGATATCGGCAAAGCATTACGCCGAACCGAGAAAACGGTCAAGGATGTTCAAAAATTATTCGAGCATGAGATTGCCGCCGACGTCTCCAAACAGCAGATGAAAGAGGATTTGTATCGAAAGTATTACTGGCCCACCATCAAGACGCAATTTTCTCCCGCCGAACTCGTCTTCTTTTCTGATATGTGGGTCAACCTACTCAACCAGTTTTCGGACCTGATGGAAACCGAAGAACATCAGGTTGTCGACTATATCCGGTTTGAGATTCTCAAGAATCGAAATCTGACAGAGCGGGGGCGTGCGTCTAATCGCGTCGTCGAAATTCAAGGCGAGATGGAACGCTTTATCAATAAGTACGGGCCTCCACCATACGATGACGATGATGAGGCGGAAGACTGGCGGCGACTCAATGATGAAACAAACTCTCATACTGAGTCATATCATTCCCGCACAGAAGAATTCAAAAAATTACAGGAACGTCAAGAGGCTTTGAGAAAAACTCTAAAAGCTAACCGCGAAGACCGTATCAAACAAAATATGGATTCGCGATATTCCTTTCAAGACTTCATCAAGATGCTACTTGAAGAGAAGTATCGCAACGAGCAAGGAAGAATGCTTGCGATTATGAAAGAAGCGGCGGAAAAGGAACGTAAGCGGCTTTCTGAATATCATCAATATGCCGACAACGTTATCGATATTCCAATTCTTAATTCGGAAACAACCGAGGAAGAAGATAATCAGGAACAGGAAAAACAAGAATATGAGTACGAAGAATAAAGTTGCAATGGTGATGGGATGTGGGGGCCAAGATGGTTATTATCTTACGCAGCATCTTTTGGCGGCAGGTTATAAGGTCGTTGGTTTGGTTCGGCGGTCCTCATGTGATGCTCTTTGGCGTATCCGACCTCTCCTTAATAATTCAAATTTGGTTATTGACAAGTGTGATGTGACGGACCAACTCAACATCGTGCGCACGCTCCAGAAATACAAGCCAGACCTTGTGTTTAATCTCGCAGCGCAATCTCAGGTCGGCACCTCTTACGAACAACCTCATCTGACTATGCAGGTTACGGCGGGGGGATGTCTCAATATCCTTGAGGCATTGCGGACAGTGTTACCTTCGGCCCGTTTCTATCAGGCCGGAACTTCTGAACAATTCGGAAATTCCTATACGTTGCTTGATGGCCGGAAGGTACAGAACGAACAAACACCTTTTTCCCCGCGCTCTCCATACGCCTGCGCCAAGCAGATGGCTTTCGACCTTGTGAGAACATATCGAGAAGCTTACAGGTTGTGGGCGGTTACATGCATCCTCCACAATCATGAGAGTCCGATGCGTGCGGAAGATTTTGTGACAAGAAAGATTACAACTCATCTTGCTGAATTGTGGGCTTATCGGCACGGAATTATTAAGCAGTATCGGCGATTAAAGTTGGGCAATATTGATACGGTTCGGGATTTTGGACATGCTGAGTCGTACACGAAGGCTATGTTATTAGTCATGCAACAGAAAGACCCGAAAGATTATGTGGTCGGGGCTGGTTGTGCCCATTCCGTCCGCGAATTTCTTTATAAGTGTTTGGACTTTTTAGGTTTTGATAATGCCGAAGGCAATCATTACGAAATCGATAAGGGTCTATTCCGGCCAACCGATGTTGATTTTCTTCAGGCGGATAGTTCTCTAATTCAGCGGGAACTTGGTTGGAAACATACTTGGGATTTTGAAAGTCTTGTCGAAGAAATGATAGTCGCCGATTGTCAAAGGGTATGTCATGAAGCCGGTTGTTCTTTTTCGGAATTCGCTAGAACTAAAGACAGAGTGCTTAGTAGTAAACTCCTACTTTGACGTCACTTCACTCCGGACGAAAATCAAGCCCGATGATTTGGTTATTTGTCGATATTCGGCGTCTCCGTTCTACGGTGAACTCGTTCAAGATATTCAAAACTTGGGCGGGAAAGTAATTCAGACATGGGAAGAATATAACTGGATTGCCAGCTTTGCGTGGTATAACGCCTTCCGCGAATTTACCCCGGAGAGTTGGTTTGACCACAACTTTTGGAAAATAAGATACTCCGGGCCTTTTGTGGTGAAGGGACGAACTACGTCTTACCGCCACAACTGGAACAAATTGATGTATGCCGAAACCAAATCTGACGCCGTAAGAATCGCCGGGCAGATATCTCAAGACCCCGATATCCACAAGCAAGGCATTGTATACCGGAAATACGAGAAACTGAAGTCGCGGGAAACCGGAGTGAACGGATTGCCATTCGCCGATGAATGGAGATTCTTTTTTTATAAAGAGCATTTATTGACTTACGGGTATTACTGGAACATCGCCGAAACTATTCCGGCGAAGTCTTCATTGCCCCCGGAAGCTGTAACTTTTGCCCGCTCACTCGCGAGCATTGCGAGCCAATACACAACATTTTTCGTGCTAGACATAGCGCAAACCGAAGATGGACGATGGATTTTAATCGAAGTTAATGACGGTCAATGCAGCGGGTTATCATGCTGCGACCCGGAAGATTTATATTCCAATCTATGGAAAGTAGTTTGCGATGAGTACAAAATCGAATGGTGCGGAGCTTGTAATTCCTAAGAAGGATTTGCAATTTGTTGTTAAGCGCGATAGCCGCGAGAAGGTCGGTTACTGGAATTTTTTGCCAGATGAGAATTGTGCGGGAACAATCAAGGAAGGAATGAAGACCGGCGACTATACGTTGCTCGGCGCGGAGCATCTTCTATTTATTGAACGCAAACGGAATACGGGCGAAATCAGTTTGAATCTCGGTGCGAAGTCTAAGCAATTTCAGGCCGAGATGGAGCGCGGAAAAGAGTTTCCTTATCGCTTCTTGATTTGTGAGTTTGGGTGGGACCAATTGCAGGTATTTCCCCGCGATTCCGGCATTCCCCCGAAATACTGGAAAAAAATTCAAATGAGCGGTCCCGTTCTAATTACTAAACTGATTGACCTTCAAGTTTTTAATGGGATTCACATTATCTTAACAAGCGGTTCCGTTCAAGCATCAAAGATTGCCTATTCGATTTTTCTCAAAGTTCATCGTTATCTCTTGAAAGAGTCACCTGAATATGTCGACAAACTTACAACTTACAGAACAGCAAATTCGTGAATATGGCGACTTGGCCTATTTGGGCCTTGGAAAAGATTTACTTTATAAGAAGTACGAAAATCCTTTTGATGGCGATACGCACGAAATGTATTCGGACCCATATCGCTATTTCGTCAAATACTTTATGGATATTGACAACGTTTGGTGGCTTTGCAAAATTATCTTCAATGTTAATCTTTTGCCATACCAAGTAGTTATTATGCAGGAACTTTGGAATCATAAGTTTCCGATGCTTATTGGCTCCAGAGGATTAGGTAAGAGCTTTTTGCTTTCGCTATATTGTATGGTTAAGGCTTTGCTATCTCCCGGCTGTAAGATTGTCGTCGCTGGTGCAGGTCTTAGACAGTCATTATTGCTTTTTGATTACTGTAGCAAGATTTGGGATAGTTCGCCGATGCTGCAAAATATTGCAACGCAAGGCGGGCAGAAAAGTGGTCAAGGCCCGAAGAAAGGTAATGACCGATGCAGTATTTTTCTCGGCGAAAGTTCGATTGTTTTCATTCCAATCGGGTCGGGTGAGAAAATTAGAGGTCTTCGCTCTAATGTAACAGTAGTCGATGAATTTGCATCGCAAAACGAAGATATTTTTGAACGGGTTATCGGCGGTTTCGGCGTGGTTACTCAAGACCCAATCAAAAGCGTTCGTGAAGCAGCCCGAAAAGATTTTCTGAAAGATATTCATCTGACGGAACTAATTGAAGAAGAAGATAATTCGATGGGCAACCAAACAATTATCGCCGGAACTGCTTATTATGACTTCAACCATTTTTCCCGCTATTGGAAAAGATGGAAGGCAATTATCGAAACAAAGGGTAATAAAAGGGCAATCAAGGAATTGTGTGGAACGGAAGATATTCCGGAATATTTAGACTATCGAGATTATTGTGTTATTCGTATTCCTGTGGAATTGCTGCCTAAAGGCTATATGGACGAAGCACAAATTGCGCGGGCGAAAGCTACAATTCATAACGGCATTTTTCAGATGGAGTATGGGGCGATATTTACCCGTGATAGCGAAGGCTTCTTTCGAAGAACTTTAATTGAGAGTTGCGTAGCATCTGATAATAAACCGGTTCGCCTAGTAACCGGACCAGTAACATTTAATGCTATTTGTCGCGGAAATGTTTCCCGCAAATATATCTATGGGGTAGACCCTGCTGCTTTACAGGACAACTTTGCAATCGTGATTTTGGAATTGTGCGGGAATCATCGCCGGATAGTTTACTGTTGGACGACCAACAAAAGTCGACACCGCGAACTCCTCAAAAAGAATCAAACGATTGGAGAGATGGATTACTATGCGTATTGTGCCCGCAAACTTCGCGAACTTATGAAAACCTTTCCGTGCGAAAGACTTGGAATGGATGCGCAGGGCGGGGGAATTGCAATCGAGGAAGCGCTACAAGATACTCTTCGTATGATGACTGGCGAACAGAGAATTCTGCGAACAATAGAAGATGACAAGCCAAAGCCAACCGACGACGAACATGGTTTGCACATTCTCGATATGGTTCAGTTTGCAAGCAACGATTGGGTCCGCGAAGCAAATCACGGCATGAGAATGGATTTCGAAAATAAAGCCTTACTTTTCCCGCACTTTGACCCGGCGATGTTAGAGGGTGCTTCCTTAATCGATGAGTTTAGTGATGGTCGAGTTTATGATTCCCTCGAAGAGGTTATGACTAATATCGAAGAACTCAAGGATGAACTTGCTTCTATTGTTTATACGCAGACAACTAACGGAACCGACCGGTGGGATACACCTGAAGTCAAGATGCCCGGCAATAAAAAGGGCCGTCTTCGAAAAGACCGTTACAGCGCACTTCTGATTGCCAACATGGTTGCCCGCCAATTTGAAAAGCAACGGGCCGGATTCACTTATGACGAAGGCCGCGTTATTACCGATAAAACAAACAAAGTCTTTGAGGTTGGCCCGGCTTGGTACATGGAAGGTATGAAAAATAGTGCTATCTACAATCAGTAAGTTGTGTTTTGACATATAATTCGGCATGAAGGAGGTTTTTATGAGTGACCAAGAACAAATGTGGATTTGCGACGGGGCTTCGCCGGAATATGTCGAAGCAATGAATAAAGCGACAAACGAATCCGACGCTTTTGTGGGTAAGGCAAATAGTCGAGACTATCGAAATGTAGTAACGAATACCGATGTTCGCACAGGATTTGCCCGCGAAGACTATGATTATTTTCGGGAAAACGAAGTCGTTCCAGAAAAACGCGACGAGATTATTAAGTTATGCACGCGGGTTTATGAAAAAGTACCGATTGTCAATAACTTTCTTAATCTGATGTCTGAATTTGGTTCTATGGGAATTCGGGTGGTACACCCCAATCCAAGAATTGCAAACTACTACAAAGAGTGGTGGAATTTAGTCGGCGGGAATCAGGTCAGCGAACAATTTCTAAGTAATATGTACACGCTTGGCATTTCGGTTTTGCAAACAAATTATACCAGCGTTCCATCAAACAACCTAAAAAAGTTGCTTGTCAAGGGTTCTGTTTCTCAAGTCCCGACAAGTTATCGTTTTATTAATCCGCTAACAATCAAGGTAGACGAAAAGGACAAACTTGGACCTATTGTTGGGAAACCAAAATATGTTCAAAAAATTCCAGACGGTTTGCCGGAAGCAATTCGGAATGGTGATGCGGAGATTATCAAGTTGGTTCCGCAAGATGTCTTGAATGCTGTCAAGACCGGTAACACATTCATCCCACTTCCTGAAAGCATTTCGATTTATCACTACAAAAAGCGCGATTGGGAACTTTGGGCTAAACCAGTTTCCTACTGTGTTTTAGATGATGTGATTAATTATCAGAAGATGAAGCTGGCGGATAGAGTAGCATTGGATGGTTCAATTGCCAAGATTCGTGTTTGGAAACTTGGTAATTTAGAAAACAAGATTGTTGCGACTGATAATGCCGTCAATAAATTTACCAATCTTTTGATGAATAATGTCGGCGGCGGATTCAATGATATCGTTTGGACCCCAGCTATCGAACTTCTGGAAACTGCGGAAAATTCCTATAAGTTTCTCGGCGAGGATAAATACAAACCATTGCTGTCGGCGATTTATACAGGGTTTGGAGTTCCATCATTGCTGTCTGGTGGCGGCGGCGGGGGAATGACAAATAACTTCATCGCTGTCAAGATTCTTATTGAAAGACTTATCTTTGGGCGGCGAATCCTGATTGATTTCTGGAATAAAGAATTCAAAAAGGTTCAGCAGGCTAAAGGATTCAGGCTTCCAGCGCAGTTGGAATTTGACGATATCAACCTTACTGACGAACACTCGATTCTCGCTCTTTATATTCAATTGTGGGACCGTGGCATTATCAGCGACGAAAATCTCAGAACGCGATTCGGCGAAGAAACCGTTATGGAAGAGGTTCGTATCCGACGTGAGAATAAACAAAGAGAGGCGGGAAAAATCAATCCGAAAACCGGTCCCTACTTTGTTGATAAGGAATTTGAACTGACTAAGATTCGCGAGCAGAAAAAGGATGTCGGTGTCGCCGGTGAAGGTAGACCGCAGGGAAGCCGCGATTCTAAGAAAAGAAAGAGACGCCCAAAACCACTCACTAATAAATCTCTCGCGTCGTGGGCAGAAACGGCACAAGCGGCCATTCTGGAAACCTTGATGCCGGGCTTTGAAAGCGTTCTCGGAAAGCCCGTTGAGAGTTGGGATTTGGAAGATGCAACATTAGCCTGCAAAAAGGTTTATAGTGTTCTTGCTAATCTGAATCGCGATGACTTTTCTCCCGCTAGTATTACAAGCGCTTGTAGTATTAAGTATACATCTGATGTTCTTAATCAGCTTTATGAGCGGGCAAAACCACAATCAATTGATTCGTGTCTCAAGCTGAATATTTCAGCATATCTAATAGAAAATGGAGAAACTAATGTCTAGCGTTGTCATTACCGCTGATACCAAAACCCGTATTGTTACCGTTTCTGTTGACGGGCAAGAGTTGGCTGATTTTTATTCGGCTTCTATCTATTTTGACCCGAAAGCATCTTCAGACAATCCATACAAGCTTGGCTTGGAACTTTGTTGTATGAGCGATGCCGATAGAGATGAGGGCGAAATTCGGAAGATGACTCGTTACTGTGCGTCACAAGACGGTAAGTTATCTAAGGTTGAGCCGGGCGATGTAGAAAAAGAAATTGCTGAATATTTTTCTTCGTAAGTCCTATTTTGGCATACAATAAGCGAAGGAAATAATATGGAAATAGAAATTTTCGAATCAGAAATGAAAGATGGTCTGGAAGAAAAGATAAAAAATTCCAGAATTGTTTTTAGTAGCCTGTTGTATCCCGCGACGACCGATATCGAAGTATTAAATCTTCCGCAAAAGGTTGTTGCTACTAATCTCAATCAACCAGACCTGTATTACCTCAATACCGTTTTAGTTACAACCGGATGGAATAACAACGATGATGTTTTCGGGCGCGACGAAACTTGGAAGGCCCGACATTCTCCAGAAGACAAAAGAATCAACTTAGACCATAAAGAGCGGGACATAGTTGGTCATATCACGGGGAATTTCGTTGTTGATAACGAGTGGAATGTTATTGACGATAATACAAAAGAAGATGACCTACCATCAAAATTTCACATTGTTACCAATGCTGTAGTTTATCGACATTGGGAAGATGAAGAATTTCAAGCAAAAATCAATGATTTCATTGCCGAGATTGAAAGGGGCGAATGGTACGATGCGATGGAATGTTTAGGGCGAACTTTTGACTATGCATTTATTGATAGTAAGGGCAATCAAACAGTTGTCAAACGCAACAAAGAAACTGCCTTTCTTACCAAATATCTTCGCGTAATGGGCGGTGATGGAACATATAAAGGTCGAAAAATCGGGCGGTATCTGCGAGGCTTTATATTTTCTGGAAAGGGTTTTACAAGAAAACCTGCAAATCCGGAAAGTATTATTATTAATGAAGCCTCGGTGCAAGCTTTTGCCGCTTCATCATTTTTAGAAACTATTCAAGAGGATAATGAAATGGCAGATGTAAAAGAACTACAGCCGGGCACCATTCTACGAGCGGAGCCTTCAATCTCCCTCAAGGAACATGAAGAGAAGCTTGGCGCGTTGCAGGCAAAACTAGAAGACCTCAACGAAAAAGCGGTTGCTTCTAAGATTGCCGCGTTTGAAAACGTGACAAAAGCTAAGGAAACCGAAGTTGCCGAACTTTCTAAGAAATTAGAAGCTTCTGAAACTAAGGTTACTGAACTTTCCGGTCGCATTACAGTTCTCGCCGAAGAGAACACTAAGCTAAGCGCTCAGGTCAAGGCCGTTGAAGACGAAAAGCGAACTCTTTCCCGCGTGTCTCTGCTGGTCAAGGCCGGTAAGACTGAGGAAGATGCTAAGAAACTCGTTTCTGATAGTCTTGCTAAGCTTGACGACGCATCTTTTGAATGCGTTGTTACTATAATGGCTGAAAGTCTTAAGGCTGTCAAAGCCGCTGAAGAAACAGCTAAGAAGTCCGCAGTTGAAGACCCCGAAGTCGACCCGGCTGAACTGAATGCTAAGGCTAGCGAGTTGACTAAGACCGAACCAGAAGTTGTTATTACAACCTCAGTCGAAGAGAATAAGTTTACCGATGAGTTGGAAGCTTATTTTGCCACACTATTCAATGCAAAAGATGGAGAATAATCAATGGCTCTTAAACCAGACCGTAATCCTGTTCACGTCGACATTTCTCACTTCCTTAATGAAACTGCTGAACGCGGTTCGTTTGTTTGCCACACTTCAACCGCTAACGCATCTGGCGCTGCAATGGACCAAGGTACTAACCTTGTTACCGTCGCTGCAAACCCGTCTGGCCTAAAGGTTTGTGGTATTCTAATGTGTGATATGGTCAATATTGACCAGACCCGGCAGACCATCAACTTCCATAAAGACGAAGTTCAGAAGGGCGGGAAAGTTCCTGTTCTGAAGGTTGGTCAGGTTGTTACCAACTACGTTTATCCCGGCGTTACTCCGGGCGTGGGCGACCCGGCTTATGCGGTTCACTCCGGTTATCTAACTTCAACCAACGGCGGCTCGATTGCGACTCCTCTTGTGGGTCGATTCCTCTCCAAGAAGGACGAGGATGGTTACGCCAAGGTTTGGATTAACATCCAGTAATCTTTACTACACAAAAATACGGAGTTTACGCAATGAAAGATATTACTCAGAATATGAAAGAATTGCTCGTTAAGAGCGGTTCTCAGAATCATGTCGAAGCGCTTGGTGCTTTGAGCCAGATGGCAAAAGCAATGACCGGTCCCCTTCGTAAGGGTGTTCAGTCCGGCCCGATTTTCGAATCGATTTATGAAATGGTTAAGCTGGAACCCGGTTCACGACCAATGTTCCCGCTCGACTTGCTCGCTCCCGGAACTGAAAAAGACCATGTTGCTTATACCATTCCTAATCACGGTTTGATTCCTTATCGTCATGTCGAAGGCGATTACGTCATGATTCCGACGTTCGACGTCGGTTCTTCAATTGACTGGAACAAGAAGTATGCCCGCGATGCCCGATGGGACATTGTTAGTCGCTGTCTAAAGGTTCTGGAATCCAGCTTCCACAAGAAAATTAATGACGATGCATGGCACGTTATTATTTCTGCGGTTGTCGACCGTAACATCATCGTTTTCGACAGCGATGCTTCTCAGGGTCAGCTAACCAAGCGGCTTGTTTCTCAGGGTAAAACGGTTGTTCGCCGGAATGGTGGTGGTAACTCCACTTCAATCAATCGCGGCAAACTAACTAATATGTATGTTAGCCCGGAAGGTGCTGAAGACGTTCGTAACTGGAATATCGACCAAGTTGATGAAGTTACTCGTCGGGAAATCTTCCAGATGGGCGACGACACAGTTCTGCGAATCTTCGGTGTTCTCATCGAAGCTTTGGATGAACTTGGTGTTGGTCAGGAATACCAGAACTTTTTCACCACGACTCTTAGCGGTGTGCTAGCTCAGTCTGGCGGCGGTCACGGTCACAACGACGTCGAACTCGCAATCGGTCTTGACCTCTTCAATAAGGACGCATTCGTAATGCCTTATGTTGAGTGGATTCAGATTTTCGAGGATGACCAGTTGGCTCGGCAGCGTCGGGCTGGATTGTGGGGCACCTGCGAGTACGGGGTTGGCTGTTTGGACGGCAGGAGAGTCGTAGGATTCTCGTTCTAATCTGCTTGATATATAACAACCTATGACGATATAAAGGGGGCTGTACTTTTAGTGCATCCCCCTATTTTTTTAGGAGTGGATTATGAGTTGGCAAACCGAAATGACCCCTATCGTTCGCGCATTAATTGATGATATGGATTCAGCAACATATACTGATTCCCGCCTTCAAGACTATATCGTGGTCGCGGCCAAACTCGTTACCGCCCAAATTACGTTTGACAATTCTTATACTGTTGATGTAGTGGCAGAAAGTATTTCGCCCGACCCTGATACTCTTGACGATAATTTTTTCATCAATTTGGTATGTCTGCGAACCGCATGTATGATTGTTACCGGTGAATACAAAACACAGGCGGGAAAGGGTATTAGTTTTAAGGACGCGCAAACTTCGATAGATACCAGAGCCGCCGTCGATGGCAAAAAAGCCCTAATGACCCAAATCTGTAATTTATACGAGCAAGAACGTCTCCAATACATGAATGGCGTTCGAGTTGCCGGGCGTCTCGTAGCAAATGCAATTAGCCATCCAGATTTTTGCGGATGGAATAGTAACTATAATGACTGTAGGAGATAATCCTTTGAGAGAGGCTGTTATAAAAGCTAATAAATTAAGAGCGAAAGATTATTCCGGTATGAGATTTGGCAAGGTATTAATTGTAAAAAATTATGATAGAGACGTTAATAATAATAGAAGAGTTTTGGCTGTTTGTGATTGCGGAAAAGAATTTATTGTTCTTGCTAAAAGTTTGGTTAGTAGAAGGCAGGTTTCATGTGGTTGTAACAAACTAGAAAAATCAAAAACGCAGAAAAATAGTTTAATTGGAAAAATATTTGGAAAACTTCAAGTTATAAATAGAGAACCAAATAAAAACAATGCTATTATGTATAAATGTTTATGCGATTGTGGAAATTATAGTATTGTTAGTCATGGTAATCTAAATAAGAAAAAACATATAATGTCGTGCGGTGATTGCTGCGAATATAGAAATGGGAAAAGAGTTTCTTTTATACAAATCAAACTTTATAATCAATTAGGTGGTATTTTAAATTTTCATTCTGGAAGATTTTTCATTGATATAGCATTATCGAGATATGGTAAAAAAATAGCCATAGAATATGATGAAATGTATTGGCATGAAGATACTAAAGATAAGGACGCTAAAAGAGTTAGAGAATTAATGAATAATAAATGGAATGTAATTACTATTAGAGCTAGAGATAATATTCCATCATATCAACAAATTAGCGATGCTATTGAATACGTTTGTAAAAATAAATCCGGAACTGTATGGTATATACTAGATATTCAAAGGGGAAAATAATTATGGCTTCAGACGTAGCTTGGTTTGCGATTAGCGGCCAAAGCCCGATGTACAATAATGGAACAGTGACGGTGGCAATTTCCCCGCAGGGTACTCCGCAGGAACTTACCTCAAGACGATATGTATCTTCAGTGAATGATGTGACACTATCGGGATACTTAGCTGCGAGATTTGACGATGTAACATATTACAATTAAGGCGAGTTATCATGGCTGTCGACGTGATTACAAAACCGAAACCTTCCGGGACTTTTAATGTGTCGGCAACCATTCTCAATCCGGGTATTCCGGCCTATCAAACTCTTCTCGATTATACATTATCTAACGCTATCGAAAACGATATTTTTCTTAAGTTGAATAATCGAGTTGATGATAAGAATTATTATCCGCCGAGGGGGTGGTAAATGGCTTCATCTTATGTTCCCGAATCTATCTTTGAATTACATGACGCTATCGCGCGGGACTTTATTTCGAACTACGGGCGAGACGTCATCCTCGTATTCCTAAAAAGGGTACAATGCGACTGCGCCGCCGATAGTATCGGGGAGAAGCCCGGAAACCATTGGGTTGATGGTGCCCATCTTCCCGCCCATGCCTTTTGTCAGCAATGCGGTGGCGAAGGTTATCGAATCGACGAAATAACTCAGACCGTCAAGATGGCTGTCTATTACGCGCCGAAAGACTGGATAAAAATAAATAGCGTGCTAACCCTCGAATCTACCGATGGAATTATTCAGACGCGCTCCTTAATTGAATCTATCGTTCTTATTGAACAGTGTGACTATATCGTCGCGGATGCTAATGTGGCCGGATATGGTCCCCTTAAATACAAATTAAAGGGCAGACCGGTTCCTCACGGGATTCGCGGGGACAATGAAGTGATTGCTTTGTGGCAGAGAATCTAAATGGCTATCAATCTTCGTATTACAACAAGCAATGCGGAAATCCGCCGTCAGATATTCGCCGAACTTCAAAAGAAAGAGTCGGTGTTGCTTAATATTGGACGTCGCGCGGTCAACGACTTTATCGGCGGAACGCTAACAGAAATGATGCAAAGCAACGTGATTGCCGAAATCATTTCCAATAAAAGATATCGCGGGGAAATTGGTGTGGAAAACATCGGCGTTCTTCTGCGTAGGTTTCTCCGGATGTTTTTGAAGCATATCGAGCCGGAAATCAAATGGTTTACAAGTCGGCAGTCGTTTGAAATGAGCTTCGCTCTTAATTCAAGAGTATATAATGATTTATTAGCCGAGCCGGGTGCTTATTTTGTAACTGGTGGTAGTAAATATGAAATTGATAGAGGTATGAACGAAGTTGAATGGCTCAATTGGCTACTTCTTGCCGGGCGAAGGAGAGTTGTCCACGGATTTTCTTTTATGTTTTATAAGCAAAATCAAGGCCGCGACGAAACCGGACAATTCAAAAAATCAATAAGTCGTTCCATACAAAAATCATCGCGAACCGGTTATGGTATCATGGTTCCAAACAGCAATGGCTGGGGAGTGCCAAGCCAAATCGCCGGTACGAAAGATGATAACATTTTTACCCGCGTTCTTAATCAAACTATTCATAAGTTTCAAGGATTTTTAGAAAAGCGGATGGAAGCATACTTCGGAGGGTAATATGCCAGACTACACCGAATTAAAGGGATTCGCGCAATTCGGTGAAGCCCTTCATAGTACACAAATCGCAAATAATGTCGTCCAATTTTTCAATTGGGGACTTCTAAATAAGGGCGGCTTCTTCAATGTAAGGATGCCAACAAGCGGAACTTGGGGCGGGGATTTCAGCCGTCTCAGGCCAGTTAGTGACCCGCGTTATACCGATGGACAACTTTGGGAATCTTCTAAATTGTCATGGGTGTGGGAAAGCGGTTTGTCATATAATATACAGCCGATAAGGTCTTCCGGGGTTTGGGTTAATGGTAGCTTTCAGCCTCTTTCGGGCGTTGGTTCTTATCAACACAAATTCAATTATGAACTTGGTCAAGTGTTATTTACATCGGCGATTCCAACAAGTTCAACTGTTCGCTGCGAGTTTAGCTACCGCGCGGCCCCTTTTGTCTTGGTCGATACGCCGTGGTTCATGAGAGTTCTAAAAGACTCCGATAGGGTGGATGCTGCCGACTATCTTACGGTTCCTAGCGGAAACTATAAAACGCCAGCGCAGCACCGACTAACTTTGCCCGCCGTCGGGATTGAAGTAGTACCTAACGGACGTCATCAACCAATGATGATTGGCGGCGGACAAATCATTGAACAGAATGTTATTTTTCATATTGTGGCCGGAACCGCTTATGAACGAAATCATTTAGCGGATATTATTAGGTTGCAATCGGAAAAGAAAATCAGGATGTTTGATGTGAATGATGCGCCGTTTCCTCTTCGTGTGGATGGTTCGCTCAATTCTCTTCCGCAGCCTTCCGGGGCTATGACTTATCCGGACCTTGTTCGCGGTGTTGACCAAAGCGGCTTCTATTACAAAGATATGCGTTTCGTCAGTACCGATATGATAGATATGAACAATTATAACAATGGATTGTTTTCTGCAATGGTAAACACTGTTGTTGAAACGTATATGGGTGAAATATAATGTTAGATGAAGTGGTTGTAGCTG
>JACCDG011582419.1_pt1 | contig 17219 bp, 10 predicted proteins | sample 7442471 | NCBI WGS metagenome assembly JACCDG01 (sample SAMN15323444, study PRJNA562643) | freshwater metagenome | isolation source: river surface water | place: USA:Blue River Watershed | collected 2017-08-17 | reverse complement strand
TGGCGGGCAACACCGGCTCAGCTGGTACCAGCGCCAACTACGCCATTGACACCGTGGCGCCCACGGTAACCATCACCATGGCCGACACGGCGCTGCGCATTGGCGACACCAGCCTGGTGACCTTCACTTTCAGCGAGGCGGTGCAGGAGTTCACCAACAGCGACATCACGGTCGAGAACGGCAGCCTGAGCACCGTGACCAGCAGCGACGGTGGCCGCACTTGGACAGGCACGTTCACGCCCAACAGCAACGTTGAAGACACCGGCAACGTGATCATGGTGGCCAACGCCAGCTACACCGATGTGGCTGGCAACACCGGAGCAGGTGCCAGCAGCCCGAACTACAGCATCGACGCCATCGCACCGACCACGGCACTGGCGCTCACAGCCATCAACGACGACCAAGCACCCACCACAGGCACTGTGGCCAACCGAGGCAGCACCAATGACAGGCTGCCGACCCTCAATGGTACGCTGGGCGGACCCACCGTCGGCGCATCGTTGCCAACGGGCGATGTGATCGCCATCTATCGCAGCCCCAATATGGTGGGTGCGACTTTTGTGACACCCAATGCGCTGACCAACGGACAGATTGTCGGAAGCAAGGTGCATTTCGAAGCTTTCGATGGCGACTGGGTGGGTGTGGTTAGGCTGCCGACCAACCCGTCCAACGGGGATACCGTTTCCATCACGCGATCTTCGTCTTTTGACTTCAGCATTGAAGCCAACGGTGCAGCGGTCTTGCCTTCTATCGGTCCAGGCGTGACCCGTTTTTTTACCTACATCGCTGCTGAGTCCCGTTGGGCCGACAGTTTCGAGCAAATTGGCACCGCCACGCTGACGACGGTCCCAGGTGGTCAGAGCACGTGGACGTTCCAAGAAACCACCTTACTGCCCCAGGGCGGGGTATTCAACTACGCTGCGCGCTTGGTGGACGCCGCAGGCAATGTGGGTGGCTACACCAGAGACTACCGCTTCACCGTGGACGCCAACGCCACCATCACCGCCATCAGCGACGACACCAGCGCGCCGGGCGACTTTGTCACCAGCGACACCACACTCACCGTGACCGGTACCAACGTGGCGCTGGCCGCTGGCGACAAGGTGCAGGTGAGCTTCAACGGCACCAACTGGTTTGACGCGACCCAAGTCAACGCCACCAGTTGGACGTACACCGCCTCGGCGCAAGCGCAGGGCAATTACACCCTGCGTGCGCGTATCCTGGGCGGCGGCGGTGTGGCTGGGACGTCTCACACGGCCCCACTGACGATTGAACCAGCAGCGATAGATACGAGCACCTACAACACCACCAGCTTGAACAAAACTTCGTCTCGCGTGCAGGCCCTCGACGCTTTTGAGATCGACGGAGTGCGTTACCTGATGGCTGCCAACGCGACCAGCTCAAGCTCGACTTTGTATCGATGGAACGGCAGCGATTTTGTGGCGCATCAGAACGTGAGCATGAGCAGTGCCAACGATGTGCGCCTGTTTACCATCGATGGCGAACGTTACGTGGTCGGTGGCAATGGCATCACCAGCATATTGAAATGGGATCGCACCGCCAGCCAATTTGTTGCGCATCAGAGCTTTGCCACCACACAAGCCTACGACTACGAACTCTTCAAGCTTGGCGGTGTGCAGTACTTGGCCGTGTCTGAGTTGAGCACCCACACATCGCGCGTTTACCGTTGGACAGGCAATCAGTTTGAACTGGCACAGACGCTGACCACCTCGGTTGCAGGCACGGGCGAGGTGGGCGCGCGCGATCTGCGCCACTTCAGCATTGGTGGCGAGCAATATCTGTTGGCCTCCACCAACGTCACCACCGACCCGACCCGCATTTACCGCTGGAACAGCGCGACGGGTCAGTTTGTGGTGCACCAGGACTTGGCCAACAACACCGCCGGCATGGATTCTGAGGTGGTCACTATTGGCAGCAACCATTACCTGCTGCATGTCAATATTCAGGGGAGCGTGCTGGTGTACCAGTGGAACAACAGCACAGGGTTGTTCAACACCACTGCGGTGCAAACCATCACCAGCAATGTGAGTTCACCCTTTGAGGTGGAGGCTTTCCAGATCAACGGGCAAACCTATGTGCTGTTGGCCAACATCGGTGGCTCGGTCAGTCCGCTGTACCGCTGGAACGGCAGCAGCTTTGTGCATGTGCAAAACCTGAGCAGCAGCGACGCCCGCGACTGGGCGGTATTTGACATGGGTGGCGAGCAGTATCTGGTGAACGCCAGCTACCTGGGCGACTACATCCGCTTCTATCGCTTTGATCTGGCCACAGGCCAGCTGGTGGCGGCCAACCAGACCACCCTGGCGCTGGGCATCAACGAAGACACGCCGCTGTCCGTCACCGCTAGCCAGCTGCTGGGCAACGACAGCGGTGCCACCAGCATCACAGCCGTCTCTGCCAACTCGGTGGACAGCGCCGGTGTGGTGTACGGCAGCGTCAGCTTGAGTGGGGGCAATGTGGTGTTTACGCCCAATGCCACGGCCGACAGCCTGAGCAAGGGAGACATCAAAGAGGTGTTTTTCACCTACACCAACAACACTGGTGCGGTGCGCTCGGTCAAGGTCAACATCACCGGTGTGGACAACGACGCCAGCGGTTTCAACGGAGTGGGCCATCGCTACGACCTCAGCGCGGCGGGCAACCAGACCTTGAGTCTGAACGTGGAAGACGTGGTGCGCGCCGACGGCCAAGGCATGGGCGGCTTCAACCAGTTCAACACCGGCAACGGCTGGACGGCCGGCACCTACGCGCTGGGTGCCAGCGAAAACCGCTACCAGCTGGTGGTGGACGGCGATGCCGGCGACGCGCTGCAGTTTTTCTCCAGTGTGGGGCAAGTCGGCTCTTGGTCGTCGATGGGCAACGCCATTCACGGCGGCGTGACCTACCGCGTGTACAACCACAGCGCTGGCACAGCCCAAGTGCTCATGCGCGACGGCATGACCGCGCCCGACACCACCGCACCCGTGCTGGACTTGAACACCGGTGTGGCTTCACAAAACCACGCTACGGATGTGGGGTATGCGCTGGAGTTGGACGGCGTTAATGACTATGCCCGACTGCCGTCGGTTACGCTGGGATCGCAGTTCACTCTGCAGGCGTGGGTCAATATGGACAACATGGCACAGTCTGGCCAGATCCGGATTTTTGACTTCGGTCAAGGGAGTGGAGCCACGAACAACATTGTTTTGCGCAAGAACACCAGCTCAAACTCCCTCGTTGCGTACTTCAACAGTGACGGAGTCATCCTAGGCAACTTTGGAGTAGGGGGGCAGCTGGTGCAGGGCGAATGGACGCATATGGCATTGACCGTTAACGGCACCACAGTGCGCATGCATCTAAATGGGGTTGATGTAGGGGGCGGTACGCTGACCGCTGCACTGCCAAGTCGAAACTACACTGCGCCAACGCTGGGAGCCAATAACAACCTATCGGGAGATTTTTTGGATGGGCAAATGCGCGATGTGCGCATCTACAGCGATGTGCGCACCGTCGCTGAAATCGCAGCCGACATGTCCGGTGTGTCCAGCGCTCTTGATCCGAATCTGCAGGCTGCTTTTGCTTTCAACGGTTCAAGCTCCAGCGTAGTGTCGGGCCAAGCGCCTGCCACCCTGAGCAACGGGGCCACTTATGTCCGCGCCTATGACCGTCCCATGTCTTTTGACAGTGTGTCGGCGCCCGCCACGGTGATCGAGTCGGCCAATGTGCTGTCGGTACGAGTGACCCCCAACGGGCTGCTGGATGGCACCAACGAAAAGCTGCTGGTCGGCACCACCACCATCAACGCCAATGGCTCGGTCACCAGCGGAACGGCCACGGTAGACGGCTCCAACTGGAACTGGAGCTATGGCGGTGGCGCCTTCACCTTCACCACCAGCGGTACAGCTACCAGTGCGCAGGCGCAGAGCCTGATTCGCGCCTTGGGCTACCAGAACCTGGCGGCCACCGCCACCGAGGGCGACCGCTCGTTTGCCGTGTCCGTGACCGACGTGTCGGGCAATGTGGCCACTCAAACTTCGGTGTTCAGTGCGTTTGCCATCACCAGCGCGGGCAGTGCCTACAGCACAGGCGTCAACCAAGCCACGGTGGTCAGCGGCAAGGCGGCTGCCAATGCCTCGGTGGACCTGAGCATCAACGGTACCCAGCGCAGCGTGACGGCCAACGCACAGGGCGATTGGACCTACACACTCAAACAGGTGCCGCTGGTTCGCTATGTGATGGTGAGGCTGGACCCAGGGCCAGATCCGTACAACGCGGATGGCATCTTCAGCCTGGCAGGGGCGGAGGTGTTTCGCAATGGCGTGAACGTGGCGGCCGGCCGCACCGCCACCCTGTCCTGGGGCGGTACGTCCACAGCGGTGACCGATGCGGACAACACCGTAGGAGTAGAGCGCAGTGGCGCGGGAGAGTTTTGGGTGCAAATCGACTTGGGTGGGCTGTACGCAGCAGAGCAGATCAAGGTCTACCCACGCCCGGCGTGGCACAACCGCTTGGTGAATGCCGATGTGATGACCTCGGCCTTTGACATGGCCAGTTTCACGCGCGCCCAGCTGCTCGTCGATGCCACCGTCAACAAGTCGGTCGCGACCAGCTTCCCTGGCAGCGTGTACACCTACAGCCACCCCAACGTCAGCGACCCCGACACCCTGCTGGCCGGTAACAACAGCATCAGCGCCACCACCGTGGTGCAAGGCGTGCCGGTTTCGACACAAACCAATCTGGTCTACAACACCGGCGGCCAGACCCTGATGCCGCTGGTGATCGACCTGGACGGCGATGGCGCTTGGACCCAGAGCCAGGTCTGGGCCGACATCAACGCCGACGGCATGACGGATCTGATCGATTGGGTGGCCCCAACAGATGCCATTTTGTTCCACGACAAACATCGCAATGGCGACTGGCTGGACCTGAACCAGGTGGCCTTTCAGAGCTACGGCGGCAACACCGATCTGGAAGGCTTGGCTTGGGCATTTGACACCAACCGAGACGGGTGGTTCGACGTGCATGACGCCGAGTTTGAGCACTTTGCTCTGTGGATGGACTTGAACCAAGACGCACAGGTCGACTCCAACGAGCTGCGAAGCTTGGTGGATTTGGGGGTGGAAGCGGTGGTGCTGAGCAGCGACGGCGTGGCCCTGCGCGTGGGCAACTCGGTGGTCTACGGTCAGACCCAACTGCAGTTCAAAGACGGCAATACCCTGGCGGTTTTTGACGCGGCGGTGGCCTATACCAGCTGCGCCGATATCGCCGAGGCCGACCGCTTGCGCCAGCAGGCTTACACCGTGATCTGATCGGCGGCTTGTGTCTGCCTGGCCCAAGCCTGCGCCAGCAGGCTCAGGCTCTGCAGCCGCAGGTCTGGATCAAAAATGTCGCTCACGACGATGAACTCATCGGCCTGGGTGCGGTCGTGCAAGGCCTGCAGGCCGGCGCGCACGGTGTCGGGGCTGCCGACCACCGCGCAGCCCAAAAAGTCGTTCACCGCCGCGCGTTCTTGGGGGTGCAGGCCGTCCATAAAGCCCGCCACGGGCGGGGCGAGCTTGCCGCGCCGCCCGGTGACAATGCCCAGAATGCGCTGCTGCACGCTGCTGGCCAGAAACTCCGCCTCGGCATCGGTGGGCGCGGCCACCACCGGCACCGCCACGATGGCGTGGGGCTTGGCCAAGCTGGCGCTGGGGCGGAAGGTGCTGCGGTAAATGTCGAGCGCCTGGTACAGATAACGCGGCGCAAAGTGCGATGCAAAGGCAAACGGCAGGCCCAGGTGTGCGGCCAGCTGTGCCGAAAACAAGCTTGATCCCAGTAACCAAATGGGCACTTGTGTGCCCGTGCCGGGGTAGGCCACCACCCGCTGACCCGGCTGGTCGGGGCCCAGCAGGCGCTGCAGTTCGGCCACGTCGCGCGGAAAGTCGTCTTCGGTCTCCACCCGATCGCGGCGCAGGGCGCGCATGGTGTGCGGGTCGGTTCCAGGGGCTCTGCCCAGCCCCAGGTCGATGCGGCCTGGATACAGCTCGGCCAAGGTGCCAAAGGCCTCGGCCACGGTGAGCGGCGCGTGGTTGGGCAGCATGACGCCGCCCGAGCCCACCCGAATGCGCTGGGTGGCGGCGGCGATGTGGCCCACCAGCACGGCGGTGGCCGAGCAGGCCAGACCAGGCATGTTGTGGTGCTCGGCCAGCCAATAGCGGGTGAAGCCCAGCGCCTCCGCATGCTGCGCTGTGCGCACCGCCAGGGCGATGGCGTCGGCCGGGCTGTGGCCCTCGCGCACGGCCACCAGGTCGAGCATGGACAGCGGGACGGTCATGGCTTGAGGTCGATCGAAGCCGAATTCATGCAATAGCGCAAGCCGGTCGGGCCGGGCCCGTCGTTGAACACATGACCCAGGTGGGCGCCACATTGGCTGCACACCGTTTCGGTGCGCACCATGCCGTGGCTGCGGTCCACCACCTCGGTGACGGCGCCGGGCACGGCTTTCCAGAAGCTCGGCCAGCCGCAGCCGGCGTCGAACTTGGTGTGCGAATCGAACAGATGGTTGCCACAGCAGATGCAGTGGTAGCGGCCGTTGGCCCAGACCGATTCGTATTTGCCGGTGAAGGGCCGTTCGGTGTGGGCGTGGCGGGTTACCTCAAAAGCCAGTGGCTCGGCGCCTTTCGCAGCCAGCTCGGCGCGCCATTCGGCTTCGGTTTTCTGGATCGGGAAAGACATCGGTTTTCTCCTCGTGTTGTTGTGGGTGAACGGTGGGGGTGCTCAAGACGAGCAGCTGATGGCGATACCCGAGGCCCAGTCGGGCGGAAAGTCGGCCAAGTCGTCGTGGCCGGGCAGGGCTGTGAAGGGGGTTTGCAGCGCGGTGTGCAGCCGCTGCACAAACGCCAGATCGCCTTGTTCGGCGCCGGCAATGGCCAGTTGGCCCAAGTGGTTGCGCAGCACCACCTGCGGGTTGGTGGCCAGCATCTGCGTGTGCACCGCCGCCGCGTCAAAGCCGGGTTCGCGCCGCAGCCGCGCACGCCAGTCGCGTGCCCAAGCCACCAATGCCTCGGTCTGGCCAAACAGCGCCAGCAGCGGGTGCAGCGCCACTGCGGGGTCGGGTTCGGCCTCAGGCCCCGCCCAAGCCAGCACCGTGTGAGACAGGCGGCGCCAGCCAATCGTGTAGTCCACCCGGTCGCTGGCCATGAGCTGCAACAGGGCCTCGCTCAATGTGTGGTCGCTGGCCTCGGTGTGGTGCAGCCCCAGCTTGGCGTTCATCCGCCGCTGCAGCTCGGCGGGGAATTGTTGGCGGTAGGGCTCCAGCGCGCCCAGGGCTTCGTCTTCGCTGGCCAGCAGCGGCATCAGCGCCTGGCCCAGGCAAAACAGGTTCCAGTAGCCGATGTTGGGCTGGCGGTGGTAGGCGTAGCGGCCGCTGTGGTCGCTGTGGTTGCAAATGTGCCCGGGGTCGAAGGTGTCGAGAAACTGGAACGGGCCGTAGTCGATGGTCAGGCCCAGGATGCTCATGTTGTCGGTGTTCATCACCCCGTGGCAAAAGCCCACCGCTTGCCACTGCGCCAGCAGGGCGGCGGTGCGTTGGGTCACCGCGGCGAGCAATGCGGCATAGGGGTTGCCATCGCCTTCGCGGCAATGTGGATAAAAGTGCTCCATCACAAAGTCGGCCAAGGCGCGCAGCTCGGTGTGCTGACCGCGCGCGCTGAAATGCTCAAAATGGCCAAAGCGGACGAAGCTCGGCGCCACCCGCGTCACCACGGCGGCGGTTTCCACCGTTTCGCGGCGCACCGGCGCGGGCGATTCGCTCACACACAGCGCCCGGGTGGTGGGCACGCCCAGCGCGTGCATGGCCTCGCTGCACAAAAACTCGCGGATTGAGCTGCGCAGCACCGCGCGGCCGTCGCCCATGCGCGAATACGGTGTGCGCCCCGCCCCTTTGAGCTGCAGCTCTTGCCAGCCGCTGGGCGTGCGCAGCTCACCGAGCGATATGGCGCGGCCGTCGCCCAACTGGCCGGCCCACACGCCAAACTGGTGGCCGCTGTAGACGCTGGCCAGCGGCCGCATGCCGGGCAGGCGCGCGTTGCCGGTGAACACCGCCAAGGCCTCGTCGCCTTGCAGCCAGTCGGTGTCGATGCCCAGTTCGCGCGCCAGCGGCAGGCTGTGCGCCACCCAGCGCGGCTCGGGCAGCGGGGTGGGTTGCAACTCGGTAAAGAACGCCGGGCCCAAGTCGGCAAATCGCTGGCCCCAGGCGGTGGTGGGTGGCGGCGCGGCGGCGGTGACGGTGTCTGACATGGGCCGCATTGTCGGCCGATGGCGGCAACCCCGTGGCGCAGGGGGGCATGGCTTGAGGCATGATGGCGCCCGTGACAAGCATGGCAGACACGGCAAGCCCCACAGCGGGCACACTCAACCGGCGGCGCTGGGTCCTGGGCGCAGGGGCGCTGTTGGCCAGCCCGTGGCTGCACGCCGCCGCGCGCCCGCGCACCGTCAAGCTGGCCTTGATCGACCCTTTGTCCGGCCCGGTGGCCGATGTGGGGCGCAACGCCATGCGCAGTTGGGACTTCTTGGTGCGGCGCCTGCAGGCCGACCCCGTGGCCAATCCCTTTGGGGTGCGCTTGCATTTCGCCGCTTTCGACAACGCCAGTTCGCCACAGGTGAGCGTCAACATGATGAAAGCCGCCATCGACCAAGGCTTTCGTTACTTTGTGCAGGGCAACGGTTCGGGTGTTGCGGCAGCGCTGATCGAGGCCATGGGCCGACACAACCGCCGCAACCCCGACGACCCGGTGCTGCTGATCAACTACGCCGCCATGGACCCGTCGCTCACCAACGAGCGCTGCAGCTACTGGCACTTCCGGGTCGACGCCAACACCGCCATGAAGATGCGCGCACTGGTGCGCTTTGTGACGCGGCAGTCGCCTTGGCGCAGCGTCTATTTGATCAACCAAGATTACGCCCACGGCCAGCAGGTGTCGGCCCACGTCAAGCGTTACCTGGGCGAAATGGACCCGGTGGCCCGGGTGGTGGGCGACGACATGCACCCCGCTTTTGTGGGCTTGGACTTTCGGGCCCACGCTCGGCGCATCGCCGCCTCGGGAGCCCAGGCCATCGTCACCGGCAACTGGGGCGCCGACCTGCGCGGTTTGATTGAAGCGCTGCACCAAGAGGGGGTGCGCCTGCCGCTGCTGACCTATTACGCCTCGCTGCAAGGCACTCCTCGGTTGATGGCCGATTTGGAGGTGCAAATGCCGGTCTACCAAGTGGCCACCCACCACGACCGCCAAGGAGGCGCCTTGGGGCGCTTGTTCACCGAATTTGCGGCCCAGCACGGCGAAGATCTGGTGGTGGCGCCCGCCTACGATGGGCTGGTGATGCTGATGCGCGCCATGCACGCAGTGCAATCCACCGAGGTGGCGGCGGTGGCCTTGCGCATGAGCGGCATGTTGTTTGAGGGCTTCAGCGGCCCGGTGCAAATGCGCCCCGACGACCATCAGCTGCAAAAAGGCGTGTTTGTCAGCCGCTGGGTGCGCCATGTGCCTGGCCAGGGGCGTGACGCCGAAGGCACCGGCTGGCAGTTTGTGCCGGTGGCCTATTCGCCGCCGGACGAATTGCGCGAGCCCGGGCGATGCGTCATGAACCGGCCCGATTACTGAGCCGCCCATGGCGTATGCGTTGATCACTCTGCTCAATGGCCTGGGCTACGGGCTGTTGCTGTTTTTGTTGAGCGCGGGGCTGACGCTGGTGTTCAGCCTCATGGGCGTGCTCAACTTCGCCCACGCCAGCTTTTATATGTTGGGCGCCTATGTGGCTTACAGCTTGGCGCCGGTGGTGGGTTTTTGGCCGGCGCTGTTGCTGTCGCCGCTGCTGGTGGGGCTGACGGGCGCGGCGTTTGAGCGCTGGGTGCTGCGGCGGGTGCACCCGCTGGGGCACATCCCTGAATTGATGGTCACCTTTGGTGTCGCGTATTTGGTGCTGGAGGCGGTGCAGCTGGTCTGGGGCCGCTCGCCGGTGGCGTTTGACTTGCCCGTTGCGCTGCAAGGCCCGGCGCTGACGCTCGTCCACACCGCCGACGGCCTGCGCGCTTGGCTGGGTGCCGCGCCGCCCGGTGCCTGTGCGGCGGCCGATGTGCTGTGCGCGGTGTTTCCGGCCAGCCGGGCGCTGTTGATGGGTGTGGCGCTGACGGTGCTGCTGGGCCTGGGCCTGTGGCTGTGGCGCAGCCGCACCGGTTGGGTGATTCAGGCCGCGCTGACGCACCCGCAGATGGTGCAGGCCCTGGGCCACGACGTGCCGCGCCTGTGGGTGCTGGTGTTTGGTGTGGGCTGTGCGCTGGCCGCGCTGGCTGGGGTGCTGGGTGGCGCCACCTTTGTCACCGAGCCGGCCATGGCCGCCACCATGGGACCACTGGTGTTTGTGGTGCTGGTGGTGGGAGGGCTGGGATCGGTGGCGGGGGCCTTATGGGCGTCGCTGCTGATTGGCTTGTTGCAAACCCTGGCCGTGGCTTACGACCAGCCGCTGTCGCTGTGGGGCACCAGCTTGGCCCAGTGGGCGCCGCTGCTGCCCTATGTGTTGCTGGTGGCGGTGTTGGCCTTGCGCCCACGCGGGCTGATGGGGCGGCGCGAATGAAGGCAGGGCGAACGAAGGCGGCATTGGCTGTGTTGCAGCGCTCCCCCTTGGCGCTGCTGGCGGCGGGCTTGCTGCTCGCGCCTTGGTTGCTGGGCGGGTTGGTGGGGCCGGTCACGCTGGCCCTGGTGGCCGTGGCGGCGCTGGGCTGCTGGTCGTATTACCTGCTCTGGGGGCAGGGCGGCATGTTGAGTTTTGGTCACGCCGTTTACAGCGGCATGGGCGCGTATGGCGCGGTCTGTGCGTTGCGCGCGCTGGCCGACAGCCCGCTGCAAGGCACCGTCTGGGGCACGCTGGCAGTGGCCTTAACGCCGCTGGCCGGCGCGTTGGTGGCCGCCGCCGTGGCCGCGCCGCTGGGTGCGCTGGTGGTGCGCCGCCCTGGCATGGCGCTGGCCATGATTTCGCTGGCGATGGGCGAGCTGGTGTTTGCGCTGGCGCTCATGTTTCCTGGCTGGTCGGGTGGCGATGCGGGGCTCAGTGCCAACCGCGCGCTGGGCGCGCCGCTGTTGGGCATCACCTGGGCGGGCAAGTGGCAGGTGTATGGCCTGGCGGCCGCCACCCTGTGGCTGGGCGTGGCCCTGCTGCGCGGCTGGATGGCCAGCGGCGCCGGTGCGCTGTTGCGTGCGGTGCGCGACAACCCGCAGCGCGTGGCCGCTTTGGGGCACCACCCGGTGCGCGTGCGCTGGGCCGCGCACACCTTGGCCGCCGCGCTGGCGGGTGCCGCCGGTGCGGTGGGCGCGCTGGTGTTTGAAATCGTCTCGCCCGAAGTGTTGGGCGCGCAGCGTTCGGGCGCGTGGATGCTGTTCACCGTGCTCGGCGGGGCTCAGCACTTTTGGGGCCCGCTGATCGGTGGCGCGTTGATGGTGGGCGCGCAGGTGGGCCTGTCGGGCATCACCCCTGCCTGGGCGCTGTATGTGGGCTTGATGTTTGTGCTGGTGCTGTTGGCCGCGCCGGGTGGCGTGGCCGGGGTGCTGGCGGCGCAGGGCTCAGGCGCGGTGCGGCGGGCCGCGCCGCGCTGGTGGCTGGGCTTGGCGCTGGCCGCTGGGGGCGGCGTGGTGCTGGTGGAAATGCTCTACCACTGGCAGGCCCGCGCTTGGTTGGGGCATGGCCTGACGCTGCTGGGCCAGCCCTGGGCCACCGACGTGGCCTGGCATTGGGCGCTGCCGGCTCTGGCCTGCGCGGGTGGAATGGCATGGCTCTGGACCCAGCGCTGCAGCGGGGAGGACGCATGACCACACCCGCTCTTCTGGTGAGCAATCTGCACATCCGCCTGGGCGGCTCGCCCATCTTGCGCGGCGTGGGCTTTGCGGTGCAGCCGGGCGAACGGGTGGCGCTGATCGGCCCCAACGGCGCGGGCAAAACCACCTTGTTCCAAGTGCTCAGTGGCCACCTGAGGACCGACGCAGGGCGTGTGCACGTGCTGGGCACCGACACCACCGGCTGGCCCGCGCACCGGGTGGCCTGCGCCGGGCTGGCGCGCAGTTTTCAGATCCAGCAGCTGTTTGGCCCCCACAGCGTGGCCGAGCACCTGCGCGTGGCCTTGCTGCGCCGCCATGGCGGCTGGTGGCAGCGGCTGCAGCGCCCCGCCACGGAAGCCGATGTGATCGACTGGGCCAAGCGGCTTGACCTGGCTGGGCGCCTCGACACCCCGGCGCAGGGCCTGAGCTACGCCGAACAACGCCGGCTGGACGTGGGACTGGCCCTGGCCAGCGATGCGCCAGTGCTGCTGCTTGACGAACCCACCGCAGGCCTGAGCCGCAGCGAAACCACCCAACTGGTGCAGCGCCTGCGCGGCTGGACGCAGGGCCGCACCCTGCTGATGGTGGAGCACGACATGGACGTGGTGTTTGGCCTGGCCAACCGCGTGCTGGTGCTGGTGGACGGCCAACTGATCGCCGACGGCAGCCCCGACGCAGTGCGCGCCAACCCGGCGGTGCAGCAGGCCTATCTGGGCGCGGTGTTGGAGAGATCAGCATGAGCGTCGCTGATCCCCGTGGTCTGCAGGTGCAGGGTCTGACAGCGGGTTACGGCGGCGCGCCGGTGCTGCAGGGCGTACACCTGCGGCTGGCCCCGGGCGAGGTGTTGGCCTTGCTGGGCCGCAACGGCTCGGGCCGCAGCACGCTGGCGCGCGCCCTCATGGGCCTGATCCCGGCCAACGGGCAGATCACCTGGCAAGGCCAGGCCCTGCACGGCCTGCCACCACACCAGCGCGCCCGCGCTGGCGTGGGCTATGTCAGCGAATCGCGCGACGTGTTTCCCCGCCTGTCGGTGCGGCACAACCTGCTGCTGGGCGAACAGCCCGGCCAGCGCCATCGCCCGCACGCGCTGGACGATGCGCTGGCCCTGTTTCCGGCGCTGGCGCGCCGCATCAACACCCCGGCCGGCGTGCTGTCGGGCGGCGAGCAACAAATGCTGGCCCTGGCCCGCTGCTGGATGGGCCAGCCCCGCCTGATGCTGATCGACGAACCCACCGAAGGCCTGGCCCCCCAGGTGGTGGCGCAACTGGCCCAGGCCCTGCGGCACTTTCAAGCCCAGGGCGTGGCGGTGCTGTTGATCGAACAAAAACGCCAACTGGCCCTGACCGTGGCCAGCCGCTGCGCCGTCATGGGGCATGGGCGACTGGTGTTCGACGGCACCCCCGAGCAGTTGCTGGCGGACGAGGCGCTGCAGCGGGAGTGGTTGGCGGTGTGAGTGTGGGTGTTCGCAGCCATTGCCGGCCATGTTGGGGAGGTGGGAGATGGGGCGTGCCACTTGTCGAACTGTGACTTTTTGCCTAGTTTGAGCCCGCTTGATGCTCCCGCTGTAGGCGGTTTTTCAACGGTTTCACCCCAGAATCCGTCCATCGTTGTTGAGGAGAACGCAAGTGGCTATGTGGATTGTTTTGGTCGTCATCGTGATTTTCTTTGCATATCTGATCAAAACCTACAACGGCTTGGTGGGGCTGCGGCAGCGCATCGCCAACGCCTTTGCGCAGATCGATGTGCAGTTGCAGCGCCGTTACGACCTGATTCCCAATTTGGTGGACACCGTCAAAGGCGCCATGGCGCACGAGCGCGAGACGCTGGAGGCGGTGATCGCCGCGCGCAACCAGGCCCAGGCGGCGGCCCGGGCGGTGATGGGCAGCCCGACCGACGGCGCGGCGCTGCAGCAGCTGGCCAACGCCGAATCGCAGCTCGGTGGGGTGCTGGGGCGGCTGGTGGCGCTGGCCGAGGCCTATCCCGAGCTCAAGGCGCAGCAGAACATGGGCCAGTTGCAAGAGGAGTTGGCCTCTACCGAAAACCGGGTGGCCTTTGCCCGCCAGGCGTTCAACGACGCGGTGATGTCGTACAACACCCAGCGCGAATCCTTCCCCGACGCGCTGGTGGCGAGCCAGTTTGGCTTCAAGCCGGCGCAGATGTGGCGCTTGGAAAAACCCGAGGCCGCAGAGCCGGTGCGGGTGAGCTTCAGCCGCTGAACGGCACATAGCCGCCGCCATGGATTTTTTTGAAGCGCAGGCGCAAGCGCGTCGCCGCTCGCGGCTGCTGCTGTGGGTGTTTGCCGGCTTGGTGGCCTTGGTGATGCTGGCCGTGTACGCCGGCGCGAGCCTTGGTGCCGAGCTGTGGGCGCGCTGGGTGCTCACTGCGCCCAAAGCAGCGTCGCGCTGGTGGCCCTTGGCCCTGGCGCTGGGTGTGGGTGGCACGCTGGTCGCGGTGACGGTGCGGCACCTGTGGGTGGCCTCGCACGGTGGCGGGCGCGCGGTGGCCGAATCGCTGGGCGCGCGCCGGGTGCGCCGCTCCAGTGGCGATGCGAACGAGCGCAGGCTGCTCAATGTGGTGGACGAGATGGCCATTGCCGCCGGTGTGCCGGTGCCGCAGGTGTATGTGATGGACCAGGACCCTGGCATCAACGCCTTCACCGCTGGCGCCTCGGCGCAGCACGCGGTGGTGGCGGTGACGCAGGGTGCGCTGGCCCAGCTCAGCCGCGATGAGCTGCAAGGTGTGGTGGCGCACGAAGTAGGCCATATCGCCAACGGCGACGTGGCCCTGAACCTGCGGCTGCAAGCGGTGTTGCAAGGCTTGTATGTGTTCTCGATGGCGGGGCGGGGCCTGATCGAAGGCGCCAGCTTGTGGCGGCGTGGTGAATGGCCGCTGTTGCTGGCGGGCGCCGCGCTGTGGCTGGTGGGCGCTTTGTCCGAAGGGCTGGGGCGGCTGCTGCAGGCGGCGGTGTCGCGCGAACGCGAGTACCTGGCGGATGCGGCGGCGGTGCAGTTCACCCGTTCGCGCGACGGGCTGGCCGGTGCGCTCAAACATATCGCGGCGCGCTCGGCAGTGGTCTCGCCCGCGCGCTACATGGCGATTCGGCACATGCTGCTCGATGCGGGCGAAGAGCTGACCGACTGGCTGCAAACCCATCCGCCCCTGCACCAGCGCATTCGCCGGCTTGACCCGCGCTTCACACCCGATCAGCTGCAGCCGTTGGTGGACGAACTGAAGGCCCTGCGCCATCCCTTGGGACAGGGCAGGGCGGCGCCGTCGCCCGACGCTGGGCAGCCTTTGGCTTTTGACGCCTCCAGTTCCGCAACGCCCAGCGAACCGTTGGTGGGCCAGCCCAACACGCTGTTGGCCGCGCTGCCCGATGGCTTGTTGGCAACGGTGTACCACCCCGGGGGCGCCATGACCGTGGCACTGGCCGTGCTGGCTCCGGTGCAGCCGGGTTTGTCCAAGGCTTTGGCGGTGATTGAGGCGCATTTGGGTGCCGACACGGCCGAGACGGTGGGAGCAAACGCTCGTCAGCTCGCGGCGCTGGACGGTTCGGCGCGGCTCACGCTGCTGGACATGGCTTTGCCGGCTTTGTCGGAGCTGGAGGTGCTCCAGCAGGAGCGTCTGTGCGAGCTGGTGCGCTGGCTGGTCGAGGACGACGGACGGGTCACCCTTTTCGAATACGTGTGCCAGCGTTTGATCCGCACCCAGCTGCGACCGGCTGAGCGCCAACCCGAGCGCGTCAACGCCAGAGCCTTGCGCGAAGACCTGATGCTGTTGTTGGCGTGGCTGGCGCGAGCGGGTGCGCCGCAGCAGCCTGATCGCGCGCTGAGCGCTTGGACAGCCGGTTTGGCGGCAGCGCCGCTGGATGGACCGTGGCCCGGCGCCTTGCCTACTGACAGGCTGCAGGTGCAGCGCCTCGACGCAGTGCTGAACCATTTGACACACACGGCACCCATGTTTCGCGCTGGCCTGATGCGGGCCGTCAGCGCCACCGTGTGCGCCGATGGTCAGATCAACGCCACCGAGACCGCGCTGTTGCGCGTGCTGGCCCAGGCGCTGGATTGCCCCATGCCTCGCTGAAGATATCGATTCAGCGCGCGTAGGGCGGCACTGCGGCGATGGCCGCCCAGTGGGTTTCGATGACACCGCGCAGCGCAGCGCTGGGCACGCGGGCGGGGTCGCCCAAAAACTCGAGCGTGCGTTTTTGGTTGCGCGAGAAATGCACCGCCAGCCGCAACGAAGCGGCGGCGGTGGCGGTCTCGTTGGTGTCGGCCATGAGTTCAGCGAGGTTGCTCCACGCGTTGGTGCGGGTGGGCGCCATCAAGAGCGCGCTGACCAAGTTTTGTTGGGCGCTGTCGTGGCGGCCCAAGCGCAGCTCGGCAAAGCCCAAGTTGTTGCGAATCTCGGCGTCGTTGGCGTTGGCCTGCACGCCCATGTCAAACATGCCATGCGCACTCACCCAATCGCCTTGGTTGATGAGGTCGAGGCCGGCCTGGTTGTAGGTGCGCGCGGCGGTTTTGTCTTTCACCAAATGGGTTTGGGGGCGTTTGTCGCGCAGCAGGGCTTGCACGCCGGCCCAGTCGTCGGCTGCGGCCATGCGCAGCATGGCGTTGAGGTCGTCGGTGTTGAGCACCACCGCTGAAGCGTTGCCACTGTTGCTGATGGGGGGCGGCGCCTGCAGTTGGGCCACCCCCGGGGAAGGGGTGGCGCTGTTGCTGGGCAGCGAAGGTGTGCCCAGCGCTTGCCCCAGCAAGTAGCCGCCCACAGTCAGGGCCGCACCGGCCAGCCACCAACCCCATGTGGACGATGTTGTGGCCGCAGGCTGTGGAGCGACTGGGGGCAGGGGTGGTGTGGGTGATTCGCTCGGGGGCTCTTCCACTTGTGGTTTGGGGACTCCCCATATCTGGGCCAACACCTGGTCGCGGCGCACGGTGTCGCCGACCTTGACGAGCAGCGCCCGCACTTGGCCTTCACAGTCGCTGGGCACCTCAAAGATGAACTCGTCGGTTTCCACGCACATCACGCCTTGGTCCACCGCCACGGTGTCGCCCACCTGAACCATGAGTTCGCACACCACCGCTTCGGTGGCGTCGCCAAAGTCGAACAGGGTCAGTGTGTGCAGTGCGGCGCCGGGCGCGGCCTCGGGTGGTGGGGTGATGGTTGCAGCGGGTGCCGCTTCATAGACCGGCGTGGCTGGGGGTGTGGCCGCCACCGCGTCGATGGGCGCAAGCTCCGGTGGTTGCGGTGTCGGGGCGATTGCCGGGCTGGCTTTGGTGGATTCGTCGGGGCTGGACACCGCGGTGCCGCAGTGGATGCAGACCCGTGCGGTGTGGCGCAGGGTGGCGCCGCAGTGGCTGCAGAGCATGGCGGGGG
>JACCDG010942513.1_pt1 | contig 17220 bp, 14 predicted proteins | sample 7442471 | NCBI WGS metagenome assembly JACCDG01 (sample SAMN15323444, study PRJNA562643) | freshwater metagenome | isolation source: river surface water | place: USA:Blue River Watershed | collected 2017-08-17 | reverse complement strand
GGTCGCGGGCCTGCGTCGCGAGGAAGCGGGCCTGCGTCGCCAACGCGGCGTCGGCCGTGACCAGCATCCCCCCGCCGGAGGTCGTGATGATCTTGTTGCCGTTGAAGGAGTGGATGCCGGCCCAGCCGATCGAACCGGGACAACGTTCGCCATAGGTGGCGCCCAGCGCCTCGGCCGCATCCTCGATCAACTTGACGCCGTGCCGCTCGCAGCATGCCTGGATGGGGGCGATGTCCGCCGACTGTCCGTAAAGGTGGACGAGCACGAGCGCCTTCGGGGGCCGCCCGGCCCGGGCCTTCGCCTCGATGGCGGCGCAGGCGAGCGCCGGGTCCATGTTCCAGCTGCGCTCCTCGCTGTCGATGAAGACCGGGCGGGCGCCGAGGTAGGCGATCGGCGCGGCCGAGGCGATGAAGGTGAGGTCGGAGCACAGCACCTCGTCGCCCGGACCGACGCCGGCCAGGCGGAGGGCGAGGTGCAGCGCGGCGGTCCCCGACGACAACGCCACCGCATGGGGCGAACCGACGAGGTCGGCGAACTCGCGCTCGAACGCGTCGACGTGCGGGCCGACCGGCGCGACCCAATTGGCCTCGAAGGCCTCCAGGACGAACTCGACTTCGGCGGTGCCGACGTCGGGCGGGGAAAGGTAGATGCGGGACATGGAGGAAGGGTTCAGCGCCAAGGACGGTCGGGGAAGATCCCGAGCCCTTCGAGCTCCCGCAGCAGCGCCTGCACGTCCTGACGCGCCAGGAGTTCGGGGAAAGGGGTCGGCGACGAGAGGCGGATGAACATCTGTTCGCTCTTTTGGTTGAGGCCGTGGTTCTGGATATCCTTCAGGAGCAAAGGGAGCCGCTCCAGGCGGCCGACCAGGCCGTCGCGCCAACCTTCCCGCTGGTCCTCGTAACGGTTCGGCTCGCCGTTCACGAGATGCCAGAACGCGACATGCTGCCGGCCGCCGCGCGGCACCAGGTAGGTGCCGGCCTCGTACGGCCGCAAGGGGCGGCCGCCCACCTGCGTCGCCACGCCGTAGCGTCGCTCGGTCCGCACGCAGCCATTGTTGACCCAGCAGGAATCGGGATTGTGGGAGCCCGCGTCCACGACCGACACCTTGCCGGGCTCCCAGTAGGCCGCGTAGACGAGGATCTGCAGGTCGCCCTTGGCGTAGACGGCCTGGGCGACCTGGGAATAATTGAGGATGCCCTGCACGTTCGCGGCGGCCGCGGAGCCCACGGCCACCGGCACGTCGCGGCGCACCCAGCCCGCGACCGAGCCCGGCAACGCCCGCGCGACGTCGCCGGTGAAGCGGCGGCGATGGTCGGCGAAGACCTCGACGGCGACGAGGAGGGCGACGAGCGCGAGGAGCGCGCCGACTCCGGCGATGAGCAGGGCGCGGCGCATGGTCAGAGGATCCGGGCGGGGTTACCGACCACGGTCACGCCGGCGGGCACGTCCGCGATGACCACGGCGCCGGCGCCGAGCACGGCGCGGGCGCCGACTTTGCGGCCGGGGATGACCGAGACGCGGCTGCCCATGAAGACGCGGTCGGCGACCTGGACCCGCCCGGTCACGTCGCAATGGGCGCTGAGCGTGCTCCAGGCGCCGATCCGGGCGTCATGGCCGACGGTCGACTGGAGGTTGACCATCGCGAAGTCGCCCAGCTCGACATCCGCCGAGACGATCGCCCCGGGGCAAAGCACCACGCCGACCCCGAGGCGCACCCGCTCGCCGACCAAGGCGCGCGGGTGGATGAACGTCAGGAAGGTCGCGCCCGCGGCGAGCAAAGGCGCCACCAACTTTTCCTTCTGGGGCGGCAAACCCAGCCCGCAGAGGAAGACCTCGTCGACCGCGGGCCGATGGCCCGTCAACGGCCGGACCGGCGCGAAGTCGCCGAAGCCGGCGAGCGCGGCCGGGTTGTCGTCGAGGAAGCCCGCGACGACCCAGGCGCGGCCGCAGTCCGGGTGCTGATGGGCCCAGGCGTGCATCTCGCGGCCGAAACCGCCGGCGCCGACGATGAGGAGTTTCTTCATGTTCAGGAAAGGAGGGCGACGAGGTCCCGCGCGGTGCGGCACGCGCGGACCTGGGCGCCGGTGAGGGTGCGCCCGTAGGCCTGCTCCGCGTGGGTGATGACCAGGAGCACGGCCAGGGAGTCCCACTGCGGCAGTCCCGCCAGTACCGTGTCGAGGCCCGCCGGGGCCGCCGCCAACGCATCGACCTCGGCCCGCAAGGCCGCCCAACGTCGTTCTTCGGAGGAGCTCATGGGGAAGGAAGGAGCGGCGCGGTGGGCAGGAGGGTGAGCGGTCCCGCCGTGAGGGCGACGGCGCCCCAGGAAAGCCCGACGCCGAAACCGCAGGCGACGAGGCGGAGCGGCCCTCGGCCCAGCTCCGGGCCGAGGGCTTCGACCAGGGCGCAGGGGATCGAGGCGGAACTCTGGTTGCCGAACCGCTCGACCAGGTCCATCGGCGTCTTGGCGGCGGGGAAGCCGCATTTGCGGCCGAGGCTGGACAGGACGAAGCGGTTGGCCTGATGCAGCACCAGGGCGTCGACGACGGGCTCGGTCCAGCCGGCGAGGGCCATCACGTCGGCGACCGCGGCCGGCACCTCGCGCAAGGTGAAGTTGAAGACCTCGGCCCCATCCATGTGGAGGTCGCCCGGGTGGCGGACGTTGCCGTCGGCATCCGCGCGCTCGACCCAAGGCTCGCGGCCGCGCGGCGAACGGGCGCCGCCGGCCGGCACCTCGATGACGCGGGCGCGCGCGCCATCCGCGCCGAGGACGAAATGCCAGGGCCCCGCGGCGGGATCGCGCACCACCAAGGTCGCGCTCCCGGCGTCGCCGAAGAGCGGGTCGGTCGCGCGGTCGCGCGGGTTCGTGCTCCGGCTCAACGTGTCGCCGGCGCAGAGCAGCACCGACCGGGCGCCGCCGTGCGCGCAGAGCAAGGCCGCCTGCTGCAGCCCGTAGACCCAACCGGAACAACCCAGCGCGACGTCGTAGGCCGCCACGGTGCGGGCGAAGCCGAGCCGGCCATGCAGGAGGCTCGCGTTGTTCGGCTGCGCGTGGTCGGGCGTCTGCGTGACGAAGATGACCGCGTCCACCTGCGCGGCCGCCTCCGGACAGGCCGCGAGGAGACGCGTGGCGGCGTCGGCGCAAAGGTCCAGCGCGGTCTGCCCCGGGGCCGCGACCAGGCGCCGGCGCAGGCCCACGGTGCGGGCGGTGCGCTCCAACGCGCCGGGCTCCTGGCCCGCGGCGAGGCCATCCGCGAGGAAATCGCGGACCAACGGGCCCGTCGTGACGGCGAGGCCGGCGAGACGGACGGCGGGGAGGGAAGTCTGCATCGGGGAGGAGGATTCAGCGGGCGACGAACTGGCGCAACCACGACTCGACGCAAAGCACGCCCATCAGGGGGTAGGCCGCGTCGATTTCGCCGCGGGCATCCGCATCGAGCAGGGCGATGACGCCCGCGCCATGGAAGATCCCCGTGGCGTCCAGGCGCCCCTCGGCGGCGAGGCGCCGGAGCCGGCGGCCGTAGCTCCCGTGGAGCCGGCGGCGCAACGGGAAGCCGAACCCGGTCTTCGGGCGATCGAGCACCTCCGCGGGGATCACCCCGCGCATGGCGGCCCGCAGGAGGTATTTCCCGGAGCGGCCGCGCTGCTTGAGGTCGTCGGCCAGGCGTTCGGTGAAGGCGACCAGGTCCGGATCGAGGAAGGGCACCCGCACCTCCACCCCGCACGCCATCGCCATCTTGTCGGTGTAGTTGAGGTTGTGGTCCGCCAGGAAGAAGCTGCGGTCGAGGTGGAGCATCTGGTTGAGCCGGCTCACGCCCGGCGGCAGGGAGGCGAGCGAGTCGAGCATCGTATCCACCGTGCGGAAACGCCGCAGTTCCTCCCGGAAGCCCGGCGCCAAGGCGGGCGCCAACGCCGCGTCGTCGAGCCAAAGGAAGTAGCTCGCCAGGCGTTCGGCCGGCGGGGCGTCCGCATGGCCGAATAGTTTGGCCAGCCGGCGACCGAGGGGGTTGTCGCGGGGCAACTGCCCGCTCAGGTCGACCAAGGCCGTGCGCCAAGGCCGCGGCATCCAGCCCCAGTAACGTTCCGACGCCAAGGCTTGGTGGCGGCGATAACCGGAGAAGATGTCGTCGCCGCCGGCGCCCGAGAGGAGCACCTTCACGCCCCGCGCCCGGGCGGCGGCGCAGATCGCGCGCGTCGCGAACGCCGCGGGATCCGGCGTCGGCTCGTCCAAGCTCCAGACCAGGCCATCCAGGTCTTCCAGGTCATCGCCGGCCATGCGCACCACGTCCAGCGGCGCGCCGAGGCGGCCGCTGACCAAGCGCGCGTAAGGCAGGTCCTCCTCGAAGCCCTCGGCGTCCCCGGCGGGCGGACCGAGGGTGAAGCAAGGGTAGTCGGCGCCCGCGCGCAGGTTCTTCACCGCGTGGTGGGCGATCGTGGTGGAATCCACCCCGCCGGACAGGAACCCCCCGAGCGGGACATCCGCGACCAATTGCCGCCGCACCGCCTGCTCGACATAATGGCGACAGGCCGCCAACGCGGTGGCGGGCGGGAAAGCCTGCACCTCCTCGCGGTAATGCTCCGGGGCGAAGCGGCCGAGGCGGATGACGCCGTCCTCGGCGCACTCGAGGAAATCCCCCGGGAGCAGCTTCCGGACGCCGCGGGCGGGCGTGCGTTCGCCCGGGGCGTAGAGGAGGGCGAGGTAGGAGACGATCGCCCGGGCATCGGGTTCGCGGTCGAGGCCCGGGACGACGAGCAGGGCCTTGAGCTCGGAGGCGAAGGCGAGCCCGGCCGGCGTCCGCGTCCAATAGAGCGGCTTCACGCCGGCCGCGTCGCGCGCCAGCAGGAGGCGCCGCTCGTCGGCGAACCAGGCGGCGAAGGCGAAGATCCCGTTCAGCCACGGCAGGCACCGTCGGCCATGGCGCGCGAGCAATTCGACCAGCACCTCGGTGTCGCTCGAGCCGCGCAACGTCGCGCCCTCGCCCTCCAGCCGGGCCCGGAGTTCCCGGTAGTTGTAGATTTCGCCGTTGAAGACGAGCGTGACCCGGCCGCGCGCATCGGCCATCGGCTGGTGGCCGGTCGGGGAAAGGTCGAGGATCGCGAGGCGGACATGCGCGAGGCCGACGCGGCCGGACGACCAGACGCCCTGGCCATCGGGTCCGCGATGGACTTGGGCTTGGTTCATCCGCGGCAGGAGTTCCGCCGCGAAGTCCCCGAGGTATCCCGCGATGCCGCACATGCTCAGCGCGCGCGCAAGCCCTCCTCGTAGATGCGCAGGTAACGGCGGGCGAGCCGGTCCCAGTCATGTTCCTCCCGGATATGGCGACGCCCCGCCGCGCCCAGCGCCCGCGCCCCGGCGGGGTCGGCCAGCACGGGCGCCAACGCCGCGGCCAGGGCCGGAGCGCCTTGCGCGCACTCGCGCAACGCGCCCCGTTCCGCCGCCGCCCGCATGTAGCAGCCCTCGGTCGCGACCACCGGGAGTCCCTGGGCCATCGCCTCGAGGATCGCCAAGGCCATGCCCTCCGAGACGGACGCGTGGACGAAGCAATCGGCGGCGGCGTAGGCCGACGGCTTGGCGGTCTCGTCGAGGAAGCCGACCCAGCGGACGCGCGCGGAGAGCCCGGTCCGGTCCACCATCGCCCGCAGGACCCGGGAGTAGGCCGCGTCGGCCTGGCCCGCCAGGATCAGGTGCAGGTCCGGCTCGCGCGGGGCGAGTTCCGCGAACGCCGCGATGATGTCCTCCAGCCGCTTCTTCGGGTTGATCCGGCCGACGAACAACAGGACCTTGGCCGTGGCCGGCAGGCCGTGCGCGGCGCGGAAGGCGGCGGCGCGGCGCGCGGCCTCCGCCGCCGGGACTTCGGCGGACTCCGCGGCGGCGACGCCGTTCGGGATGACGGCCACCGGAGCGGTGACGCCGAGCGAGCGCAGCTGGGCTTCCTCGTTCCCGGTCAGGGCGAAGACCCCGGCGGAACGGTTCAGGTCGAGGCGGCCGACGAACCGGATGTAGAGCCGCTTCTTCAGCGCGCGCCACGACCAACCTTGGAACAGCGAGGGATCCAAGGCGCCATGCGGGTGGTAATAGACCGGGAAGCCCCTCGCCGCCCCGGCCTCGCCGACCTGCAGGTTGAGGGGGTGGAAGGAGTTATGGGCGTGCAGCACGTGCCCGGGCGGCAAGGCGCGCAGGTGGGCCTCCAGCCGGTCGGACTTGACCAGGCCGAGGGCGTCATCGGGCATGAAATAACGCAGGGTGAGCCCGCCGTGATCTTCCGTCGCGCCGGCCCGGAGCCCATTGACCGCCCAGACCTCGACGTCGGCCCCCGCCCGACGCTGGGCGCTGGCGAGTTCGAAGACCATCTTCTGCACGCCGCCGGCATAGGCCCCGGGCACGCAGTCGTAGACGACATGGACGATGGCCTTCATCGGGGCGGAGGGCCGCCCGGGGCGGAGCCGGGGGGCGGGCCAAGCGTGAGGTCCTCCTGTGCGAGGGGATGCCCCGGCGGCGGGTCGATGACCCGTTGGGCGAAGCCGGGGATGGCATGGAGGATCCAGGCGAAGAGCATCGGCATGTTGTGCACGACCGTGAAGACGAAGATGGAAAGCAGGCCGTCGCGGAACAGCTGGATGTACGCCATCGCGAAGACGGTGTAGAGGTAGCCCTCGAAGCGATGCAGCGGGCCGCTGGTCGCCCGGAGGCACCATTGCGTGAGGAAGAACCCGAGCAGCCCGGGCACGAGGAGGACGCCGAGGTAGCGGAAGTTGAGGTAGGATTCGCCGATGTAGGTGATGATGCGGCCCTCGCGGTCGTACTGGCGGCGCGCCGTCGAGATCTCGATCGTGTGGTCGCCCAAGCCGGGTTTGGCCGGCCAGAGCGAACGCGGGACCGGCAGGGTCACGATGGCGAGGTAGGTCGAACCGTAGTAGACCTTGCCGTAGTCGTCGGTCATCGTGAGCGCGCCGGCGAACTGGTCGAGGAACTGCTCGCTGGACGAACCCTCCTGCCCCTTGGTCGAGCGGAAGGAATCGCCCACCAACTGGATCGCCTCGTTGAAATCGCCCGCCTGCACGGCCTGGCCGATCGGCTTGAGGCGCGGCAGGACCAGGAACACCAAGGCCGCCGCGCAAAGGATCGGCAGTCCCGGCCAGCGTTGGCGGCGGGCCTGCAGGTAATAGGAAGCGAAGAACAGCAGCGGCAGGACGAGCATGAACCGGTGGTAGCCCTGCACGGCGACCAGCGCCAAGTACAGCGCGGTGGGCAGGAGGAGGTACCAACGGAAACCGCGCAGGTAGATGAGCAATCCCAGGCAGCCGATCGGCCACATCGCCATCACCTGGTAGTAGTTCGTCTCGGTGAAGGCGTTCGTGGCGACCACGCCGGCCTTGGAAGTCAGGAAGATGTAGAACCCGATCGGGAGGCAGATGCCGGCGACGGTGAAGACCGCCGCCCGGTTGATGAGCCGCCGGGTGACCGGCTCCTGCGCCGCCCCTTCGAAGCGGCGGTGCGCGAGGTAGGCGGCCGCGGCGAAGACGACCAGGGCCAGGTCGGCGAGCAGCATCGCGCGCTGGAACTCCTCCGGCCGGATGACGTCGAACGCGCTGTTGTCGGCGTACATGGGGCTGGCCCCGTCAAAAAGCTGCCACGCGCGCACCGTGAAGCTGTAGGCATGGAAGAGCAGGTAGGTCGTGGCCGGATGCCAGAACGACAGGCGGGAACCCAGGCAGAGGACGATGGCGACCAGGAGGAACGCGTCCAGCAGCAGGCAAGGGAGCAGGGAGTCCATGTCAGCGGGATTTCTTCAGGCGGTCGCCGACGACGGCGGCGACGAAGCGGACCTTGGTGGGGACCTTGTGGCGGGCGAGGCGGGCGCGGCACGCCTGGCGCAACGCGGCACGCACGGTCTCCTCATCGGACCCGGGCGCGAGCACCACTTCCGCCACGACGGTCTGGCCGGTCAGGGCGCTGGGCTCGCCGGCGACCCGGCAGTCCCGGACGCCGGGCACCGTCAGCAGGACGGCTTCGACTTCGACCGGCATGAGTTTCTCGCCCCCGACGTTGATGGCTTCGCCGACCCGCCCGAGGATGCGGAGCGCGCCGTCGGCGCGGACCTCGACGCGGTCGCCGGTGCGGAACCAGCCGTCCGCCGTGAACCGCTCGTTGCCGGCGTTGAGGTAGCCCGCGACCTGGGTCCGGCTGCGGAGCCAAAGTTCGTCGCCCTCGACCTTCCAGGCGAGGCCGGGATCGTCGAAGCGCAGGAACGTCGACCCGGGGTCGGGACTCTCGGTCCGGAAGATGCCGGTCTCGCTCGTGCCGAACGTCTGGATGAAGCGGACCCGCGGGAACGCCGCCCGGAGCCGACCGAGCAGGCTTTCGGGCATCGGCTCGGTGCCGTAGGTGATCACCCGCAGGGAGGCGAGCTCCGCGGCGGGGACGCCGGCCGCCAACAGCAGGTTGAGGAAGGTCGGCGAAGCCGGGAGGACGGCGACCCGGTGGCGGGCGATCGCCGCCGCCACGGCGGCGGGCGAGAGGTCGGCGGGGACCACGACGAGCGCGCCGGCGGCCAACGCGCCCAGCAAGGTGTTCAACCCACCGATGTGGTCGAAACCGAGGAGCGCGAGCACCGGCAAGCCGCTGGGCCGGCGCTCCCGGTAGGTCGCGAGCAAGTTCGTGAAATCCTGCACCATCGCCTTCGGGCGACCGCTGGTGCCGCTGGAGAACAGGACCAGTCCCGCCGCGCGACGTTCGGCCAAGGCCTGGATCAGCGGGTGTTCCCTGGGTTCGGCGACCCGCGGGAGCAGTCGGGCTTCGGGACCGTCGACGGCGACGACCCAGCGCGCCCCGACCTCGGCGAGCCGCGCCGGATGCTCGGCGAGGTTGCCGGCCAGCGGGACCACCACGTGGCCTTCCTCGGCGAGCGCGAGCAACCAGGCGGTGGCCGCCGGCCCATGCCCGCCGACGATCCCGAAACACGCGGGATGCGCGAGTCCCAGCGCGGCGAGGGCGGCGCGCGCGGTCGCGACCTGCGCGGCGAGCTCGGCGTAGGTGACGACGCCCCAGGCGCCCGCGAGGGCCGGGCGCGCCCCGAAGGCCGCGCAACGACTGGATAGCCAAGGATTCAGTTCAGGGAAGCGTGGCGAGGTAATGGATGGACCCGCCGGCGAGTCGCGGGTCCGACGCATGGCGGAGCAGGAAATCGACCGCCTCCCCGACCGTCGTGCCGGCGGGCCGGCCGATCCGGTCATTCAGCCGGGCGAGCGGCGCCGCGCCGACCGCGCGGGTGAGGCGGGTGTCGACCGGACCGAGGCCGACGGCGGCGACGACGACGCCATGCGGGGCGAGCTCCCGCGCGGCCACGCGCGTGAGCGCCTCGACCGCCGCCTTGCTGGCGACATAGGCGGCCTCCCCTTCCAAGGCGAGGGGCACGGCGACGGTGGTGACGTTGAGGATCCGGCCGCGCCGGGCGCGGACCATGGCCTTGCCCACGGCCTGCAGGCAATGGAAGGAGCCGAGGTAATTGACCCGCATGAGTTCGGCGGCCACCTCCGGTGGCGTGAGCAGGAGGGCGTTCATCGCGGCGACGCCCGCGTTGTTGACCAGCAGGTCGATCGTCGCCCCGTCCGCCGTGACCGCGGCGACCGCGGCGCGGACCGCCGCCGGGTCACCCACGTCGACGGTGTGGGCGACGAAGCCCGGCGGAGCCCAGCCATCGGGCGCGCGCACGAACCCGTGCACGCTCCAACCTTGGGCGAGGAGACGTTCCGCCAAGGCGCGGCCGAGGCCGCGGGAAGTTCCGGTGACGATCGCGAGGGGCATGGTTCAGGCGGCGAGGGTCGCGACGATGTGGTCGGCCAACAGGCCCGCGCGGCGGAAAGGCGAGGTCAGCCGGCTCATCGCCCGCTCGTCGGCGAGCACGACATCCCGGCCCGTCGCCCGCCGGATATCCTCCTCGAGGTCGGCGATCAGCGTGACGAGGCCGATGCTGTCCAGGGACGAGGCTTCGCCGAACAGGCGCGTCTGCTCGTCGGCGCGCTCGAGTTCGGGCTTGCCCAGCTCGCGGCCGAGGGCGGCGAGGCGACGGAGGACCAACTGCAGGGCGGCGTCACGGGTCAGCATGGGAAAAGATGGTCAGCCGACGGCGGCTTCGAGGGTGGCGACGAATTCGGCGGCGAGCGTGGCGCGCGCGAAACGCTCCTCGGCGAGCCGGCGGGCGGCGGCGCCGAGCCGGGCGCGGCGGGCCGGGTCGGCGGCCAAGGCCTGCAAGGCGTCGGCGAAGGCGACCGGGTCGTCGGGCGGGACCACCACGCCGGCGCCCCGCGCCTCGATGAGTCCGGCCAACCAGCCCGGGTAGTTGTTCACGACCGGGATCCCCGCGGCGGCATAGTCGAAGAACTTGTTCGGGGAAGTGCCGTCGTGGAACGCGGGCAGATTCCGGAGGACCATCAGCCCGCAATCCAGGGAAGCCGTCACCGCCCCGAGGTCGGCCTTCGGGATCGGCGGGAAGAAACGGCAGGCCTCGAGCCCTTCGCTCCGGGCCTGGGCCTCCAGGCGGACCTTCTCCTTGCCGTCGCCGATGAAGACGAGCTTCACGCGGCGGTCGCCGCGGCGCCGCAGTTCGCGGGCGACGGCCAGCAAGGCGTCGAGGCCGTTGGCCGGGCCGTGGGCGCCCGTGAAGCCGGCGAGGAAATCATCCGGGGCGAATCCCGGCAGGGCGCCCGCGCGGCGGAGGCGTGGGTGGAAGACCTCGAGGTCGCTCCCGTTCGGGATCATGACGACCCGCTGGCGCGGCGCGGACTTGCGGCGGATGCCCCGCACGATGCCGGGCGAGAGGCCGATGACCGCATCGGCCGAGCGGTAGGCGGCCGTCTCCAGGACTTCCATGCCGCCGAGCAGCAGCGGATTCCGCAGGCCGAGGGCGCGGGGCAGCTCCGGCCACAGGTCGCGGACCTCGAAGACGAACGGCAGGCCACGGGCGGCCTGCGCGACCAAGCCCGGCCAGGCCGCCGTCAGCGGCGTGGAGGTCGCGAAGACCAGGTCCGCCTCCAACGTGAGGGCGAGGCGCGTCGCCGTCGCCGCGTAGCGGTAGAAGGTCCAGGTCCGGCGGGCGACCCCATCGCGATTCGCATAGGGCAGCGGCAAGGAGATGACGTCGATGCCGTCGACCTCGCCGCGATGCCAGCCCCGCGCGGCGTCGTACGGCAGGTCCAGGCCCGACTGGGCGTGCGCGCCGCAGACCATCGTCACCCGATGACCCGCGGCGAGCAGGGCGCGCGCGAACTCATAGGAACGCGTGCCGGCGGAACCCGCGGGGGTCGCGAAGTGCTGATGGAAGTAGAGGACGCGCACCGGGTCAGGTCGCCTCGCTTTCGAGGATCCCGCGGATACGGCCGGCCGCCTGGCCGTCGCCGTACGGGTTCCGGAGCCGGGAGCGCCGGGCGTATTCGGCCGGGTCGACGAGCAGGCGCGTGGCTTCGGCCACGATCCGCGCCGGGTCGGTGCCGACCAGCGCGCAGGTGCCGGCCGCGACGCCTTCCGGCCGCTCGGTGTCCTCGCGGAGGACCAGCACCGGCTTGCCGAGCGAAGGCGCCTCCTCCTGCACGCCGCCTGAATCGGTGAGGACGAAGGCGGCGCGGTCGAGCAGGCGGATGAAATCAAGGTAGCCGGCCGGCGCGATGAGTTCGACGCGCGGGTGCCCGCCCAGCAGGCGACGCACCGGTTCCTGGACCTGCGGGTTGAGGTGGACCGGGTAGACGATGCCGAGGTCCGGGTGCGCGTCCGCGAGCCGCCGGAGCGCTTCGCAGATCCGTTCGAAACCGCCGCCGAAGGATTCGCGGCGATGGCCGGTCACGAGCACCCAGGGCGCGCCGCCCGGGACCAGGTGGCGGGCCGCGAAACCGGCCGACAGGCCCAACCGCGCCGCGAAGGCCGGCAACTCGGCGGGGGCGAGCCGCGACCGCTCGCGGGCGTCGAGCAAGGCGTCGACCACCGTGTTGCCCGTGACATGGCACTGCGCCGCCGGGTGCCCTTCGCGCAGCAGGTTCGCGCGCGCGCCCTCCGTCGGGCAGAAATGCCAGCGGGCCAACGTCGAGGTGACCCGGCGGTTCATCTCCTCGGGGAACGGCGAGCGCAGCGAAGCCGTCCGCAGGCCCGCCTCCACATGGCCGACCGGGATCCCGGCGTAGAACGCCGCCAGCGCCGAGCCGAGCACCGTGGTGGTGTCCCCTTGGACCAGCACGAGGTCGGGGCGGTGCGCGCCCAACCAAGCGCCGACCGAGGCGAGGACCCGACCGGTCAGCTCGGGCAAGGTCTGCCCCGCCTGCATCAGGTCGAGGTCATGATCGGCCCGGAGGCCGAGGTCGGCGAGCGCCTGGTCGAGCATCTGCCGGTGCTGGGCGGTCGCGAGGAGCACGGGGCGGAGCCGGGTGGACGCGCGCAGCGCTTGGTAGACCGGAGCCATCTTGATGGCTTCGGGGCGGGTGCCGACGATGAGGGCGACGGTGCGCATCAGGATTGGAGGGGAATGGACTCGCCATCGACGACCACGACGTCGGCCCGCAGCTCCACTTGGCAGCCCAGCGACGTGACGAAGGTGACCGCGGGGCCCACGGCCGTCAGCCGACGCGTCCAGGCGGCCGCGCGGCGACCGTAGCGGGGGGCGAAGAACCCTTCGCCCGTCCGGGCGTCCGCCGTGATCCAGGCTTCCTCGGAAGGTTGGGAGCAGGCGAACGAAAGCCGTTCGAGCCCCGCGCGGCTCCGGCCATGCCAACGGAGCTCACAGCGACTCGCCGGATCCGCGGCCCGGACGCGATCGATGATGACGAACCCTTGCGGGAAGCGCAGCACCCGCCGCTCCCAATGCGCCCCGCCGAGGTCGCGGAGGCTCGCGCCCAGGCCCTGGCTCGCGACGACGGCGGCGCAGGAAGTCCAGGGGAGCCAAAGGAAGCGGCCGACCTTGCGCATCGGGCCCCGCCGGTCGACCGTGACGACATTATGGTGGACGGCCGACCCGAACTCATCGGGGCCGGCGCCCGCGTAGGTGAACGTGCCGACGTCCTCGGCGATCCAAGCGCCGTCCCAGCGGAGGGACACGTGGAGGTGGTCCGCTTGGCTGGGCCGGTGCCGCCAAGGCGCGCGCAAGGGCACGCGGAAAAAGGCCGCCCCCCGCGGGTGGCGCAGCAGGCCGACGCCGGCGGTCGGCCGGAAAACCTTCCCCTCGCCCGACAACACGCGGGCGGAGATGGGCATCGGCCCGATGAGCAACAAGGCGGCCTCGTCCCACGGTCCGGCGGACAGCCGGTCGCCGAGGAAAAGCGTCCGGGCGGCGCCGAGGGCCGGGCGAAAATCATGGGCGGGCGACCCGCTCAACGGGAAGAGATCCGCGCTATCGTCGGCGCCGTAGCGCGGGACCGTCCCGTCCGGCTCCAGCAGGTTCGACAGGAACTCCGTCGCCCGGACGACGCGGGCGCGGGTCCGCGGCGGCAGTTGCTGACCCTCGGCCGCGAGGACGACCTCCGCCCAAGTCATGAGCTGCAGGAAGAGGCGATGATAATTCGTCGAATGCTGGCTGAAGCCGCCATCCTCGGGATCGACCAACGCTTCGACCTGCGGGAACAGGGTTTCCAGCCCTTGGTCGCGCCAGGCCGCGGCGGAGGCCAGGTGCGGCCAGAGGGCGCCCGCCGTGAAGAGCCCCAGCGACTCGCTGAGGCCATGGTTGTTCCGTTGCGAAAGGGCGTAGGCCAGGTGCGCGCGGATCCGCCCCGCGGTCGCGGTCGCCAGACGCGCGGTCAAAAGCAGCCGGTCGTCCGTCGTGGCCGGGTGCGCGCGGAAGGCCTGGAGGGCGAACGCCACGGCGATGAGCCGCATCGACGCCTCCTGCCCGCACATCCATTGCGGCCCGCGGTTCGGCGGGTTCGCGTCCATCCAGTCCTCCAGCAGTCTCCAGAAAGTTTCGACGTGCCGGGCTTCGCCATCCAACACCCAGGCCCGCACCAGCGGGTAGACCCAAGCGAACCGCGAGAGCTCCCACACGCCCTTGATGTCCACGGCGCCGGCGGTGGATAGCTTCGTCCAATGGACGGAGGCGTCGACGGTGGAGCCGTCGAGCACGCTGACGTGCCAGCGCGGCGGCATCCCCGCCTCGACCAAGTCATGGTTGAAGATCCGGAAGCGACCGCGCGCAATCAGGTCGGCCTCCGCGACGGGGGAGTGGCCCAAGGCGACCGCCGCCGCTTCGACCAGCGGACCTAGGTAAGCCCGGTCGATCCGCGCGATGGGCAGGCGCGGGGCGGTGCGCCGCCAGCGCGCCGCGTAGTCGGCCGGCACGGCGACCTGGTCCCACGTCCGGACGGGGCAACGTCGCTCCAGGCAACCGCACGCCTGTTCGGCCCGGAACCAAAGACGGCGCAGGAACCACGTGGGTCCGAGATGGGCGAGGGCCGAGAGGTACAAGGGGTTCAGCGGATCTGCCCGCGCGTATCGATGAGGACCTTGCCGGCCAGGGCCGCCAGGGTCAGCGCCCCAAAGGCGCGATGGTCGACCAGGAGGACGACGGCGTCGGCCCGGGCCAGCGCCGTCGGCAGGTCGACGAGTTCGGCGCGGCCCGCGAGGGCGGAGGGCAAGGCGGCGATATGCGGCTCCACCGCGAGCACCCGGTACCCTTCGGCGGCGAGGTGGACCGCGATGTCGAGCGCCGGGGATTCGCGGAGGTCATCGACGTTCGCCTTGAACGCCAGGCCGAGGCAGGCGAGGGCGGCGCCGGCCGGCACCTGCGCGCGGATGCGCGCCAGGACGTGGCCGGGCTTGGCGTCGTTGACCTCGCGCGCCGTGCGCAGGAGGCGGGCTTCGGCGGGGGCGGCGTCGACGATGAACCAAGGGTCGACCGCGATGCAATGGCCGCCGACGCCGGGGCCGGGCTGGAGGATCTTCACGCGCGGGTGGCGGTTGGCCAGGCGGATGAGTTCCCAGACGTCGACGCCCAGGCGGTCGCAGATCATCGAAAGCTCGTTGGCGAAGGCGATGTTGACGTCGCGGAACGCGTTCTCCGTGAGCTTGGCCAGCTCGGCGGTGCGCGCATCGGTGACGAAGATCTGGGCCGTGCAGAAGGTTTCGTAAAGGGACTTGGCGCGGGCGGAGGCCTCCGGGGTGAGCCCGCCGACGATGCGGTCGTTGGCGATGAGCTCCTTGAGCATCTGCCCGGGCAGGATCCGTTCGGGACAATGCGCGTAGAGCAGGCCGGGGACGGCGCGGCCGATCCGCCGCAGTTCGTCCTCGAGCCAAGCCTTGACCTTCTCCGTTGTGCCCACGGGCGAAGTGGACTCCAGGACGATCAGGTTGCCCGCGGCCACCACCGGGGCGAGCGAGCGGGCGGCCGCCTCCACGCAGGAGAGGTCCGGCCGCCGGGCGCCGTCGGGCGCCAACACGAAGGGGGTCGGGACGGCGATGATGAACGTCTCGGCCGGGGCCGGCGCGACCGCGGCGCGGAGATTGCCCGACTGGACGGCGGCCCGGACCAGGACGTCGAGGTCGGGCTCCTGGATATGGATGCGGCCCTCGTTGATCGTGGCGACCACTTCGGGCAGGACATCGACGCCCAACACGGCGCGGCCCTTCGTCGCGAAGATCGAAGCGGTGGGAAGGCCGATGTAGCCGAGGCCGAGGACGCAGAGGGAGGGCATGCGAGTTCGAGGAAGGGAGGACCCGAGGGCCGGAAGAAGCGGGGGAGGAAGTTGAAGTTGATCCGTGGACGGTTGGCTAGTTGGCCGGAGGGGAGCCGAAGACCGGTTGATGAGCGAGGGCATCGCATCCCTGCCTTGCTTCAGCCAGGCCAGGACGCAGGGCTGACCCTGCCGGATGCACCCCTTGTCAACGGGCCAACCGATCAACGGGTCAACTTTGTGGCGCTCTCATCCCCTGCATCCGGATGCTCCAGCGGGAGACTTCTTCGATCTCGTCGAGCGGGATGGGCGGTGGGGCAACGTGATGGGCGGCGTCCAGGAAAGCGGCCAGTGCTTCGCGATGGCCTTTGCCGCGGGCGGGACCGCCGAGCCAGGCCGGTCGGGCCGAAGCTCCCGGGAGGTTGGTGGACCGCAGCGAACGCCAGTTGTCGACCTCGGCCGACCAACCGTCTCCGGCGACGGCGATGCGTTCCTTGGGCAGATGGGCCGGGAGGTCCGTACGGTAGTGGAGCGCGGCGGCGTCGCCGTTGGCGAACGCCAGCTCGAAACAGCCGCCATCCTGTCCATCGAAGTCGCGCGACAAGCAGCGGACGGAGACGATCGGGCTGCCGGCCAGGAAGCGCAGCAGGTCGACGAAGTGGCACGCCTCGCCGACGATGCGTCCCCCGCCCTGCCGCGGATCGAGCGCCCAATGGTCGGCGGGCAGGCGACCCGCGTTGACTTCGACCGTGAAACGCCGCGGCCCCGGCTTGGCCGCGAGCGCGGCGCGCAGGCGGACGGCGAGCGGGGCGAAGCGGCGGTTGAAGCCGACGGCCAAGACGGCGAAATCCTCGGACGCGCGCGCGACGGTCAGCGTCGCGGCGAGGTCGGCTTCGGTCAGCGCGAGCGGCTTCTCGACCCAGGCGGACTTGCCGGCGCGCAGCGCCGCGCGGGCCAGTTCGCCATGTTCATCATGGCGGGTCGCGATGAAGACCGCCTCGAGCATCGGATGGCCGAGCATCGCGGCGACATCGGTCGTCGCCGTCGCGGCATCACCGGCCAGCCGTCGGGCGGAAAGCCCCTGGGCCGAAGCGAAGGAGCCGGGCGCGCGGCCGAGGCGGCGCAGCGCCGGCACGAGGACCCGGGAGGCGAAGTTTCCGCAGCCGATGACCCCGAGCCCACCGAAGCGGGGCGCTTCGGGCCCGCCGGCTCCGGCGATCGTGCGGTCGAGGGCTCGGTCCGGGACGGCGTACTCGATGAGCAGGCCATAGGCGCCGGGGCGACGGAGGTCGTCGTAGATCGCGGGCGCCCCGCCGAACGGATGACGCGAGGTCAGCAACGGGGCGACGTCGAGCGAGCCGGCGGCCATGAGCCCGAGCGCCTCGTCGAAGTTGGCGCGGGCCGAGGAGGGGTCGGCCGGGTCGGCGGAGCCGTAGGAACGCGAGACCTGGAAGGAGACCTCGTTCGCGTAGAAGTCGGCGCGGTTGAGCGTCAGGCCCGTCACGCCGACGAGGACCACGCGGCCGCGCCGACGGCAGAGGCGCGCGGCCTGGTTCACGGGTTCGTCCGAAGACGTGCTGG
>JACCDG010661820.1_pt1 | contig 17222 bp, 18 predicted proteins | sample 7442471 | NCBI WGS metagenome assembly JACCDG01 (sample SAMN15323444, study PRJNA562643) | freshwater metagenome | isolation source: river surface water | place: USA:Blue River Watershed | collected 2017-08-17 | reverse complement strand
ACATTAATTGATAAAGCAATAAAGGGAGAAATTAAAGAAGTAATAATAGTTCACAAAGACAGACTATGTAGATTTGGTTACGAACTAATAGAAGATATAATAACAAAATATTCAAATGGAAAGATAATAATATTAGAACAAACTGAAAAAAAAAAACCAAAAGAAGAACTAGTTGAAGATGTATTACAAATAATGAATATATTTGTAGCAAAAATTAATGGGATGCGAAAATATGAAAAAAACAAAAAAACTGAAAATAACTAATATATATAAAGAAATATCAACTTTATATCTACTAGTATATATCCCTACAAACGATAATTTTAATAAAACTTTAGTTTACCAGAGTTGCAAGTAAATAAGAAATATTGATTTATATTTATTATATTAAACACTAACCAATACCTAATGGATCAAGATATTATAGCCAAACTATTAAATTACCAAATCCCACATTGTTTAAGCATGATATTTGCTTTTGAGAATTCAAATATTATTATTGATGCTTCAGACACTGGTACAGGGAAAACATACTGTTCGCTCGCAATCTGCAAACAGTTCAAGTTAAAACCCATCATTGTATGTCCAAAGAGTGTGATTGAAAACTGGACCAATGTTTGTGAATATTTTCAAATAGTCCCAGAAAATATTATCAACTATGAAAAAGTCATTAATACCTCTTTTAGTTCAAAAAACCATGAATCATATCCTTTTGTACTTTTTGATCCTAAAGAGAAAACGTATGAATGGCTTTTACAACCTAATCATATTGTAATATTGGATGAAGTTCACAGGTGTAAAAATGATAAAACCTTACATTCTAAATTACTTTTGAGTTTAAAAGGTGTGAACAATAAAGTTATTATGTTAAGTGCCACTTTAGCTGATAAAATTAAATTATTCAAAAATTTTGGTTACCTAATGGGATTTTATGATAATCCAAGAAAATTTCCTTTTTGGCTTAAAAAATTAACAGCCCAATTAAAAACAGATGAATCTATTGCGCTAAACAAAAAGCTATTTCCAAATTATGGAGGGCGTATGCGAATTAAGGATTTAGGTGATATGTTTCCAGCAAATGATATTAGAGCCAATTGCTACCAAATGACTAATGCGGATAAAATTGCTGAACAATATAAAATTATTGAAGACGCATACACTGACATTAAGGAAAAGGCAGAAGGTGCCATTTATATACTTCCTAAAATCATCCGAGCTCGGCAAGCTGTTGAACTATTAAAAGTTCCTACTTTTATTCAACTAATTAAAGAAAATATTATTGATGGTAAATCATCTGTTGTATTTTTAAATTATAACGAAACTCTTAAAACTATAGCTGATGAACTTGATATTGATTGTGTAGTTCATGGTGAGCAATCTATTGAAGAACGAAATCAAAATATTCGCGATTTTCAAGCCAATAAAAAGACCATCATACTTCTCAATATAAAAGCAGGTGGTACTGGGGTATCATTACATGACCTTCTAGGTTCACATCAAAGAGTATCAATTATCAGTCCAACTTGGAGCGCACAAGATTTTATTCAGTGTTTAGGTCGCATTCACAGAGCAGGCGCAAAAACCCCAGCCATTCAAAAGGTTGTATTTTGTGAAGGAACTATAGAAGAATTTATTTGCGGTACACTCAAATACAAACTAGAACACTTATCTAAATTAAATGACGGGGATTTTGATACTTATAAAATTGATGGTATTAATAATGGATACAAAGACAATTCAGATGACGAGTCTGATGATGAATCTCCGCAAGAACCAATTCAAACCTTGTTAGGAGATGATAAAAATAAAACAAATAAAACTATGGAAACAAAAAGTCTATTTAATCCAATGTCAAGTTCCGAAATGTCATTAAGCTCTGTTAAAGAATCAAGTAAAGCAAATAAAACAAAAAGTAAAAAGAAACAACAAATGGATATTGAAGTATAAAAAAATAATTAATTAAACAATTATTTCATCTTCTGTATCAGAATCAGATTCATAGTCACCTTGTACTAGTTGACCAAGTTGAAAGTCTTGATTATTTAATATTAGTTCATTATTTGGATTTTCATCCATTGGTAGAACACGTTTTTTACTTTTTCTTATTCTTAATTTTTTTTTAATAATACAAGTTTTAGCTATTTCATTAATACTAGAACTAAATTTTAATGGATTAAGATTTTTAATAGTTTTATCGAGTGATTTTAATTCAACTTTTGTAAAAACTTTTTCTATAATTTGTTTTTTAAATTGTTCAGTTACAACAAATCCTAAATTTATCAAGTAAGATAAAATTACTTTAAGATATTGTTTCCCATAAGTAATATGTGATTCAAAATATTCAATTTGTAGTACATTGTATTCAGACATTTTATTTGTCTTTAAAAATTTAATTATATTGTAGATATTTTCAAGTTTTCTTATTCTAGTTTTAATTAAATGTTTTCTAAAACTGTTTGTCCCAAGTCTACTTGACCTACGCCACGTTATTTGGCGTTTATCATATTTGATGCTTTCAATCTCACTTTGTAAATTGTAACAAGAAATTTTTAACAAATCAATTCCAGGTAATAACATCATTGTTTTAAGTTGTTCAAAAAGGTTTGGATACTTTGGAATTAATGATGTTAAATAATTAAAAGCTGAAAATAAAACAGAACACTCATCACTTAATTCATATTTATTATCCTCTATTTCATTAATTAATGTTTGTATATTAAAAATTAAATTATTTGTAGTTAATTGAACAAAAACTTCGTTTGGATTATCATATGGGTAATCTTCTTTGTAATCTTCAATTATTTTGTTATAATCAACAGTTGGTTCCCAGTTAAAAGACAATTTTAAAAAGTAATCAGTAGTTTCAGAAAAACTGTATCTTAAAAGATAATTACACCACATAAAATTTTCAGTGGGATTTGGGTATTTTTCGTATAAAAATTCAAATATACCGTTAGTGTAAATTCCACAACGTAATGCAAATATAACTGAAGACACTTCTTGATTAAAATATTTTATTTTACTCAAGTTAAATCCCATTTGGTATAGTTTTTTGATAATTTCAATTGAACCAGATTCAATACATATTAAAAATAAGTTATTTAAAATATAACTTGTAGTATAAAAAGGATAAGTTTGTTTATTATCTTCCATATATTTATGTACTAATAAAAATGCATCGACATCATCAGATGAGCAAATTATTTTAAACACAGATCTAATTGATTGTACTGTTTTAACTATTTTACAAAAAAATAAATGGAAAATATTTTTATTACCCAGTAAAAATTTAAGGTTTTCAGTTTCAGTGTATTCGTATAATTCTAAAACTTTTAATAAAAAATATTCATTTAATTTATTTGGGCCATAGTAGTAGTTTTCAAAAATTTTTTTTTGTTTCCAATGGCCACGGCGGTTATTTAACCATTTGGTTTTATTGGGATTTAACATTAAAATATCAAAACATTCTTTATTATGATATACAACTGCTGTTATTACAAGTGTACTGTAGTTTAATTCTGTTACAGCTTGAATATTTTCTTCAAGTTTTTCCCAGTTGTTAAATTTTACATATTGTACAAGTGATTTCATTTACTATTTATTATTATTAATTTACAATTAGTAATTAATTTAATTATTATGCAATTTTTATGGCTTGAAGTATTTTTATTTAATAGCCATATTGCTTTTCTAAAAAATTGATATAAGTACATATTGCATAATCAATAATTAATAATAATTAATAATTGTAAATGAAATCACCAAGTTTAAAATTTGAAGAGAAAAAAATACAAATAGCCCAAGATACAAGTTTACTTTGGGAAAAAATTGCTTATGCTGAAAAAAATATTCCTTTTAATAATCAAAAATTAACCGATAATCTCGATGAACATTGCGAATTTATTAGTTTTGTTGAATTAATGAAAATATACGAACTTTATAAATGGAAAAAAATAAAGTTTGAATACAAATATATAAAAGAAAAAACAAATGTGGATAAAAAAATTTATAACCAAATTATTTGCATTTTATCTAATATTTTTAATTATTTAAATGAACAAGATGCAAATATAATTACAAATACTATAAATAAATTAAAATTAGCCCATGAAACAATGCTTTATAATTATGCTTTATTACAACAAAAACATCGTGAAATATCAAATAAGTGTAAGTATTTTATTAAAAACTCTGAATTTACAAAAATTTATGAAATTAATTCACAAATTCAGCCTTTAATTACAAAATTATATGTTAATTATATTGATTTTAAAATTATTAATAAAAAAACACGCATGCTTTCCAATGAAAAATCAAAAATTTTAAATGAAATGCAATCAATAAATCAATCTATAAGTCAAATTCATTAATAGTTTGTGTTTGGTTTCATTAACTATAATTTATTTTAGCATGTATAAAAGTGTTTGTGTAAAAATTACTGTGAGTGATGCCATACAAATAATATTTGTTATTTGTTTAGTTATTTGTTTATTTGTTTTTTCAGCTTGTTCATAATTTTCCCTAGATAATTTATTAACACGCTCTGATAATTCATTAATTTTGTGCCATAATTCAACTTGTTTGTCTTCATTTGATTGTTCTTGAAAAATCATTTGTTCAATAGAATTGCTTGATGTTAAAAAACATTTTGCAACTGTACCAACAAAATGGTTTGAACTAACAAAATTAGCTCTTGACTCTTTACATGTACAAAACTTTTCTAAAAAATCAGTAATATTTATAGTTTGAATATCGTGTAATTGATTAAAGTTAATTGTTAATTTAACCATTCCAATTGGAATTCCAGAACTAATATTATTAGCAGTTATAAACATTTTACCATCATAACTGTAAAAAATACCAGCTCCATCAATTTTACCATTTTCCCATTCACCTTGATATTTAACTTGTAATTTAAAATTATCATAATACCATGTACCTGTTCCGTGAGCTACTTTTGCTAATAGTTTACTTGTTGTATAATTATAAACATGTCCAAAATAACCACAAGTACTAGTTTGTTCACTTAAATTATTTAAGTCAACTTGAATAACTTCTCCTATATATCTAATTCGACCACTAGGATAATAAACAGTTTCATTTTGAGTATTAGTCATTTCAGTAAAAGTTTTTTTAAAGCTTGTATAAGCACTTGCACTTGATTTATCAAATGAAATTACTGATTTAATCATTGGGTTAGTTTTATCGAATGGTTTAGAAAAATTATTATATTCTAAAAAACATTTCATTGTAATATCATCAAAAGTAACGGTTGCGAAATTATTAGTAATAAACTTGTGAAATAATATGCGATTGGATGCATCTGTAGCTTCTGTACAAGTCCTTACTTCAATTATATTATGACCTGATGGATTAGATTTTAGTACAACAAAACCATCAATATATGATTCAATTGTTTCAATATTTTTACAAAATTTTATAATATATTTGGTTCCCATTAAAATAACCTAAAATAATTTCCAATATAAATTAAATTCAAATTTTTAAATTTTTACAGTTTGGCCGTAAATATTGCTAAGTAAGTATTCAAGCCCAGTCAAACAACCTGGTTCTTCTTTAATAGTTACAGAACTAGACCAAAAACTTGTTTGAAATTCCAAATGAGTATTTTCTTTGATGGACATTAAAAAGTTTTTAATATTTTTATGTCCTACATCACGTTGTAAATTACATTCGCGTAACTTAACTAGTTCAGATTGTTGAAGATTATCAAATTTATCGGCTTTATTTCCAATTACAGCAACAGGCACATTTGGACATACTAATTTAATTTGTTCTAACCATGTAGGAATATTTTCAATTGTACGTTTTTCACTTACATCATATAATAGTAAAACACCATCAGCACCTTTTAAATAAGCATCTCGTAGTTTTCCACCTCGATTTTCTTGACCAGCAGTATCCCACAAGTCAATAGTTGTTATTCCTAAATTTGTTGTAATATTAACACGGTCAAAATCAAAATTGTCAGTTGCTTGATATTTTTTTGAAAAACGATAATCAATATTATTTAAATTTGTTAATTTGTTAAAGAATGTTGACTTGCCAATACAACCATCACCAAGTAAAACTATTTTTTTAACAGTTCCTAATGTTATATTAGTTTTATGTGAATTTGCTATTTCATTAAAATTACGTTTCATTAACAGTTAATTCCTATTGTTTTTATATAAATTAAAAATCAACTTTTTTATTAGTTAATTATTATAATAAACCAATAAAATTGATAATTAATTATTTTTAATTAAGTAACTTCATATTTATGATTATTGCTTTTCCAATAACAGGAGTTATACTAACAAATATTTTAGGTTTAAATATTATGGTTTCTTATCAAGAAAATAGAATAAGTCAGGTTAAAAAATATAATGAATATCTTTTTTTCATTATATTTTTTAATTGTTTATCATGGATGTTATATGGTATAGTTACAAATGACCATCTAATTTACTTATCTTGTGTTTTATCATTATTTTTTGATTTTGGTTTTATTCAAATATTATACAAACACATAGATCAAACTCAATTATTAAAATTAGAGTTATTATCTGGTGCTTTTTTATTATATTTTATAATTATTATTTATTTGCTTAATTTTACACAAATAAATAAAACTAAAATATTGTTACCAATAATTGGTAATGTTTCAATGTTCTTGTCCATTTTTACAAATTTTTCTCCTTTTATAATAATTAAAAAAGTTATTATTACAAAATCAAACAAACTTATATATTTACCTCAAGCATTAATTGGATGTTTAAATTTATCATGTTGGTTAGCTTATGGATTTATTTTGAATGATAACTATCAAATTATAACAAATGGATTTGGTTTGTCAATGTGCATAATTCAAGTTTTTATATATTGGTTTTATTCAAAAGAACCGGAAAATACAAATAAAATTATTCCAGAAAATCAAATTGAAAATCAAGAACAATATTTATAACTTTTTACACTTGCATTAAAAATGGTTTATGTTTTCCCGGAGAATAAATATGCAATGTAACAGCTTTATTTATACATTTAATTGAATGAAAACCAATATTATTATCAATATATCCGGAATGCGGGGCGTTAATAATTTTTGTTTTAATAACTTCTAATTTTTTATTATATATCTTTTCTTCTAAAGTTCCTTCCATTAAATACATAATACATCCATAATTAGCATGATCGTGTATTGGTGAAACTTGATTTGGTAACCATGTGATTATATAAAATTCAAATTCGTCACATGATAATAAGTCTATTCTTTTTTTATTATAATTTAATTCTTTCCATTCAATTAAATTTGTATTTGCAAGTTCATTTAATATATTTGTAGAATTAAAAATTGCATTTATATTTGGAATTAAATGTTGAATGCTTGTTAAATTTTCTTTTTTAATTTCCAAGTTTAATAAATTATAAAGTTTTTCCATAATAATAAATTATTATAATAATTAAATTTATAAATGAAATTATTAATAAAAATTTCATTTAAAGATTTATTGTTCTTTAATTATAATGGATTGGGCATATAAAGAACAATTACGTAACACTAACCCCGACAAATATAATGGAAAATCAATGATGCATAATCATGAAGTTTCTTGTCATACACCAAATAACCAAGTTGTTGAATTATTTTATCCAAGCAAAGTAACAAAACTTGAATCTGAATTAATTGAACAAAATCACAGTTTTGCTAACGGGCTATTTACAAAACCATATCCTGAACTTGTGTTAAATTCAGCTTGGTTATTTGATCAAGTTCCTGAACTATTAGAAACTAATCAAGTCCAAACAACACATATGTACGATAAATCAAGTATGCGAAAGGAGAAAATATATTGGTTGGATCCTATTGGTGACCTTGAAGAATATGTTGATAAATCTTATATTAAAAACATTGCCCGTGAAGAAAAAATTAAAAATGTATTTACTTTTCTAACCGGAAAATATACTTATGGTCAAGTTTATAGATTGGGAGATTCTGGTAAATTAACCCCGTTATTCCCCGATACTATACCCATGCCAAAATTTACAAACTCTGTAGTACAATTGCCATCAAGAGCAACTATGCAACAAGGTACTAGAAGCTACTCTTGTAATTTATGTCATGAAACTCCGATGTATACATATCGTTTTACCAGAGACAAATATAAATTTAAATCAGATGGAGAAATTTGCGACTTTGTATATAAACATAATTCTGAACCAAAATATATTAACTCTAATGGCTTTATTGCTTCCAAATCACCTGCTATAACAGTTAAATTTAGCCAAATTGCTAAACCTGTTATAACTCATATAGGATTAATTGGTTCAAGTCCTTGTATATTATCTGTAAAAAAAAATACTAATAACGAGCGAATTCATTTTTTTGATTATGCTAATACTGATCCATTATTTATAACAAAATTTGAATTGTATTATAAAAGTTTAAAAACAAAAAAATGGGTCTGGATTAAAAATTATTCACTTGGGACCCATTGGTTTGATGCAATAACTAAAGAACAGGTTATTGATTTAACAGAATTTTCTAATGGATATACTGATGGAATAGAAACAAATGAATTACGAATAGTTCCAACTGAATACTTTGGAAGTCCATACATGAAAGTTGCAGTTTATGGAACTGATAAAACTAGTACTAATAAAGCTAAATCATTTGCTGACGAATTGGTTGGTTACCGCATTTCTACAACAAATAACTCTAAAAAAATGTTTAAAAGGGGGTGTGGTTGGTCTAAAGGTTATCAATGGTATTCACATAGATTTGATAAAAAAATGGAAAAAGAAGCTAATAGAAATTTAAATAATTTACGTAAAAAATTATCTCGAGGAAATGGAAGTTCAAGTTCTGACTCTGACTCGGATGATTATTAATTGTATAACAACCATCTAATGTATTCGCTAATTTCATATAGTAGAAACATGAATAAATTTAATTATTAGCGTAAGTAGAATCGAAATTGAAATTAATTTTACTTTGCATTGATTAATATAATATAAAATAAAATTATTACTTTATATTAAAAATTAAATGTCAACCTTTTCATATAACTTGTATTTTTAACATAACTTATTTTAATTTTTTTAATTAAAAAACACACAAATAAACAAGACTAAAAACATGTAACCTATTCCACCTAAAATTCCCATTACAAATCTTTAATCAAATCGAATAGGTTAGTTTTGAACTAATATTTTTTTTGTTACTAAATTGCATTGAGAGTTGTTTGTATTAAATATTAATTATCAATTAATTTTACCAGCTATTACTTCGAAAATATCACAACATTTTTAGTGCACATATATTATGTGTACACATTAAAAAGCTTTTTAAATAAATATGTCCATTTTTTTACTAATTTTATGATAAACTATGGAAGGAGCAGACACATACAAACTACTAATTTTTTCTAGACTAACTCCAACATTTTTCATTTCTTGGATAATATTATATTTGGTATTTGAACAATCTTCTAATCTTACAAAAATACTATTAAATTTATCTCTATTAAGTTTAACTGAATGAGTAAAACTTTCTGCTGTATTGAGTGACTCATTTAAAATTTTATTCATGGTATTTAATAAATATTTACAATCAGATTCAAGCCTTTGATCATATTTTTGATTGCAGTTTTGAGACAATTTATTTAATTGTTCAGCAGTAGGGGTGTTATAAGTTAAATCCATTAGATTAATTTATTATGGGTAAAAAATAAATTAATCAATTTTTTATAGTTATTAAAAACTACGCGTAATTTTCCAGAAAAATTTAAAGCTCAATTTCTTTTTCTTTAGATGTAAACTGTTTTTTAATTTTTCCATTTAAATAAGCTCCATATAATTCTCCACGAGTGTTATCTGGATTTTTAACATATACATTAAATCCATCAATAAAATACTCCTTGTCTTTAAATTTAATAATATTTGTTGGATTTTTAAAATATTTTTCATCTTCAGATGAAGAATCATCAGATGAAGAACTAGATTCATAAGATAATGTATCAGAATCAAAACTAGAATCATCAGTTGAATCATCAATAGAATCAAAATTATGTGTAATTTTTTGTTCATTTACCATATCTTTTAAATTTGCTAAACCTTTCCAAGTATCATAAATCATTTCTTTATTGTTATAACTAAGCAGGTTAATTTCATTATAATATTTTTTAATTCCTCGCTTACTTATAAATAAAATTTTTTTTAGCCTTTCTACAACTGAAGTATACTCTTGCTTTTCTTCAGGAGTAAAACAACTATCAATACTTAAATGTTCCAATTTTTTTAAATTTCCCGATAAAACCATATCAAATAGTTCACATTTTTCTGTTTTAATCACTGCATTTGTTTTAGTGTCAATCATTGATGCATGTTTATCATTAAGTGACGTTACACAATATGAATGATTTTTAGGAACAGCTTGATTAAAATTAGTTGTTTCAATTAAATAAACCAAACATTGTAAACCCTTGTTCATTATAAAGCGTTTTTCGCTATTTGTAAGATGGTCAATTGTTTCACTTCCTGGAAGTGCAGAAATTATTATGTTATTTTGGGTATTATTAACAATAATACTTGGTTTTGTTTTTAGTTCATTTATTTCATTCTTAAGAACACTAATTTCATTTTCAAGAGAACTATTTTTTGGTTTACATGTTTGAGTTTCGTGACGCCATTTGCTTTGTGGGTAACTAAATGATTTTCCACATTTTTCACAAATGTATTTTTTAACAGGAGCTTCTATAGTTTGATGATATCTGTTTTTGTGGTTCCATAAAGATTGTGGGGATTTATATTTTTTATTGCAAATTGTACATTCATAAGACATTTGTATTTTACTATATTATATTAACCAAACCTTTAAATCCAGAGTGTATAAATTTTTTAAGTGTAAATGTTTATTAAAAAGTGTATCTGAAATTAAATAAAATTGTAACCAGTGCGAAAATATGATTAAGTGTATTATAAAACATACACTTGTTTTATTGCCAAAATATCAAGAAAAATGTTTTTTATTTATTTTTAAACTTTTGTAAAAAAAATAAAAAATTTTCGCGTGCGAAAAAAGTGTATGTTTATGGGTGTTTTTAAAATTAAATAAGCTTACAAGTATTTTTCCAAGATACACTTTATATTTATAGATGATATTATAACATTAAATATTTATATTATTATATTATAACTAAATAAATATTTGTAATTCAATCATAAACTATGATACACTTAAAAAATAAACATTTGTAAATAATCTAATGAAAAAAAATATGGAAATTTTCGCACAGTATAGAAAAATAACTCGCGCGCGCGAAGGTTTTTTCTAGAGTGTATCTGGATAATTAAATTATATAAGCTAACCATTTTATACATAATTACTTATAAATATACACTTTATTATGTTATATATGGAATTACTTATAAAATATTTATTACAAAATATCAAATTATATAAACATTTCAATGTATACCATAATATAAACATTTACACTTTGAAATAAACATTTTGTTAATATATTGTTTCAAGTGTAAATGTTTATTAAATAGTGTGAAATGTTTATATTTCGAGTGTATGTGGAAATTAGATTGTTAATCATAAGTATATATAATATGGTAAAACATATAAAATAATATTATGGTGTAATATCATCTATAAATATAAAGTGTATCTTGGAAAAATACTTGTAAGCTTATTTAATTTTAAAAACACCCATAAACATACACTTTTTTCGCGCGTGAAATTTTTTTATTTTTTTATAAAATTTATTAGAAAATCCTTCAAATAATATTAATTTGTTTTTTTTGTAAAACACATGTGCATTTCAGTAAATTATATGTTTAAAATAAATTACATTAGATTCGCTTACAAATTATAGTATATGTGCATTTCAAACAGCTCAACTTTAATAACTTTAAACTCCAGTAGACCCAAACCCTCCAGCCCCACGGTCAGTTGGATCCAAGGTCTCAGTTTGTACCACAGAAACCCGGTTAATCTTCTCTAAAATCATTTGGGCAACACGGTCGCCAGGTTTTACAACGAATTCCACATCAGAAGAATTGTATAAAACTACACCAATTTCGCCCCGATAATCCCAGTCAATAACTCCGGCATTTACAAAAATACCAGATTTGAGGGCTAACCCGGACCTTGGAGCCACACGTAAATAGTAGTTAGTAGCATCAGGACCAGTCCAACTAACTGCAATACCTGTTTTAACCAGCCCAGTGGATTTAGGTGGAATAGTTATGTTAGCACTAGCATGTACATCCATACCGGCAGCCCAAGTACTTGAGTAAACAGGTAACTTAGCATCAGTATTTAATAGTTTTACTTTAAGTTCTATAGATTGAGACATTACTTAACTATACACTTATAAGACCCAACCAATAAATAAATCAATATTTTTTTATATAACCAAATTATCTAATTACAAATATAAACTTAGAGTTTTGTCTATTTTGTGATAATAAGTGTATTTGAGCCGACTACTAGTAAAATCTCCTTGTTTTGCTGTAACTCCAGCAGTTTTCATTTGTTTAACAATATCAAATGGTGTTCCATTACAATCAGTAATTTTAGTATAATAATTATTTAATTTGTCAACGTCAATATCAACAGAATGATTGATTTTGCTTGGATCTTTAAATGATTCAGTTAATGTTTGATTAAACACATTAAGCAAATATTCACAATCAGCATTAAGTCGTTCATTAGACTTGGTTTTAACATTAGTAGCTAATGCATCTATTTGTTCAGCAGTAGGAGTATCATAGGTTTTATTATTAGGAAACATTAATAAAATAGTATTAAATTATTAATAGTTTGCTTTTTCAATTTTTTATTTTTATAATATCAATATTAAATAACACAAATAGTTTTTAAAATAATTCCAGATATATTAATAATATTTACCCAAGTATACCCAGAGTTTGTGTTTGGTTTTGATTCTAGTCGATAGTTTTGAGAAATTGTTTTCCAGTTATATTCAATAAAATATTTATAATTTGTTTGTTTAATAACATTGGGAATTTGCTCGATCAATTTATCATAATATTCGGTTTGGTTTATTTGATTTTGTTTAATTAATGGAGCAGTTTTACTTTTATTTTTAGTTATTTCAAATCGTTGGGTAACTTTGGATGTATGAATTGAAATCATATCTTTAACATTTTCATTAATTATTTCACCTGAATCATCTGTATAATAGACACGACGAATACCAACAGCTTTCATCATATCTAAGCAATGGGAACAAGGACGTGAATTAACAAGCTTAACTTCATCAGAACACTTGTTTATTCTAACCACAAAAATATCATACTTTTTTGCTTTTCTTTCTTTTGACTCTTTGAAAACGCCACCCAATTTTTTTATCATAGTTCACGGACGTACCAAAATGCGTCAGAATAGCACGGGCTTCTGCGTGAAGGCTACCACAAAAATGACCACGGCAATAATTACGTTCGTCATTACATTTAGGTTCACATACTGGTTTACCATTTTGAATAATACAAGCTGCCAAACGGTACTGAATCGGGCTATTCGTAGCCTCATGAATTAACTTATTACATAGGGAATTAAACTTTGTCATTATAATTATTTATGATATTTATTTAAATAATTTTTTCAATTTTTTTAATTTGCTTAATTTGCTTAATAAAATAATTTATTGGATTTTATTTATTATTTTGTAAAGGAACAGGATTACCTTTAACAAGTTCTGCATAAGATAAGTATTTTGCAGGTAAAATTCCTTCAATACCTTCTGTTAAAATTACTCCATTCGCAGATTCAAAAAATTCAATTCCATCAGCCATTGCTTTAGCCATATCAACATAAACAATTAAATTATTATCATGACGTTTTCCACTAGCAGCATCCAAACCTTTTGCCAAGTGAATATGTTGTCTTTTCATTCTATTAAGTCCTGAAGTTTTAATTGATTCTAGATGAGTTTTATATGTGCCATGAAAAACTCCTTGAATTGGTTTGTTTAGCTTTACAAGTAATTTATCTGATTTAATTTGATTACTAACATTAAGTGAATGTCCTTGATTTGCTCTAATGTATTTAATATTATCAACTTCTTTTATACTAAATCTTTGTTTTTGACAATTTGATACAATTTCCATTATTATTTTTTCATCTAATTTATAATTTTGATTTGATAATTTTATAAAATCATTTAATTTAACATAACCGGATTCATCAGGTTCAAGTCCTACTTCTTTTAGACCATGACGTAATACCCATGACATATATTTACTTTGTTCTACTTTTTTGTTTGCCATTAACGAATATTAATTTTTATATAATATTAATATTTGTCAATTTTTTTCTGACAAAAAAAATTATGGCTTTGAAAGCGCACACAATTTTTTTTAATTAAAAACCATCAAGATATGTTATTTTATGAATATTACCTTTATTAAGGGAAAAATTATAATGAAGTTTTAGTACTTTTATCATTTTTATAAAAACTTCATTAATTGTATTAATGAATGGTTGGTAATTTGGATCTAAAGCATATTGATGTGTTTCTTTAATACTAGTATAAAAATCAGATAAAATTCCTGAAAAAACCATTGTTTGTTCTGAATTTAAATCTAAACTAGTAAAGTTATTATTAATAGATTTGTATATTTTTTCACATAATTCGATTTTTTCCCTAAATGAAACATTTTCATGCCCATAAAGTAGTTTTAATGTTACTAACAGCACAAGTCTAATAACTCTTTTATTATATTTAATATCAACCCATGGTTTATAATCAGTTTCTCTAAAAATAATTGTTATAATTTCATTAATTAAACCTTCATGAGATTGTGCTTTTATTGATTTATCAATATTTTTAATTAAGTATGTTATATAATGTTCTGGTTTTGCAGTTAATAATTTAAAATCATTAATTTTAGGTACTGAAATATCTAATAATTCACCAGGTAATTGTATAAATTTGTAACTTTTATCTGCAAATTTAATTTTGCCAATAAAGTTAATTTTTGTTCTAAATAAAGAAAATTTTGCTCTACTACCAAAATGTACATTAATATTTCCAGTATTATAATAAAAATTATTTGTTGTATTATTTATTGATTTTTTAATTTCAACAAGTTCTGGATCATTTAAATTAATACCAAGACGCGCAAAATAGTTATTATGTGATATTAAATTAAATTCTGTTCTTACAGCTTTTTTTTCATTAGGAATTTCATCATTAATTATATTAAAATCAGTTTTTAAAAATGATAAATTAATTGGTGGTTCCCCGGGTATACTATAACTAATATAATTGTTTTTATTAGCATCATAATCATAAATTAAACCAACTATTTTTGCACCATCAAGTTCTAAATGTTGTCTAGGATTACCAGTTATTTTACTTGTATTAATATCATCTTCAACAAAATTTTCAATTGATTTATTATAATTTTTTATTAATTCATTTATCATTTTATGTTGGGCTTTTTCATTTAAATTATAAAAATCAAAAAAATATTCTTTATTTTCAAAAATAATATTACGAAGCACTATCATATAAATAATAAGTAAATTAGATACAAAAACTCTTAAATTATTATAAGTAGTTAAATTAATGGAATCGTTTGCTTTTAATTGTAGGTCAAAATCAAAATCAGAACTAGAAAAATTTTTACCAAATTTATTTTGTAAGTAATCATTAATTTGTGAATTTAAATCCTTTGAAATTTTTTCAAATAATAATTTTAATAAATTACCACCTTTTAAAACAATATTAATATCAACAAAATTATTTGCAATTTCTGGTATGGATTTTATTTTATTAACAAATAACTGGGTTGCAGAAATAACAAAATGAAGATATTTACTTTTATTTGAAAGAAGTTTTTGTGAAATAAAATCAGTTGTTTGTTGATTTAGGCTTCTTTTTGATTCAAAATCAATTTGAAAAAAATCAACTGGTGATTTCGCCAAAATATCATCTGTTTTTCCACTAAAAACATCAGTATCTTTTGTTTTATCAATTTTATTAATAAACATATTGTATGGGTCTGGTCCAATTGTTGCTGTTTTATTTAATTTTTTTCCCCTGTTTATAAAATAATCTAGTAAATTAACTAGTTTTTGTTCATGTGATTCAAAAAATTGTTCATATTCTTTAATGTTTGTTTTATCAATATCTAATGATTCAATATTATATAAATTATCTAGAGTATTTTGACCAATTTGATAATTTGGTATTTTTGATGAAAAATATTTTATAGTGTTAATTTCTTTTTTTGCACTAATAAGGTTAGTTGTTAATTCAATTAATGTATTTATAAGTAATTGTTCCTCTTGTTTTATTCTGTTTGGATTCGTTAATAAAATACCAACTTGTTCGTAAGGTTGTTTAAACATTATTATAATATTTTATAAAATAATTAAATTTATTTTCCAAATATTTTTTTGTTTATTTAAATTTAGTTAATAAAATACTAATTGGTTTTTGTTATTACTTAATAATGTTATATTAGCTTGGTAATCGGTTTGGTGCATTTGCATTTGAAGAGGATAAATTAGATATTGATTTTGTTGAAAATCTAGTTGAATAACATGTACTGCATTAGTTATAGTAAAACTTAATAATAATATTTTTGCTATGGCAACTCGCAATAAAAACATTAAAATTCATAATTTTTATACATTATAATTGTGAATTTCAATTTTATTAAAAAAACTGAAAATTTTAGTTAATTTATTCATACTTAATGTCTCCAATGGCAATATTAAATGAATCACATATTAGATTTTCATCAGGGCCTGCAGCTGCTAACCTTTATATTACTTATGCAAAAATAAATTATCGATTATGTTTTGATTGGAGTTTTGATTATATTTACTGGAAAGTTGAAAATAATTTGGATATTGAAATTGACTTGAATAATTTTGCTGGTTTGGAAAAAATTATTACAAATGGATTAGATGTTTTTCTATTTGCTTGCGAACAAATGGTCACATATACTCAATATCATAACTATGAAAAAACTAATGTAAATAGGGCGAAACTTTTGCTTTTAATTTCCCAACTAAAAATCCCAGTAAATATTATGAGCTTTGTCCAATAATTTAGTTAAAGAAATAAACTTTATTTATTCTCAATGAACAAAATTAATAAACAAACTTTTACTCTAACTTATGGTAACTGTGCTGAAAACCATAAATCAATGGAAATTATTGGAACTCAGTT
>JACCDG011708206.1_pt1 | contig 17234 bp, 9 predicted proteins | sample 7442471 | NCBI WGS metagenome assembly JACCDG01 (sample SAMN15323444, study PRJNA562643) | freshwater metagenome | isolation source: river surface water | place: USA:Blue River Watershed | collected 2017-08-17 | reverse complement strand
TGAGGTATCACTTATCTGGTATACTCCTAATTACAAAGATCAAAAAAATAATCTTGTATAAGTTGCCATTCGTCTACCAATGAGACAAGTAGGGGTTCACTTGAATACCATCTTTTTGCCCTTTCCTCTCATTTGTCATTGCGGCTGCAGCCGCAATCACAAATCAGGGAGCAATAAGCGAACTATATTGAACTGACCCCTCCTTAGAATCAGGCTTAATGAATTAATTCAGCTTTTTATCCCCCCATTTTTTTAATTATGGCAAAAGTTAACTTTGGATCGGGCTGAATTTTTTGGCAATTGTAAATATTTTCCCGCCCCAAGGGCACAAATATCAGCAAAAATCACAGAAAATTAACTAAAAAACCGAAATATCCCAAAAAATTAATTAGAAATTTTAGAAAATAATCAGCAAATCAGCAAATTTTTAACAAACTTTTGCAAAATTAGATTTTTACGTCAAAAATAGGTTAGGAAATTGGATTTAGGACAGCCCCTCGATAAACTCATTTTTTTGATACCGCTTGAAAGCGCTATTATATTGCTTTGGTTATTTTTAGCTTGGTCAAAATGATACAGTTTAAATAGCGAAATATTGAGATTGGTAAATATTTTTTGACTAATGCAAATAATTATATTTCACTTGACCTCTCTTTGAATTTTAAAAATTCTATTGATTAGAAAAATTAATCTTAAAGAAGGTTGATGGAAGGGTAAAAATTTTTACCAAATTATTTTTTAAAGTTTTTTAGGAATTTACCACTATTCACCCGTTATTTGCAAAATTATTAATGGATTGGAATTTAAAACTCTGATTATTCTTGGTAATATTGCGCCGCAAGTAAATCTTAATTTGTTTTTTTACCTAAGGAAGGTTTTGTAAAGCTAATTTTGATTTAATTCTTGCGTTAATCTAAATAATTTTTTATGAAAATAATGAAGAAATCAGCTAATATTAGCTTTGTTCACTATAATCAAAATGATTTGTCTTTCGAAAAAGTTTTCGACATGATTAGATTTTCTTGTAATAAAGTTTTAGGGGGATTCAAATTTGTGAATATGCCCTTGAAAACATTGTCATTTAAATATTTTGTTTTTAAATGTCTGTTTATTACCAGTCTTTATGCTACACTTGCAAGTATGATGGTAAATGAAAAAGAGTCGCTTTCAGATGATCATAAATTTTATGATGAATCTAATAAATAGCAGTTTCTAACCAAGCGAAATCCTCTATAATATTATTAGCGATTTAAAACGATTCAACGCTATAACAAAAAGCGAAATGTCATTATTTGGTTGCATTTTTAACTCTGAGATAAAATTATCAAATCTGGTAATTAATTCCGGATTATTATCTATCCAACTATTGATTGCACTTATTTCACAAAAATCAGATTTATGACAACTAAAATCCACAATCTTCTTGGCCAAATGCATCTGAATATTAAATAGATCTTCAGTTATGGTTTTAATCGATAATTCTTGATAATAATTTTCAAAGACAAGGGCAGTAGCTCTTTTTCTTAGTGATTTTAAATTAAATCTATTTCCAACTGCAAAGTAAATTTTGGCAATTAACTCCAAATCCAATTTTGATTCTGAAGAGATTTTGGCGATATCAAATGTTGACACCATCGCATCAATAGCTGAAATCTTAGTTGCTAATTTTTTACTAACATTATTAAGACAATATCTTTCGATTCTTTTTTCATAAAGATCTTTTGAGGATTTGCCCAAAACTTTTGGCAAAGAATTAACTAAATTATCGGCAGTTAATTTGAATTTGGTAATAATTTCAGCAATTGAATTCTTGGCCTTAATGTGATTACGAAGTAGCCAAGTTACTGATCTTTCAAGCAATTTAGCAATGTCTAAAAACATCTTCATCTGAATATGATGAGCAATTTTGCCATCTAGATCTTGAATTTCAGCCCACATTTCTTTTAGACCAAAAGAATCGCAGGCAATTACAAAAGCTTTAACCACATCAACTGCACTAAAGCCACTATCCTGACAAATTTGATTGATAAAGGTAATGCCGGCATGATTGACGATAAAATTAGTAATTACAGTACAGATGATTTCTTTTCTTAATTGATGAGTAAGAATTTCTGATTTAAATTTTTCCTGCATTAATTTAGGGAAGTAAGAGAATAATTCCTGCTCAAAATATTTGTCATCAGCTAAATCAGAATCAACTATTTGATGATATAAATGCATTTTAGCATAAGCAAGCATCACGCATAATTCTGGCCTGGTCATGCCAATCTTGTCTAATCTTCTTTTGGCAATTTCCTGCTTATTTGGTAAAAATTCGATTTTTCGATTTAATAGTCCATTTTTTTCAAGCGCAGTTAAAAAATGACCTTGATTGGTAAGGGCAATATAGCCCTGATTATGAACAATAGTAATTGCCTGAGTTTGCAGCCGGTTATCGCTTAGCACTAATTCAGTAACCTCGGCAGTCATTGATTCAAGAATTTTATTTCTTTCTTCAAAGGTTATTTTTTGGTCTTTAAGTGCGGTAGCTAGTGCGATTTTAATATTTACCTCATGGTCAGAACAATCAACTCCAGCTGAATTATCCATAGCATCAGTGTTAATTTTGCCGCCAGCTAAAGCATATTCGATTCTACCTTTTTGGCTAAAGCCGAGATTGCCACCCTCTGCTACCACTTTGCATTTTAATTCTGAGCCGTTAATTCTTAATTCATCATTAACCTTGTCGCCAATGTCTTGATTTGACTCATCGCTTGCTTTGACATAAGTACCAATGCCGCCATTCCATAATAAATCAACCGGCGCTTTTAAAATCGCTCTAATAAGCTGATCAGGAGTAACATTATCCTCGGTAATTGCTAGGGCTTTTCGAATCTCTGGCGATAAGGCGATTGATTTTTCGCTTCTTAAAAATACCCCCCCACCTTCAGAAATTAACTTTTTATCATAATCAAGCCAGCTTGAACGCTCTAAATTAAATATCCTTTTGCGCTCGATAAATGATTTTTTAGCATCAGGATTTGGATCTAAAAATATATGAATATGATTAAAAGCAGCAATTAATTTAATATGATTTGAAAGTATCATGCCATTACCAAAAACATCGCCCGCCAAATCACCGATTCCAACGCAGGTAAAATCAAGTTTTTCAATGTCAATATGGCTTTCATTGAAATGCCTGGTAACCGAAATCCAGCCACCTCTTGAAGTGATTGCCATTTTTTTATGATCATAGCCAACTGATCCGCCGGAAGCAAAGGCATCTCCAAGCCAAAAATTATACTCAGCAGAAATTGAGTTAGCAATATCAGAAAAGCTAGCAGTACCCTTATCGGCCGCTACCACTAAATATGGGTCAGACTCATCATAAATAACACTATTTTCGGGATAAACAATTTTGCCATTAACGACATTATCGCTAATATCAAGCAACCCTCTTAGGAAATTCTTATAGCATTCAATGCCATGTTTTAAATAATCATCACGCGAAATTGCGGATGGTGATTTTTTAACTACAAAACCACCTTTAGAACCAACCGGAACAATTACTGCATTTTTGGTCATTTGGGCTTTCATCAATCCCAAAACTTCAGTTCTAAAATCTTCATGACGATCCGACCAACGCAATCCTCCTCTTGCAACCTTTCCGCCCCTTAAATGAATTGCTTCAAAAAAGTTGGAATAAACAAAAATTTCAGCATTTGGTAGTGGTAGTGGCAGGCCAGGGATTTTTTTATCATCAAATTTAAATGAAAAATATCCTTTAAAGGCGCCTAATTTGGTTAGCTGGAAATAATTAGTACGAAGAGTAGCGCTGATAACTGCAAAAAACTTTCTGATAATTGAATCTTCTAAAAGATCGCTAATTTTGGTCAGCTCTTGCCCAATTTTAGCGCTAATTTTGGCAATCTCTTGATTTCTTTCTTTAAATGCAATATCTTTACTTGGATCAAATTTAGTTTCAAATAAAGTGATTAATAAATTAGTAATTTGATGATGTTTTACCAAAGTATCGGCGATATATTTTTCATTATATCTAAAGCCAGTTTGGTAGATATATTTCATATAGGCTCGAAGCAAATAAATCTGCTTCCAGTTAAAATTGGCGGCAACTATTAGCTGATTTAAGAAATCATGATTGATAATATCTTGTGAAATTAGCCCCATCATCTCTTCAAAATTATTCTTAATTTCTAAAGAGAATCCACTTAATTCTTTACTTAAATTAAGATGGAAATAGTTAACCCAAACATTTTTATCAGGACTAATAGTGATGGTATATGTATGTTCATGGATCATTCTAAAGCCAAAACTTTCAATTATTGGCATAATATCAGATAAAATCAGCTCCTTTTGCGGAGAGTAGATTTTTAATTCTGAGACTTCTTTGGGAAGAGATGGTGATTTATAAAGATTAAATAAAACCAGGTCTTTTTCTAGGCATTCTTCAATCTTTTTGATATCTAAAGCCCCAATAGCTGCACTGAATCGGTTTTTATAGCTTGAAGAAAATACTTTTTTATATTTATTAAAAATAGCATTTGCTTGATTTACATCAAAATTAGCAGCGACTTCATGCTTGAGATCATCACTCCAAATTCTGGCCATTTTTGATATTTCTTGCTCAATTAGACCTGGATCAATCTCTTGAGAAATATTATCAGTTCTGACAATCACATGGAATCTAATCAGGCTGGAATTGATGATATCAACATAACTATCGGTAACCTTGCCATTATAAATAGTGGCTAAATAGGATTTAACTTTTTCTCTAAATTCAGAATCGCAACGATCCCTTGGACAAAAAATCAAACAGCTCATAAAGCGGTCGAATTTATCGGGACGCACAAAAAACCTCACTTGCGACCTGCCACAAATTGCTACAATTCCGGTAGCAATTTTTAATAGATCTTCAGAGTCAATTTGAAATAATTCATCTTTTGGATAGCTTTCTAAAACCGAGATTAAATCTTTGTAATTATGGCTGTTTTTTAAGAATTTAGAATCCGCTATCACCTTGGTAATTTTATTCTTAACCAGCGGAATTAAATTGGCACTTTGATTATATGCAGATGAGGTAAATAAGCCAAGAAAGCGATATTCACCAATTACCTTATTATCTACTGAAAATTTTTGAATTCTGATTCTTTCAGAATTGGCGATACGATGTATTTGGCATTTATAGCGGGATTTTAAAACTTCAATTAGAAATGGATTAGTGATAGTTGCGCTAATTTCTTTGGCAGAGCAATTATTGCACCTGGGAGCAAAATCTTTAAATTCAGATCTGCAAACCCCATAATTAGCTTTGGTCTCAAATTCAAGCTCACCATTTTCTTTTTTAACAATATCAAGATCTAAGCAGCCAAGAAAAATAAAATTACCATTGGTAATCCAATCAATAAAATCAGAGATTTCGCCAGAATTTTTATTTAGGCTTTTTTTAGCTTTATTGGCCAAATCTACCATCTTTTGAAAATCATCAACTACCATTTGTATTGCTGTTAGCAGCCTGGTTAATTGCTCAACAATATTTTTTAATTCATCTGGATTGTAAATTTTTTCTAAATGGATTTGAATTAGTGATTCCTGTTTTTCTTTGGCATCGTGATTTTTAAGCAGTTTTTGCAAATCCCCATTCTGGTTACGGCTTGGGCAATAAATTGGATGGATAATATTTTTAATCTCAATACCGAATTTATCAAATTGCAACGCTATAGAGTCAACCAAAAAAGGCATATCATCATTAACTATCTCTAAAATAGTATGATTAGAAAAAGACGGGTTGTGGATCCTGATTTTAAATTGCCGATGCGGCTTATTTAAAAAGAATTCATAGGCGCTTAAAACTCCTTTTTCGAGCTCTTCAATCTTGTAATCTCTGAAATCCTGGCTCTTATTTTGAGAATAAAAATTTTCTAAAAAACTAAAAAAGATTTCATCGTCATCTTTTTTCTGCTTAGAAAAATTAATTAATTGATCGATAAGATTTTCTATTTCTTTCATAGATTAATATTTTAATTTATAACCTCTGTATTAGCCGCAGGAATCAAGTCTATTGATTACGCCGCATTGACAAAGGAACGCAAAGCTAGCTGTGGTCAATAAACTCAATTTCTACAGCCTTCACCGTCTTAATTTACTTTTTTACAAAAGTCGCTACAATTTGCATACCCTCTAATCTTGGAGGGGTTTCGGTTTTAGCAAAATTTTCAGTATCAGCAATTATATTAGCCATCATAACATTAGCGAGGTCAATATGAGTGATTTCTCTACCCCTCATCTTAACGCTTACTTTTGCTTTATCGCCATGCTCTACAAATTTAGCAATTTGTTTAATTTTAACGTCATAATCGCCTTTGCCGATATTAATCGACATCTTTACTTCTTTAGTCTCAATAACTTTTTGTTTTTTCTTGGCATCAGAAGCTTTTTTTTGCAGCTCATATTTCATTTTACCGAAATTGGCAATTTTACAAACTGGCGGATTAGCATTAGGAGAGACTTCAATTAAATCAAGCCCCACATCAGCTGCTTTTTTAAGCGCCTCCGACACTGAAACTACCCCAACCATCACTGTATTATCGTCTATAAGCCTTACTTCTTTGGCTTTTATTTGTTCATTGACGCGAAATAATTTATCAAAGTTTGTTGATTGCACGCAAATTAAATTTAAGTTAATATTATATTCGATAACCCCCCTTCCCGAGAAAGGGAGGAGGCAAAGAGAGAATTACCATTAAAGCTAGCAACTAAATTTCAATAATCAAGATCGCTTAATTAAAATTATTCATCAAGCATTGCAATATAGACTGAAGCAATAGCCTCAGCAGCAATTCCTTCCTCGCGTCCTATAAATCCTAATTTTTCGGTAGTGGTAGCTTTAATATTAATACGATTTTTAGCGATATTTAAAACTTTAGCCAGGCATTCTTCCATTTTAGCTTTATATCTTGAAACTTTTGGCTTTTCAGCAATGATGGTAGCATCAATATTAATAATTCTGGCACCTTTTTTCATCACCAGATGATTGATTAATTTTAGCATTTCTTTTGAATCAACATTTTCCCACTTAGAATCAGTTGGTGGAAAATGCTCACCAATATCACCTTCGCCAATTGCGCCAAGTAAAGCATCAATAATTGCATGAATTACTACATCGCCATCAGAATGAGCCTCAATTTTTTTCTCAAATTCAATTTTGATTCCACCAAGATTAATATATTTGTCTTCACCGGGTTTTTTTTCACGAAAACGATGAACATCATAGCCGATACCTGATCGCACCTCTTCTTTTACTTTTTCGATAAAAGAAGCTGCTAGTGATTTTGCTCTTTCATAATCTTCTTCGGTGGTAATTTTAAAATTATTTTGTGATCCAGGAATTATTGCAACTGGTATTCCAGCATATTCATCTAAAGCAGCATCATCGGTAAAATGTAGATCTTTAAAGGCGCTATGGGCATTTAAAATATCAGAATATAAAAAGCCTTGCGGGGTTTGAGCGCGCCATAAATTTTCGCGCTCCAATGTCCATTCAATTTTACCGTCACCATATTTTTTAATAGTATCCTCAACTGCAACTGCCGGTATTACCGCTGGATGAGTTTCTAATTTTTCCAAAATACCATTAATAATTCTTTTAGTAACAAAGGGGCGAACCGCATCATGAATTAAGACCTTATCTGGACGATATTCCTTTAAGGCTTCAAGTCCATTATGTACTGATATTTGCCGGGTATCGCCACCAAATACCGGATTTAATAAATCTAAACCGATCACTGCCTGCTCATAAAGCTCAACATCATCAGGATGGATAACGCAAATCACATCATCAATTTTGGGATGATTTAAAAAAGCCAGAATTGTATGTTTTATAATTGGCACCCCGGCCATTAACAGATATTGCTTAGGAATGCCCTCTCCTGCCCGAATACGAGAGCCACGACCACGGGCGGTAATTAATGCTACTATTTTTGACATTTAGGAATTATTTTTTTCGATACGGTTGATAATTTCAGGACGGAAATTTTTAATTAGGCCCTGAACCGGCCAGGCAGCGGCATCACCAAGGGCGCAAATAGTATGACCTTCGATTTGCTTGGTTAGATCATAAAGCTGATCAATTTCTTCAATTTTTGCTTTGCCTGTAATAAAACGATCCATAATTCTCATCACCCAACCAGTTCCCTCGCGACAGGGAGTACATTGACCACAAGATTCGTGCTTATAAAAATGTGACAACCGCGCAATTGCGGCAATAATATCGGTTGATTTATCCATAACAATAACTCCGGCAGTACCAAGAGCTGAGCCTGCATTTTTAAGCGAATCAAAATCCATTAAAGCATCATCACAAACTTCTTTGTTAAGCAAAGGCACCGAAGAGCCGCCAGGAATTACTGCCAGCAGATTATCCCATCCTCCCCTAACGCCACCAGCATGCTTTTCGATTAATTCGCGCATTGGAATACCCATTTCTTCTTCAACATTAATTGGCTTATTTACATGCCCTGAAATGCAAAATATTTTAGTACCGGTATTTTTTTCTCTGCCAATTCCTGCAAACCAAGCAGCTCCACGCTTTAAAATATCAGGCACCACTGCAATTGATTCAACATTGTTAATTACGGTTGGACAGCCATATAATCCAATTAAGGCTGGAAATGGTGGCTTTAAACGCGGCTGTCCTTTATTTCCTTCTAAACTTTCAATTAAAGCGGTTTCTTCGCCACATATATAAGCGCCAGCTCCGCGATGAATGTAAATATCTAAATCCCATCCACTATTACAAGCGTTTTTACCAATTAACCGAGTCTCATAAGCCTCATCAATTGCCTTTTGTAAAGCAACTGCCTCATTATAATATTCGCCACGAATATATATGTAACATACATTAGCATTAACCGCCCGAGCTGCATATAAACAGCCTTCAAGTAATTTATGAGGCTCGTAACGTAAAATTTCACGATCTTTACAAGTACCAGGCTCTGACTCATCAGCATTAATCACCAAATAATGCGGCTTTTCAGCTTTTTTTGGCACAAAAGACCATTTAGTACCAGTAGGAAAGCCAGCCCCGCCCCGCCCCCGAAGCCCGGAATCCTTTACTTCTTTAATGATCCAATCAGCACCCTTATCTAAAAAACTTTTACTATTTGACCAATCGCCTCTTTTTTGAGCCGCCACTAAACCAGGGTTTTCTTGCCCATAAAGATTGGTAAAGATTTTATCTTGTTGCTTAAGCATGTAATTTATTTGATTATTTATTCCTCTTTCTTGTCATTCCCGCTTATCTTTCTTGTCACTCCATTTTCCTTCTTGTCATTGCTGTGAAGGCGGAAAATGGAATGACAAAATGCTAGTTAATGACAAACTGTTGGTTAGGGATTTTATTTAGAAATTTTAATTTGGCAATCTACAAAATTATTGCTAAAATAAAAAATAAAAATACTCTTAAGTCTAATTTGCCATCAAACATCTTTATTTCTAAATATCAAAGAAGAAATTAAAATTGCTTAAAATACGAATCATTAAATCAATATTCTTTGCCCTCTCCCTACTTCTTGCCCTAAATTCCTGCGTCAATCAAAGCACCGATCCTATTGATCGCGAAACTAGAATGACCGTGGATGATACTCAAAAATTCTTTACCAAAAACCCAACCGCAGAAAAGCTAAAGAAATACCAACAATTCGAGCAGAATGTTTCGGTTCCAAAACCATCAAGAATGATCTCAATAGCGCCACCGCCAAAAATTCAAAATGATAAAATTATGTCTTTTTCAGTAACTGATCAGGTGCCACTAAAAGATGTTTTAATTGAATTAGGAAGGGCAGCAAAAATCGATGTTGATTTAGATACTAATATTAGCGGTGGGGTAGTGATTAGCGCTTATAACCGGCCATTAAGCGAAATTATTGAACGGATTGCAACCCTTGGCAATCTTCGTTACAATTATATTAACGGTATTTTGCATTTTGAGCAAGACGCTCCTTACACCAAGAGCTATTTTGTTGATTTTTTGATTGATGGTACATTATGGAGTGATGTTGAAAATAATATTACCGCCATTCTTGGCAGAACAGTATCTGACGGAGTAAACGCGGCCTCTTCACAATCATCTTTTTCTAGTAATAAATCAGCAGGCATGATCTCAGTTTTTGCCACTGATCGCGAACATAAAGAAATCTCTAAATTTTTAGATGAGATTTACAAAAATAGCTCAGCACAAGTTTTAATTGAAGCTAAAGTTGTTGAGGTAACCTTAGATAAAAAATATGAAACCGGTATCAATTGGACTTTTGTTAGTCACGGAGCGACATTTCAGACCACAAATAATAATGGTCAAACTGGTATTGGGGGTGGAGATATTTCTCCCCTAGTTCTCACAATGCCAATTCCTCACGCTGATATGACTGCAACCATTAGGGCATTGGAACAATTTGGAGTCACCAAAACTATTTCAAGCCCTAGAATTAATGCGATGAACAATCAAAAAGCCTCCTTAGATTTTACCGAAAACCTAGTCTTTTTTACCATAACTTCGACATCAACCACCCCAGTTACTATCGGAACCGCTCCCGCTGTACAATCAACAACCATACAAGCAACTAAAAATGAAATACCAATTGGGGTACAGCTGGCGATTACCCCTTCAATTAACCTTAGAACTAACGAAATAACCTTAGATATCAAACCAAAATTAACCACCAAAACTGGCGATGTGATAGATCCAACCCCAGTTACATCAGCCAAACTTGATGCGGCGGGCAAACCAACTACCGACCTAGTAACTACTACGCCAAATAAAATTCCATTAATTTCCACCAGACAATTAACTACTATCGCTAAGGTAAAAAGTAGCGATGTTTTGGTAATTGGCGGCTTAATGCAAGAAAGCACCTCTAACATTGATATTGGAATTCCTTTTTTAGCAAAACTCCCAATATTTGGAAATTTATTTAAGTCAGTTGATAAGACCACCAAAATGACCGAGACTGTAATTTTTATCAAAGCCACAATCATTAACAACAATAACGCCACCCCAAAATTTGACCGCGAATTACACGATAAATTTACCAGCGATAATCGCGAATATTTTAAATAGGTTACGATTTCTATTCTCGCTCTGCCCTTGCGGGAGAGGGGAAATGGAGTTAAAAAAACAAATAATTTTAAAAAAATATTATAAACATGAAGTCAATCCTAAAATATATCATGCTCACCGCAACCAGAGATCGCCTTTATATCGGCTTATTTCTAACTCTAATGGCAGCTTTTAGTTTGTCAATTTTTCTTGGCACTACTGCTTTGGTTGAAAAGGAAGAAATGGCCACTTCTTATATTGCCGGCTCAAGCCGTATGATTTTGGCAATTGGAATGATTTTATTTGTCTGTCTAAGCGTTAACCGCGCCTTTGAAAATAAAGAAGTAGAATTTATTATCTCCAAAGCAATTTCACGCCAAAAATTTATTTTAGCCTATATATCTGGCTTTTTTTTAGTAAGCTTGATTATCTTTTTACCCCTAATAATCACGATGCTGGTAATTGGCGGTAATAACAAAATCGGCCTTGGATTTTGGTCATTAAGTATATTTTTTGAATTACTGATCCTAATTTCCTTCTGTTTACTTGCCTCCCTCATCTTAAAAAACTCCCTATCTTCAATTATGGCAAGTTTTGGATTCTACATATTATCAAGAATGATGGGCCTCTTTGTTCTTGCCATCAACCTCCCTCAAGATTTAAGCGAAATCAAAGGCCATTTTTTTAAGTCAATTCTAAAAATTATCTCATTTGGCTTTCCAAGATTAGATTTATTTGGCCAAACCGAATGGTTAATTTATGGTGTTAAGGATTTTGGCAATATTAAAATTATTGTAATTCAGTCGCTAATCTACATTCCGCTAATGATTTTCATGGCTTTCCATGATTTTAATCGTAAGCAGTTTTAAAAGCTTTCTTTAGGCTAAAATAAATATTCTTTTAACTTTTCGCCGCGGTTAATTAATTATTTGCACAAAATTTACGAAACTCTCTTCGAAATATAGAAAAAACCCATGGTCAAGACCATGGGGCCCCGCCCCGCCCCCTTATTCTTGTTACCGGATTGCCATCCCCTCTTCCTGCGCTACTACTTGCGGCAATATTAAAATCATCAGATGTTCTTCGTCCTATTTTTGTGCCCGGTGGCATCTTATTGTCTGGCCATAATATTGGAGATGGGGAACCAACTTCCGATTCAGATTCATCAAATCTATCTGACTGCCCTGCTATATCCTTTTCTTGCTTTTTGAAAGGTGATGGCCGCCTCTCTTCTTGCTCAGAGTAAGTCCTGATAGCTTCTCTATCTGGCCCACTAAGATTATATTTTTTGTTATAACCAACCACTTTAAGAGACTCAAGAAAATAATTTGCATGCAAAATAATGCTATTACAATCTTCAATTGAATCAATTAGCTGTGTATTGAATCTGATCATTAAATCACTTAAGTCGCCAAGAAAGGGTTGCCAATCCAATAGCTTGCCATATGTAACGAGATCTTCTTTTTTTGGCAGCTCTCGGTAAAGCTTATCAGATAATGTTACTTTAATATTTAGTAACAATGCAGGAGCTGCTCCGCTTTTTCTTTGCTCTAATTGGTAAGATATGACATTATTCGTACATTCTTGCAATTTTATAATTGCAAAAATATTATCACTTTTTCTATAAATGAACGTCATATAAGGTTTTTTATTATCATCTTGCTTATTATATAACTCCATAGCAAGACTCAGCATGTCCTTAAGTAAGTAAAATTTTTTATTGCCATCCTCACAATTGCCCGATATCTCTCTAATATTTTCCTTTTCTTCAATAAGAAATCTTTTTATTCTATTAATTGCTTTTGCCACTGTTATTTCGACATCTGCCAATTCCAATGATTTATTATTCAAGGATCGTCTTTTTTTTCTGCATTCAAAACAACATTTAACCGCCATGAAGACTATAATTGTCCCCGCTATGGCAAATAGGATTTTACTAATATTACCTAAAATACTATCATCATTTGGATCATTATCGGGGATTGGTTGGTTTATCGGACTTATAGATTTTAGAGCAGACGAAGTTAGACTTGCAGTTTTAGTTGGTGATATAGATCCTAGAGCAGACAAAGTGATGCTTGCAGTTTGACTCGCCAAAAAACTTAGCGCAACTGATGGTGACATTGTGGCAGGAGTCTCGCTTGGAGATGCGGTGACAGAAATAGAGGGGCTGGGGTTAAAATTTGGTACCGCATCATAATTAATGTGAAATATTTGAGCGTTAGTTAAATGACCGGTCTCAGGATCGGTTTTAATGGCTAGAAAATTACCATCATCAGTTGGAATTATTTGCGAAATGTTATTATCAATTGCAAATTTATCTCCATGAGGGTCGGCATATTGATCAAGTAATTGCGCATAACGCTGATTTCCAATTTGAATAATTATTATCGAGCCATCATCTATTATTCCACTATTGATTGGGGATAAGGAAATTAATTTTGAAGCAGGATCGTTAATTGTGGTTATAAACTCATCTTCATTATCCGGATTCCTTGACATAATTTCACCATCTAAACCAAGCGTTATCGCCTCAATAACGCCATTATCACAAGCAATAGATATCACTCCATTATTTGATCTCACGGTATTAAAATTAGTAATCTCGTTACCATCAGTCTTATCTATGATGATTCGCGGACCATCAATAACTTCAAGATTTATATTGCAAGTTATTTGACGTATTCCATCATCTGGGTGATTATCAAGCATAATAACGCCATTATCAATTCTGACTAATTGCTGCCGGCCTTCTGAATATAAAACATCAAGCTCAGCAGAAGCCATCAACTTAATGCTGGCATCAAATCTTTTGAGAAGCATTTTGCCATTCACATTAGGGGCAGCAATAACAAAGCCTTGATTATTATTAAGCGAAGTAACCATGTAACGATCACTTAGTTGATTTTCAAACAAAATAGTATCATGTTGCCGATTGGCAGCATCGTCATTAACAAAATTAGCATCATCCCTGACAATTCCGCATTCAATTCTATGACGAAGTTCTCGACGTTCTTCGTAAATAGAATGCCAGAAAAATAAAAATTTAGTGCCAAAATCTATGACTGATGGGTTAGCTACTCTTCCAGGAAGGGTTTCGCTTGTAATACAAATAGCTGGATGAATTTGGTTGCCATCAAAACCAAAAACCGCAGCATATATAAATGAGTCATCCGGTGCGCTAATACCCCAACTTGTCGACAAAGAAACAACTCCACCAACTTCACGAGGAACAACCTTAATCTTATCTATATTACCAGGGACTTGCGCATGTACATCAACATCCAAAGTAGTTTCTAAGGGACTTGGCATTTTTTAAATTAAAAAATATTATTGTCGATCACAGAGAGGTAGCAAATTAAGATAATCTTAATCCGATATATTAATTTTACCTATAGTAACTTTACCCGCACTATCATCGGAGACTATAATTTGATCATCGGTAGTCACGTTATTTATTGTAACCTGGCTAACTGATCGTAATTTAATTGCAACTCCATTACCACTAACATTAATAGAGTTAGATACTATGCCAATCCCACATTGGATAAATATTCCATAACCTGAATTTTGATCGGCATTAATATCGCTAAAGTTGGAATTACTAACCTTCTTTAAAGTGATACCATTGGCATTATGATTGGCATTTAAAACATTAAAATTATTAACAATTGCATTATTAATTACAATACCATCTTGCTGATTATAGCTAGCATCTAAATTCGAGAAATTGTTAAAATTACCAAGATTAGTAATTTCAATTCCCGATGTAGAATTGTAGCTAGCGCTTACCTGTCTGCTTAAATTAAGATTACCAGAATCATTAACCTCGATACCTACAGAGTTATGATTAGAAGTTACATTATCAAGATTAACATTGTCAGTATTATCAACCATAATCCCAACTCCCTGGTTATTGCTAATATTCATACCGCTAATATTAATACTACCTGTAGAGTTATGAATTTCAACCGCATTATTATATCCGCTAATATCAGCTTGATCATGAGAATTATTGCCAACAATAGTAACATTGCTTGAGTCATTAACATAAATCGCAGCTAAATCTTTTGGTGACGAGTCAGGATTGTCACTATTATAGTAATTCGAGCTAAAGCCTACCTTATTGATTATAACCTGATTTTTGCCATCAACATTTATTATCTTGGCATTACCGCTAGTTAGGTATTTTTGACCATCACCAGCATCAAAGTAAATATCAAGATTTTCTATTACATTATTATCACTTAAGCCAATTAAATAAGAATCGCTAATATCGCTATTTGATATTAATCTTGCTTTATTAGTGTTTAACTTAACATTATAACCTCTACCATCCATACCGCTACTGGTAATAACTAGACTATCTCTTTGTCCTGAAATTATTTGTCCTGATTTTAAATCAGTTTGAGCTTCAGCAACAAAATCTCCATTAGATCCATCAAGAATTATTAATGCATTATTGGGGGCATTTTGAATCGTAGATTTTAAATTATCAGTTGAATTTATAATAAAAATTTCTCGATTGGCCCCATCCAGGCTTGTTATTGCCTTTTCATAGAATTCTTTTTGGTTGGTGACAATATCAATATCCCTGATTAAGAATTCATTCATTCGGGATTTGATGTTGCTACTATTGCTATTAGTATTGCCAATAACTCCAAATTGATAGCTGGCTTTAATAATACCAGATATCTTAGCTCCTCTTTGTTTATCATATTGATATTCGCTACCCAGAGTTAGCTGCGTGTTTTTTGGTAAAAAACTAATATTATCACGATCAAAAGTTATTTCGGCTCTATATTTAGAACCAACAATTGACTGATACTCACCGTCACCCTTATAATAATATCCGCCAGCAAAGATTTTAGTGTTGGCAAATTTCAGCGGTAATTTATAGCCAAATTCAAAATCACCGCCTTTTAATGGCTTTTCTTTTAAATAATCAACGCTGAGTCTACCATTCTTTGCCTCACTAACAAAGGAATCATTAATTACCGCCTCCTTATCTTCTGGAAGATAAATATTGCTTCTAAAATCATATTCATTAGACAATGTTTCAAGTCCTATAGTGACTTGATTAAAGCTATTACTGCTTGCGGTAATCAAGCGGTCAAAAAAGCTATAAACACCGATAATCCATTGATCTTGTCCAAGAAAACTGGTATTATTTAATAATTTTCGATAACCAAGACCAATATTATATTCCGAAGATCCAAGATTATCAAAGCGACCACGTAAATCAGTAAATAATAACTGATCACCATCTTTACTTTGATAGATAGGAATCAATATTTTACCATCGCCAATATTTCGCTTTGAGCTAAATTTAGCCCCGGTTTCAACTTTGGCAAGGTAGTTAAAGCCTTCGCCTGCAGATCCTTTTGATTTCTCTTCTTGCTGATTGCTATAATTTTGATTAATAGCTAAAATATTATAATAATCAGAATTGAAATTAATATTATCAACAGCTACCTGCTCACCTTCCACCACATCATCATTATTAGTACTATTATTGTGAACCAAATCGCTATCTTGGCTATAAAAGCTATTATCATCAAAGGCTGATTCATTATCAGCAGCAGCTACCCGAGTAAAAACAGAAAATAATCCAGTGAAAAATAAGCATCTAAGCAGGAAGCATTTAAATAATATGATTTTAAAAACCAGGTCTAAAAATTTGAATTTATTTAAGAATTTTGCAGAATTACGAAGCTTAGACACCAAGTCGAGCGGGGAGTCTTTCTGGATAGAGTCAGTAGAAATAATCAAATTTTCTAACGCTTTCATATAAGTTAAGTTAGATTAACATAAGTAAGCAGATCTAACTTCTTTGCGGTATAACTTTTAGCCTACTTATGGCAGATCACTTTATATATAATATGATCTACAAACATTCGGGCAATTTTTTGGTAATCTTCTTAAAACTAATCTCCTAATCAAAGAATTTCTTTGGTTCGAGCTGGTATAATTTTGTGGCCCCCTTGTCTTATCTGGGGAGGTTGATTTGAGTCCCATTTTATGGGCCTGTTGAATTCCAACAATAATTCAAATTTTTTCCCCAAAATTCTAAATTCATTAAAATCGAAGTAAATTTTTGAATAAATCCATATCAATTTTTCAAATATCTTTGAACTCTCTAATC
>JACCDG010300465.1_pt1 | contig 17239 bp, 15 predicted proteins | sample 7442471 | NCBI WGS metagenome assembly JACCDG01 (sample SAMN15323444, study PRJNA562643) | freshwater metagenome | isolation source: river surface water | place: USA:Blue River Watershed | collected 2017-08-17 | reverse complement strand
TCGCCTTACCTCGAATTGATTGAGGATTTTACCACGCCCGAAGCTATTGCACATCAGGCAATATTTAAACCCTTTCAGCAACAACTCAGTACGAATGCTGTGTTGGATATTGCCGGACTCCGTCATGCCTCATCCAAATACATTAAATTCTTTTCATCAGGGATGAAACAACGCCTGAAACTGGCGCTGGCCGTATTGGCCGATTGCCCCCTGCTATTGCTGGACGAGCCGGTTTCTAATCTGGATAAAAATGCCATTAACTGGTACAAACAACTGATACAAGATTATGCACTGCATAAAACCATTGTGGTATGCAGCAATAAAATAGAAGACGAATACGATTTTTGCACACGGCAAATCGAAATTGAACAGTACAAAAAATAGCTTACCCCCTTCCGCACATGTTTATTGATTTACGCAGCGATACCGTAACCCGCCCTACAAAAGCCATGTTGGACTGCATGTTTAATGCTGCTGTAGGCGACGATGTGTTTAACGAGGATCCCACCGTTCTACAATTAGAACAAAAAGCAGCTGCCCTCTTTGGCAAAGAAGCCGGCCTGTTTTGCCCCAGCGGTACCATGACCAATCAAATTGCCATTAAAGTTCATACCCAGCCCGGCGACGAGCTTATTTGCGATACACATTCCCATATTTACCATTACGAAGGAGGTGGCATTAGCCGCAACTCCGGTGTACAGGCTCGTTTAATTAACGGTGAACGGGGTCGGATGACAGCAGCTCAAATAGAGCAGGTAATAAACAGCGATTACGACTGGCTGGCGCGCACTTCGTTAGTGTGCCTCGAAAACACAATCAATAAAGCCGGAGGAAGCTATTACAGACTTGGGCAACTAAAAGATATTTCTTATTTGTGTCAGGAAAAAAACCTGGCACTTCACCTCGACGGAGCCAGAATATTTAATGCATTGGTAGAAACCAGTGACTCTGTAATAGAAACCGGAAAAACCTCCGATAGTATTTCCATCTGCCTCTCCAAGGGTCTGGGCGCGCCCGTTGGCTCAGTACTATTGGGCACAAAAACATTCATCAAACAAGCCCGGCGTCTCAGGAAAGTATACGGAGGTGGCATGCGCCAGGCCGGTTACCTCGCTGCTGCTGGCATTTACGCCCTCGATCATCATATTGCCCGTTTAAAAGAAGACCATTACCGTGCCCGGCAAATTGAAAGCTGCTTAAAACAAATGCCCTGGGTAAAAGAAATACTCCCCGTGGATACCAACATTGTTATTTTCACACTTCACGACCATTTGAAACAGGAAGATTTTGACAGAAAGCTTTCCGAAAAAAACATCAAAGCTTCTGCCTTCGGAAAACAAACGGTAAGGTTTGTTACCCATCTTGATTTTACGGATGATATGCTGGAAACCCTGTTAAAAGTCATTAAAACGGGTTTTAATTAAGCTCTTCTAAAAACTCATTCCCCTTATCTGGCTGTACCGTTACCGGTTGGTTTCACTTGCCGGTTTGATACCAGTGCAACACGCTATATGGCTTTGAACTATTTCAAGTGTTAATACCAATGTTATATTTTATTTGGTCCAATCCAAATAAAATATTTACAGTGGTAAATGCCGTTGCTACTAATGTTATGGTGCAATGTAGTGAAACGGAATTGGACCATTATATTAATGCAAACGGTATAAGTTGGTATAGTCCCGTCCGGAAATATTCCCGTTGTCGAGTTGGGTATAAGCACTGGCCCCGGCTGATACAGCCCATTCACTTTTTAAGTAATTGTGCCACCGCTTTAAAAGGATTTATTTGATGATTAAGCACCTGTTGTTCGATCGCCTGAATTTTCTCCTGTATACCTGGCTGGCTGTAAAATTCACGGCGGATATGTTCATCGAGCATCTGATGCAGATTAAAACGCGCCTGTTCGCGACGCTTCTGCTCAAAATAACCGTTGATGCGGGTATGCGCTATATATTTATCTATCATAGCGGCTATTTCTTTTATGCCTTCGCCGCTCAATGCCGAACAGGTTTTTACTTCAGGTATCCAGCCCGAAACTGTTGCGGGAAATAAGTGCATAGCCATTGCATACTCGGCGCGCGCAGCTTTGGCTTTAGCAATGTTGTGGCCATCGGCTTTCGTAATTACAAGAGCATCTGCCATTTCCATAATACCGCGTTTAATTCCCTGCAACTCGTCGCCGGCACCGGCCAGCATCAGTAATAAAAAAAAGTCGGTGAGCTGATGCACGGCTGTCTCACTTTGCCCTACTCCTACTGTTTCCACCAGCACGTACTGATAACCCGCTGCCTCGCACAACAAAATAGTTTCGCGGGTTTTGTGCGCCACTCCTCCCAAACTACCCGAGCTGGGCGAGGGGCGTATATAGGCATTGGGATTTACAGCCAATTGCTCCATGCGGGTTTTGTCGCCCAGTATGCTGCCCCTGCTCAACTGACTGCTGGGGTCAACAGCAAGTACTGCCAGGCGCTTACCCTCCTGTACCAGATGCATGCCAAACCGCTCTATAAACGTGCTTTTGCCCACACCAGGCACCCCGGTTATACCTACCCGAACCGATTTCCCACTATATGGCAACAACTGCTCTGTAATTTCGGCAGCCATCTGCTGGTGTTCGGGTAATATAGACTCCGTTAATGTAATAGCCCTGCTCAGCAAAGCCACATCCTGGTTCAGAATACCCTGCACAAACTCAGCTACCGATGGATTTTTTTTCACACTTACTTTTTTACGTTGTACGATATATGTTGTATCCTGCAGGTATATTAAACGATACAATACCAGCCTGCATTGTGCAACCCGTTATTTAAAATTCAGGCTGCACAAGCTCGGTAATTAAATCGTCCCCATCAATTTCTCCAGTATTTTTTGCGCAGCCTGCGAAATAATTGTACCCGGACCAAAAATTCCGGATACACCAACCTGCAATAAAAAGTCATAATCCTGTTGAGGTATCACTCCGCCGGCTATTACCATAATATCTTCCCTTCCGGCCTTTTTTAATTCCGCTATCACCTGGGGTACCAGGGTTTTGTGTCCGGCAGCCAGACTCGATACGCCGAGTATATGCACATCGTTTTCTACTGCCTGGCGGGCTGCTTCTGCGGGTGTTTGAAAGAGGGGGCCAATATCCACATCAAAGCCCATATCTGCAAAGCTTGTAGCTATTACTTTAGCACCGCGATCGTGTCCATCCTGTCCCATCTTAGCCACCATAATACGGGGGCGTCTTCCTTCCTGCGCAGCAAATTTATCGGCCAGTTCCCTGGCTCTTGCAAAATCTTTATCCATACTTATTTCTTTGGCATACACTCCGGCTATTGAACGTATGTTAGCTTTGTAACGCCCGTATACTTTTTCCAGCGCATAGGAAATTTCGCCGAGCGTTGCACGCATACGGGCTGCATGTATACTCAATTCGAGTAAATTGCCTTTTCCATTGCGGGCAGCTTCGGTAAGGGCATCCAGCGCCTGGTGCACCGCATCGGTATTACGTTCCTTTCTTAATTGCTGCAAACGTTCTATTTGTTGTTTCCGCACCTTACTGTTATCTACTTCCAATATCTCAATATTTGACTGCTCGCTGGTCTGATAACGGTTTACGCCCACAATAATATCCTTCCCGCCATCTATACGGGCTTGTTTGCGTGCAGCTGCTTCTTCAATACGCATTTTAGGCAAACCTGTTTCAATGGCTTTGGCCATGCCTCCAAGGTCTTCTACCTCCTGTATAAGCTTCCAGGCGCTTTCCGCAAGCTGTGCGGTAAGGTATTCCACATAATAAGAACCTCCCCAGGGGTCAACCACTTTACATATATTGGTTTCCTGTTGCAGGTATATTTGTGTATTACGTGCAATACGTGCAGAAAAGTCGGTTGGGAGCGCTATTGCCTCATCGAGGGCATTTGTGTGCAAGGATTGGGTGTGCCCCATAGCTGCGGCCAATGCTTCCACACAGGTACGGGTCACATTATTAAACGGATCCTGCTCGGTCAGACTCCAGCCGCTTGTTTGGCAGTGTGTACGTAAGGCCATACTTTTGGGGTTGTTCGGGTTAAACTGTTTCACAAGTTTAGCCCAAAGCATACGACCGGCTCGCATTTTTGCAATTTCCATAAAGTGATTCATGCCAATAGCCCAAAAAAACGACAAACGTGGGGCAAAAGCATCAATATCCAGTCCTGCCTTTAAACCGGCTCGAATGTATTCCAGACCATCAGCAAGTGTATAAGCCAACTCAATGTCGGCAGTAGCTCCGGCCTCCTGCATGTGATAACCACTAATGGAAATGGAGTTGAAGCGGGGCATATTTTTGGAGGTGAATTCAAAAATATCAGCAATGATTTTCATGGAAGCTTCGGGCGGATAAATGTACGTGTTGCGCACCATGAATTCCTTCAGGATATCATTCTGTATAGTACCGCTTAGTTTGTCCATACTTACCCCCTGTTCTTCTGCGGATACAATATAAAATGCCATTATGGGCAGTACTGCGCCGTTCATGGTCATGGACACACTCATTTCATCCAGCGGAATCTGGTCGAAAAGTATTTTCATATCCAAAACCGAGTCAATAGCCACACCAGCTTTACCAACATCACCTACAACCCTTTCGTGGTCGCTGTCGTAGCCCCGATGCGTCGCCAGGTCAAAAGCAACCGACAATCCTTTTTGTCCTGCCGCAAGGTTACGCCGATAAAAGGCATTGCTTTCTTCAGCAGTACTGAAACCGGCATATTGCCTTATGGTCCAGGGACTCTGCAGATACATACTGCTATACGGCCCCCGTAAAAAAGGCGCTACACCTGCACCAAAAGAAGTATGCAGGCATTGCTCCCTGTCTTTGAGTGTATAGCTGTTCCTCACCTCAACCTGCTCAGCCGTCATCCATACTTCGGTCGATACCTCATTGTCTGTGGCCTTTACCTCAAAGACTATATTTGAAAAATCTTTACGCATACTGTCAGCTCTTTATGGTCAGGCGCTCCGTTTCGGTTTCTCTGGCCAGGCGTTTCGGTTGAAGGGATTTTACCTTTGCACTATCCGGCGCTAAACCATGTTGATCTCGCGGAGCAATTATTTCTTCTTTATTATTCGGGTATTTGTTTACCCCAAGCAATACTTGTTTACCTTCTTTTATCTGAGTCTGAGCCTGGGTATACTGTTTTTCAATCTCGTTTTGTATATAACCCGATTTAACAGCATTTAGCCAGCCCCCTTGTTGCTCTATCGCTTTAAATGTCTCCCAGGCTTTATCGCCCAGCTCACGGGTAAGTGTTTCCAGGTAATAGGATCCAGAGCCAATGTCGCTTACTTTATTCAGGTAACTTTCTTCTTTTAGTATCAACTGCTGGTTCCGGGCCATACGGTTACTAAAAGCATTAGACTCTTTAAACACCTCATCATAAGGCACCACTACCACACAATTGGCTCCTCCCAACACAGCACTCATGGCTTCGGTGGTACTGCGCAACATGTTATTAGCAGCATCCAGTACCGACATGTTTAAACGGGTAGTTTCCGCGTATATATATAATGTTGTGCTCAGTTCATATTCCTGCGCCACAAGTGCCCATAAACTTCGTAAGGCTCTGAGGCGGGCTATTTCGTTAAAAAAGTCGGCACCCACACTCGTTTTCAACCAGAGTCCTTTAAGCAAGGTGGCAGGTTGTATTCCCTGTTGCAGTAGTTGTACCAACATTTCGTGCGCCTGTGCTACTGTACAGGCCAGCCCAAATACACTACCCGCTCCGGCATTGTTATATACTGAAGCGTCAATACAAAAACCCTGCAAGTGCAATTGCTGTTTTATAAAACAACCCAAAGCCGCAAAATCTTCCTGCTCCGATGCTTGAAAAGCACCGCATTCCAAAAGGCAGGCCAAAGGATCCTTTAATACAGCACCGTATAAATGCTGCACACCAAGTTTGCGCGCTTGCAAAAAGTCCTTTAACATCGCTTCAAACCGCTGAAAAGGAATATGCAATACATAATTCACACAAATGTGCTGCACCGAAACTTCTTTCAATAATTCATGTAGTTCTGTTTCCGGGTAGATATGCAGGGTAAGCGCACTGGCTCCACCTTCGAGCGCTACAAGTGCCTGCTGATTAGCCAGGGCAGAATTACGCATTTTCACTTCTTCGCACACTTCCCAGTCGGTATGTGTAAAAAGCGGAGGGGTTGGGGTATAGCTATCTTCACCAGTATAAAAGGGTCGTATGCTTATACCGGAATCATTCGGGGAAATGAGGTCGTTGAAAGATACTCCCTTTAAATCCTTCTGTATCTGCTCTTTCCACTTTGCAGCGGTTAAAGACTCAAATTCCTTAAACAAATGAGACATGCTTTTTTTCTAAAAATAGGAAAAACTAATGAAATTTATGCGCCGTAAAGTAAAGGGTAATAATGCTGCTTGGAAATATGTATTCGTCTGGTTCTCCTTTCAGTTGGTTGGCCTAAACATATTTATCCAGAGGAATTTACCAATATACTACCCGAAATAGTTTTGGACTGTTTCTCGATAACATTGGGATAACTTCAGTGAACCGGAAAACAACCCACGCCCGCTGCAGGGCTTACCTGGCATCTTTTTCTATATCGTTGAATCCGAAAATGAAAACAAAAAATTTGTCGCAGCAAAAACGTGCTTGCTACACAAAGTTTCGCTATACTTCAGTATGCCCGGTCGGATCAAAAACTCTTTGTAATCTCTTTTTTAATATAGTCAATTGCTAACTGACTGGGCATTTTCTCTATACCGGAAGCTACCTGTAAAATAAAGCCGGCGAGATCTTGCCCGCGAGTACTTTCCGATGCCTTGGAAGCAGCCATATTTACAAGTTTCAATGTTTCTTCCTTGGCGTTTTTTACCATTTCCCAGGCTCCGGCACTCATATATATTTGTTGCGAAAGGTTATGCTCATATTCCGAACGTACCGTTTTAATTAATTCCAGTTGCAGATCCTGTGCGCTGTATCCGTTTTTATTTACCCTTAACACGAGACTGTTGGGATGAAGGCGCTCCAGAAAAATGATGATACGTTCATAAGCCTGCAGGCGTATGGGCACAAGAGCAGAACCCGATGCTTTGCGTGCCTCCATTTCGCGTTTTTTCTGTTCGTTGTCCAAAAATTTCTTAACCACAAAATAGGTAGTTGCAAAAACTGCTGCGGCAGGTATAAGTATTTTTAATAATTCTATAAATCCATCCATCGTTCAGTTTCGTTTTGATTCGTGATAAATATCGCTATTTTTTACCAAGGGATAAAATAAGTGATGTTTAGAAGATTTAGGTATAACGTATGCAAAGCAAAAAGTTATACCACTGTTATATTTTATTTGGTCCAATCCAAATAAAATATTTACAGTGGTAAATGCCGTTGCTATTAATGTTATAGTGCAATGTTGTGAAACGGAATTGGATCATTATATTAATGCAAACGGTATTACATGCTAATACCGTTTAAATAGGCATTAGCCCAATTCAGTCGATTGGCCTAAACATATTTATCCATAGGCATTTACCAATGTAATCCCGGCTGAGCCTGGATTACAGTTTTGGACTGTTTCTCGTTACCATTGGTATAATTCTGAAAAGGGATAAATAAAGTCTGTCTGTTTAAACGTGAATAATACCATCTGGAAGGTAAAGGGCTATATTCCCTTGAAATTTGAACCACTTCGCTTGCAACTATCCATCAATTCATCCAGAATCGCCCGTTCAGGTCTTTTTCCGTTTTAATGAGGTGCATGTATAGCTTGAGTTTGGTGATCAGGAAATCTTCCTTTTGTTTCAGAGCCGGAAGGGAAATTAAATACAGCTTTTCCTCATTACTGAGGTCGAGTTTGGTAGCCACATCATACACGGGTACATTCGTAAGGCTTTCTACCGGTATTTCTTTTCCCTTGGAAAGTTTGAGGAATTTTTTAAGGGATCGAAACATTTTATAACGAGCCGAAACCATATCGCCCTCATATTCCTCAATGCTGGCTACGCTATATGATTTACTGCGGGGTTTGTCTTTAAACTTAACTATTTTAAACGGAGCCACTCCCTGTACCATAATTTCCAGTTCGCCATTATTAAAGGTTTTCAGCACCTTTGCAATGCGTACTTCCATACCGTATTCGGCTATAGAGTCATTTTCCAGATAGGGGATGCCAAAATTGGCCGCTTTGCTCAGGCAGTCTGAAACCAGTTCTTTATACCTGTCTTCAAATACATGAAGCATTTTTGTTTCGCCGGGCAGCACTACTGTGCTTAAAGGAAACATCGGTAGCGTAAGACTTTTCGATCGCATAAAATTCAGCCATTACCGGACTTTTTTCCGGGGGTTCTATAAATCTGTGACAAAGCTATTATTATTTTATAAATTAAAAATAGTCCGGCTACAAAAATTACCAACAAAGACTTCTTTTTAATCGATGAGTGACAAAAAAAATACGATAAGTTAATTCATATCTTTATGCACGACTAAATCTGACCGTTTTCACATGTACTTTACCACTTCCGATAAGCTGCAACTTTATTATGAGCATACCACAAAACCGGATGCGCACGACACGCTTGTTTTATTAAATGGCCTTTCGCAAGCTACCCTGGCCTGGGCTTTTATTACCCCTGCCTTACAACAACAATACAATATTGTATTACTCGATTTTATTTTTCAGGGACAATCGGATAAGCAGGCACCCTACCGTAATTTCGACCAGCATGCCACTGACGTAAAGGAATTACTGGATTTTCTGCGGATAGAAAAAGCCAGCCTTGCGGGTCTTTCTTATGGAAGTCTGGTAGCCCAGCATTTTGCCCTGCTCTTTCCCGAAAAATTGAACAAGCTTATACTGATGGGTACTTTTGCGCACAAAACACCTTACTTTGAAGCTATTGCCAACGCCTGGCAAAAGGCGCTGGAAGCCGGAGGGTATACGCTGATGTTTGAAGTAATGCTGCCTTCTGTATTGGGCGAGGATTATTTTAAAAACCCACTTATTCCGATAGATATAATGCGAAATACCCGGCGGGAAATAAATAATGATGCTACTGCCCTGCTGAAACTGATGCGCGCTACACAGGAAAGACCTGATTATCGTGAAAAACTAAAACTATTGAAATGCAGCACGCTTATTATACAGGGTGAAAAGGATTTGTTACTCCCTCCTCATTTGGCCGAAGCCGTGCATAAGTGCATTGCCGGCTCACGACTGGAACTTATACCCCATGCCGGACACACCCTTAATCTGGAAGCCGTTCCACAATTAATTGAACTCATTAAGGGTTTTGTATAATTAGAAACCGGAATCAGAGGCACAAGTGAAATTCTTTTGAATAAAGCTACCGATTGATTAACCATTCCTCATACAACAGATTAATTTTATCACCGATTTTTACCTGTCTTAATAAGATCGGGATAATCATTTTGAGGGCTTGAAATCATTTGTATATTTGAACCGCCCCTTTTCTTGTCATAATTTCTATGCGTTTCTATTCAAAAACATTATTTATTACAACATGAACAAATTTATTTACCCACTTGCATCTGCAGTCATATCTCTTGGCCTTTTTTCATGCGGAGGCGCAAAAGAAGAACAAAAACAGGAAACTGTTTCTTTTGAACAACCACACTTTGAATATCCGAAAACTAAGAAAGACAGCAGTGCCAAAGACACTTACTTCGACCTCACCATAGCCGACCCATACCGCTGGCTAGAAGCAGATACAGCGGCAGAAGTAAAACAGTGGGTAAGTCAGCAGAACAGTACCACTTTCAGTTATCTCGAAAAAATTCCTTTCCGCGGGAAAATAAAAAAACGCCTCGAAGAAATTTATAACTATGCCCGTGCTTCAGCTCCCGAAAAGAAAGGAGATTATTATTTCTATTCCAAAAACAGCGGTCTTCAGAATCAACCGGTTATCTACTACAAAAAAGGACTGAAGGGAGAAGAAAAAGTATTTATCGACCCCAACACCATGAATGCGGAAGGAACATCAGCATTTGGGCTTGCCGGTTTTTCCAAAGACCACAAATGGGTGGCCATCAGCCGCAACGATGCCGGCAGCGACTGGTCTATAATCACGGTTCGTGATGTGGCATCGAACAGAGAAACAGGCGATACCATTCGCTGGTGCAAGTTTAGCGGAGCAGACTGGTATAATGACGGGTTCTTCTATTCCCGCTACCCCAGCCCGGCTAAAGGAAAAGAGTTCTCGGCACAAAACGAGTACCATAAAGTATACTATCATAAAATGGGAACTCCGCAAGACAAGGATGTGTTGATTTATGAAGACCTGGCCAATAAACTGCACTACCATAATGTTTACCTTACCGAAGATGATAAATACCTGGTACTTATTAAATCAAGCGGAACCGATGGTTTTGAAACCTGGTACAAAGCAGTCGATCTGAAAAAAGGTGGATTTACCTGCCTCTTTAGCGGATTCAAAAATAAAAGCACCATTATCGATCATCATGATGGTAAGTTCTATGTAACCACCGATATTGATGCGCCAAATTACAAACTGGTTGCTATTGATCCGGCTAAACCCGCTAAGGAAAACTGGACAACCGTAATTCCTGAATCGAAAAACCTGCTCGACGGAGTAAACACCGTTGGCGCGAAATTGTTCGCCTCTTACCTGCAGGATGTATCAACACATGTATATGTATATAACTACAACGGACAGCAGGAGACAGAAGTGAAACTGCCTGGACTTGGAACCGCAGGAGGTTTCGGAGGTGAGAAGGAAGATACGGAAACCTTTTACTCGTTTACTTCTTTTAACTATCCTACCACTATTTTCCGTTACGATATTAAAACTGGACAATCGGAAGTGTTCTTTAAGCCCGAAACAAAATTCAATCCGGAAGATTACGAAGTGAAACAAGTTTGGTTTACTTCCAAAGACGGGAATAAAAACCCCATGTTCCTGGTGTATAAAAAAGGCATCGAACTGAATGGTAAAAACCCTACACTGCTTTACGGCTATGGCGGATTTAATGTAAATATTACACCTTCTTTTAGCGTATCGCGTATACCCTTACTGGAAAATGGCGGGGTATATGCCCTGGCTACTTTACGTGGCGGTGGCGAGTACGGTGAAGAGTGGCACAAAGCGGGCATGTTACTGAACAAACAAAATGTATTCAATGATTTTATTGCTGCCGGAGAATACCTGATTCAGGAAAAATACACCAGTAAAGATTACCTCGCCATTCAGGGTGGCTCTAATGGCGGCTTGCTGGTAGGAGCCTGTATGACCCAACGCCCTGATTTGTATAAGGTATGTTTTCCGCAAGTGGGCGTAATGGATATGATGAAATTCCAGAAGTTTACTGTGGGCTTTGGCTGGATTCCCGAGTTTGGTTCCAGCGATAACAAAGAGCACTATAAATACCTGTATGGCTATTCGCCGCTACACAATATTAAAGAAACAACTTATCCGGCTACTATGGTTACTACTGCCGACCATGATGATCGCGTGGTTCCGGCACACTCCTTTAAATACATAGCCACTCTTAAGGAAAAACAAAAGGGGAAGGCTCCGGTATTTATTCGTATTGATGTAAATGCAGGACATGGTGCAGGTAAACCTACCAGTAAGATTATAGAAGAAACCGCAGATATGTGGAGTTTTATGTTCTTTAACATGAACAGAGATGTTATTTATAAATAACATGAAATAACCTTGTTTCCGGGAACACAAACAATGATGAAGTATATCTCAAACTGGTTATTGCACATGACAATTTTAATACAATAAACTACATATAATACCCATGATTCCGCTACAGCAAACACGAATGAGGGCAAATGTTTAGTGTACATTTGAGTCAGGCATTGCGAAACGCATGGGCATATTACAGACAAAAAAAACAAAAACATTAACTGAATTTCAAAGCGGTATAAACCCATCTGCGGAAACGGCTATTCCTAGCGTGCTTGCCATATCCGTTACACATTACCAAAAATTGACAATTATCATTTTTAGAATAGGTAAAAAGCAATACTACATGAAATTGATTCTGACCTCCTTCTTACGCTTTACCTTTTGCGCCACCGCTGTTATTTTACTACCGTTTTACTCCTGTACCAAACATAGCGCCGATGATATTGAAGATGAAAAACTTTTTGCCGGATTAAGCCAGGGTCAGTGCACGTATTACCAACAGGGAAATATACTTCAGGCCGCTCCTGGAAGTCCACACGGCTCCTTTCGCCTACGCTTTAATGCTATTGCAAGTGCGGCACTTGACAGCAATGGGAAATTACCTGTTGGTGCTGTTTTTCCTGATGGGTCAATTATTATTAAAGAGGCGCTTAAAAACGGTGATATTGATATTTTTGCCGTTATGAAAAAGAACCCGACTAATTCCAGATCCGCAAGTGGCTGGCTTTGGGCGGAATTTAACGCAAAGGGAGAGGCCGTATTCAGTACGGGTAAAAAAGGGAACGGTTGTATTAGCTGTCACAGTATAACGCCTAACCGTGATCAGGTAAGGTCATTCGACCTGCATTGATACCCTGCTTTCACTTTTCCAGAAAAGTGAACGTAAAGAAGTGCGAATGATGCTGTTTGTTTCAAATTATAAACAAACTCCATTCTGTCAAATACTTTTTGATCGGCTCATAGTCTTTATCCTTATAAAAAAATTACAGTGGTAAATGCCGATGGATAAATATGTTTAGGCCAATCGACTGAAAGGAAAATTGGCCTAATGCATATTTCCAATCGGTATTACACCCTCGATTACTCAACACGGGAATCTTATTACTCAGCACGGGATTCTGATTACTCAACACGGGAATCTTATTACTCCGAATGGGAATAGGAGTAATCAGCATCGGATAAAATTTAATCCAAAAGGTATTAATGCTGCTGCAATACCCGCGAAAGAATAGAATCAAACAGCAGTTTCCCGTCTTCGTTAAACAATTCCTTGTCGGCAGCACGCTCGGGGTGCGGCATCATACCAAATACATTTTTACCGGCATTGCATATACCGGCTACATTTTCTAAAGCCCCATTCGGATTGGCTTCCGGGCTAATATTACCGTCCTCATCGCAGTAGCGGAAAATTACCTGTCCATTATCATTCAGTTGCTTCAGGGTTTTTTCATCTGCAAAGTAATTTCCTTCTCCGTGAGCAATAGGAATTTTCAGGGTCTTTTCTTTAGGTATAGCGTTGGTAATCAGGGTATCGTTGTTCTGCGATTTGATGTATACATTACGACAGATAAATTTTCGCTCCTTATTGTGTAGCAATGCTCCGGGCAACAAACCCGATTCGCAGAGTATCTGAAAACCGTTGCATACGCCAAACACAAAGCCGCCTTTGTGGGCGTGGGCAATAACACTTTCCATAATAGGCGAAAAACGGGCAATGGCACCGCTGCGCAGGTAGTCGCCATAAGAAAAGCCGCCAGGAAGAACAATAAAATCGCATGCTTCCAGGTTCGTATTTTTATGCCAGAGTTTTACGGTTTCCTGCTTCAGAATATCACGCAGTACATACACCATATCCTCATCGCAATTAGAACCGGGAAAAACAACTACACCGAATTTCATAGTTAATTTATTTAGGCTGTTTAAAATACTTACGGCATTTCATCCGTAATTTTGAAACCGCTAATTTACAATATTCGTCTGGATTAAGAGTCTGTTTAAAATTTATTTGGCATTAAACAGGCGTTAAGCGTTGAAAAAATCGATCGATTGCAGGCGCGAAAATACAAAAGCAGTAATGAACAGCAGCAGCAGAAAATCCGCAATACCCGTCTTTTTAATCTTTCCGGTATAATCGCCAATAAATACACTGGCCGGAATAATAATAAGAGTGCCTGTAAATACAGGTGATTCGGATATAACAAAGGTTAAAAGCAGTCCTATAAAAAGCATCCACCACAGCAGGTATTTTCCCTTTTTAGTTTTTACTTTATTACCAAAACCATGCATAAAAGAATGAATTGTGGCTAACAGCAGCAAAATAATAACCATAGTATTAATAAGGAACGATCCGCGCTTAAATACCGGAGCATGTAGCGAAACAAAAGCCTGCTCCCATTTAGACACCCAGAAATCCGCACCCGTATTAGCTATCCATAAGAGGCTAAATGCAAGGAAATAAGGCAGTATCAGACCGATCAGGATCAGTATCCATTCGCGGAGGCTGAACGTCCGGAATATGATAAGCGCTATAAATGCCACAGGGAAAAAAAACAATAAGGGTAAATAAAACAGGGAGGCTAAAGCCAATAGGAAAGCCCCATCGAACACAAGCGACAAAGCGCCATCTTTCCGGTAAGTGGATAAAAAGAATAGAAGCATCAGCAACAAAGGTATATGTGCTATTACCAAAGGGTGCAGCGGGCTTTCGCTATTGAGGGTGGACACCAGCAGCAGGTACACAAATGCGGGTATGAAATTTTGTTTATCCCCCACTTCATGGTGAACACAAAGGCGATAAACCAGAAAGGATCCTGAAAGCATGAAAAAGAAATTCAGTAATTTGAATAACCATATTTGCCGAATACCACCCAAAATAAAAGGGAGTAAAACGCTGTTGGGAAAAATTTCGGTAGCCGTGCTGACGCCCGCCAGAGAAAAAAGTACAGCGATTAAGGCGACAAGTGGCAAACTGATAAGCAGGAGTTTATCATTGTTCTTAAAAATGCGGCTTATCATTTGCGCGAATTGTAAATTATCCTATTTTTGCAGTACAAACTTAACATTTTAATTTATGACTTGGACAGATGTTTGGACTGGAATCGGCAATGCTTTCGAGGCTATGTTTAAGATATTGGAAGCACTTGGTAATAAACCCAATGCCTTTCTCTGGGTATTAATTTTTACCCTGCTGTGTTTCTGGGTAGGTCAAATGAATAAACAAAATAAGGAAGCTGCGAAGAACGGCACCCTGAAATAGCCTGATATTCCTTACAGGCTGTGCCTGTTGGAAAATAAATACAAAGGCAGCCCGAGCAGGCTGCCTTTTTGCTTTGTACTCTTTTTTTGGCAGAAACCCGAAAACTATTTTATATTTACCACAAATTACCCACACTTAAATATGGCATCGAAATTAACCATAGATGAAATTGACACCTCCATTATCCGGGAATTAACCAATGATGCTGAAAAACCCTTTATACAGATTGCCAAAAGCCTCAACATTTCCAATTCACTGGTACATCAGCGCGTATCGCGTCTGAAACAGGCCGGTGTTATTGAAAAAACGGAGGTGAAACTGAGCGAAAAACACCTGGGTTATGAAACCTGTGCATTTTCTGGCTTAATACTAGACGAAGATCCGCAATCGGCCAAGGTAATTGAATTGCTGAAAAAAATTCCGGAAATTGTTGAGTGCTATTACATTTCAGGTAAGTATACGCTCTATGTAAAAATAGTGGCGCGCAACAACGACCACCTGCGCGAAATACTATACGATAAAATAAGTGCGATAAAATGGATTGTACGCACCGAAACAATTATCAATTTTGGCACGGCTTTCAAACGCAATCCGCCAATACCGGAAGGAATAAAATAATTTCCTTTACGGTTCTTTTACTTCCGGTGTTCCTGTCAATACCTTCCGGAGAATATTATCGCACCACAGCATGAAAAGTTCTTAAGCTGTTTTATATCTTGTGGCTTATTTTGACCATTCCTTTCATACATAGATTTAAGGCGCATAAAGGTTTTATGCTCATCAGCCTGCTGTTCTTTATTATCTACAGCCTTATTTCCTTTGTCAATCATTATTGTTTTCGTACCTATGCCCTCGACCTGGGCTTGTATACTAATGCCCTTTACGACTATGCTCATTTCAGGTTTAACGACAGCACCGTATTTAAACCATACCCCGAAAACCTGCTGGCCGACCATTTTGATTTGTTTCTTGTTCTTATTTCCCCGCTGTACTATTTATTCGGACAATACACTCTGCTTATCATACAACTACTGTTTATCCATATCGGTGCCGCCGGTGTATATGCCTGTGCCCTCCGGCAACTAAAAGAAAAACGTTTAGGGAACATGGTGACGGCTGTATTTTTGTCATTTTACGGTGTCTTCAGTGCTGTTTCCTATGATTTTCACAGCAATGTAATTGCCGCCATGCTTTTGCCCTGGTTTTTCTATTACTTTATACAACAAAGCTGGTGGAAGAGTTTTCTATTACTCTCTGTTATGCTGATAACCAAAGAGAACGTGGCACTTTGGACTGGTTTCATTTGCCTTGGACTTTCCATCCGTTTTTTGCACGAAACTACTACAAGAAAAATTGCGTTATTCTTTGCAGCCTTATCTTTTATTTACTTCATGCTAGTTGTACAATGGCTAATGCCCCGGTTAAGTGTTAGTGGCGTATATGCTCACCGCGATTACCATTATTTTGGAGCAGGATTCGGCGAAATTTTCATAAACCTGCTCCGCGATCCACCGGAAGCATTCAAAACGCTCTTTGTTAATCACCTTGGCGACCCACGTTATGATTATTATAAAACAGAAACACACGTTTTCATATTACTGTCCGGAGGTTTTTTTCTGTTATTACGACCACAATACCTGCTCATGCTGGTACCGGTGTACCTCCAAAAAATGTATCACGATAACCCGACCATGTGGACAGCAGGCCGGCAATACAACATAGAATTTATACCCATTATAACAATGGCGGCCATAGAGGTATTAAAAGAATGCAAAACCGCAAAACGGAAGTATATCCTGTCATCGGTTTTTCTGGCGTTAACATTGGCCACCACCATACGCCTTTGCGACAAAACCATTTGTTACGTAGACCACAACAGCATACGTATTTATCAGGAAGGGCATTACGAAAGCTATTATAAGGTACCAAAATTACAGCAGCTCATGAACAGCATTCCTCCTCATGCTGTAGTAAGTGCACAAAGTATGTTTGTTCCACACCTGGCCTGCAGGGATAAAATTTATCAGTTTCCTCTAATAATGGATGCCTCTTATGTTCTTGTCTCAATAAGAAAAAATTTCTATCCGCTGGAACGGGAAGAATTTTTAAAAAAACTAAACGAACTCCAATCCGATCCTGAATGGGAATTAATTTCGGAGGATGAAGCGGTATTTTTGTTCAGAAACAATAGCGTCCGGTAAATTTCGGATTTAGGTAAAATGTCCTTTGAATGCGTTGATATTATTGATGGAGTTATTTTTATAGCAAATGCACCCCTCTTAAAAATTAGGAGGTGTTGGAAAATAAATCTT
>JACCDG010492223.1_pt1 | contig 17240 bp, 15 predicted proteins | sample 7442471 | NCBI WGS metagenome assembly JACCDG01 (sample SAMN15323444, study PRJNA562643) | freshwater metagenome | isolation source: river surface water | place: USA:Blue River Watershed | collected 2017-08-17 | reverse complement strand
CTGCCGTTATTAATTTCCTTGGAAATTGAGATAATAGTGCACCGGCTTGCTAGGCTATTATTGGAGATAGAATATTCAAGGGTGATTTGGCTGGTTCCTGAATCTTCACCTATAACAATAGAATTGGTAGTAGGTTCAGGAGTATCAGATGTTACTGCACCACTAATACAAGTTCTGGTAACTGGATCAAAACTCGCGCCAGTTCCACAATTGGCCGAATTTTTAGTAGCTTGACCACAGGAAACAAGAAATATTGGAATAAAAAGAAGAAGGTAATTTTTCATACCCGTTAACCCTCGAAAAGCTACAGCTTCCTATCGAAATATTTTTTATTGTTCTTAAAGAAATTATTAATTCCGAGTAAATTGTTTTTTAGATTTTTATGTTAGAATTAACGAGAAAATGAAAAAATTAGGATTACTGATTTTGTTTTTTTCCCACCTCGCCTATTCAGAAGAATTAGTTGTAATAAGAGCGGTTTCCTCCACCAAAAAATCATTTGTCCTTCCCAAGGGTGCTCAGCATGGTATCTCCCTTGGTCAGGAATCTCTTTTTACTACTGATAACTTATCCTTAATTGCCACGGCAAAAGAGGTCACCCGAAATGAATCACTATGGGAATTAAATGATAAAGATGCCTTTGTCCCCTTTAGAATTGACCAATTCGTAAGCTTTTCTAATAATTTGGAAGCACTACTTCATGAACTCCCACTTATAAAATACAAGGAAAAAGATGTAGTTTATAGGGGAAAAAATACTTGGTTTTTCAGATTGGGATATTATGGGGCCCTCTCCGAAACAGTCTCAAGTGTAAATGCGAACCAAGTATTATCCAGCACAGGTTTTGCTATTGATGGAATGTATCTTATGGATGTTTCAAAAAATATCAATGTAGGTGTCGGACTGCGATTTGATTCGGATAATTCCCAAACCTCAGATCCTCCCTTGGCCGTTCCAACTGATCGACTTTTGGTCCAGGGTGAAATCCAATATAAATTTGAACCATTCACCGGAACCAACAATTATTTTTACGGAACCCTAGATTTAGGAATAGGAACAACATCATCCAATATTTCAGGAGTCTCCAGCTCGGGACTAGGAATTTTACTACCTGGAATAAGGTTTGGAATTGATTTTGCCCTATCCTCAAAATCTGCCCTGGTTACGGAAATGGCAATTGAAAATCTACTATCCTATCAAACCTTTAGTGATGGGACCAAACAAGATACTAGCGAATTAGACATTAAACTTAGTATAGGTTTTAAATTTTAGGAACTTTTGGGAATTTTAAAACGACACTATTTTCTTTGTTTTCAATTTGAACTTCCTCTGTCTTAACTCCTTGAGGAGCAGGAAAAGAACGGGTAAAACTGGAGATGGAAATACTTTTGGTAGTTCCAAATTGCCCCTGATTCTCTTTTTCAATTCTGGCCTGTCCTGAAAGAGTAATTTGTTCATTTTTTATATCTATTTTTAGGGAGTTCTTATCTACTTGATCTAAAAATATTTCATAGATTATAAATTGATCGGTTTCGGAAGTCTCAAGTTTACCAACCTCGCCGAAAGGGCCAGTGGCATTCATACCTTGGGCCATTTGTTCTGCCATTTGGTCAAAGATTTCATCGTTAAAAAAGGAATCATCACCAAAAAATCGATCAAAAAAAGATTTTCTCTTGTTTGGGGATTTATCCTCTATAACTGCTTCTGCGGGACGATTTTTTGAATCAAGATATAGTTTTGTTCCGGTAGCAAAAACTATTCCACCTAAAAGGAAAATTACCAAATAAATTAATTTATTCTTCATAATTCATTCTAATTTAGAAGGATTTTAAATCTTGTCAAGAATTAGTAACTGGGTTTGATATATATCTTCATTAGGCCTTTACCGAAACTTTTTCCTGACGCACTAAATCTTTCCACATCGCCAAGATATTCTAGGCCATAATCAAGCTCCGTTTGCCTCAATTTCATCTTATAGAAAACTCCGGTTCTCTCCTCAGAATTTACTCCATTAGACCGGGTGGCGCGTTTTTCAAACATGGTAAATTCTAAAACAGGGATAAGGTCTTCAAGGTAAAATCGAATATCGGAAATATCTGCAAAATCTTTTGATTTGTAATAGAGGTACCGGTTTGCGACCCCTTCTAAATTGTTATTAAACATTATCTTTAAGGTGATCTGGGGCAAATTATTAACAAAAACGATATTTGCCTCTTTGGTTTGCATCCAGTTAACCCACTCTTCACTTTTTTTATTGTTGTTCTCTAAAAGATCGGTAATGGCATCGGCCCTTGCGGTAATATAAACAAGATGGTTTTCAATTTCTTCTTCTAACACGGTAAGCTGTTCTTCAAAAGCCAGGAATTTTTCCTCAAATTCTATATTTAGTGCTTCTTCTTTTTCGTTACATTCTTTTTTTAAAGATTCGCTATTCCAAGGACTTTTTAGGAGATCATCACAAGATTCGGGTTGGATCGGCTCGGACGTACTTTCTTCCACACAGGTATCTCCTGCCTCGTTAGTGGTACAAGAATAATTCTGAAGAAGTTCTAAAATCCGAGTCCCTTTTTCTTCTTCCAATTCTCTTATCGCTTTATCAATTTTTGATTTCCTAAAAGAAATTTCATCGACAGTCTTGTATCTGTCTTCAATTTGAATTCCAATTTCTGAAACATCGGTGGCCAAATCCTTTAATGATTGTCTATCCAAATTTGATGGCCAAAAAAAGAAGTTAAAAAGCTCACTCCCGGATTCATATTTTCGCTTTAAACTAAGACCAATCCGGTTAAACTCTTCAGGTATTTCTAAAGGCCTTCTCTCTGGAGATACCGATTGAGGCTCCGGTGGCTTGGCACAGGAAAAAAACAAGATACAGAGAATAATAAAATAGTTCTTTTTCATTTCTTCTCCTTAAAAATAGGTGGCCAACTCTAGCGACAAAATAGGATTTTTCACCATATTTATTCCTGAAATAAAACCAAGATAGTTTAGGTTAAGTTCAAGCGGTAAAAAGTTTCTTGAAACCCTTACCCAAGGTATATTTGAAGCAGAAAGAGATAACATATAAGTATGTGCCAAAGATTTGGTATCTTCTGAAAGAAAATTATATCTATATTGGGGATATTTTCCCCCTGAGTAAGTATCTTCAAACTTATAGTGAAAGTTATAGGCAGCTTTGGCCAAAATGCCTTTTATAGGAGATGCTTGACCACCCAATTGGAAATGGAAGTGATCACCTAAATTTCTGGAAGTATTTTCATCGATATCCGGGGATATCTTCCTTTTGGTTTTATAGGGAATTCTCTCTGTAGCGGTATCCGGTAATTCTGCTGTATATCTTAGAGAAGTGTTCAGCGAATTATCCTCGGTAAAAAAATAATCATATAAAAAGCCAACACCAAGATCCAACTGCCCATCGCCTGCAGGGAAATCCACTATTTTATTAATATCTATGGTGTCTCCTGTGGGCCAGGTTATCTCGCCTTGAATGGCAAAAATGTGGGGTGCCTCTCTTAGAATTCCAAATTTAGCAATAGTTAATAAATCTCCAACTTTTTGACCTTCTTGATTGCCAAAAGGTTTGTAGCTATACCTAGAAGCTGCCTCTTTAGTGGGATCGTTAATCCCCTCAATCAATTCGCTTAAAGGATAATATTTTTTTTCGGCCTTTAACCTATCCGCAAATCTTTCAAGATTTTGGGTGGCCACAAATCCAGATTCTACATTTATTTTATATTTAAATATGGGAAGCCCAACGGCCAGGGTGAAAGAGTCGGTAATTCCGTGAATGGCAACAGGTACCATGGTGGATACTCCAAGACTTATATCACCAGTAACTTTTCCGACATTTTCATCTAAAGAAATATTCCAGGCCTTTAATAATCCTTCCAAGGCCCCTCTTTCGGCGGGATCTGCAGTTGGGTCGTCAATGGCCACCAAATCTCTGTAGCTAAGACTGGTATCAAAGCGCTTTGAAAGAGATTCGCTCTTCCCATCATTAGAAAAATAATCGGTTCCTCGAAAGAATACCCCCCTATATCTAACGGAGCTGATTCTTTTAGGCATAACCCTTGCGGAGTTTAAATCCACAAACGGAGTTAAAGTGGCCGAAAATGCGGCCACTGAAATCCAAGCTGATAATAAAAGGGTAAGCTTTTTTAACATTTCTAAATTAATCCGTTATAGATTTCTCTACAAAGATTTATCTCCTCAACGGTTTCGGCCCAACGGTGTTCCCCGTAGATTTTAAAGGCTTCATTGTGAAGCTCCTCCAGTTTCCCTGAGTCCGCGACCGCAAGAGTTGCTTCTAAAATTTGCCTTGCCTCTTCCTTGTCGCCCTTAGCGATTAGTGCTTCGGCATAATAAGCAGTAGTCAAAGGATAAACAGCGACTTTTAAGGTGCTGTGAAGAGAATTTTCGTAAGAATCTTTTAAATATTTTAAGGCCTTGTTTCTTCCTCCAGGGATAGAGAAATAAGCCCGTCCTAGGGCCCGTTCTGGACCGTAGCCAAATATCGCCGACGTTCCCATCTTTTCTTCAAGAAGCTCAAGTAAAGGCTTAACATCATTTTTCCAATATCCTAAGGCCTTAAGCTTACTCTCATCCTCAAACCATCTCCCAAATGAAGATGTATAAAAGAAATAAAGGTCTGCCAAAAGACCATTCCATTCTTGTTTTTTGGCATTTCCTTTAGAAAGCTCAATTAAATCAATGCCTTTTTGGCAAAAGTCATAAGAATTTTTATATTCATCTTTTTTCTCGGATCGTGAAACGGGAAGATAATCCCCCAAAAAAAACAAGGCTTTGCATGCCACCAAGTATCCGGCCGCAGATATGTCTGGTGAATTTTGAGTGTCTTGACCAATCTCTGCCCCAAGCTTTGCTGCCAATGTTGCAGATTCAAAACCCTTAGGACTTAGTTCCCTTTGATTGTAGATGGTCTTTGCTTCTTCAATTGTAGCGCCAAATGAAGCGAAGCAAATTGAAATAAAAAGAAAACATGCCCTTATTAGATTTTTCATATTATCCCCTTTAAATTTAAGGGTTAGTGATACACTTCGTGGCCCGCATTATCAAGACAGGGGCCCAAAAAGAGTAAAATTTTACCATCTTTGGGAGGATTTCTAACAGCTAATAACTTATTGAAACAATTGGGTTAAGTTGCTAGGGGCTGACTTTTAATCAATCTCCTAAGGGGTCAAAGTGACTCGACTAAGTTCATCCCATTTAAAATTTCCCGACAAAGAGCGATCTCTTCGACCATCTCAGGCATTCGATTTTCACCATAAACCTTAAAGGATTGTTCCTTCAACTCTTCCATATTTTTTGGATCACCGGCAACCTCTATGGCAGCTTCCAAAATTCTTTGGGCCTCTTGCTCCTGTCCCTTCGCAATAAGTGCCTCTGCATAAAAAGCAGTATTTAGGGGGTAAATAGAAACACCAAGACTTGGATGGATAGATTTTTGGTAGGCATCTTTTAAATAATTAAGTGCTTTATTTCTTCCACCCGGAATTGAGAACCATGCTCGCCCAAGTGCCCGAATGGGACCATGTCCAAAAATCTGCTCTTTTTTAAAATCACCGGCCAATAATTCAAGGACAGGTCTTACTTCTTTTGACCAATATTTAAGAGCATCAAGTCTTCCCTCATCTTCAAACCATCTTCCAAAATTTGCGGTATACATAAAATAAAGATCGGCCAAAAGGTCTTTCCATTCCTCTTTTTTCGCTTTCCCAAAAGAAAGCTCCACGAGCCCAATCCCTTTTTTACAATTTAGGTAACCTTTTTGATATTCGGATTTTTTTTCTGATCTATTAGCTGGAAGATAATCTCCTAAAAAATAAAAGGCCTTGCAAGAAAACAAGAGGGCCCTGGCCGCCATCTCTGGGGAATCAGCCTCTGAGGCGACAATTTCATCCGCTAGCTTAACAACGATTCTAGCATTTTCAAAACCTTCAGAACTTACGTCTCTTTTATCAAAGTAATCCGACACTTCTTGAATGGATGCAGCAAAAGATATGGAAATGGGTAAAAGTATTAATAAAAATAATTTCTTCAATTAAACCTCCTTGTTAATTGGGTCTAACTATTTTTTTTGGCCAAACCTCTTAATAATCGTAGATTAAAAAGCCTCGAAAAGGCAAGTTTTGAAGTAGTAAGTCCAGAGGATTGCATTTTATTTTTTCGATAAAGAAGGAAATCCTCTCCAATTAAATAGATCGCTGGGATAACTAGTAATGTTAAAATCATCGAGGCAAAAACCCCATAGGCCAAGGAAAGAGCCATTGGCACCATAAAGGGATCTGATCCTCCAATCCCATAAGCCAGAGGAAGAAGACCAACAATTGTAGTAGAAGAGCATAGTAAAATTGAACGAAGTCTCACTGCAGTAGACTCAGCAATAGTTTCCATCATTTCAGAAATACTGTGATCAACGTGAGATTTTTTAAATTGATTAATAAAATCAATTAGAACGATCGAATTATTTACCGCAATCCCTGCGAGGCCGATAAATCCAAGACCGGCGATAAAACTAAAAGGTTCACCATGAAGGGCAAATGCAAGAAGCGCACCAGCAAAAGAAAATGGGATGGTTAATAAAACGTAAATTGGTTGAAGAAACGAATTAAATAAAATCGATAAAATAAAATAAATTCCTATTAGGGCCAAAATAAAGGTTCCAATAAGGTCATCCATCGATTTGGAGGTCTCTTCTGCCTCGCCTCCAATTTCAAAATGCATTCCAGGATAATTTTTGCTTAAGTTAAAATGATTTAGGACTTGTTCAATCGCAATAACTGGTGTGGTAATTGTTTTTTCGACATTGGCCGTCACCGTTAAAGCTCTATCCCCTTTATAATGGCGTATCTCATTTAAGGCGCTTCCACTTGAAAATCTTGCAACATTTTTTAAGGGTATAAGATTACCCATGGGATTAGGTACAAGAAGATTTTCAATTTGAACTTCATTCCCTCGTGCACTTTCCTCTAAAAGAATTCTATAATCTACGTCTTCATCGCCAAATCTAGAAGTAGTGGCCACTAGGCCATCGTAGGCCATGCGAACGGTGTTTCCAATTTGATTGGCATTAAGCCCTGTTAAAGAAACTGCATCATTTTTCATTTCAATGATAACTTCTTCTTTTCCAGGCTTATCGTCTCTATCAACGTCATTAACTCCCTTAAGACTTCCCAAAAATTTAATAAGATCCGCGGATAAATTATTTCTAATCTTATCGTCCGCTCCAACGACTCTAATGGATATTGGGCTTCCAATAGGAGGTCCGCCTTGGGCCATTTCAAAGTGAATTGCCTCATAACCGCCTACACTATTTATTTTTTTTCTTAAATTATCCAAAAATTCTTCAGTGGTCTTTTTTCTTTGACCAAACGGAGGAAGGTTTACTTCAATTGTGGCAAAGTTCTTGCCAGGTTTTCGATAACCATGCTCACCGAATAAAGCTCCCGCCCTGGCCACAAAAGATGGCATCTCATCCCTAGGAATTAATCCGACAGCTGCCTCTATGGTCTTTATTTTTTCGGAGGTTGCCTCGAGAGAGGTTCCTATTGGATATTCAATTTTTACAAATATTTTTTCCGTAGTGTAGTTTGGGAAAAGAACAAAATTGGTCCCATAGATAAAATAAAGCGTGCTTGTAAACAACATGGCCACGGTAAGCCAAAGAACAAGATATCTTTTTACCAGCACCTTTTTTAAAAATACTTTAAAATCTTGTTTAAATTTATAAAACCATTTTCTTTCCTTAACATTTTTCCCAGATTCCAGATCGTGGACTAGGTGAGCGGGCAAACAAAAAAGTGCCTCAATAAGGGAAATCGAAAGGGATAGGACAATCACCAATGGTACTACAATGATAAATTTTCCCATGGTTCCGGTAATTAAAAACATCGGCAAAAAGGCAACAACTGTGGTCGTAAACATGGATAAAGTAGGAAATAAGACCTCTTTTGTCCCATCAACAGCGGCATCTATGGCAGACTTCTTAAGTTCAAAAAAATGCCGGTAGATATTTTCTGAAATATTGATAGCATCGTCTTCTATCATCCCAAGAGCAATAATCATGGCCGAAAGAGAAATTGCATCTAAGGTGTAGCCCATAAATTTAAAAACCGCTATGGCGCCTAGGAGTGAAACTGGGATTCCTACGGATACCCAAATAGAAGTTCTAAAATTTAAAAAGAGGGTCAAGATTAAAAAACATAGAATAAGACTGGTAATCCCATTAGAAAAGGTAATATTAAATCTATTCTTAACTAGGGTGGACATATCATTGGCCAATATAAAATCAACACCTTCGGGCCAAATTTCTTTTTCTGTTTTTAACAATTCCTTGATTTCGTCTACAGTTTTGACGGTATCAGCATTTTCTTTTTTATAGACAACAAAGGAAATTGCATTCTTTCCATTCATCCGAGAAATTATTTCGCTTTCTTTAAAATCATCCTTAACAATGGCCAAATCTTTGACTTTGATTAGAAGTCCTTCAAAATTTGATTTTACAATTACATCGCCAACTTCGAGAGGCCCTTTGAATTCAGATAAAGTTACAACGTTTTTTTCTTGCAAAAAGGATTTAAATTGCCCACCAGATGCTCGAATATTTTGATTTTTAATTGCAGCATATATTTCTTCAAGGGAAATATGATATTTTTTTACTTTTTCCGGAGAAACTTCGATTTTTACTTCCCTAGTCTTATACCCGTAGGGATCAAGAGATGAAACTCCAGGGATATTTTCCAATTTTTTCTTGAAATTTTTTGCAAGCTCTCTCATCAAAGGATAAGAAATATCTCCAGTTAGGCCCACTTCAATTATAGGAAAAATAGATGAATTTAAATCCTCTACAATAGGTCTTTTATCAACCGCGGCCGGAAAATCGTTTACTCTATCTACTGCCCTTCTAACATCGTCTTTAACTCTATTTTGATCTTTGATATCCTCATCGATAAAAACCCTAATAGCAGAAACATTCTCCATGGAAACGGAGGTAAAATATTCAATTCCAGATACAGATTTTAATTCTTTTTCTATTTTGTTAGTGACCTTAAGCTCCACATCCTCCGAGGAAGCTCCCGGATAAATCGTAGTGACAAACATTTGCGCAAAATCGACCTTAGGGTCCTTTTCCAATTTAATTTTTAAAAAACCATAAAGTCCAAGCATTAAAATAGAAATAGTAATGAGGTAGGACAGTCTATGTCGGCTAGCAAAATATCTTAAAATGGCGTCCATTTTATTTCACTTCGGCAGAAAAAGTTAGATTTTCCTTAAGTTTTCCATAAAGGATCGCCTGCTGGGCAAGGAGTGCTTCTAGGTTAAATATATAACCTGCAATTCCCTTTTCGGTATTGGTAAGGGTTTCTTCGGAGATAAGGACGTTATCTAAATAAGTTCGGCCTCTATTGTATAATTTATTAGTTTCATCGAGTGCCTTGATGGAAATCAATCTTCTCTCAACGCCTGATGCGATATTTTTTCTAACGAGGGAAATTCTTGTCTTAAGCCCCTTTTCCACATTGATCAACTCGTTCATAAGATAATCAAGGTCATAGGTTTTTTGGTTAAGTTCAATTTGTTTAGTAGCTTTTAGAGCTCGGTTAACTTCCCAGCCTAGCGGCATTACCAAAGAAATCGCCCCCGAGAATTTTACATCATCAGAGTCATATAAGTTATGATTAGATAACGATTCTGACCACGTAGCGCCGGAGCCATTTGTTGCCCAGCTACCCTGAGCTTGAATTTCTGGAATAAAATCCATATTAATTTTTTGAATGGTTTTTTCTAGGGAAGATAATTCAAATTTTATTTCTTCGACTTTAAAGTTTCTTTCCACCGAACCTGTTATATCTGAGGGAAGTTTGCTGCCATCGAACGAATAAGCAGGAATTTCGTCTTCTTTGACCATCCGTGATAGCTGAGAAGATAAATCCTCTAAATCTTTTTCCAATTTTGCCTGTGAACTTTTTACCTCTTCCTCGGCATACATAACACCCATTGTTGCTTTTTGTAGATCTACTTTTTCAAGAAGGCCTGCGTTTACCCTTTTTTTAATACTATCCCTTCTAACTTCAGCCCTTTTTTTGGCATCTAAATCTCTTTCCACAAATGTCTTATTTAACCTGGCACTATTATAGGTCATATAAAATTGTTGCAGTAAACTTTGGTCGACGTCTTTAATTTGTGCTGCCACTTTTTGGGCGTTATATTCTGCCGCGGCAACTTCTTTTCTAAATTTCATCCCAAAGAAGTCGTTTCCGAAATTTTGTTTATAGCTAATATCTTGAATAAAAAGCTTTGTGTCATTGGTGTTTAATAAGTTTACCCGGTTATTAAAGCTAAGCTCACCGGCCCAAGAAAATGTTTTAAAAATAGAAGCATTGTAGTTATTGAAAAGACCTACTGCAAAATCTTCTTCAGGCCTTGTATTTGTTCTACCCTCTGTAACGTTTTTACCGCCGGATGCACTTAAGTACCATTGCTTCGAACCCCAAAGAATATCGACCTGCTTTTGGGCCAAATCGGGCGCCAAATTAGCAGATTTAATTTTCTTGTTGTTGTCCAGAAAATCCGCAAGGAGACTTTTAAAGTCGGCGAAAACATTTGAAGAAATAAGCATTAAAACGCAAAGTAGGGAGTTTTTTATTTTTTTCATAATCTAGTGCCATTCTATACCAAATTAAGAATGTCTAATCAAACCCTATGGAGGATTTTTTACTTTTTGAAAATTAAAGGGCATTATTTGCTTTTCACTAATTTAAGGAGATTAAAATGAAATTTCTACTAGCAAGCCTTTTTTTAGCGCTAAGCATTAATTTATATGCCGACGGCTGTAACAACCCAGACTGGGTTTTTCCTCCAAAAATGGAAGGAAAAGTTTTAATTCTTAGAATCAAAGGGACCTGCACCCTAGATAGAATTGGTACGTTCAACACTCTAAGAGACCATTTTGTAAAAAATGTTACCAAAAACCCTGAAGTTGTTATGGTTCATCAAATTAATGACAACACCATGCTTGGGGATCTTCCCGCCACGGATATCGACTCTACACTTGATCTAAAAAATGATGATGGAGATATGACTGTGAGATTTCTAACAAAAGTTGGAACTGATGGTCAGGATCATTTCGTTTATGACCAAGATTCTAAAGAAATTGTTAAGGCCAAGGGTAATGCAAAATATGTTAGAAGACTCTATTTTAATTATGATGTTAAGACTTCCGGAGGCGGAGTAGTTGTTGAAATAGTTCAAGAAACTAAAATTCAATCCCCGGGAATGTTTGAAAGCATTTTTATCAAAGAAGCTTCCAAAGCTGTAAAAAAGGGTTTTTCTGAGAACCTACCTAAAACACTAAAAGAAATTTCCGATAATTTCTAAATCATTTGGGCCCCTCTTTTGGGGGCCCTCTCTTGACACCTAAAAATAGGCTCCCATCTTTAACTGGTAAGATTTAGAATCAAAAAGAGGGAGCTTTATGAATAAATTCAATGAGATAGTACTAGGTTCAATTGATATAGCCCAGTCCGAGGCACTTAAAAGAAAGAACACTGAACTAAGCCCTGAACATCTTCTTTGGGGACTTATTTTAAATCCCAGCACCTACTCATCTAGAGGCCTAAAAAAATATAAAAATGAGATTGAGGCCCTATTAAAAAAACTGCCCACTTCCACCTCCCCAATTGGGATGGACCAATTGCGCCCCTCTCCGCTTTTTGGCCAATGGGTCACCCAGGCATCCTCAAATGCCGTCCAAGAAAATAGAAATGAAGTTTCTGAAAAGGACCTATTAAAGTTTCTACCCCAAATATTTCCAGGCCTAAAAATTGATTTTAAGGATCTTGGAAATTCAGGAGAAGAGGAGCAGGAGATCCCTTCCTTTTTAGTAAATCTTAATGAATTAGCGGAAAATGGAAAGCTAGACCCAGTTATTGGAAGAACAAAAGAAATACGCGCCGTAATGGAAATTTTAGGAAGAAGGGGTAAAAATAATCCCATCCTAGTCGGCTCCGCTGGGGTCGGAAAAACCGCAATAGTTGAAGGATTGGCCGGACAAATTATCACTGGAAAAGTACCGGATGTGCTTAAAGGCAAAACTATCTACACCCTGGAAATGGGATCCTTGATGGCCGGAACCAAATATAGGGGGGAATTTGAAGAGCGAATTCAAAAACTTTTAAAATTTGTAAAAGCTGCCGCCGGTGAAGTGATTCTTTTTATCGATGAAATTCACCTTTTAGTGGGCGCAGGAAAAGCGGAAGGGGCCATGGATGCCGCCAATTTATTAAAACCAGCATTGGCCCGAGGTGAACTGCATTGTATTGGTGCGACCACTTACGACGAATACCAAAAATATATTCTTTCTGATTCGGCCTTAGAAAGAAGATTTCGTGAAGTTCCCGTAAATGAGCCGAGCAAGGAAGACTCGATTGAAATACTAATGGGACTTAAAGATAAATTTGAAGGCCACCATGGTATAAAGATTTCCGATGATGCCATTTACTCCGCAGTCTATTTATCCGATCAGTATATAACTAATAAAAACCTTCCTGATAAGGCCATCGATTTGATCGATGAATCTGCTAGTGCCTTAAAACTATCTGCAGAGGCCATGCCTGCTTCGTTAGCTGAGCTAGAGTCAGAGATAAGATCAAAAAAAATTCTTTTGAATTTTGAAAAGAGTAACAAAGAACTTAAATCTGAAATCGATGAACTACAAAAAAAATTTGATGGGGAAAAAAGAAAGTGGGAAGAGGAAGTTCTCGCTCTTAAAAAAGTAAGTGAACTTAAAAATAAGCTTGATAAGTATCAATTTGAGCTAGATACGGCATTAAGAGAGCAAAATTTTGAAGAAGCATCCAAATTAAAATACTCCCTAATGCCTGAAATTCAAAAGCAACTTGAAAGCATCACCTATGAATGGGTTTTGGGAACCAAACAAATTGCCAAAGTCATCTCCAGACAAACCGGCATCCCAGTAGAAAAGATTTTAAAGTCCAAACAAGAAAGCATTCTTCAAATGGAAGATTACCTAAATTCCCGAGTATTCGGGCAGAAAAAGGCCATATCTGAAATTGCTGAAACCCTTATTACTTCCCATGCGGGGCTTTCTGCCTCAAATAGACCACTAGGTTCCTTCCTTCTCCTGGGACCTTCCGGTGTAGGTAAAACCGAAACGGCCAAAGGAATTTCTCAGTTTCTATTTGATTCCGAAGACAACATGATTCGATTGGATATGAGTGAATTTTCCGAAAAACATTCTGTGGCCAAGCTCATTGGAGCTCCCGCCGGATATGTTGGCTACGAAGAAGGGGGAATCCTTACTGAAGCTGTTAGGAGAAAACCTTATTCAATCATTTTATTCGATGAAATTGAAAAGGCCCATAGGGATTTTGCCGATATCTTATTACAAATTTTAGATGATGGTCGTTTAACCGATAATAAAGGGAGAACTATCAATTTTAAAAACACTATTCTTTTTCTCACTTCCAACAGCAAAAATATTGAAATGGATTTTAAACCAGAAGTACTTGGAAGGCTCGATGGCATTTTAACCTATAGCTCCCTAGATCAAAGCATTGTCGGAAAAATCATTGAAAAGCAGGTAAAGCTTTTAAATGAGAGACTAAAAGATAAAAATATTGTGGTTAAATTGAGCGACGAAGTTGAAAAAGAAGTTATGGCATCAGGAACAGATTCAAGATATGGAGCCAGACCGCTTCACAGTGTCTTCAACAAATTAGTAGTAAGACCCCTTTCACGGGCACTGCTAAAAGGAGATGACCTCAAAGGCACTCTACTTGCGGTCAAGAAGAAAGACCATATTGAATTTATTCGGGACTAAATATGGCCGTCCCAATTCTTAAAAAGTCGGTACCCTCTTGAAGGGCCAACTCAAAGTCTTGGGACATTCCCATGGAAAGGGATAAATCAGAACCAAGTTCATTCTTTAATTTTTTTAGGGCCCTGAAAGATATCAGGGCATCTTTTTGAAAATCATCACTCCTAATTTTTCCTATTGTCATTAAACCTTTTAAATAAAAATTGGTACCTCCTTCCATTTTTATTTTTGAGGCTGCAGATTTTAATACATCAATATTTTCAAAACCGTGTTTTTCCAACTCTCCGGAGGTATTGCATTGAAGAAATAATCCAATAGGTCGGTAGGGAATTGACTTGTTTTTTAAAAGCTCATCAAGAAGACTTAGACTATCTACCGAGTGAATATATAAAAGGTTTTTAACCTGTAGTAATTTTTTGACCTTATTTCTCTGAAGTGTCCCAATAAAATGCCATCTGATCGGCAGATCTGCCGTTGCCAGGGATTTTTCGATAAGATCTACTACTTTACTTTCCCCAAAATCCACTTGACCGGCTTTGAAAGCCAGTAAAATATTTTCAATAGTGGTATTTTTAGAGACGGCTATCAGAGTTTCTTTATTTAATTTTGATTTTATTTTTGCAAGATTATTAGAAATTACCGATTCCTTATCCATTTCGCTTTTTTTTGTTTTTGGGACGCAGTGTGAACTTTGCGTGCATTTCCACATCATTATCTTTCATTAAATCTTCAAGAATATAGGTGAAATCGATTTTTTTGATTTGCTTTTGGAACTCTTCTTTTACCAACTCATTTATTTTCTTCTTGATTTGATCAGTTTGAGAAAGAAGCGTGTTCATGGTTTCCTTGGCCAGAGGAAGCTCGGAAAAAATCTTTTTTAGGGTCTCTTCCTTCACAAAGGAACCACCTACACCTAAAGACCTAACCTTTTTTATAAATTCTTTTTCATTCATATTAATATCTTGGTTTTCGATCAAAATGATGTTCAGCAACTATTCGTCTTACAGTGCCAGATTGGCTTCTCATCACAATGGAATGGGTGATAGCACCCCAGGGCCTAAAAACCACCCCTTTTAAAAAGTGACCATCGGTGACCCCGGTAGCAGAGAAGACCACATCCCCTTGTACCAAATCGTGAAGCTCAAAAACCTGTCCTTCCTTTATACTCATCTTTAAAAGTAATTCTTTTTCTTTCTGATTTTTAGGTCTTAAAATTCCTTGGAATCCACCACCCATACAGCTTATGGCACAAGCAGCAAGTACGCCTTCAGCGGCTCCCCCTTCACCAAAAATTATATCGATCCCAGAATCAGGAAGACAGGTAGAAATGGCGCCCGAAATATCTCCATCTTGAATTAAATAAATTCTCGCTCCAGTTTTTCTAACCCTTTGTATTAAATCATTATGACGTTCCCTATTTAGGATAACACAAGTCAAATCTGCTACTTTGCACTTTTTTACTTCGCTAAGTCGCTTAAGGTTTTCCTCTGGACTCTCCAAAATATCGATGACGTCTCTACCTTCCGGTCCTACGCCTATTTTTTGCATATAAATTTGTGGAGGTCTAAAAATTTGGCCTTTTTCTGCAATGGCCAATACGGACAAGGCGTTATATCCACCTGTAGCACAAACCCTGGCCCCTTCTAACGGATTAAGGGCAAGTTCAATTTCAGGGCCAATTCCACTCCCTATTTCGATTCCCGGTTCAAGCCCGGCAACATCGTGTTCACCTATCAAAACTCTGGCGCGACATTCAATCGAATCAATCATACGCCTCATCGCTTCTACTGAAGCAGATAAAGCACCGTTCTCATCACCCCGACCCATAAGTCTTGACGAGGCCATGGCGGCGGATTCAGTTACCCTGACAAATTCGATGGCGAGATTTCTATCCATATTTAAACGCTGAGTTTAAGTTTTAAAAAATTTATAACATCGGAGGGCAAAAAGTCATTAGGAATTTTGTCCAATAAGGTTATTATCTCCCTAATTTTGGTGGAATCTACTGCCTTATCTATTTGAAACAGAAACTCATCCTCCTCAAAAACTGAAGTCTCAGAGTTTCTCCGTGTTAAGACCACGCCGGTCTTAACTCCGGATCCATCTATCCATTCTATAAAATTTTTAAAATAGACTATTTGGAATTCACTCCATTCACCGTCTGGATGGTCCCAAATTAGAATCTCAACTGGCCCGTCTGAATGCAGCCAATATTTAAGGTTGGAAGGATATTCTATATCTAAAGAATTTTTATGAAGAACTTGCATGGCATCCAGCACATTCTCAAATTTTAAAAACTCTGAAAGACCAAATTTATTGTTAATTGATAGGCCAAGACGCTGATTCCTTACCCAAACAACGTTTCCGTGGATTATAAGAGATTTTCCTTTCCAGTGCAGTTCCCCTTCAATTTCCTGCCCTTGTGCCAAGTTCAATTTTCCATCCTTTAACATCAGTTGGGCGCCAGTAAGAGATATCTCGCGTACCTCAAAGACCTGGTTTGTACCTTTCCCCAAAATCTTAAAAGTTAGGAAAGAAAAGGGAAAATGGGGAATTTTACGCTTTTCAAATGAATTGACCGGATTTTCTACTAGTTTTAGGTGAGTCATTACTTAAGAATAATGAAAATCCTGAATTTATTTTAGGAGGTAATAAGATTCATTTCCATTTCTAGACAAGTTTTCTTGGTTTTGATATTTTTCCAGGGATGACTGAAGACCTAACCCCCTCAAATGAATGGGAGATTGATAATCTACCCAATAGGCTCACTATTTTTAGGATTTTGATAATTCCTATCATCATTATTTCGCTCGCTCTTCAATCAACCAATGTCATGCTCCCCTACCATAATTTATTAGGACATTTGGCGTGCTGGTCATTTGTGGTTGCCTCCATTACCGACTTTTTTGATGGCTATATTGCCCGAAAAAGAAAAATAGTAACCGTATTTGGATCATTTTTAGATCCTGTGGCAGATAAATTCCTGGTGGTTTCCTCGCTTATAATGTTGTTGGCCCTTGGAAGAATTCCTTCCCTTATAGTGATCGTATTGGTTTTAAGGGAAATATATATTACGGCCCTTAGACTTTTGGCCCATGAAAGAGGCGTAATTGTTTCGGTGGGTTCAATTGGTAAATGGAAAACTGGTCTTCAGATGGTTGGAATTCCTATGCTGATGATCAATATTCCGTTACTTGGTCTGCCAATTCCCACCATAGGCCTTGTGATGATGTATTTTACAACCTTTTTATCTATCTATTCCGCAACAGATTATTCCTTGGAAGCTGTAAAAAAGATGAAAAATGCCATGTTGGAAAAAATTAAAAAGACCCACATAAAAGGGGACTCATCAAATGTCTAGTTCTCACGTTTTAATTACCGT
>JACCDG010097262.1_pt1 | contig 17240 bp, 18 predicted proteins | sample 7442471 | NCBI WGS metagenome assembly JACCDG01 (sample SAMN15323444, study PRJNA562643) | freshwater metagenome | isolation source: river surface water | place: USA:Blue River Watershed | collected 2017-08-17 | reverse complement strand
GACATGGAAATGTCCTTTTGTTTTGAACCATTCCAAACCTTCTTTCAGCAAATTGTGGTCAGCTTCAGACCAGTCATAGTATTCCAATTCGTCTACTTTTTTCATATCATCCCAAGAAGGCCAGTGGGTAAGGATATCGGCTGGACTACATTCATAGACACTATATTCTTTTTCTACTTCTCGCGTGTATTCATGAAAGAGATGTCCACGCATATATAAGAATTGTCTATACTGTTCAGGAACGCAATACTCTTCAGGTTTATACGGAAGTTTTTCAAACGGTGCTGTATTGCTGTAGACATACGGCATTCCTGTCGTTTCGTCAATGTGCATAGAAATCGTGATGAACCAGTCGAACCCCATGGTGTGAAAAGAGTGATACCCAACCCCTCCTCTAACACCTTTTTATTCAATTTTTGCATTTCGTTTTCCCACTTTTCTATTCCATACGAGACCTACCATGGCTAAGGCATCAAGCAAAAGAGAGGTTGGATTCCAAGCTGACACCCATCCAAATTCACTTGCCCGATAATCATACGGATACGTATGATGATAATTGTGCCATCCTTCTCCCATAACAAAAAGACTGGTTAGTGTATTTTGTCTAGCCGATAGTTTGGGATTATAGGGAGTCGTTCCCCACATGTGCGCTACACTATTGACACACCACGTGCCATGAAGAAGTAGAATCCATCGGAGAACACCAAAATAGAAATATCCAATCCACCAAGAATTCCATACAGAGTATCCATAGAGAGTAGGAAGCACAAAACAAAATAGATTGGATAAGACAGTATAGTTTCGTTTTTGAAACATGACAAGGGAATCGTTTTCGATATCGCTCATATCAATGGCATTCGCCGCATCTCTGAGTTGAGGACTCTTTTGAAAGAATAACCAGCCTATGTGCGCATACCAAAATCCATATTGAATCGAATGGGGGTCTAACTCGGTGTCTGTATGTCTATGATGCATTCTGTGGTCTCTTACCCAGTGATACAGAGAGCCTTGATGGGCTGCAGAATTGGCGAGGACGAACACAAACCTTACAGGCCATGCCGCTTCAAATGATTTATGAGAATACAGTCGATGAGCGCATGCCGTGATTCCTAGCAAACCCGTAAGTTGCATAGCGAGGAGGAGTTCAACGAGAAGACGTATTGAAAAGACTGATGGAAGATTCCAAAGAGCATAGGCTGCAAGTGCATGATGAACAGACAGATATACGATATTTTTGATATGAAGGGTCATATCTTCGTCTACTGAAGAGTTGTATTTTTGATTTAAATTGCCATTATTTCCCAATCTACTGCATTTTGAAATATAATAGATTGGAAATAGAAGTATATTTATATTTAAGAAATAGATACGAAAAGTTTCTGAAATTCTGCATGGGCCAGTTTGTTACAGGCCACTGCATTCTTGTAATGCTTATGCAAGTTCCCTGTATTGGCGAACTCGCACTCGCAGTGTTTACAGTATGGCTTTTCTGAGTCTCCTGAAATGGCTTTCTGGAGAAGATTCTGGACATAGACATTGATAGGAAGCATCGACACAGGACCTTTTGATTCCTTGACCTCTTTCTCCTTTTCCTTTTCCTTCCCTTTGTCTGATTTGATTTCGTAAGAAATAACTGGTTTCTGTGGAAGGCACTCATAGTTTTGAACTAAGAAAGGTTCCATATGTTTCATCATGCCTTTGGTATCAAACTCAATCCCTTGAATGGTGGAAGGAGGAGCTTGAGCGATGCGTTGTTCAGCCCAACCTGCGCTTTGATGAAGAATGCCGAGAATCTTCATACGAGACCCTGATATATCCCAGCAATCGTATTTCACACTTTGAGGATTTTTATCGTCAAACTGTGCAAAAAAGGTGGTGGCTTCACTCATTGTTCTTTATACTCCTACTCTACAACTTCCGCGGAACAGATATTCCGCGCCGGAACGAAGATTCCCACCGAGACTAATAGTAGCCATTGTAGGTGCCAAATTCGGTGAGCCCAGGTTTCTCGTAAGGATGAGCATCACGAGGACCAGGTTTGGCAGCAATCATGGGCTCGCCTTGGAGACAAGCGCCACGGGCCACGTCTTTGACGTCACGAATTAAGGCTTCAAACAAGACTTTGGCTTTTTCGACTTCTGCACTCGAGACACGATAAGAACCGCAGACGCGGCGGAGGAGTTCATGACCACGGGTTATCCACTTGTCGAAGGCGAGTTCAAGGTCGCGAGGAGAAATGGTCTTGGCGAAGCAGCGACCTGTGGTCTCGGCGATAGGCTCAATATCGTGTGTGCTGACATACTGTTGTTTCTTGGTAGCGTCGACAATGTAAGAGGGAGAGACGAGGTCTTTCTTGAAGCAGGAGAGTTTGCCGACGAGGATTTTGAGCTCACGAAGATTATCCTGAGCATCAAATTCAGATGTCGGGGCTACGTTCATAAAAATGGCCATGAGTTCTGCACCTTCGGCACTGCTGCGGCTGCAATCGGGAGCACCAGACCCTTTGGCGACTCCACCAAAGAATCCCTCCTTTTGCATATTCTGGAAGCCTGACTTGTAAGAGGGAGGAGAGACTGTTGGACGCCCACTGTAGAACTGGTAACTGAAAAAAAGAATAAGGGCTACTATGACTAAGATTAACCCGACCGTCTGTGGTGGTATCATTCTGATTCTTGTGAGATTGTTTTATCTGTGAAATAAAAAAGGGTTTTTGGGATTGTCTTTTTTGGTTTTGTTTTTGTTTTTGTTTTTTTATAGGTCGTTGACAACTTTTAAGAAGAAGTTAGGCATTGGCACTTGCAAGAGGAAGGGGATCGTCATCGCAGCTTGGAATACGTTGAAATCCATCGTCGTCGGTTTGCGAAGGCATGGTTGAAGAAGTAAGAATATTGGTTTGCTCTTGTTCCCTTTGTTGCGCTTCGGCTTCGGTCATAAGAATAGGAACAGCATCGGTTTCAGAAGGCAAAGCCGGCGGCTCAACGCCACCGCGGTGGGCATGGAGAAGAATACCTTTCAAGATATCACGCTTGGTGTCGGCCTTATCGAGCATTCTGCGGTCAATGTTCATAGTTTCTTCTTCCTTTAACACGAAATGCGTTACTTCGACGGTTTCCTTTTGACCCATACGGACAGCACGACCGACAGCTTGGTCCATGAGGGCGGCCGTCCACCACGGGCTCATGAAGACGACTTTGGTGAAATGCTGGAGATTGAGGCCTACACCGCCACTGTGGAGCTGCACAAGCAGAATATCATGACCATCGTCAAGGTCTTCGAAGGTGGATTCAATGGTTTCTTGCTTCATCGCTTCCGTGAGACCACCGTGATATTGTTGCACGCGGCTGACTGCCGGGCTATCTTCAAGATAGGCTTGGAGCATATCCATCTCATCATGAAACTGGCAGAAGACAATATAGCGAGTAGGCGCGGCTTGGGCTTCGAGCTTCTCACGAAGAGCGATGAACTTGGTGCTGGGCTCGTCCCAATCTTGACGCATGTAGCCACCGACTTCACGCTTTCTTGCCGAGATATACACTTGGGGATGCAAGCTGAGCTGACGAAGACGCATGATGAGGACGAACATTTCCGTGATTTGGTCTTTCGCGAGCTGCTTGAATCGGCGCATAATCTTGCCTTGGATACCACGATAGAAAGCTGCTTCTTCTTCTGTCATGAAGTCAAGATGCTCCGTTTTGATGACGGGCGCATTGGGGAGCTCATGAAGAATGTGACGCATCTCATCCATGGAGCGATGGAGACAGGCTTCCGCAATGACTTCTTTCAAGTAGTTGTAGGAAGTCAGTTTTTCCTTTTGGTATCCAACCAACATGAGAAGATTGCGGATATCCTTGAGGTCGTTGACGACAGGAGTCGCCGTGACGAGCCACGTAATCTCGCGTTTCATCTCATCCACCACCTTCCACTTTGTTCCGTTGCGATTCGAGACACGATGGGCTTCGTCAAAGACTGCACGAGGCCATGTGCGAGCAAAGAGGGAAGGACGCTTATCCATTTTTTCATAGTTCGTGATAAAGATGGATTTCGCGTTATCGTTGGTGTGCCCGTGGGCGACCCAAGAATCGGATTCGACGTGAAAGACATTCAAGCCTGCCTTGCGAGATGCGGTAGTCCACTGGGTGATAACGGCTTTCGGGCAAATAAGGAGTGTATCTTGGATATCAGAATTCACCACTGTGCCAAGAATTTCCATTGTTTTGCCGAGACCCATTTCGTCACACAGAAGACCACCCGCGAATTCATGCAAAGATTCGCGGTTGAGCATCCACTCGATACCTGAAAGCTGATGATGTTTGTAAGAAAAGTTAGTCCATAATGGACGAAGAGTATTGGAAGACATATTGATTATGTTGCAAAGAGTAAGAAAAGGAAAGTGCCTTGTGCTTTAAGGGTTGGGCAAAGTTCAATTTTTGTGGCTTGCCAAGGACAGGAAAAAAGTTATCTTGAAAAAAAGGTTTTGTTTTTGTTTTTCTGTGGTTTGTCTTTTTTATTTTTTTTTGTATTTTGTGATGTTTATCTTAGTTGTCTCATTTTATATTTTTTGTTTTTGTATAGGTTTGACGAGGCGAAGGACAGTGTATCCTTAGGCGGCAGGTTGCGGTTGAGGAACAGCAGCAGGTCGAGGATGAGGGAAGCCGTTGATAAATTCGACGGTGCGAAGAAGGACATCGCACATGTAATCGCTATCGTTGACAAGACGATGGAGGTCTTGAAGCGAGCCTGTGACGAGCCAGTAAAGGGTGATGTGGAAAGGATTGAAGGCGATAGGATGAGTGATGCCTCCTGAGACCATGGTATCTCGACCAGCGTCCAAACTTTCAGCCACAATTTGTAAGAGGGGTTGGGCATACAAGAGTTTTTGCTGGGTCATCCAGATAGTGTAGTTGAAGTGGTTCCAGGCCTGTTGGTAAGGAGTAAGGACAGGTTGCGGTTGCGGTTGCGGTTGCGGTTGGGGTTCAACCACAGGTGCAGGTGCCGGTTCTTGTTGTTGTTGTTGTTCCACAGGAACAGGAACAGGTTGAGGACCTTCATCTTCACCAAGCATCATATCGCCCCAGCTTTGGTCTCCAGTGGTTCCCACAGGCATCGTAGGAGCAGGAGCCTGTTCCTCAAGGGCAGGAGAAGGAGCGGGAGCCTGTTCTTGAACCACAGTCGCAGGTGCAGGAGAACTCCGTGTCACATCAGCCCAAGAAGGAGTGTTCGAACTTGACACCACTTTGTCTTGACCCAAATCAATGACTTCACGACGTTTGTGAGAAGCAGTACCGCCTTCGGCTTTGACGACACGCACTGGCATAGGAAGACCTTCCCTTTTACACCAGTCCGCCCACGATAAGCGAAGACGACGACGCTCGTAAAAGCCAGCTTGTCCTCGGCGATATCCAACGAGACGAACGACAGCCGGTTCCCATTCTTGATTCCCATCTTGATTCACGCGGGTGCGGGCAGGAAAGAGTTTACGTTCTGTTCCCTCTTCACCAGGATGCACGAAACCACAGCAACCGTCATAGAGACAATTTGCGCCGTGTGTGCATGGACGAGGTGATTTAAGAGCAGGATCGTTAAACTCAGGATGAGCTTCCCAGTTCCAAGCCAAAGAAAGAGTTGTAGTAGATGTTGTAGAATTCATGTTGACGAAAGTTAAGTCAGAGAGATTGCAAGTAGAAAAGAAATTACCCTTCCAGTAAATGCTATAAAAAAATTCAATTTTTATTTTTTTATAGTCTTTATCTTTTTTATGTTTGTTTTATTTACTTAAGGCTTCAAATCCTTCTTGGACTTGTCGAACATCAGCACCTTCCACACGTTTGACAACTTCACCGTCCTTCAGAAAGACAAAGGTCGGCATGGCACGAACTCCAAAATTGTCAACAAGTTCTTGACTTTCATCCACATCTACTTTTACACAAGTAATCTCAGTAAAGATACTTGCGAGTTTTTCGTAGAGAGGGGCGATGGCTTTACAAGGACCGCACCAAGTGGCAAAGAAATCAATGACAACAAGTCCTTGCTGAGGAATTTCAGAAAGTTCTTCAATAAGTTTCACCATTCTACCTCCCTTTTACACAGGGGTTTAGGCACGCAAAGCAGAAGAACGATGGACAGCATCAGCCCAAGACGTAGGAGCTGAACGCTTGACGACGATTTCTGGTGCCTTGACCATTTCCTTCTTAGGATACAAACGAAGTCGATGCATGGTGCTTTGCTCTTCAAGTCGCTCTTTCTCAATGCGCTCATTCATTTGACGAAGAACTTCATACATGTCATTGGTCATGAGTTCACCATTATGTTCTGCATTGAGACAACGAGCTTCTTCATAAATGCGTTCAATCTCAGCTTGCTTGGCCAAAATATCTTCAAAGGGCGAAAACTCATTCTTAAGAGTGCGATGCTGCTTGACCAGTTCATCGAACTTGGCTTCTGCCTCGTTCATTTCACGAGTGAGACGAGCAAGTTCGTTGCGTTTCACATCCGTAATGGCCCATGTTCGCATCTTGTCCATATTTTCTTTGGCAACCTTGTGTAAGTCAGCAGCTTTCGTGAAAGCGGCTTCAGCAGCCACCTTTTTGGTGTCGACTTCAGCAATCTTGGCTTTGAAGAACTCAATCCTTTTCATGATTGTTTCTGGAATAGGTTTGACTTGTGTAAGAGGGGGATAGTAAGGAAGGGGCATGGGCAGGGAATGATAATTCGATTCTTGCGGCCAAGCATGGACCCATTCCCACATATCGTCTTCCTCCTCTTGCATATCGGCAACAGGAGTGTGGTCTTGGGTTTGCAAGGTATCTTCTGAATCTTCACAGGACGAGTCTGTCCAAAGGCTTGAAAAGGAATCGCGACGAGGCATTCTTTGTTCTATAAGGGAAAGTGCTTATCCTTGGCAAAAAAAAATTTTTTCAATTTTAACCTTTGACTTATACACCGTATCCTTTAGTTGTCACTGAACTGATAGTGAAGAGGATTATTCGGTTCGACTTCAGGCCACAAGCGACGATTTTCGGCCTTTTCATCTTCATCCAAGCACCAGCGCACAAAACGGTTGGTGTGCCAGGTGGCGGCCATGAGACGTTCCTTGTATCGGTCGACTTGCTGACGAAGTTCTTGTTTTCTTTCTCGTTTGCACTGCTCAAGCCATCTCCAGAAATCAGGAGTTCTCTCAAGGACAGGAATTTTAAAGATTGTTTTCAGCTGCTCTTCAACAACATGGTTGGCTTCACTTTTGAGGATACACTCTGTCCATTCTTTCTGATGGGCGTTGAAGTCCTTGGCTGTAAACGCTGCGAACCAGTCAGGACGATTGCGGACAGAATTCCAGAAGAACTGCTGCCATAGCTCAGGTGTATATTGTTCTGCCATAGGGGAAATACGCCAAGCCATCCCATCGTAGAAAGCAAGGGGGTCTTCACGAAGACAAATAGCCGCTTGGACATGCTCCCAGTCGATGAGAAGAGGACCCATCGCACGAGACCAGTTCCAAAGAATAACTACACATCGTTTCCAAAGTGTAGGACACCAGTCTCGTTTGAAGTCAGGCGTGGCCTGGAGCACGTAGCAGAAGAAGAGAGCGAAGTCTCGTGCCCTCAAAACAAGAGGCAAACGCAGGCGCAACATCTCCTTTGACACCTTGATGAGACCTGAGTTGAGAAGAGCATGAATTCGTCGTCGATTCTCAGGGTTGTAGTCAAGATTCTCACAGTTGTCGATAATCATCTGCCACAACTTGTCCTTGTTTCGTTCGAGGTGCTCATGCGACCTGCAGAAGAAGCCATAGTTGATGGTTTTCTCGTTCTGAGACTTGATACAAGCATAGTTGCGACAGGGCTTATCTTTCTTACTAAATGCATAACATGCGGACATTGTGTGAAAGGAGGGGAAGTTACCCTTGGTTTACCCTTAAAAAAATGTTCAATTTTTGTTGTCCTTAGTTCACTTATCCTTAGGCATCGTGGCGAAAGCTGTTACGTTCAGTGTCCCAGCTGCAGTTCTCCCAGATGGAGTTGGAGATAGGAAAGAAGGTATTGGTGCGGTTCCACTGCATGTGGAGCTTATCCCAGCCGTTAAGGGTCACAATCTTTCCTTTGACTTTGCGGATGTAGCGCTGCACGATACCTGAAGGGGAGTTGGCTGAGAGACGAGTGCCGTCTTGACAGTCGATGGATAACATCGCTTTGCTGGCGACATAGGAAAGATAGAAGGTGGTTTCCACTGAAGAACCTTTCATTAAAGTGAAGGCATGACCAGCAGGGAGTCCTAGGGTGCGACAGAACTTGGTAAAGTCACGGCGACTACCGTTTGTCGTGGCGGTTTCTTGGGCTACGCTGCGGCTATCTTCTTGTAGTCTTTCAACTGCAGGTGCTTGCTGCTCGGCAACAGGAAGTTCTTCTTCAGGCACAGTGGCGAGGGGAAGGGAATCCACTGAAGAATGAGGACTGATAGGGCTGGGCATGATGGGTTCAATAAAGCTGGGGCGTTGGATTTCTTCATGAGGCACGGTGACCCAGGTAGGGGCACGGAGCTCAGCAACGAGACGTTCAAGGTAGACAGCCACTGCACACTTGAAGTGGTGCTTGACTTCATCATCTCCAGGTGGGAGGTCTTCAACGAGACGAATCATATCTTTCGCAAAGGCTAGACGACTAGAGACAGACATTGTATAGGAGGAAGTGACTCCCCTTTAACACCTGAAACGCCATTCATTTTTTACCCTCAAAAAAAAAGTCTTTTGTTTTTGTTTTTTGGTTTTTGACTTTTTTTCTTACCTTTTTGTTTTTTTGTGTATGTTTTCTTTTATTTTTGGGGTTTTTAGTTTGGGGTTTCTTTTAGTTTTGTTTGTTATGTTTTGACGAAAGAAGACGACTTACCTAGATGTTAGAAGAGGTGGTCTTGGGTGCGTAAAAGGCAGCCCACACAGCAGTGGCGAGGGGGGTAGGACCTTCGTCGGCCTCAGGGACAGTGGAAAGACCGAAGCAACGACGTTTGGCTGGAGGTTCCTCGAGGCTGCTGAGAAACTCATCGACATCGACGTCTTCAGCCGGCCAAACAGGGTTTGCAGGGAGTTTGGGTTTGAAGACGAAAGGTTTGACTTTGGGCTTGGTAGGTTTACGAGGACAAGCTTTCTTGGCCATGACGCGAGGAGGTGTAGCTGGAACTGAAGAAGTAGTTGTGGTGGTGTTGCTGGGGGCTACGTCTTCAGTAGCATCGTCAACTTTGCGACGTTTGGCAGCGGGGCCGTCGGTGGTGATGAAAGAACCACTGAGGATAGCTGCTTCAAGGTCGGCAAGATTAACGCTGCCGCTGGCATCGAAGTGAACACGTTTGGTAGAAGATGAAGTATTGGAAGACATGTTGAGTTGAAGTAAAGTTAGATTGAGAAAGAATCAAAGAAAAGTTGCTTAATAAAAGGAAATTACCGTTGGAATGTAGCCCCCCTTTTGTATTCAATTTTTATCTGCCATTGAAGACAAATTCCCGTCTTATTTGTCTTCAGTTGTCTTCATCTGTCTTTCAGTGAAGACAAGGGAAGACAAGCCTCAATGGCACCCTAAAATTGAATGTCTTCCAGCGGTCCTGCAAGATAATTGAAGATACCCCTATTCAACGGCAGATAAAAATTGAATACGAAATTGACCTTGAATTGGAACGGTAATTTCCTTTTATTAAGCAACTTTTCTTCGAATTTCTTTCAATTCTACAACTCAATCAACATGTCTTCTTCAACTTCTTCCGTTATGGCCTCCATCACCAAGCGTCTTGCTGCCCTCGAAGCACAAGTCACCATCCTCAAAGCCGAAAACGAAGCTCTTAAGAACGTCACTCCCCTTGCGGCCATCACTGCTGGTCTTCATGCTGCCTCGGCTGAAGACATCCAGGCATGGATGGAAATCTGTCAGGAAGTGGCTGCTTCTTACGGCGACCTCGCCGCACCTTCTTCCAACACCCCCTCCAAGAAGGTGAAAGCTTCGAAGAAAGCTACCACCAACAACACCGGTCCTGAAGCTTTCAACAAAGAAGTGCGTGCTGCATGGATTGGTCTTCTCCAGGCCGCCGGCGTCGAAATCAACGACGACGCCGACGGTGATGCGGTAAAGAAAGCGGCCAAAACGGCTGGTATCTCCTACCAAGATGCCATGCAGGAAGCCTCTCGTCTTCGCCACATCGCCCAGCTCGTCGACGCTGGGAAAACTCCTGAAGAAGCTGCGGCTGACTACGAACGTATCGCCGCCGACCGCGCTGCCAAGAACGCGGCTCGCAAAGCCAAACATGCTGAAGATGGTGCTTCCACTACCTCCTCCAAACCTGCCGCCTCCAAGAAGGTCGCAGCTGCCAAAGTCAGCACCGCTTCTTCCAAGCCCAAAGCCACTTCTTCCACCAAGCCCAAAGCCACTTCTTCCAAAAAGGCCGCGGGCCCTACAGCTGAAGAACTCGAATTCATCGCCCTCATGGCTGATGCCGGCATGAGTGTCCTCGAAGTGAGTGGCACCAAGTACTGGCTCGAAGCCGATTCTTCCAAGGTCTTCGAATACGGCAACGGCGGCGATATGGGTGCCTGCGTCGGTCTTTATGATGCCGACACTGCTGAAATCGTCGGCGAAAACGACGACACCGAATCCGAATCCAACGACGACGAATAAGCGGCATCTTCAGCCCACTTATTCCTGTTCTTTACTATGTCATAAAACAAAAACAAAATAAAAAAACAAAGCCAAAAACCAAGAAAAATAATAAAGCCCCAAAACAAAAGATAAAATAAACAAAAACAAAAAGGTAAGAAAAAAAGTCAAAAACAAAAAACAAAAAAAAGACTTTTTTTTAAGGCAAGAATTTCCTTTGGCCCTATGAAGAATACTCCTTTATCTCATCCCTCTTTTCCATCCTATAAAAATTGAAATGTCAATGCCTTTTCCATTTACAAGGCACATTCCTTTTCTAAGCAATCTTTTCGTTCGTTTATCGTTCAGTTCAACAAAACAGTTCAACATGGCTACTTTTCTCAATACTCTTCCTGCTCACGACCAGCTCCGTGCTGCAATTCTCTTTGTCGAGGATCAGCGCCGTTCTCAGCGTAAGCAGCTCAAGGATTCCAAGAAAATGCTCCGTGAGCTCCAGTCACTCGCTTCTTCTTACCAGGCTCCTGATGCCAGTGCGCTCCCTCTTCCTTCCTTCTTCCACATGCTCCCAGCATCTCCTACTCCTGTCGACCACCTCGACTGGTTGGAGATGACTCCTTCGGTGGTGGAGGATGCGCGTTCTCAGGCCAGCAGCGAGCACATCGTCATTGACGTCGCTCCTGGCCCAAGTGGAGATGATGCTGTCTCCACGGAAGACGACACCTCCTCTAACACCAACACCAAGGGCAAGAAGCATGGACCTCACCGTAACTTTCGCTCTCTTTCCAACATCCTCACCAACGACACCCCCATCTTCATCGAGTCGACAGGTGACCGTTGGGACGGCGTCTTCCGTGTAGTCGATGGAAAGGGCATCTTCACCTTTAACGGCACCGACTATGCATCTCCTGCTGCCGTCTCCAAGGCCCACGCTTCTCGCGTCACCGAGTCTCATCCTAAGGCCACGAAGCCAGGCAACGGATGGAACTACATCTGTGTCGCCGCCACCAGCAAGACCATCGGCGAGGTCTACGATGCCGCCAACATCGTCTAGTCATGCATCTTCTGTTCCCTGTAGGTAAGTAAAAACAAAAAAAAAAGACAAAATTATATTACAAAATATAAAAACAAAATACAAAACAAAGAAAAAGCAAAGAAAACAAAAGAAAAAAGCTTTTTTTTCTTGGCTATTTTTCCGTTGTCTGTGCCTATAAAAATTGAACTTCAAGCCCTTATTCCATAGACAGTAACTTCCTTTTCAAACAACCTTCCTTTGACATATTCGTCAAGATGTACTCTCTTCCTGGTAGCATTTCTTCCGCCGACGCGTTGCTCATCAGCAGCATCAACAAGGGCTCTCTTCTTGGAAACGCCGGCCTTGCCTACAACGAGCTCTTCAGCCTCCACAAGGCCAACAAGAGGACCGAGGATATCAAGGTGGTCGAGCCTTACGCCGACCTGCTCGAGGACGAGCTTGTCTCCAAGCTCCAAGAGAAGAAGGACACCATCCTCGCCGCCTTCAAGAAGTGCACTTCTTCAGACCTTGAGGTGCCCCTCTTCTCCTGGAAGTCCATCAGGTGGAACGAGTCTCTCTCCAACCGCGAGTGGCGCAGGGCGCAGATGACCGCGGAGGAGCTCGCGGCCGACAGCATCCTGAAGTACGACCAGGAGAACAAGATTGAGCTCAACGACTGGGAGACCAAGTTCGGTGTAAAGCACTACTCCTGGCAATATGACGAGTATGAGGAAGACACCGTCGAGCACTCCCACTTCGTCCACTACCCCATGAAGGTCGACCGCATCTTCCGCACCTCGGACCTCGCTCACCGCATCTCTCTCCACTTCGGCGTCAACTTCTACACCTACGTCAAGCAGGACTTTCTGGGAGGTCTGGGCGACGAGGACATGACCACAGGGTTTAACGTGGTGAAGAGGACGCTCGTCCTCAAGTACCTCCCCTATGGCCCCAGCCACGGCCAGATGCAGCGTCTTCTCCAGGTGGCCAGGACGCAGAAGGAGCGCAAGGACAACGGCGAGCGCGCGACTCTCATGAGGAATGAGACCGTCTTCGGCGCTGACCTCGTGTGCGCCTTCGACTCCGCCTAAGCAGAAAAACAAAAGACAAAACAAAAACAAAAAACTATAAATAATAGAAAATAAAAGAAAAAAGCATAAAAACAAACAAAAACAAAAAACCTTTTTTTCATTCTTCACCCTAAGTAAAATGATTCCTAGAGTCATTCATTTTATTTGGATATCTGCAGGAGAACATCCAACAGAGGACCAACTCTTTGGCGTAAAATCTGCAGTGCTAAATACGACATGCCAGATTGTCTTGCATACAGATGACCCCACTATTAAACCGATACCCGGTGTCGAAATCCGAAAACGAGACTTTCCAAAGACAATTAACGGCGTTCCCTTCAATCCGAATGACAAGATTGAATATGCAGGACAAGCGCGTCGTGTGAGCCATGTGAAAGATATTGTGCGTCTCGAAATTTTGCACAAGGAAGGTGGTGTCTACAGTGATTTAGACGTAGTCTGGCTGCGGAATCCTTGGGAGTATTGGGATAAGAAAGTTGTCATAGGATTTACAAACAAAGGATACAAGATTCTTGCGAATGCGATTATGATGGCCCAGCCTGGACATCCTTCCCTCTTACAATACCGTGACTGGCTCGTCAGCATTTATCCTGCCAAGAAATACTGGATTCCCGCAAATCCCTATAAATTATGGAAAGATGACCCTGATGTGACGATGGTAGATAAATACGTCTTTTATCCTGTGGCCTGGAAAGACGCCAAGGAAATCACACCCAAAGACGTGGAGAAATCGATAGCGGTTCACGAATTTGCATCCATGGGCGACCGTGGAAAAGGGCCTATTTTTGAATTGCTGAAAAAAGATATGAGCCGATTCTTTGGTAAAGCACAAAAAACAAGGAAGCAAAAAAAGGCTGCCAAGAAAACCCGAAAAAATTGAATGGCCGATTCCCTGCCCAAAAGTAGGCACTTTCCCTTTACAAACACTTCCTCTTGTCAATATGGCTACTTTCCGTGCAACATTTCCTCGTGATTCTGAAGACGCCCCTGCTCCAGCCCCTGTGCAAGCACCCGTCGTCTTTCAACTCCCGTATCCCTATCCTAAAAGCCCTTACGAGCGCAAAGCCAATCACATCGCCTCTTGTAAAAACATCGTCGGCGCGGTCTGGGATACCACCCCGCGCCGCTGGTGGATTCCCCCAGGTCTCGAATACGCCAACGACCCTGCCAATCCTCTACCTAACTACCGTTCACCATTCTTTGGAGCTGACCGCGAGTATGACAACGACGATGAAGGCTGGACCTATGTGTCTACTTCTCGTCGCCGCCGCATCAACCGTCGTCGTCGCCAGCTCCGCGATGATTAGGCAATAGAACGGCCTAGAGGATAAACCTATAAAAACAAAGAAAAAAAGCACTGAAACCTTAAAAAGATAAAAATGGCTATGCCATCCCAGCGAGAATGTCCGAGTGGTTAAGGAGTGCGACTCAAGATCGCATGGCGCAAGCCTCGTGGGTTCGATCCCCACTTCTCGCAAAGCGAAGATGTCCGAGTGGTTAAGGAGTGCGACTCAAGATCGCATGGCGCAAGCCTCGTGGGTTCGATCCCCACTCTTCGCAACATGAGTTCTAGTTCTCTCATTCAAAGAACACTTTCCGCAAAGATGTCCGAGTGGTTAAGGAGTGCGACTCAAGTTCGCATGGCGCAAGCCGCGTGGGTTCGATCCCCACTCTTTGCAAAACCCTTTTTTATTTCGGCATCTTTTTTCCTTCCACCAAGCCTATAAAAATTGAAGCCAACCATATACATCCTTAGTGAAGCACACTCCCTTTTACACAAGCAAAGCAATTTTAAGAATGAACTGTTCAATCTGTCTTGAAGATATTACAAAAGAAACAGGTTCCACGACTCTTTCTTGCGAGCACACTTTCCATCTCCGTTGCATCGTGAAATGGTTTGCAGAACAGGATATGAAAGACATGCCTGAATCATGTCCTTACTGCCGCAATGAAGGCAATCACGTGGATAGGGCTTGTTTTAAAGAGATTTATGGAGATGAGGAAGAGGAAGAGGAGGAAAGCGAAGAGGAGGAAGAGGACACAAATTTTCTGGAGGATGAGTCAACCTATGCTTCGTTGGTTGAGGATGGTTGGCAGGTTGAATTCTATGCACGAGAAGACGGAACTGTTGTCCGCAGTATTCGGTGGTCAAATCCCAATAGTCTTCCTGGAATACAAGCCCCTGTTGCTGCATCTCAGGAACAACCACAACCACAACCGCAAGCTCCTGCTGCTGCATCTGAGGAACAAACACCAGAACAACTCCAACAACTTCATCAAGATGCTATCACGTTGTATCGCCAAATTCTGTCTACCGCCGACCGCCAAGAAGATGCCGTCCGTAAACTCCAAGCGGTATGGCGTGGTTATCAAGCTCGCAAAGAGTATAAAACAGCCAAAGTTATACTAAAGCTATCTCACGAACAAGTCTCATCCATCCTTTCCCAAATGCGTACTTCCTAACCCCCCTCTAACACAACTCCAAAAAGACAAAGCCAAAGAGCTACCTAGCTCCTTTTTTTACACCCTAAAAATTGAAGTGAAACACTTGCCCCCAAGTACAAGCACTCTTCCCTTTATAAAAATCCTCAAGCAAAATGCCTAAGAACGTAACTCGTCAAAATGCGGCCGTCGGCCACATCAAGAAAGCTGCCCAAGATAAATCCAGTCGGTTCGTCCAACGGGCTCTCAAAGGAGAAGCCTCGATTGGTCGCGTGGATAAGAATCTAGGTCAGTATTTCCAGGTAAGTTATTACGACAAAGACAATAAACAACTCTACAATGAACTTCTTGCTACCCCCTGCGGTTCCTTCTGTGCAAAAGGCAAAGTCCGTGTGCGTATCTGTGTGGGTGATATGGTAGTTCTTGATGGTGTCCAGGATGTGGAGGCCATGAAGAAGAAAGGGAAATCTATGGTGGTCGAAATCACAGGCAAATTCGAAGGCCGTGACCTCGATGAGCTGTTAGACTCCGCAGATTTCCCGAAATGTCTTCGCACAGCAGCCACAGGCGCAGGTCAAGACGATGATGATGGAGGTATCGAGTTCGACCGCAGTGGCACCACGGAAGACAGCACTAACACTCTGCAAAAGCAAGAAGTGGCAAAACCTAAGCGCCAAGATAAAAACTTGGACAAAGCGGGCATTCCTACAACCCAGGCTAAATCCAGCAAAGCCGCCACACGAGACTTGCTCAACGATACGAATGAGATGATGGACCGTGACCTTCGCGACATCGATATTGACCGTATCTAAGGACACGGCAAAGGCCGTATCTGAGAAGACATCAACTCCCAAATCAAAGACAAATCAAATAACCTTTTTTATCTTTCACGTAAAATTTGAATGCCCAATAACTGAGCTAGGGCTAACCAACTCCCCTTTTACACCCGCAAAGAAAATGACTCATTCTTGTCAAGCACGCATTCTTACAACACAATTTACAATTCCCGGAACTGCCGACTTCTGTTTCAATACGACAGAATGCAGAAAGCCAGCCGCGCACAAAATCACGATTGACGACGGTGATGCCTTCATGCCGATTTGCAAGGAGTGCTTCGCCCGTTTTAAAACCAAAGCGGCCAAGACAGGCAACACCTGGTATGGTTGGTTTGATTGTGACTATCCTCCTCAAGCACCAATCAAAGGTTCCAAGTGGTATCACGAGAAAGTGAAAGAAGGGAAGGCCAATCCAGTCCCTGCATCTGCAACACAAGTCAAAGAAGAAGACCCCATTCAGCCTCTAACTGAAAGCATAGCCAAAATGACGATTACCCCACCTCCTCTAAAAACCGATATTGAGACTATCACAGAATCTTTGGCAAGTCTCAAGCTCGTAACAAGTGAAAAGCAAGACGTCGAAGCGCAAATCCAGGTGATTGAAGCCTGGATGAAGGGCGAAGGCAAACTCAAATTCAAGGAACAACCCAAGAAACTCCGTGAGCTCATGGCACTCAGAGCAAAACTCAAACTCCTCAAATAGAAGGATGCCTACTCTTCCTTTAACACACGGGCACACAATGTATTATGAAGAGCATGGGAATCCGCAAGGTCGGCCAGTTGTTCTTCTGCACGGCGGACCAGGTGGAGGCCTGGAGAAAAAATCTATACGTTTTTTTGATAAACGCAAATGGCGCATCATCTTGTATGACCAACGCGGCTGTGGCAAGTCTACACCCAGGCTATCCCTCGCACACAATACAACATGGGACTTGGTTGAAGATATAGAGCGTCTGCGGAAACACTTAGACATTCCCAAGTGGACTGTTTCAGGGGGGTCCTGGGGGTCTACACTCGCTCTCGCCTACGCCTCCAAGCATCTCGACTCGATTGAAGCTTTCGTCTTGCGTGGAATCTGTCTACTCACGAAAGAAGAAATGCAATGGCTCTACGAATCCAAAGGGGCTGCCCAAATCTATCCGCAAGACTGGGAACGTTTCCACACGTTGGTCGCCCCTGCGAAGGACTACAAGACATTAACTAGAAAATACAAAACCTTATTCAAATCGAG
>JACCDG010450279.1_pt1 | contig 17253 bp, 15 predicted proteins | sample 7442471 | NCBI WGS metagenome assembly JACCDG01 (sample SAMN15323444, study PRJNA562643) | freshwater metagenome | isolation source: river surface water | place: USA:Blue River Watershed | collected 2017-08-17 | reverse complement strand
CAGTGCCAAAATGAGCGCTCGCAGCACCAGAACAAGGATGTTGCGTTAAAAATATTGAAATCGCGCATCTATGACCTTGAGCGGCAGAAAAGAGAAGAAGAACTTTTAAGGCAGTACGCAGGAACAAAAAAGAAGATTGAATTTGGAAGCCAGATACGTTCCTACGTCATGCATCCTTATAATATGGTAAAAGACCATCGCACGGGGCATGAAACCGGAGACACGGATAAGGTAATGGATGGGTATCTCGATGAGTTTATAGAAGAATACCTTAAGTTCTCCAAGAATAAGAAATAGTTGTTTTTACCAGGGTTTTAAACTAATATGGCCGGATTTATTAAAAAAATAGTTTTAAACAGCAAACAGGCGAAAATAAGAAAAACTGCCCCGGGTCTTAATATTGTGCTTCATCCCGATATGCCGCAACCCTCCATGGCAAAGATAGCCGCTATCGCCGGGCTCATCCAAAAGGTAAATGCTTTAGAGGACAGGATAAAACAATTAACCGACGCGCAGCTTAAGGCGAAGACTGCCGTGTTTAAAGAGCATATTTTAAAAGAGGCCGCCCTGTATGAAGATGAAATAAAAAACCTCAAAGGTCAAATGCTTTCTGTAGCCATCCCCGAGGAAAAAGAAAAGATCAAGGAGAGGCTTAAAATAATGCGTAACCGGGTTTTTGAAGGTATACTTGCGGAGGCATTTGCCGTAGTAAGAGAGGCATCTTTAAGGGTTATCGGCCTAAGGCATTTTGATTCGCAGATAGCCGGGGGGATAATACTGCATGAAGGGAAAATAGCGGAAATGGCTACCGGGGAAGGCAAGACGCTTGTGGCGACCTTACCTGCTTATTTAAATGCTCTTGCCGGGCGCGGCGTACATATAGTTACTGTAAATGATTATCTTGCTCGTCGCGACCGCGAGTGGATGGGGCCGGTTTATGAGTTTTTAGGGTTGACGGTCGGCGCTATTCAGCATGAAATGTCAGATGAAGACAGGCGCCTTGCGTATTCCTGCGATATCACTTACGGGACAAACAACGAGTTTGGTTTTGATTATCTGCGCGATAATATGAAGTATTCTCTGCAGGACCTTGTCCAAAGGCCTTTCTTTTATGCTATCGTGGACGAGGTAGATTCTATACTCGTGGATGAGGCGCGTACGCCTTTGATTATTTCCGGCCCGGCGGAGGAGTCTACGGAGAAATACTACACTGCCTTCAAGATATCCCAGCAGTTAAAAGGCAGGAGAGTGACCGAAAAAGATGAGATAGACGCAAAATACAAAGGTATTAACCTGGGGGAAGGTTTTGATTATGTGGCTGATGAGAAGGCCCATACAATCGCCCTTACTGAGGCGGGGGAGGTCAAGGCAGCCAGTCTCTGGGGTGTAGAGAGCCTGCATAGCATCGAAACTATGGAATACCGCCATCATACGATAGCGGCCTTAAGGGCGAAAGAATTTTATCAGCGCGATGTAGATTATGTTTTAAAAGACGGCGAGGTTATTATTGTAGATGAATTTACCGGGAGAATGATGCCGGGGAGGCGTTGGTCAGACGGGTTGCATCAGGCTGTCGAGGCTAAAGAGGGGATGAAGATTGAGCGGGAGAACCAGACCTTGGCTACCGTAACATTCCAGAATTATTTCCGTATGTATGAAAAGTTATCCGGCATGACCGGCACCGCCTTTACCGAGGCAAATGAGTTTAAGAATATTTATCAGCTGGATGTAGTAGTTGTCCCGACAAACAGGGAGCTTATCCGTAAGAATTTCGCCGACCGTATTTACAAGACCGAAAAAGAGAAATTTACCGCCGTAGTAGAGGAGATTGCCCAGCTTTATGAGAAGGGGCAGCCGGTATTAGTCGGCACTATCACTATAGACAAATCAGAATATCTCTCGTCTCTACTTAGGAAACGCGGGATACCCCATCAGGTATTAAATGCTAAATATCATGAAATGGAAGCGCAGATTATCGCGCAGGCCGGAAGATATAAAGCGGTTACTATCGCGACTAATATGGCCGGACGCGGCACGGATATCCTGCTGGGGGGTAATGCGGAATTCATGGCTAAGAGTTTAGCGAAACAAAAACTCGACCAAGATTTGCCCGATTACCAGGATCGCTATAGGAGTATTCTTGATAAATATAAGAAGGAGACGCAGGATGAGCATGCCCGGGTGGTCGAAATAGGAGGGCTCCATGTTTTAGGTACAGAGAGGCATGAGGCGCGCAGAATTGACAATCAGCTGCGCGGGAGAAGCGGCCGACAGGGGGATCCGGGGTCCTCACGGTTTTATGTCTCGCTGGAGGATGACCTTATGCGTCTTTTCGGTTCCGAAAGGCTTGTAGGCATAATGAATAAGCTTGGGCTTGAAGAAGGCCAGGCCATTGAACACCCCTGGATAAGCCATTCCATTGAGATCGCGCAGAGGAGGGTAGAGCAGCATAACTTTGAGATTAGAAAGCAGCTTTTAGAATATGACAATGTGATGAACAAACAGAGAGAGATCATTTATTCGCAGCGCAGGGAGATTCTAAACGGGATATCCTTAAAAGAGGAGATAACAGGCATATTAAGAAGGATCATCGAGGATATATTCTCCTATAATACAGCGCAAAACCATGAGTTTAATCTTAACGGACTGCTGAATGATTTAAATTTAAGGTTTGGCCTGGAGTTTAACAGCCAGGAAGTTATTGGCTTGCAGTCAAAAGACGCAAAAGAATCGATAGGGGAGGTAATTAAAAAGGCAGAATATTCTTATGCGGAAAAAGAAAGGGTAATCGGGAACGCCCTGTTGCGGCACCTTGAGAGAATGGTTTTTCTGCAGATTATCGACAGCAGATGGAAGGATCATTTATATGCTATGGACAGTTTAAGAGAAGGTATTGGCTTGCGTGCTTACGGGCAGCGCGATCCCCTCGTGGAATATAAGACCGAGGCCTTTAATATGTTTGCTAGTATGATAGAGGGGATAGAAACAGAGGCAGTAGAAGCGGTATTCAAACTTTCCCCTAAGGCCCCGGAGAGATTTAGCGGTGTCTTTAGCTCATTGTCAAAGGAAATGGTTCACCCGCAGGCAGGGCTTCCAGAGGGCAATGCCCAGGGCTTCCGAGAGGGGCCTAGTCCTTCCGTTGTTAAGTCATCCTGCCCTAAGACCGGGCGTAATGACCCATGTCCTTGCGGATCAGGCAAGAAATATAAAAAATGCTGCGGGAAATAAAGAAGCTAAAACTGCCTGATTTTATATCCTGTCTTATTTGTGCAGTCCTTTCGGCCGCCCCTTTCTTAAACGGAAAGTTTTTCCTGCTTTCCTGGTTTGCGTTTATTCCTCTTTTTAAGGCGCTGGAAGGAAAAAGTTACGTTCAAGCCTTTCTGCTTTCTTATTTCACCGGTATAGCCTTCTGGTCTATAACCATATATTGGCTTGTTTATGTGACTCTGGCCGGCCAGGCTATCCTTATTCTCTATCTTGCTTTATACCTCGGTTTCTTCGGAATAATTGCTTCTTTTTTGCTGCGCCGTGAATACGCTGTGATCATCCTGCCTTCTCTGTGGGTTATGCTTGAATACCTGCGCAGTAATTTATTTACGGGTTTCCCGTGGGCGCTTACGGGTTATTCGCAATACCGCAACTTGCTCATTATACAGATAGCCGATCTTTCGGGGGTCTGGGGGGTTTCCTTCCTAGTCATCATGTTTAATGCCGCGTTGTATCTTTATTTAAAGCACAGCTCTTTTTCTGCCGGGAGAAGGAAACAGATATTCTTGCTTGTCTTCCTGCTTTTAGCAGCGGTTTGCCTTTATGGTTACAAGAAAGTAAATTATTTAAATAGCGGTACGCCCATAGGTTATAAAAATCCGATTAGTGTCTCTGTTATCCAGCCGAGCATATTGCAGAAAGAAAAATGGGATATAAAGAAAAGGCCTGCGATAATGGGGAAATATTTCGGCCTTACTTCGCTGGTAACAAAAGAGTCTCCCGATTTGATCGTTTGGCCGGAAGCGGCCCTGCCTGCGGTGTTGGAGGATGAGCCGGAATTCTTTTTTATGTTAAAAGATTACGTAGGAAAAATCAACCTTCCTTTGCTTTTTGGTTCCGTTACTCTGCGGGAAGGATTTTATTATAACAGCGCTATTCTTCTTTCGGGGGATTCTCGGCCTTTAGGAAGGTACGATAAATTGCACCTGGTCCCTTTTGGGGAGTATGTCCCGTTAAGGGGTTTATTCAAGTTTCTAGATAGCGTTGCCCCTATAGGGGATATTTCCAGAGGGAAAGAATATACCTTATTTGGCCCTCCGGGAGATTTCGGGGTCCTGATATGTTTCGAAGACGTTTTCCCTTATTTGGCGAGGAATTTTGTAATAAAGGGCGCGGGCTTTCTGGTAAATATCACAAATGACGCTTGGTTTGGGAACAGCCCGGAGGCATATCAGCACCTTGCGGCGTCTGTTTTCAGGGCAGTGGAGAACAGGGTTTATCTTGTGCGCAGCGCCAATACAGGAGTATCAGCTTTTATATCTCCGGCAGGGGAGGCATTTTCTTTAGTAAAAGATCTTAACAGGGAGATATTTGTGCCTGGGTACGCAAGCGGGATTGTTTATTCTTTGGAAGGCAAAGAGTCATTCTATACGCGCTTCGGTGATTTTCTGCCTTTTTTATGCCCAGTCTTTATTTTTTTGGCTCTATGTGTACGACGACATCGGTGATTCCGGAGAGCGATTTCTTTATGGAGTCTTCAATTGCGTAGCTGATGCCGTGGGCGGTATCCACGCTTATCTTTCCATCTACTTCAACGTGCAAATCCACATATATATCGTCGGGTCTTCCGCGCGTGCGTACCTTATGGCATGATTTTACCCCTTCTATTTTCAATGCCGCATCGATTATAGGCTTAACGTCGTTTACCGCAGCCGCGTCACACAATATGTTTGAACTTTCCCGCATTATTTTGTATCCGCAGAACGCGATAAAAACAGAAATGACGATGGAAATCACCGGGTCAAGAAGCGGGTATCCAATTTTAACAGAGATAAAGGCCGCCAGTACGGAAAGGGAAGTGAATATATCGGCGCGCGTGTGCATGGAATCGGAAATTAGTATGTCGCTCTTTAATTCGGTGCCCTTTTTCTTTTCATAGCGCATCACGTAGAGGTTTACCGCGATGGTAAGGAACATTACCGCAAAACTGAAGAAGCCGATTTTTACGGGCACAGGGTTGGTAAAGCGTCCCAGGCTTTCGTGCATTATCCCCAGGGCGACCAGGAATAATAAAAAGGCAATGCCTAACGCGTAAAAGGTCTCATATTTTTTGTGCCCGTAGGGGTGGTCGTTGTCTTTCGGCTGCGCGGCTAAATGTATCCCGATAATACCTATGATATTTGACGCGCCGTCTGAAAGTGAATGAAAGCCGTCTGCCGTCATGCTGGCGGAACGGCTAATCAGCCCAAATAGTATCTTAGCCCCGGCTACTATCCAGTTTAAGGCTAAAACTGTTATGAGTACCCTTTTGATGGTTATGTAATTCTTAGGTATTTCTCTGTCCATAAAGATATTATATAATAACTTATCGGCTGTACAATCCTTTTTTGGTACAAAAGATATTGACAGCATGATTAACCCTAATATAATGGCATAAAAAGAGGGGGTACTATGTTTTTTAGGAAGCCGTTAAGTATAGCCGTGGGATTATTTATTTTTCTATCGTTACCTTTTTTCGGCAGAGAAGCTTTGCCTGCACAGGATCAAGGCCAAACGGGCATACTGGAGCCGTTTGGCAAAGGTGAGCGCGTGCTTATTCTCGCCCCCCACCCCGACGATGAATCGATTGCCTGCTCCGGGGTAATACAGGAGGCCCTCTCAAAAGGGGCAAAGGTAAGGGTAACTTTCCTTACTAATGGGGAGCACAATGAAATTGCCTTCATTGTGTATAACAAGAGGATAACCATTAAAAAGAATGAATTTATCCGCATGGGCAGGGTGCGCCGCGGAGAAGCCATCCAGGCCGCCAAAATACTCGGCCTGCAGGAAAATGACCTGTTTTTTCTGGGGTATCCTGATTTCGGTACTTTTACCATCTTCAGGCAGTACTGGAAATCCGATAGGCCGTTCAAATCCGCATTGACTAGGATCTCAAACGTACCCTATCAGGATGCCTTTTCTTTTGGTGCGGGATACGTGGGGGAGAATATACTTTCGGACTTAAAGAAGGTGATTCTTGATTACCGCCCTGACAAGATATTTGTTTCTCACCCCTCTGATGTCAATGTTGACCATAAGTCTTTATATCTTTTTCTGCAGGTAGCATTAGCCGACCTTAAGGGAAAAATAAATGAACCTAAGGTTTATCCTTATCTTGTGCACCACTTGGGCTGGCCGCTTCCCAGGCATTACCATCCGCAGTTGGCCTTAACCCCTCCGGCAGATTTAGAGCATGCGCAAATCCGCTGGCTTAATTTTACGCTAAGCCCTGCCCAGATGGACAATAAATATAAGGCAGTCCTCTGCCACAGGAGTCAGACTGCCTCTAGTGCTTTTTACCTGCTTTCTTTTGTCCGTAAGAACGAATTATTCGGGGATTATCCAGAAATAGACCTTAGGCAAAATGCCCCTGCCCCGGGAAAGAATATTCACCTTTTTATTTTCTCCAAGGCTGCGCCGAATATCCCCGTAAAAGAAAAAGAGGTTAATAAGCCTGCTTTCGAAGGTAAGGGCCGCGTTAATTATTCTATAGAGGGGGATTCTCTCGTGATAAATATAGAGAAACCGAGTAACCTTGTATACCGTTTTTCCACAATGCTTTACATATTCGGATATAAATACGGCAAGAATTTCTCCGCTATGCCCAAGATCAGGATTATTACAAGACATGACAGGTTTAAAGTCATAGATGGTAAAAGCCCGAGCGAGGCGAAAGGCATATCCGTAAACTTCGGATCTTCAAGTTTGACGTTTAAGGTTCCGTTAGAGGCATTAGGCGGCCCTGATTTTGTGCTTTCCGCAGTAAAGGCGTATGTCGGTAAGGAGGAGGGAGGAGATTCTCCTGTTTATTCCACCGGATTTAGAAAACTGAATTTAAGGTGAATCAAGGAGGGCCTATGCTGGAATTAAAGATAGTTAAGATTAACAAGCCCGAAGAGGTAAATGTCATTATAGGCCAGAGCCATTTTATCAAGACCGCGGAGGATCTTTATGAGGCTTTGGTCAGCAGTGCTCCCGGAGTTGAATTCGGGGTCTCCTTTTCAGAAGCCAGCGGGAAATGCCTGGTAAGGGTGGAGGGGAATAACGAAGAACTTAAAAAGCTATCTGCCGAAAACTGTTTGAATATAGGATCAGGACACGTTTTTGTGATATTGATGAGAAAGGTTTTTCCGATTAATGTATTAAATGCTATTAAAGGCATCCCCGAGGTTTGCGGCATATATTGCGCTACTGCAAATGAAGTTGAAGTTATTGTAGCTCAGACGGGCAAGGGAAGGGGTGTTTTAGGGGTAGTCGACGGGTTAAGCCCGAAAGGGATGGAAGGAGAGGGTGATATTATCTGGAGGAAGAATTTTCTGCGTAATATCGGGTATAAATTATAATTGTCCTTGAGTGTTCTCCTATTTTTTGCTATAATTTTTAAAACAAATGGATTTTAAGAAGATTCGGAAGAGTTTCAGCCGTTTTTTAGGCTGGTTAGGTTTAAATATATGCTCTTTGATAGTCAAGGTTATGCCAGAGAGCGCCCTTTATGGCTTTGCCAAGGTAGTAAGCTCCTTGGCTTTCCTATTTGCCTCGAAGCAAAAAGGCATTGCCTTTGATAGTTTAAGGATTGCGTTCGGCAAAGAGAAAAACGAAGAGGACCTTGAGGTTATAGTAAAAGGGTGCTTTGACGATATAGCTAAGTCTGCAGTAGAGCTTATGTTTCTTATGGACAGGCCCGCGCTTTTAAGGGAAAAAGTATGCTTTGAAGGCAGGGAGTTTCTCGAGGAAGCCCTGTCGAAAGGTAAGGGGGTTATCTTAGTAAGCGCGCATTTCGGCAATTTCCCTCTTTTATTAGGAAGGCTTGCCGTAGAAGGTTTTAATATTTCGGGCATAATGCGCCCGATGCGGGATAGCAGGGTAGAGAAATTATTTAAGAGAAAGCGTGATAAATTCAAAGTAAAGACTATTTACAGTCAGCCGCGCAGTGCCTGTGTTAACGAAACTATCGAGACTCTGCGCAATAATGGAATAGTTTTTATCCCGATCGACCAGAATTTCGGTACTGCCGGTGTCTTTGTGAATTTCTTCGGCAGGCAGGCTGCTACGGCTACTGGTCCGATAATCTTTGCTCAACGGACAGGGGCGGCAATCGTACCCTGTTTTATTATAAGGGATAAAGACGACAGACATAGGGCAGTTTTTGAGAAATCTATTGGTTTGGTAAGCGGGAAGACAAACCAGGAGACGATACTGTTGAACATACAGGAATTAACTAGAATAATTGAATTGTATATACGCAGGTATCCCGCGCAGTGGGGATGGATACATCGCAGGTGGAAGAGTCAACCAAGTTAAAGAGGAGGTGTAAAGATGGCAGAAGAGATCAAAAAAGAAGAGAAGCCTTGCTGTTGTGCAGACGGCAAGAAAATGTTTTCTACGCTTCTCAAGGTTGTTTTAGGCCTGGTTTTCTTAGGGCTTGGCGTTGCGGCCATATTGAGATGGTGGAAGCTTCTTCTTATGATAGTTAAAGGATGCATAGGTCTGTTCCTGATTTTAGCAGGAGTAATTACCCTGGCTATAGCCAAGGAATAAGCAGGCAAGACGAAAAGAAGGGGCAGATAACGTCTGCCCCCTTCTTTTTTATTTACTTTTTATTTTTTTAAGGTATAATCTTTCCATATATTTAAGTAACTAGGAGAATAAATGGAACTTGTAATAGCAAAGAAAGATGCGGTGGTAAGTCAGGTTTTGGAAAAAGTGTTTTTGGCTTTGTTTTTTGTCGCGGCCATATCATTAGGCGCTTTTGTGCGCGTGCCCCTGCCTTTTACCCCCGTGCCGCTGACGTTACAGACTTTTTTTGTACTGCTCTCTGCGGCGTGTCTAGGCTTAAAATGGTCTGTATCCGTGCAGGTGGCGTATATATTGTTGGGGGTTATCGGACTGCCTGTTTTTACGGGGGCTAATGCGGGAGTGTTTTATCTAACCGGACCTACCGCCGGGTATATATTCGGTTTTATTGTTGCCGCAGCGTTTATTTCATTATTTTTAAAATCCCTAGGAAAAAATTTCATTCTTGTTGTGTGTTTATTTTGTATTGCCGATTTGTTCCTCTTATTGTGCGGCGCGCTTTGGCTTAAAATCTCCTTGCGGATAAGCTTAATGCATTCGTTTTTAATAGGGTTAGTTCCTTTTATCGTAGGGGATATATTTAAGGCTTTTTTATCAGCCTCTTTATTCTGGGCCATAAGACCGCGGATAAAGTCAATCCAGTAGCTTAATTCCTTAAACAATTTCTGTATTGAATGAAAAATACGGCGTTAAAATTATTCACATTATTGTCGATAGCCTTTAGCCTTTGGTTCTTTTCCGGCAGGGCGGGGATGAGTTCCAATCAATCCATATCGGTAGCTATTTTCTCGGCCTCGATATTAGGGACGCTTTTCTTTTGGGAGTTTCGGCTTAGTTTTGCTTTTGTCGGCACGGCGGTCCTGCTTATTACTAAAACCATAGATATCGACCATGTCCTTGAGTTTTCTTCTTTGGAGGTTATTCTTTTTCTGGTAGGCATGATGGTCATCATGGGCAGACTCAAGGATGCCGGAGTCTTCGCGTGGTTGGTTAGCGTTATCCTGCGCATACCGCGTCTTACGGCTAAAAGGTTTGTTTTTATCGTGGCAGTGCTCTCCGGGTTATTTGCTGGAGCGGTAGATGAGGTTACTTCCATAATATTTATGGTATCCGCAGTCCTTGAGGTGTGCGATTATTTCGAGGTTAATCCCATCCCGTTTATAGTTATTTCCATATTAAGCACGAATATCGGTTCAGCCGCTACGGTATTAGGAAACCCCATAGGCATACTTATCGCGAGTAAATCCGGACTTACCTTTGAGGACTTTATTGCCAAGGCCCTGCCCCTGTCTGTTTTTTGCCTCATGACTACGATATTCGTGCTTATCTTTTGGTATAGAAAGCCTATAGCTGCATTTGATAAGAGGATTAAGGAATTTGGGGCTAACGAGATACTCACAAAGCTTATCTCCGTGCCCATGGAAAGAAAATTGAAGGTCAATATTGCCATTTTTATAGTGACTTTGGTGTTTATATCCTTGCACCATCGTATTGAGATGGCCCTGGGGCTTTCTGCCAATACCGTGCTTTTGGCGGTCCCGCTTATATCGAGCGGCTTGATCATGGTTTGGAAGAGCAAGAAAGCCAGAAAATATATCGAAAAGGACGTAGAGTGGTGGACATTGATGTTTTTCTTGCTTTTATTTGTCCAGGCAGGGACATTGAAATACACAGGTAGCACTGTCTTTATTGCGGATAAGCTTATTAAGATTACCGGAGATAATATTAATCTGCTTACCAGCGTGATTCTTTGGATAAGTACTTTGGGCTCAAGCATATTTGATAATGTCGTGCTGGTCGCTTCTTTTATACCAGTTCTGCAGGGATTCGAGGCTTTGCAGATTTCAAGCCATTCCTTATGGTGGGCGCTTTTATTCGGCGGCTGTCTGGGAGGTAATATAACCTTAATAGGTTCAACCGCCAATATAGTAGCGTTGGGCATACTGGAAAAGGAAAGAAACATACGCATGAATTTTTTCGCCTGGCTAGGGATTGGGTTGGTCGTCGGGCTTATCACTACATGCATAGTCTGGTTTGCCTTGATCTTTTTGCCTTTTTACAGGTAGGCAGGTATTGACAGCTTATCTCCGGCGTGGTATTCTTCTTTAACTATAGGAGGGTTAAGATGAGAGCCTTGAGACTGTTTTTTGTATTAAGCCTGTTTTTATTTGCGGCTGTGGGATTATCATTCGCAGAAAGCGAGCCTGCGGGGTCGCAGGCGGTCGATGTCGATTCAGATGCCTCTGATCTGCAGTGGGCTTGGGGAGAGGTGGTAAAGACAGACGCCCAGGATAATTCTGTTACGGTAAAATACCTCGATTTTGAATCGGGCCAGGAGAAGGAAATTTCCGTATTCCTGGATAGCGCTACGGTCTTGGAAAACTTTAAGGCTTTATCAGAGTTAAACCCTTCGGATACATTAAGCGTCGATTATGTGAAGGATAAAGAGGGAAAGGGCATAGCGAAGATATTGACTCTCGAAAAGCCCGCATCTACTATGCCTTCTGTAGTGATGCCAGGGGGGGGAGCTAATCCGGAGGGCGCAGAGAAAAAACCAGAAGAAAAGAATCTTTTATAAACAAGTCCTTATTTATCCTGAAGCAGGGTTAAATTGCCCTGCTTCTTTATTTCTCCGGTTATCTTTGTCTTGACAGTCCTTCCTATTTTGTATATATTGAATTTCAAGATGATTTTACTGCAGAGAGTCTTAAAGATTATCCCGATCCTTATTTTTGTCTTGAGTTTATCAGGGTGCGCGTTATTGAACAAGCCCATAGAATTTGTAGATGAGTTTATAAACAGCACATTTTTCCCCCACTACGCAGGGCCTAAGGCAAAGATAACGGTGGCGGATTTTGAGATTATGACTGCCAAGGCTACGTCTGACATAGGCGCAGGCTTAAGAGAGCTTCTTATCTCGGGGCTTATAAACAGCAAGAGGTTTGAGCTTCAGGATATCTCCAAAGGTGATAAAGATACATCTTCTGGCATTGTCATTGCTGCTCAGCTTACCGATCTTGAGCCTTATGGTTCGGGAGGCAAATTAGGCTTAGGGGGGGCAGGAGGTTCATCAGGAGGGGCCTTGGAGAGTCTTATCGGACCCAGCTCGACAAGGTCGTATATTGTTCTGAATATACGCGTTGCGGACGCCAAGACTTCCAGGGTGTTATTTTCGGACCGGATTAGCGGGCAGTCTACACATGATAACTTTGATCTTGATAATCGTGGGAACCAGAAGACCCTAGGTAAGGGGCTGTCCGTTTATGCCGGGACATCCATGGAGGAGGCAATTAATAAGTGTATTCTTAAATCGGTGGAATATATTATCCAGAAGGTTCCTAGCCAATATTATAAAGGAGATATAAAAGATGGGAAAACGTAAACGCAGGGGTAAACTTAACTGGCGTTCAAAGAAGGCCAATAAGGGCAGAAAACCAAACTTAGGATAATCCTACCTTTTTTCGCTTTTAAGACATGAAGGCTATAGCTTTGATTTCCGGAGGGTTAGACGGTATACTTGCCGCCAGGGTAATCAAAGATCAGGGTATCGGTATTGTTCCCGTGAAATTTGTCATTCCTTTTGCTCACCTTAAAGTCCATTCTTATGATGGACAGGGCCTGGAAGAATTCATATATTTGACCTTGGGAGAAAGGCTGATCTTTTCAGATATAGGGGATGAATTCCTGAAAATGATCTTAAGCCCGGGATTTGGTTTTGGCAAACATATGAATCCCTGTATCGACTGTAAAATACTTATGCTTAAGGAAGCCGTAAGGGTTATGTGCAGGCATAAGGCTCAGTTTGTTGTAACGGGCGAGGTTTTAGGGCAGAGGCCTATGTCTCAACATAGAAGGGCGCTAAACGATATAGAAAAGGAAAGCGGATTAAGCGGGCTGCTTTTAAGGCCCCTCTCTGCGAAGCTGCTTTCTCCTACCTTGCCGGAAGAGAATAAATGGGTTGATCGCGCGAGATTATTCGATTTCTCCGGGCGCAGCCGGCTTAATCAGCTAAAGCTATCCAGAAGGTTAAAAATCTCCGGTTTGCCTAATGCCTCGGGAGGGTGTCTGCTTACTGACCGTAAATTCTCCGCAAGGTTAAGGGACCTTATGGGCCATAACAATCTTGACAAGAAAAACATAGACCTCCTTAAGATCGGGCGTCATTTCAGGATAAATAACAGGTTAAAGCTCATCGTGGGGAGAAACGAGGAAGAAAACAAAGTATTAGAGAAGAGCGTCCATGAAAGCAGTTTTTTATTTTATCCCGATGAGATGACCGCCGGGCCTACTGCTTTAGCCTGTGGTGATCTTTTTCCTCCGGAGGCACTTCTTTGTGCGGAGATAGTGTGCAGCTATTGCGATGTGCGAGAAGGCAGGGCAGAGATATTTTATAGGGAAACGGGAAAGAAAAATGCCCTCTCTGTGTTTGCCTGCCCTGGAGACAGGGATAAATTCAGGAAGTTTTTGATATGAAAGATGCGCTTTTTTACGAAAAACTTCCCGGGGATATCGTGCAATGCCGTTTATGTGCCCGCGAGTGCAAGATAAACGACGGCCGGAGCGGGTTTTGCACGGTGAGGGAGAATGTAAAAGGGGTTTTATACACTAAGGCATACGCAAACCCGGTTGCCGTGCAGGTCGACCCAATAGAAAAAAAGCCTCTCTATCATTTTTTACCCGGCTCAAGCACCTTTTCAATAGCTACGGCGGGGTGTAATTTTAGGTGTAAGTTTTGCCAAAATTGGGAGATATCCCAGAGAGATGAAGGTTTTGGTTCTATTCTGTCTGAAGAAGAGTTCTCTCCTGCGGATATAGTAAAAGAGGCTGTGCAGAATAATTGTCAAAGTATCTCTTACACATATACGGAACCCACTATTTTTTACGAATATGCCTATGATATAGCCAGGATGGCCAGGCCCGCCGGGTTGCGTAATATTTTTGTGACAAACGGCTACATGACGCAGGAAAGCCTTGATTTCATCTCCGGTTATCTGGATGCAGCTAATGTGGATTTAAAGTTTTTCAGCGAAGATTCCTACAGGGATTTATGCCAGGCTAGCATGGCTCCGGTCCTAAATACCATAAAGCGAATGAAGAAACTTAACATCTGGGTTGAGGTTACTACTTTGGTTATTCCTGGTTTTAATGATTCGGAGAAAGAGCTAAGCGCAATAGCAAATTTCATATCCGGTATAGACAGGGATATCCCCTGGCATATTTCCGCTTTTCATCCCGCCTTCAGGATGGGGGATTGCATTGTAACCCCCCAGGGTACGTTAAGGGCGGCAAAAGAAATAGGCGAGAGGGCAGGGCTTAACTTTGTTTATGCGGGGAATGTATACGGTTGGGGAGGAGAGACGGTTTGCCCTTCCTGCAAGAGAACCATAATCAGGCGGGACGGTTTTGCGATAAAGGAGTATAATATGTCCGGCGAGCGGTGCATTAATTTCCGGCAGGCTATCCCGGGAGTATTTTAATTGCATAAGAGGCGAGATGAAGATAATAAACCCTCAAAAATGCGTTGTTTTCTTTGATTTTGACAATACCATTTCTACCTGCGATGTCTTCGACAGCATGCTTCCTGTTTTCTCGAGGGATGATCTTTGGGTCAGCCTGGAGAAAGAGTGGGAACAGGGCAAGATAGGGTCCCATAAATGCCTCAAGGACCAGATGAAGGGTATGGTTATTACCAAGGCACAGCTGGATAAATATCTTTCTGCAATCCGCCTCGACGCTTATTTTACAAAGCTCGTAAAAGAACTTTCCTTAAAGGGGATAAAGGTTGTGATATTGAGCGACAACTTTGATTATATATTAAAGCGCATCTTTTGCGGACATGGCATCAAGAACTTGAAGATTTATTCTAATAAGCTGAAGTTTTCAGGCAGCAGGATTATTCCCGAATTTCCCTATCGGAATAAAAAATGCGATATCTGCGCGCACTGCAAGACTAAAAACCTCTTGGCAAATGTTTCCCGCGACTCTATAATTATATATGTAGGGGATGGCCGGTCAGACATATGTCCTTCAAGGTATGCAGATATAGTATTTGCAAAAGACAGCCTTTTGAGGCATTTTAAGGAGAATGGTTTTACCTGCCTTGCCTACAAGTCTTTAAAAGACGTCTATACATATTTTAAAAGGAGTTTTGCGTGATGGAAAAGACAGCTGAAAAAAAGAGTAAAACAAGCAAATCGTCATATTTAAATAACCTTCTTGGCCTTGAGGCAAAATATTGTTCCTGGGGGGATACGGTACATTATGCGCAGAAACTTAATATCTTTAAAGAGGCAAAGGGGAGTTTTCTTTATGATAACGAAGGGGTGGAATATCTGGATCTGCAGATGTGGTACTCGGCGGCTAATTTCGGGTACGCGAATAAAAGGCTTAACGAAGCCCTCAAAAGACAGATAGATACCCTGCCGCAGCTGGCCTGCCAGTATCTTCATGAAGAAAAGATTAGACTAGCGGCGAAGATTGCCCAGCGTAATGAGCTTTCTTTCGAAGAAAAGGGAAGGGTGCATTTTAATGTGGGAGGTTCCTCCGCGCTGGAAGATTCACTTAAATTAGTCAGGAATCATTCCGGGAGAAGTTTGTGCTTTGCGTTTATGGGCGGGTATCATGGGAGGACCCTTGCAGCCTCAGCTATAACATCGAGTTTCCGTTACCGTGAGCGCTTCGGGCATTTCGGCGATAGGGCGTTATTCATACCCTTCCCGTATTGCTTCAGGTGTCCGTATGACAAAAAGAAAGATTTTTGCGATTTTTATTGCCTGAAGCAGTTTGAGAGGCTTTTTGAGACAGAATATCATTCGGTGGTAAATACTAAGACGAAGAAGTGCGAATTTGCCGCTTTTTATGCCGAGGCGATACAGGGGACAGGCGGTTATATAGTCCCTCCTCAGAGTTACTTTTCGGGCTTAAAAGAAATACTCGACCGCTACGGCATACTTTTTGTGGACGATGAGATACAGATGGGCTTCTTTAGGACAGGCAGATTCTGGGCGATTGAGCATTTTGGAGTTACCCCGGATATAATTGTCTTCGGGAAAGCATTGACTAACGGATTAAACCCGATATCCGGGATTTGGGCGAAGGAAGGCCTTATATCACCGGATGTCTTTCCCCCGGGATCTACGCATTCAACATTTTCTTCAAATCCGCTGGGTACGGCAGTGGGGTTAGAAGTTATGCGGGTTATAGAGGAGTCTAACTTTAAGGCAGAGATTCCCAGAAAAGGGCAATATCTGGTCAACCGCTTAAAGAGTTTGCAGAAGAAATATCCGCAGATAGGCGAGGTAGACGGGCTGGGCCTTGCCATACGCGTTGAAATGTGCGGCAAGGATGGTTATACCCCGGATCGCGAACTGACCGATAGAATAGTAAATATCGGTTTAGGGGGCAGGTTAACCTGCGGGGGGAAGAGGCGTGGCCTTATCCTCGATGTGGGGGGGTACTATAAAAATGTATTTACTATGGCGCCATCTTTTTATATCACGCAGGAAGAGATGGATTTAGGCTGCGACCTTTTTGAAGAAGCCTTATCTAAAGCCATAAAAAAAGGTTAGCTTTATTCTCCCTTTTCTCATGGATATCCGAATTCTGGATGTTGACGGTAGTCTGATAAGCCAGAAAAACCTGCTCTCTACTTATAACCCCGAAGTCTTAAATCTACGGGATTTCTCTCTGTCGGCAAGGCTTTGGATGAGCAGGAAGACGGCGCAGGATATACGAAAACGTCTTGAAGGACTGCGGCACCTTAACCGCATCAACTTGCTTGGTTCGGGGGATTTCCACCATTTAAGTCTGGCCATCCTGGAGCGCCTCAGAGAGCCATTTTCACTTATTATATTTGATTTTCATCCTGACTGGGATATGCTGCCCCCATTTATGGGCTGCGGTTCCTGGGTGGGCAGGGCGTTAAAAGATATTAATATCGTTAAATGCTTGTTGATAGGACCATCTTCGCAGGATTTATCGTTTCCTTTTATCCAAACCGCGAGCCTTAATTTGCTAGAAAGAAACAAGCTGGAGATTTATCCCTATGAACATCTTCCTTCCCGTGTTTTCCTAAGGAGCGTTCCGTCAAACCGGTCAATCAGGTCAAAAAAAGGTTTATTCAATACCCAGATATGCTGGAGCAACCTTAAAGGTAAAGATCTTAAAGAATCTTTTCTCGCCTTGATAAAGACGCTTCCCGTAAAAAAAACTTATGTCTCGATAGATAAAGACTGTTTAAAAGGAGAGCATGCTTTTACTAACTGGGAAGAAGGGATGTTTTCTCTAGATGAGCTTTTGATGATGCTTGGGTTAATCAGGGATAATTTGTCTTTAATAGGTGCAGATATAACCGGAGAGTATTCTGATTTTCCGCAAGGGGATATTTTAAAGAAAATTGCATCAAGCTTGGACCATCCCCGGATGATCCAAGCT
>JACCDG011434531.1_pt1 | contig 17255 bp, 14 predicted proteins | sample 7442471 | NCBI WGS metagenome assembly JACCDG01 (sample SAMN15323444, study PRJNA562643) | freshwater metagenome | isolation source: river surface water | place: USA:Blue River Watershed | collected 2017-08-17 | reverse complement strand
TTTCTGGCTTGGTTACTTCACCGTGTGACCATTCAAGAATATCTGCTGGGCTAGCAACTGCTAGTCGAACAGCATCAAAATCTGCAATGTTAGTACCTGTTGAGTAGCGTCGCATTATTTTGCCTCCCCATCTACATTAATTTCGGCTTCTTGTAGTTCCTCTACTGCTGCATCCTGAGTTGCATCGTCATCATCATCGCTGGTTAGTGTTGCACTGTCATCACTTGCAACTGCATCATCGATATCTAAGATGCTGAATTCATCAGCAACGGCATCCATGGTTACATCGATGTCGGAAATGCTTGGTTCTGGCACATCAACGGTAGACATGTGCGCACCATCGTCTTTAATGCTTTGCGCTAGAACATCTTCGGCGTCAATAAGATCACCGGAGCCACCAATTAGGTCAACCTTAAGGTTGAGTCCCTGGAGTTCCTTGACAAGTACGTTGAAGCTTTCTGGAACCTTAGGACCGACAATTTCAGTACCCTTGATGATAGATTCGTAAGCCTTAGATCGTCCGTAAACGTCGTCTGACTTGATGGTGAGCATTTCCTGGAGCGTATTGCTTGCGCCGTAAGCTTCCAGTGCCCATACTTCCATTTCTCCAAATCGCTGTCCACCGTTCTGAGCTTTACCACCCAGTGGCTGCTGGGTAACCATAGTGTATGGTCCAGTAGAACGAGCGTGGATCTTGTCGGCGATCATGTGGTTTAGCTTAATCATGTACATGCTACCAACAGTAGTTCGCTCACTGAATGGTTCGCCAGTGCGACCATCGAACAGTTGTTGCTTACCATCTCGCGGCAGGCCAGCTTCCTCTAGTAGGTCTTGGATCTTTGGAATTGGTACACCGTCGAATGATGGAGTAGCAACCTTCATGCCAAGGGCTTTTGCAGCCATACCAAGGTGAGTCTCGAACAATTGTCCGACGTTCATACGGCTTGGAATACCAAGCGGGTTAAGTACGATGTCCACAGGAGTACCATCAGCGGTAAACGGCATGTCTTCAACTGGTAGAATTCGAGCAATAACACCCTTGTTACCATGACGACCACCAAGCTTATCTCCAACGGAGATCTTTCGCATCTGAGCTACGAAGATCTGGATCTGCATAATGACGCCAGCCTTAAGTTCATGACCGTTTTCACGGCTGAAGACCTTAACGCCAACAACCTTACCGTGCTTACCATTACTCATGCGCTGTGATGTATCACGTACTTCTTTGGCTTTTTCACCGAAGATAGCGCGGAGTAGTCGTTCTTCGCTGCTTAGTTCTTGTTCACCCTTTGGAGTAATCTTACCGACAAGAATGTCGCCAGGATGTACTTCGGCACCGATTCGGACAATACCATCTTCGTCGAGGTGACGAAGTGCTTCTTCGGAAACGTTAGGGATATCTTGGGTAACAACTTCAGGGCCTAACTTTGTTTCACGAACTTCGGTCATGTAATCGACGATGTGAATACTTGTTAGGGTGTCGTCTTCTACCATTTTGCGGCTAAGGATGATTGCATCTTCGAAGTTATAACCATTCCATGGCATAAATGCGACGGTTAGGTCTTTACCAAGTGCAAGTTCACCCTTCTGGACTGACATACCTTCGATAAGTACATCACCAGCTGCAACTTTGTCGCCAGAATTAACTACAACTCGTTGGTTGATGCTGGTTCCTTCGTTAGAACGAATAAAATGAAGGGGTTCGTATGTCTTGCTGCTGGTACCATATTTAACGGTTACGCTGTCGCCAGAAGCCTTAATAACTTCTCCAGCGGCTTCTGCAAGAACAACCTGACCAGAGTTTCGTGCAACATCACCTTCCATGCCTGTTCCAACAATAGGGCTTGCTGGCTTAATAAGTGGAACGGCCTGACGTTGCTGGTTACTACCCATCAAACTTCGGTAAACGTAGTTCTTTTCAATGAATGGAATAAGTGCGGCTGAAGATCCAATGATCTGTCGGCGAGAAGCATCAACGTGTGTTACTTCGTCGGCATCAACTTCACCTGCTACCAGGCTCTTTCGAGCTGAAACTCGTTCGTTGGCAAAGGCACCTTTAGCGTCAAGTTCTTCGTCGGAACTTGCAATAACTGCACCTTCTTCAGCAGAAGCGTCAAGATATTCGATTTCAGTGGTTACTTTACCTTTAACAACCTTTAGATAAGGAGTCTCGATAAAACCGTAGTCGTTAATGCGAGCATAGCTAGCAAGGTTAAGCACCAAGCCGATATTGGCACCTTCTGGGGTTTCTACAGCACAGATACGGCCATAGTGAGTTGCGTGAGCGTCACGAACCTCAAAACCAGCGCGTTCGCGTGATAGACCACCAGGACCCATTGAGCTAAGGCGACGCTTGTGAGCGAGCTCAGATAGTGGGTTAATCTGGTCCATGAACTGGCTCAGCTGTGAGCTTGCAAAGAACTCACGTACGGCAGCCACAATAGGACGAGCGTTGATCAGCTGGGCTGGAGTAACGGTTTCGATTTCGCTCATACTCATGCGGTCTTTGGTGTTTCGTTCCATACGGAGAAGACCAATACGGAATTGTCGTTGGACAAGTTCGCCAACTAATTTCACGCGTCGGTTTGCAAGGCTGTCGATGTCGTCAGCAGGTTCCTGCGTGTTTGTGAGGCGGATGATCTCGGCAATGATTGCGGTCAGGTCCTCAAGACGCATAATGCGGTTTTCTTGAGTGTTTGGCAGGTCGATGTTTAGTCGTTTGTTGAGCTTGTAGCGACCAACACGGCTAAAGTCAAAGCGCTTGAAGTTGTAGAACATGTTCTCGAGTAGGCTGCGAGCGTTATCTACGGTTGCAAGATCACCTGGGCGGAGGCGGCGGTAGACTTCGATTAGTGCGTCGTTGACGCCACGGCTTGGATCTTTATCTAGAGTAGCCTGGACGTAGCTGACTTTGCCAGTATCAACATGGGCAAATGTTTCTTTAATTTTTGCTTCGTTCATGCCAAGAGCACGAAGGAGCGTAGTTACGGTAATCTTGCGCTTGCGATCAATTTTTACATACAGGGCACCGTTTGCTGCGGTTTCGAATTCGAGCCACGCACCACGGCCAGGAATAACTTTAGCGCCATACTTTCGTGTAGCACCACTGTTATCGGCGGTGAAGAATACACCAGCAGAACGGATCAACTGGCTAACAACAACTCGCTCGGCACCGTTGATCACGAATGTTCCGCGTTCGGTCATCCATGGGTAGTCACCAAGGTAGATTTCTTGTTCTTTAACTTCGCCAGTAACTTTGTTGGTTAGTACTACAGTTGCCTTTAGAGGAGCTTCGTAGCTTACGTTGTTTTCGCGGGCTTCGACTTCGGTAGTCTTTGGATCTTCAAAGCGATAATCTTTGAAGGCCAGAGTCAGTTTTGTGCCAGTGTAGTCATCAATTGGGCTAATCTCGGCTAGTAATTCGCCAAGACCTTCCTTGATGAGCCAGTCCCAAGACCGATTCTGGTGATCAACCAAATTTGGTAGATCAATAATATCTTTAGTATTAGTAAAATAAACTCGTTTGTCGTCGACGACTTTGACGCTTTTTGCCATACGCTTAAAATGCTCCGCTCTGCTTTTTAGCTATTGATAAAATTGATTTAGATGAGATTGTTCTCTATTTTGTATCTGTTTTGATCTGTGCGCGCGAAGATTCTCTAAGGGGTCACCTGCATGAAAGTATTATTTTTGATACCACAGCAGTGCCGACTTACTCTACTTCTTAGTACCTAGTTTGCCTGTATTGGCCTTACTTGTCAATAGTCTTACAGCAGCGGTCAGTCTCGCAGTTTTGCCGACACGAGTGCATGTTCTATGGCAAATTCAGCACCTGGCCTGGAAAGAATGTGTGCTTTTACCATAGAAATGCCGCCTTCATAACGCCTCATCATGGCTGGTGCAGAGTCATTACCAAAAGCAAGAACTTCCTCAGGGTGATCATAGCCGGTCTCAGGGTCTGTATATTCGTCCAATCCCAATCCAATCAGCGAAGCTCCAACCCCAACTGATTCGTCAAAAACATATGCAGTAGTATGTAGTCCTTCTCCTTGCTGACTTAAGGAAAGAAAGCCAAGTGTCTCTGCTATGCCGTTTCCCTGATAATCCGGATCAACAACGAGTTCCCTGAAGTTTATAAATGATCGGGCAATAAAACGCTTAGCAGCCGCTTCTACGATGCCGCCTGATACGTTATGGGCCGCATATGCATAGCCAATTGGCGCATCACCATCATAGGCGATTGCCATGGTAGGAGAATAAAACCAGCTTGGACGCATGTGATCTGAGTTGCGCGCGGCTTTGGTAGGTTTTTGTCTCGACTCTCTGAATGCATCGACGGATTTTGAAGACAATAGGTTCGAAACTTCATATAAAGATCTGTCGGGTAACGAAGCTAAAAAACCTCTTTCAGCGAGCTCTCGCAATGCTTTCCATCGTGTATCATCCTTGATCGACTTTGGATCTTTTAACTCGAAACGTAAATCTTCAACATTGAACCCGTTTACCGGCATAAGAACTCCCTTTAGAATTGGTATTTTTATACCACAGATCTTGTCGTATTGCTAAGTTTAACTCTTTAGGCTTGAGACGATCTTGTCAACAATACCATATTCGAGGGCTTCTTTAGCGCTAAGCCACTTGTCGCGTTCCATGTCCTCGTGAATCTTGGCAGGTTTTTGCCCAGTATTCTTTGCCATAATTTCTTCTAGCATCTTTTTAACACGTAGGCTTTCGCGGAGGTCGATCTCTTGGTCGGTAACTTTACCGCGTGTACCGCTGCTTGGCTGGTGAACCATGACAGTGGCGTTCGGTAGGATAATACGCTTACCTTTGGTGCCTGAGCTCAGCAAGAATGCAGCAGCTGATGCTTGGATACCGATACCTACAGTTTGGACGTCGTTGCTTATGTACTGCATGGTGTCATAGATGGCCATGGCGTCATACACGCTACCACCCGGACTATTGATATAGAACTGGATATCCTTTTTAGGATCTTCGGCATGTAGAAAAAGTAGTTGGGCCACGATGACATTTGCGGTGTGTTCGTTTACGCCATCGCCAAGGAAGATGATACGGTCTTTAAGTAATCGGCTATAGATGTCGTAGGCTCGTTCGACGCGACCGTCATTCTCGATAACGGTTGGTACAAGTGTGGAGTAGTTAGTTGGATTGCTCATACCAATAATTGTACGCCAATACTGGCACTCGTCAAGCATGAGTGCCAACGCAAACTAATTAGCCATTACTGGTTGTCTGTGGAAGGGGTTTTCGGGTATTCGGACAAAGTGGTTAATGACATATTTTGCACGATTGTTAATACCAGCATCTCGTGCAAACGCAGCAATGACCACGGCTGATCCACGGTGACTTAGTGTTGCTTGGTGATCGCCAGCTGCTTTGACCGCTTCCATGTTGTTGCAGTCAGCGGCAAATTCTGGTACGACATCAACATACAAACCCAGTTCAGTCAGGGCAAAGTCAATTTCAAACAAATTATGTAGCGTAACGGTGTGCTGACCGTCTGGTTGTCGGTTCGGGTTCATGTCTCTATTTCTTGGTTGCGTAGTCTACCAGTTTGGCAACGATCTTTTCGCTACGGATACGAGCTGCGATGTCTTGTCGACCTTCTGGTTTATCGAGTTCTGCTTGCATGGCAGGATCTTGGTACTGACCTTTAAGGAGAGCAATTCGGACTTCAAGTTCTTCTGGAGTGACATCGATTTTTTCTTTGTCGCCGATTGCACCTATCATGATGCCGATCTTAACTTGCTCTACAGCGTCTTTACGGTTACGGTCGCGGTGTTCTTCTTCTGTCACACCTTCTCCGTCAAGGTGTTCTTGCCAGGTTTGGCCACGGTACATTAGATTCTGCTTTTCCTCTTGTTCCATTCGCATAATCTGGTCATTCACAATGGCATCAGGTACAGCTACTTTTGTCTTTTCTGCAACTTCTCGGAGTAAGTCTGTTTCGAAACGACGATCAAGCTCGTTCTGTTTTTCGATAGAAAGTTGTCGCTTAATGTCTTCCTTGAGGTCCTTGAGGGTATTAAATGGACCGGTTTTGGTGGCAAACTCTTCATCGACTTTCGGTAGAACCATTTCACTTATTTCTTTAGCGGTAATTGTGAAGGTCACTTTTTTACCCTGTAAAGCAGCGACGCCGTAATCTTTAGGGAATGGAATGGTAAAGGTTTTTTCATCGCCTTTTTTGACACCAACAACAGCTGGTTCAAATCCAGGGATAAATGAGTTAGAACCAAGCACAAGCGGGTAGTCTTTGCCGTCGGCGCCATTAACTGGCTTGCCGTCTTCATCAACACCCTTGAAGTCGATAACTACTTCGTCGCCGTTCTTTGCGGCACGTTCTACGGGCTTTTTGTCTGCTAGGCGACTACGCAGTGATTCGATAACTTGGTTAACCTGGGCAGCTTCGATCTTTACCGCCTCTTTGGTCTTTTTGATTTTTGTGTAATCAGGAAGGGTGACTTCGCCTAAAACGTCTACAGTGACTTCAAATTCAAATGTAGTGAATGGTACAAACTTCTTGAGGTTTACTTCTGGCTGGCTTACCGCTCGGATGTTTTCTTTGCTAATAGCCTGTGTGTAATAGTGGTTTAGGACGGCGTCGATAAACTCGGACTGAAGCATTTGCTGGTCAAGATTCTTTTCGATCAGTTCAATGGGCGCTTTTCCAGCACGGAATCCGGCGACTTTAACGGATGAGCCAAGATTTTTAACAGTTGATGTTTTGATTTTATCAAGCGTAGCTTGGTCGGCAGTAATCGCCAAAGTGACGTTGGTATCTGAATTATGAGTGAGTTTTATTTGCATAGACTGCAATTATACATATATTAGGAACTATTTACCACTGTTTGTAGATTGAATGATACTAATAAATATTGTATAATATAGTTAATGCCAAAAAATATTACACATGAGTTTAGTCTTGTTACGTTCGGCGGTAATGTCCAGCTGCCAGTAACACAAGCCGATGGTGTTCAGTACTTTGGTCATTACGACGAGTTCCTGTCTGGCGAGCCATTCCTACATCTTGCTGATGGTTTTACCTACAGGGATATCGACACAGCTATAAGTAACAACGCGCCTGACGTACTGATCACAAGAAATATGACGGGATTTATTGGAGTCTACGGTAATACTGTCGTTAAGTATTCGACCGGAAATGTACTTAGAACTGCGCTAAACACGCTAGCTATGAAGCACGTCCTAGATTATATGAGGCTGTCAGATCCACTAGCGCCTCAAGTACCGCATATACTAGGTGGATATTCGAGCCCGTCTGGTGGAATTACTGTCTCAGAATACGTAGAGACCCTCGGTGCAATTGAGGATCAGCCAATAGAAGTAAAAGAAGCATTCCAGGTTGGCAAAGCTGCCAGAATAGAACTGTACCAAAAGGCGGCACACATGGCAGGCATATCTGATGATGGCGGCTTTAATGACACTTCAGAATCTACTGCTCTAGCATATGCCCCTGATGCACTAACCAGCCCGCTGAGCAGGTTGGTTAGATTTACCTTTGATAGCCTTACTGGTTCACCAAAAGATCTTACAACAATGTCAGGCAACTAAACTGTTCGAGAATCGAGAACAGTGCTGATAATCCGTTCAGGACTGAGTGTCTGCTCTTGTTCACTGGTTAGATCTTTTAGGTTGTAGCGACCCTCAGTAAGTTCCTCTTCGCCAATAAAAAGTGCATAGCGGATGTTGTTCTTTACGGCATTCTTGATCTTCTTATCTACCTTGCGGTCAGACGCATCTACTGCAATGGTCAGTCCTTCTGTCCTCAATGTCGAAAGAAGCTTTTGTGCTTGCGGATATACATCGCCTACCAACACAGCATAAACTTCGGTTTCAGATGACAGTTTAGGTAGTAAATCGTGCGATTCTAGGAAGTTAGCAAACGTCACATCACCAACGCCAAAGCCAATGGTCGGAACCGGATCAACGCCGAATAGGCCTACAAGCCCATTGTAGCGACCTCCACCAGCCATGGATCGATTGTTTTCCGGATCTGTGTCAGTTACTTCAAAGACTATGCCAGTGTAGTAGTCAAAGCCACGCATGATAGTGATATCGAAAACGGCATTGGTAATGCTGCTATCCTCAAGCAGGTTAAGTAGTGTCACAAGTTGTAGCGCGGGTGCACTGGCCAAGACTTGTTCTGGTAGATCGGACAGTCGCTTAACTTCTAGAACGGCAAATAGTTTTTCACTAGTGCCATCTTCTTTTTGTGATGGCGCCAGCATAGCATCTGCCGAAGAGACAAATTCGGCTCGTGGCATTTTGTGCATTCGATCAATGAGCTTAGAGAGTGTGTAGGACTGAACTTCGTTAAGACCAAGGTAGTCGTTCATGATGAAGTTCATTAGCTCACGACTGTTAATGTTGATTGTGTACATGCTCCGTTTGGCACCAAATTCTTGCAGTAACTGATCAGCGATAAGGATTATCTCGTGTTCTGCTTCTATACCTTCCACTCCGAACATATCGACATTAAGTTGCCAGTGTTCGCGAAGCCGACCACGCTGAGCTCGTTCATAGCGCCAGAGGTTGGGAATGCTGTACCAACGTGCCGGATAGGCAAGCTCTTGTCGTCTACCGGCAATCATACGGCTAACAGTTGGCGTCATCTCTGGACGGATGACTACTTCCCTGCCACCTCTATCTGTAAAGCTATACGTCTGTTCGCTGACGATTTCTTCGCCTGACTTGGCTTTATACAGTTCCATGCTTTCAAGCATTGGAGCATCGTATTCCTCATAGCCGAAACGTTCAACGGCTTTGCGCCAGGTGTTTAGTATGTATTTTTGTAAGCGCTTATCTTCTGGGTAAAAATCCCGAGCGCCTTTGTAGGGTTGTGTTGAAAGTGACATATATCTCCTATTATAACTTAGTTGGAATATAAAAGACGCCGGGTGATCCGGCGTCTGATTGTTTGTTTAGGACAAAGAGAAACTAACCGATCAACTCCGGCAAAATATGGATATGGTGGTTAGTGACTATCAATAACATAACTATTTTATATCATATCGGATGTTGTCTTACAAGATTGCATAGCCCTGTTGCGGGGTGCATAATCAGTAGTAATAAATAAAGGAGTCCGAACTATGGCAAAAGATACAACTGGCAAACCAGTAAGTGCTTTTGATTTGTTTCCACAAAGCGTAAAACTAATTCGCGAGAATATTAAGTTATTCGCAATTGTTTATAGCGTCCCAATCTTAATGACCTTGCTACAGCTATTTAATAGCGGTGGGGATACTACAGTAGACACCACTACTCTCGGCAACGTTAACGCTGCAGCTGTTCTTGGCGTTAGTGCTGGCGTGGCAGCCGTTATCTTAGTAGTCGGCGGCATTCTAGAGGTTATGTCACTTGGGTTGGAGCTGGCGGTAGTAAAAGGGGTCAAGACAGACCTCGCTAAGTTATGGGAACTAACCAAGAAGTACTTTTTAGGCTTATTGGCCTCGGGATAGTTGTCGCAGTAGTTGTGCTTGTAGGCTTCTTGCTGCTTATTGTGCCGGGCTTCTTTATGATCCGAAACTACTTGTTAGCACCATATTTTATGGTCGACCAAGATTTGGGCATCATGGATTCCATGAAGAAAAGTAAAGAGATGGCTCAGGCTAATTCTGGCGCAATCTGGGGATTGATTGGAGTCACTATCCTAATAGCGGTTGTTCCGAGCTTCCTCGGAACAATTGGAAGCGTCGCAGCTTCGCTACTTGGAATTGCATATTCTGTAGCACCAGCACTTCGATACGTTGAGCTGAAAAAACTAGGCTAAAGCCTCATGAAATTAAAAGAACCGGCTTCATGCCGGTTTTTTTAATTGGTGCGGATGAAAGGACTTGAACCTGACGCTTCACTCGGTCGCTAGAGGTTCAAATCTGCCACAGACAATTTAAAAAGCCTATCTTTCGATAGACTTCTCAAATTGGTGCGGATGAAAGGACTTGAACCTTCACGCCTTGCGGCACTAGCTCCTAAGGCTAGCGTGTCTACCAATTCCACCACATCCGCGTGAGCTTCGGTAACAGATGATATTCTATGATATTTTGCGGTAAAAAGCTAGCATAACCTCGCCATATGTTTTTGTAGTGATAAGTTCGTACATATCCGCCGGCAAACGAATATCGCCATGAGTTGGAAGGGAGTACACCAGCAGTCCGCCGACTTTTGCATGTTTAGCCATCTTTTCGAGTACTGTTTCTTGTAATTTGTTATAGGGTGGGTCGCAAAATACGATGTCGAAACGTTCGGTGTTATTTCGGTATGACCAGGAACGGGCGTTGCCATGGAACATGCTAGTTTTGTCCTCTAGCTTGAGTTTCTGGATATTGGCTTCGATAACCTCATAAGCATCACGGTCTTGCTCGATGATCATAGCGTGAGTTGCGCCGCGACTGAGCGACTCAAATGCTAGTGCCCCGCTGCCCGCAAATGCATCCAGAACCGTCAGGCCGGATATGTCTCCGAGTGTGTTGAATAGTGCCGTTCGGATACGGTCTCCCATAGGGTGAGTTCTATGACCTTTTGGTGCCTCAAACTGTCTGCCGCCGAGTGATCCAGTTATGATTCTCATAGGTTTCGAATAACCTTTGCTTCTACCATGGCTCCATACCAAGCCAGTGTCACGTGTTTGATAATTTCGGGAACTAACTTGTTCCGTACTTGGATCGACAGCTTTGTAGTCCAACCTTTTTGGTAATAGCGAGTGTACATGTCTAATGATGCGATTTCACGACTGGTGCGTTTGAACCATTCTTCGATTCCTAGCTCTAGGAATGAATCAACTTCTTCTGGTTTAGGAAGACTATCTGAAAAAGTTAAGGGAGCCATAATGGCGGCAACACCGAACTCGAACATGCCATGTGTGCTAATTAAGCCTTTTGGACCGTACATCTTCCAGTTGTTCTTTACCTGCTCACGTCGCGTCTTGCCTGGCAGTAAGACTTTATTCTTGATACTACTCCGTGTTTCGTTGCCCTCACCGCCTCGTAGCTCGCTTAGCTTTTCTTCATAGGGATAGTGGTGTGCAGGAGTTAAGCCATCAACAATGGCATGTGAAAGCCAAGCTGCTTCGAAAGCTACCTTTTCCATGTTCTGCGCTTTAAGTTCTTTGACCAGATATTCGTAATGACGCATGATCTGATCAATGACGACCCTATCGTTGTCGTCAAAAGGGTTAAAGAAGTGCCATGGCTCGTTAACTGATGGACTCTTCTTCTTGATGCCGTCAGGACCATTAACTCCTTCGAAGTGTAGGATCTTGCCTGATTTGGGAAAGAGAGTGTCGTCTACTATGAGGCTCGATAAGTTGTTGCGAGCGACACGGTCGATTTTTTGATGCGCGCCAGTAATACGCCCCGAAGTCTTATTAAGGGTAGTTCCGGCCCACATTATAGGTAGCTATATATTTTCATTAGTTTAGGCTGGTTACAGCACGAAGCGATTCGACACGACGAGCTAATTCCTTATATTGTAGCAGTTTTTCATGGGTATCGATGAATTCTTGAGCTCGTTTGCGGGCTGCGGATATTAGTTTTGTATCAGTTAGTTTGGCTATACGAAGATCTAATTGGCCATGCTGGAGGGTACCATATATGGCGCCTGGCCCTCTTAGTTCTAGATCCAGTTCGCTTAGTTTGAATCCGTCGTTGGTCTGTTCAAATGCTCTGAGCCGCTTGGTTGGAGCTTTTGAATCACTTAGTACGGGGTAGCAGTAGCCTTGATGCTCGCTTCTTCCTACACGTCCTCGAAGCTGATGGAGCTGGGCTAGTCCAAAGCGATCTGCATTTTCGATGATCATGGCGCTTGCATTTGGAACGTCAACGCCAACCTCAATTACAGTTGTGGCAACCAGGATATCGTACTTTTTACGGATAAAGTCCTGCATAACCTTGGATTTTTCTTCGGCCTTCATTTTGCCATGAAGTAGCCCAACCGAACGGTGTTTAAAGTCAATTTTAGAGAGTGTTATATAGACCTGCTCTGCCGACTTAACACCTTCCAAGGCATGCGACTCATTAACTAGGGGGCAAACAACAAAGACTTGCCGTCCCAGATCGATTTGCTTATCTATGTCGGCGTATAGTGTTTTGCGGGAGTTGGGCGAGATGAGCTTTGTTTTGATTGGGACTCGGTTGCTGGGCTTGGTGGTAATAACTGATATGTCGAGCTCTCCATAAAGCGTTAGAGCTAGACTACGAGGGATTGGCGTAGCGGTCATTGATAGCACATGAGGCATGTGCCCGGCTTTTATCTGGAGTCGTTTACGTTGCTCCACTCCAAAGCGGTGCTGTTCGTCTATGACAACGAGGCCAAGTTTGTGCATATCCACTGAATCCTGAATAAGGGCATGAGTACCGACGATAAATCGTACTTGTCCCGATTTGATATGTTCTCTAGCCTGTTCTTTTTGAATCTTCTTCATGCCACCGACAAGTAAACTCACCTGGTTTTCATAACCAAGAGGTTTAAGTAGGTTGTATATGGTCTCGGCGTGTTGACTAGCTAAAAGTTCGGTAGGTGCCATAAATGCCACCTGGTAGCCTTGCTCCATGGCCATCAGTGCCGCCATGCTGGCAACGACCGTTTTGCCTGATCCCACGTCGCCCTCGACCAGCCGATTCATAGGGTGTTTGGCCTGCATATCTTGATAAATCTGCCAGACCACTCGTCGCTGGTCATCAGTGAGCGTGAACGGCAGATGCGAAACAAACTGTTTAGCTAGATCTTTGTTAAAAGGAATGTGCAGCGGCTTGTCTTCAAGTGTTTCGTTCTTGATCATTAGTGCCGTTAGCGTCAACCCAAAGACCTCTTCGAATCCCAGCCGTTTTTTGGCCGCTTCTAGGAGTTCGGCACTATCGGGGAAGTGCAGAGCTAAAATGGCGTCACCCCTAGCCATTAACTTTTCTTTACTGATTATCCACGTGGGCAGTGTTTCTGGTAGTTTTCCAATTAACGGTGCTATCTCATGTACGGCGCGGCGTATCTGGGCCGACTTAAGCCCCTTAGTCTCCTTGTAAACAGGGACAATGCGAGCGGTGCTTACGGGCAATTCATTGGCCTGCTCAGTACCGGGATTCATGATTGCCATTTTTTGGTGGCTCAGTTCAAAGTTACCAGAAATAAAGTACTCTTGCCCGCTCTTCATGCTATGAGGGCGGTACGGCTGGTTAAACCATACCAGGCGGACGCTACTTGTTTTGTCGCTGGCTACGGCCTCGGTAATGTGCATCCCACGCCTAACAAGGCGGCCTGTAACCTGTTTTATGGTAGCCTTGACGGTCACAGGGCCAGGCTTGATGGCTACAATGTCCTGGATTACTGAATAATCTTCGTATCGACGAGGATAGTGATTTGCTAAATCTCCAACAGTGAAGATTCCAAGCTGTTCAAAAAGTTTAGCAGCGGCCGGGCCGATACCTTTAACTTCTGTAATTGAACTTTGCAACGTCATACATCAATAGTATCAATAGATGGCTGCATCAAGTGCTGTGTTAATTACGAAGCGGGGCTACAGAGCCTTGCGGACGAGTAGGAAGGTACTTGGTCCAAAGAACGACTTAGCCAATGGCTTCTGCATAACTGATTCAAGTTGCAGCATAACGGCCTGAGGAACGATCTTTTTAAGAGCTGGGCTGCGTAAGTTGGATACAGATAAGATCTTCTCGACCTTCAGCCCGGCATGGGCTAGCTGCTTGATGACCGTTCGTGGGTTGTGGTTTACGAAGGCAATCTCGCTGTCCTTTTTGTTCTGTTCAGAACGAATATCGACTGGCTCCGTAGGGAGTTTCTTGCCTTTTAGAAGGTATTTAACGCGGTTACGGGCATGAGTGTTATTTGCGATCTCTAGAATTAGATATCCGTCGTCGGTAAGAACGCGTTTGAGTTCGGAGAATTCTACCGTTGGGTCCGGAAGGTGGTGCATGACGCGGATCATGGTGATGAGATCAAGTGAGTTATCTTTGAACTTAAGGTCATCTGCTTGAGTCAGTTTCATGTCCACTTCTGGATGATCCTTGAGGAAATCCTTACCAATATCAAGCTGTTGTTGACTAGGCTCAGCAAGAGTCACCTTATCGGCATACTGTTCGAGGAAGATACAAAGCCTTCCGTAGCCACCGCCAATGTCTGCCGCATGTTTAAAGTGCTTGCCTTTGAGTAGTCGGCTGATAGCAATGCGCTCAGACTCGTTTTCGTAGTCACGTCCATCCCAGTACTTTAGATAGTTATGTGACGCGTCATTGTATTGGTCGGCTTTTTTCTTGGCTGTTTTATTTTGAGGCATTATTAATATCCGTTTCCTGAATTATTTTAGATTGATTACTTGATCAAATTATACACTACAGCGTAACGACAATTTGAGCGTTTTTACCACGTCGTAGCACTACATTGCCGGCCACTGCATCAGAAGCGGACAATGTGGTTTGATCGGTGACCTGCACCCCATTGATGTAGACGGCTTTGCTCTCGAGGAACCGGCGAGCCTCGCCTTTAGATGATGCTAAAGAGCCCTCTATAAGGATATCTATTAACGAATCGCCATCTTTTGCCTTGATGTTTGTGAGTTCGTTTTTGAGTGTCTCGAAATCTTCTGAAGTGAGTTTGCTATACGACTCACCACCGAATAGTACTTTTGTTACTCGTTTAACGCTCTCAGCAACTTCCTCTCCATGGACGAATTTTGTTACTTCATAAGCTAGTGTTTTTTGAGCTAATCTTATCGATCGATCTTCATTAAAACGTCTCATGACGTCTTCGATGAATTCTTCATCAAGTTCTGTGTAAATCTTTAGATACTCATCTACGCCTTCGTCGTCTAGGTTGAGCCAAAACTGGTACATTTTGTAAGGACTAGTTTGTTTGGGGTCAATCCAGATGGCCCCATCTTCGGATTTACCGAACTTTACGCCTGTTGACTTGTTAACTACTAGTGGGATTGTCCAGACGTGCGCGGTTTTACCTGTTATACGCCTAATCAGATCAACACCGGCAATGGAGTTTCCCCATTGGTCGGCACCGCAGAGCTGTAGGGTTACACCCTTCTCGCGGTTTAAGTGAAAGAAGTCGTAGGCTTGAATTAATGAATAGCTAAACTCGGCGTAGCTGATGCCCGAACCTTCTTCGCTGAGACGTGACTGGACGAACTCACGGTTAACCATCTGGCGCATGGGGACATGCTTGCCAACAGTGCTGAGGAAATCAATATAGTTAATATCTTTGAACCAGTCGTGATTGTCGACTACTTCGAACTCAACATCTCCAAGGAGTGACTTGTACTGGGCCACAATTCCAGCCTTGTTTTTATTAATTTCTTCTCGTGTCTTGAGATTTCGCTCATCCTTTTTGCCATCAGGATCGCCGATTAGTCCCGTGGCGCCACCTACCAGGATTACAGCCTTATGCCCATGCTTAATGAAGGCGCGGACCATCATGATGGAAGCTAAATTACCGATAGTCATCGAAGAGGCGCTAGGATCAACTCCAAAGTAAAACGTTACTGGATCAGAGTCCAGTTGGGTGATGTCTTTATAGGTGGTTTGATTCACAAAACCACGTTTGGTCAGTTCTTGGCTTAAGGTCATTTTACTCATCTTACAGATTATAAAGCATATACTCTAAGACTTCTATGGCCGGCAAACTCAGAGGTTATGTTTTTCAGGTTGTTTATCAGAAAATTTGGTATACTGATGTAATCAAAGGAGCATCAATATAACCCATGAGCACCTCTAGTAGTTCCGGTCGAAATCGACCATCCCGCAGTAGTAAAGTCCATGTCACCAAGAGTGGAAAAACCATCAAGCTCAACAGGAGTCTGGGCGACCGCATTGGTGCTCAAAAGAATGCCAAGGCTAACCGCAAAGCTCTTCGGCAAGCTGACCTCCCCAAAGATAGAATTAGAAGGTTCTTGTACCACTTCCAGCCAAAACGAATGTACAAATACTGGTTCAGTCGTGATGGTGCTCTTATGGCACTCAAAATCATGGGCGTAGGCTTAATCGCAGGATTCCTTCTGCTGGTTGGTCTTTTTGCCTATTTCCGCAAAGATTTACCTAACCTTCGTGATGTAAAGGGCAATCAATTTGGTGGAAGTGTCCGATACTACGATCGCACCGGTAAAACCCTTCTCTGGGAAGATTATGATGCCATTAAACGTTTACCTGTAGAAGATGTCGAAATTAGTCAGTATGTTAAAGATGCCACCGTAGCTATTGAAGACAAAGATTTCTTTAAACACGGTGGTTTTGACGTACGAGGTATCTTACGAGCCGGTGTTAGTAACGTTACTGGCGGTGGAAACACTCAGGGTGGATCAACAATTACTCAACAGTTGGTTAAGTTAACTCAAAACTGGACCCGGGATCGTTCATATAGCCGCAAGGCCAAAGAATTAATTTTGTCGGTTGAGTTAGAGCGTAACTATTCTAAGCAAGAGATCCTAGCTGGCTACTTAAACACCGCTCCTTATGGAAACGTTCAGTACGGTGTAGAAGCGGCAACCCGCGATTATTTCCAGAAAGCCGCAAAAGACCTAACGCTCGATGAAGCAGCTTTTTTGGCAGCTATTCCTCAGTCACCTTCATACTACTCGCCATACGGTGCTTACTATAAGTCCAACATCGAAGAGTCTCGTGGGGCGCTTATTGGACGTCAGCACTATGTACTTACACTAATGGCTCAACAAGGCATGATCACGGCTAAGCAACGTGATGAAGCCAAGAAGGTTGATACGCTGGCTAAGGTTAAAGAGCCTCAAGCCAAGTATGCCGGTATGAAGGCTCCATGGTTCGTCTTGGCTGCAAAGAAACAACTTGAAGAGCAACGTGGCGTTGACTCGGCACAAGTTGGTGGCTGGACCATAACGACTACTCTTGATCTAGACAAGCAGGCCAGTGCCGAGAAGCAGGTTGCTAAGGGTATCGTTCAGATTCGAAAACAAGGTGGCGATGTAGCGGCTTTTGCAGCCGAAGATGTTAAAACGGGGCAAATGGTAGCCCTTGTAGGTGGGGTCGACTTTACAAACAAAGAGTTTGGTCAGTTTAACTACGCTAACCGTCCACTGCCTCCAGGTTCGAGCTTCAAGCCTTATGACTATGTATCTTTGATCGATAGTAAGCAAAACGTTGGTGCCGGTTCCGTTATCTTTGATAACCAAGGACCAATTAACGGCGGTAATGCCGGAAGCTATCCATGTACTAACAAAAAACAACCCCGACAAGATC
>JACCDG011850492.1_pt1 | contig 17261 bp, 18 predicted proteins | sample 7442471 | NCBI WGS metagenome assembly JACCDG01 (sample SAMN15323444, study PRJNA562643) | freshwater metagenome | isolation source: river surface water | place: USA:Blue River Watershed | collected 2017-08-17 | reverse complement strand
TTTCGGCTGGGCTGACCTCGAAGACCCTGCAAAACCAGGCGAACTCACCGTCCATCTGCAAACCACGAACTTTCCCGCTCCTTACTGGGTCTATCAACTCGGTCCTATTGTTTCAGACCAATACGATTACAGTATCGTGTCTGACCCTCTCAAACTCACATTGTTTGTTCTCGCACGCAATGTCAGTCGCTTTTTCTTAGACTACAATTCCACCGTTATACAATATCTAAAAGAACAAGGATTCACAAACTTCCTCAATACTCCCCTTCTAACACAGCAAGAGAACTGCCAGCCGTATCTCTAAGGATACACTTTGCGGAATTCATTCAAGATTCGAGCAGCTAACTGGTCACCTTTTCGTTCTTTGTTCTCAATCACCACTCCAGCATCGGCATCTTGCAATTTTTCGAGAATTCCACCATTGACTGATTTCGGGTTTGCTACAACCAGAAATGAGTAGACAGTGTCATTGGGATATTTGGCGCGCAAGGCATCCACTGTTTTGGTAAATTTCTCCACAGACCCATCCGTGAGAGCCACATTCTTGTCCTTCATTTGGCAGGCGAACCGAATCGTGCGTTTGTTGTCTTCTGCACCAACGCACACCGTGCCCAAAAAATCAATCCCTTGGTTTTCGTCACCGAGCTCATGCTTCACAGAAATCTCTGCATCATTCACTTCCCAATCCACTTCATACTCATCCAGTTCCTCAATATCCTCTTGCACATTTGCCTTCACAATAGCTTCAAACTTGATTCCGTCATTGCGTCGTTTCTTAGTTTTTTCTGCATGAAGTTTATCCATTTCAATAATCTTGGGAATGATATCCAGGACACCACGGTCCACATAGGCTGAAGGAGTGTCCACAGATGGCATGCGTTGGAGGATTTTTTGCACAAGTTTGAGGGTTTCGACTAAAATTTCGTGAATTCCTAAATGCTGTTGAATACTGGATTTGCGCTTGACGCCTTCAATAGACAAACCTGATTCTTTATGGTCTTTAATTGATTCACTTAAAATACGAACAATATAGCGTTGACGACTTTGGGATTCACCCATGTTACGAAGCTTGGCATCACATCCTAAGAGGCCTGTTTTATCACTAATCAAATCTTCTTCGAGCAAAAGCCAAAATTGTTTAAAACTGGTATTCGCAAGTTCCCCTTTTACAATAGGCACAGTAATCCGCAAGTCAGGTGTCCATCCCCGTTTTTCTTCTTCAGATAGCAACATGGACTTTGTTCGGCGCGCAAATTTCTTATGGTCTTCTGTGCTGCCATTGCAGGAAATCTGGCCAAAATGGGAAGCATGTGTGACAGGGTCAATCCAACGAACTTGATTCTCAAAGTATTTGCCTGATTTGTGACGTGGGCCTAGCTTCCAGTCAAAGGTAAAAGAGCCAATCCAATCTTCTTCTTTCAGCCCGTAGCGTGGACCCATGGGGATAACAGGTTCAGGAACGGGTGTATGCATTTCATTGAAGTAAAAGAGTTGAATATCCTTGTTAATCTCGTAATAATTGGCTAAGGTCTGCATAGCACTTTGGAGTTGCGCATTCAAGAAGTCCAAATACCCTGTAAAGACTTGGAAATACTTGAAGTTGTGCAAACTGATAAAGTCCATAAGTGGCTTGTTCAAAACACTTTGCAGTTTGAAGGTGTTCAAGATTTTGGCTTCAGTCGACGGAATGTGTAAAATGGTGGAGTATCTTGACGTGAGAAACTGACCGTCACGTGTTTGATTGTTGTTCACGTCTTTCATTAAGTTGCTCAAGTCTACGGATTGCTTCAATCCCCAGTCGTTGGCATCCACTGAAAAGCTATCGGCATCTTCCAACCGAAACCAGACTTCGTATTCCCCACCGATTTTGAAAGGCAAGAGTTTTGCGCCTTGGCCACGAGTTCCGAGTTTGGCCAACATGTCCGTTTGTTTGGCCGTGAAATTGAAAAGCGTGTGTTCTTTGATAATGGATTCTTCAGTTCTGTGTTGGGTCGACCCTAACAGAAAGACAGGACGACCTTCGAGTTTCGTCAAGGCGGCCAAATACTTCACATGGCCTTCGCGGGGAAGTTTGCCATGTTTGCGATTGCCAAAGATTTCCTGCAAAAGAGAATCTAAAGGCTCTTGATTGGCTACACGGACAGAATGAGCACAAATACCGAAAGGGTCAACTTGCATCTTCAGGTTCTGTTACCTGTACCTCGCGCCCCGGCTTTATGCACCCGGTGTGACCGGTGCGCCGGGTGCACTAGAGCACTTTATAAAGAATAGTATCCAAAAATTCAATATTTTCAACATACTTTGTTAAATTTATATAATACTTTCCGTCTCCTCCATATTCATGTTCCCATTTCGACTGACCACAGAATTGGCTGGGCACAATTCCACAAGGGGTTCCAATATTTCCTACTTTTAACTCATTTGAAGAATCTGGAATAATTTTATCTTTTGTTTGCATTCTGGCAATATATAGAGTTCTTGAATTTTTACATTGGTTTCGTAGTTTATCAAATGAACCTTTTACATAGATATCGTCATCATCTCCATGTAACACAAAGGTTGTTTTCGGATTCAATTTTTCTTGGTATTTGTTTCGGATTCCATGACCCCAAAATCCTAAATTTGGAATCTGCTCTAGGATAGTCACCTTGCATGTAAATCCTTGGAGCCAGCTTTCGTGAAACTTTGATTTTTCTTTAGCATTCGGCCCATCAAATACGACGGTTATTGCATCGTTTGATTTTAATTCAGTTTTCAAACTATTTAACATCATTTGCAAGGATTCACGCCCTCCTGTGGCAATTAATACATGAAAGGTAGGATTTTGTTCAAAGTTTTTCTTCCTATATATTTTTAAGAAATATAATAGTATAATTATTACAACTATTGTTAAAATTATTGTATTTCGTTTTCCTAGCTTCATACTTCTACAAATCTGGTATAAATATTTTAAAACAATGTATGGAAGAATGCCTAGTCTCGTTTCCCGAAAAACACTGTGGTTCTATGCAGCGGATATTCCCTACGTCGATTTTGAATGCAAAGGAGTCCAGTTTTTTTTCAATTTTGCAAAGTCCCTTACCTTCTGTGTTCCTGACGGCCGAAAACGAGCCCTTTGGCCTGGTGGTCAACGTGGTGCAAGAGAAGATGGGATTGATACCGCTGTGCCTGCATGGTCCTGGTGGCTCATCGCGGATGACACTTTGGAACTCAGTTGCAGCCATCATGGTGTTCTCGGAAACTTCCTCGCCTACTACGATTACACAACAGGTTCCCAAATCACGGTGCCTGTCACGGTTGCAGAAGCTAGACGCATCCAAGTGGCCGTGGAACATATGCTCAAAGATGCAGAGACTGGTGGAGAACAATTCCCGTTAGAACCAACTCTCAAAGTCCTTCGTCCCTCGTTCAAGGCTATTGCCTATCCTGTAAAAGCCTATCGCTGGACCAATCCAGACCAGCATTTGCCAGCGGCGAGCCAGCACGGGCCTCGCTGGAATCCTCCCAAATCCTAAAAATTGAAGTGTCTTTGGCGTTCGCTAAATCAGCACCCTTCCCCAATATTCCATGGATCCTTCTCTTCTTGCTGTTGCTGCTGCAGCATGGGACGATTCTCGTCTCGACCAGCCGACCATGCTGAAATACAATGTCCACACCCCTCTCCAAACCCTCCCTTTAACACAAGTCCAACGCATTGCAGAGGCATCGGCCCTTCCTGTCGGTCTCATGCTCTTCAATCTGCATGGTGATATGAACGTCGGCATGTCCATCCGAACCGCCGTGATTCTCGGCTGTTCCGATGTCTATATCGTAGGAAGACGCAAGTATGACAGAAGGTCGGAAGTCGGAGCCAAGAACTATATTCGTGTGCACAGATTCCAAACTATTGAACCTGGATTCTTTCAAGAAAATAAGCTTGTGCCTATCTTTCTTGAACAAGGCGGTGCACCACTGGAAGACTTTTCATTCAAGCCGTATCTCCCTGGGAAACTGGAAGAAGGGTGGAAGCTCGTCTTTGTAGTCGGGTCCGAGTCGTTTGGACTCCCACCTGACCTTATGCGGTCTCTCAAAGCACCTGTCTTGTCGATTAGCCAATATGGGGTGCTACGGTCACTGAACGTAAGTATTGCGGCCAGTATTGTCTTGTATGAATACGCGAAACAGTGGAGACAGTCGGTCTGCATTTGATGGCTTCATCGTCATCATCGTCGTGGCTGTGTCCGCCACCCCCGCCCCCTCCTTGGTGGAATCCAGGTGTTAGAGGGGAGTGCAGGGTGGGACACTTGGAGGCTTTGTGGCCGTCTTCTTGACAAATGGTGCAGGGAATAGGATTCATTCTCTTTTTTAGTCGTGCGAATTCTTTGAATGGTCACACCCCACAACCAACAAACCCCTCTTTTTACACAATCTCAATCCAACGGGCGTTGGCGTAGCAGTCGTTATTGGCTGAAAACGACATAAGTGCGATACATAAAATATCGCAGGTTCCATGAATATTGGCTGCAAAGGAGTTCGTGGTGAATAATTCATCTATAGATAACGTATCTTGCACTGCAGTGCGCACATTGAAGAACCCTGAACGAATACACGTTCCTCCTGTCGCTTGATAGACACTTGTAGACCCACTTGGAAATACTGCATATTGTATCATAGAGCGTTCATCAGGATGATTGTTCCAGGTTATCGTTCCTCCCGTTATCGTTGGATTTTTCAAAACAGCATACATCCCTGCTGCAGCCCCAAATAATTCTACATCTTTTATTTTGAATGTTGCACGGCAATATTTTTGTTGAAGACGCATTAAAAGAATAGGACTCATAAAATCTACACCAATACGTGTAGATGCAGAAATGGTAGTAGGAGGAAGAGACAAGAGGGTTCCAATTGGAATGTAGTCTCCATTGATTTGCGCCGACATACAAATGGTGCCCATTGTGGCGACATTGCTGGTGGGTCCTCCTGCCACTTTCTCAATTTCGTAGCGCAAAGGAAGCTTGGGTAAATGTGTATAGGCTCTATTTATACTACGACTCTGAAAGGTATGCGCTACCACGAATTTACCGTTAAACGAAAAACCCATGCGCACAATACCCACACCCAGCCACTGACGTTCTATCCAGCACAAAAGAGTTGATGTGGCCAGACCCGCCAAATTGAATCCGCTGGGATTTGTAGCAGGATTGCCATTCAAGGTATCTCCATTCCAATTGCTCTGTGCAACACGAGTCACGTTGGCAATATTGTCTGGACTATTGTAACGCTCGACGGCAAACCAGGAATTTCCACTGAGCTCAAAATAATGTCCCATACTGGGCTGATTCGTCTCCAGGCCGACACCAGGATAGGTAGATGAAGGTGTATTTTTGTCTCGATAGTCGTCAAAGATTCCTGCACGAACCGCGAAATAATTATTAAAGTTTCCTGAATACTGGGGCACCATGGTAAAATAGACCACATGAGATTTGGCGGGTTGATACAACAAATATTCGTGGGACTGGCGAATGGCTCGTCCTCCCGCATTCGATGCGGTGAGTAAGACGAGTGTATTGCTGATGTCCACTGTGACAAGAGAAGAGCCTGTGCTGTAATAATCAACAAATTCGTATTGAGGTGTAAAAGCAGGATGGGATGTAAACGTTGTCGTGGGTGTCATGGTGGCGATACGCTCAAAAGCATCAGACCGTAAACCGTTGATAGAGATATTTGGATTTACAAATGTTGTAGAAATCGTGGAAGGCCAATTCGTCACAAACGAATTCGTGGACAAGACGCAAATACTGGAAATACTGGTAATGGTCCGTTCCGAACTACACGTGTCAAAATCAAAGGATGGTATACATGAGGAACAACTCATGATTCTTTTCTATTGTAGGAAAGAAGAATGAGTTCAAACTCGAATGCACGTACGTCAGCTCAGGATGTCATGATTCCTGAGCCGCGCAAAGAAACTCGTAAAACTCGCACTGTTTTGGTAGAAATCAATAGTCGGGACCGAAACATAACTTTGTATCCGCAGAGCTCAGTGTTTCGCTGGAAACTCTTCCGTCCTCTCAAGCAGGTTGTCCAGATTCAGATTGCCGGCGGTTCGATTCCCAGCTGCATGTTTAATATAAACACAGGCTGGAACTCGTTTATTTTTCAAGAATCGACAACACGGCACACGGTCACCTTGCCGCCTGGTCGCTATTCTTTGCAAGAATTGGTCAAACAGCTGGCCCAGAGCTTGAACACCTTGGCCGGCATCGCCAATACCTACGCTGTCGAAATCAGTCCGATTACAGGGCGCATGACCATTCGCCGAACAGCAGGAACTTCCCCTTTTACACTCTTGTTCAAATCAGGCCAGTATGCCGATGAATACGACGTAAACAAATGCTTGCGCAAAATCAACAATCCGTCGCATCTCCTGGGCTTTGGCTATCTCGATTACAGCGATAACGGCACAGGCAGCATTACAGGCGATGCAGGAGTCGACTTAGAAACCATCTTGTCTCGATTATATGTGTATATAAACCATGAATCTGTCCAGGACTTCAACACCATTGAACGCTCCTCAGGCCGACTCCAACCTCACGCCATCTTGTATATGGATGGCGTCTACAATGGGTATAAATTCTTGAACAAGGAAACCTTTCAACCGATTTTCTTTGCCTTTCCCGCTCCGATAGCCAGAGTAGCGACATTAGACGTCGCCTTGCGTGACGAATTTGACCGTCCTATTGACTTCAATAATCGTGATTTCACTCTGTTGCTCGAGATTTCTTACCTGGATTAAAGAAATTTCTGGCCTCTAGAATATAAACCATGTTCTTCCCTCTGCTCGCTATCGCTGCTCCTGCTGCTTTTGTTGCTGCCACTTGTCCCACAACTCCTTCTTTCACTGAATGGGCTGAAATGTATGGAAAGACATATCAACCTACTGAAATGGATTATCGTATGACTGTCTATGCTGCCAATCTTGCCAAAATCGACGCCCACAACGCTGGAAATCACTCTTGGACCATGTCTGTCAACAAGTTCGCCGACTTGACTGCAGATGAATTCGCCGCCCGTTTTATCGGCGGTGGACTCAAATCTCGTCGCGGTTCCAGTCTCCGCGGTCGCTCTTCTCCTTTTGCATGGAATCTAACAGCCAATCCTACTTCTGTCGATTGGGAAGCCAAAGGTGCAGTCACCCCTGTCAAAAATCAGCAACAGTGTGGTTCTTGCTGGGCATTCTCCACTACTGGCTCTGTGGAAGGTGCCTGGTTCCTCTCCAATGGAACGTTACCGTCCCTCTCTGAACAACAGCTCGTCGACTGCTCCACTGCGGAAGGCAACCAGGGCTGCAACGGTGGCTTGATGGACTACGCTTTCCAGTATATTATCGATAATAAAGGTATCACAACGGAAGACGCCTATCCCTATACCGCTACGGGTCCGAATACCTGTGAAGCCAAGGGCAAGCCTATTGCTGCCACCTTGTCTTCCTTTGTGGACGTCCCTGCCAATTCCGAAACGGCTCTCGAAACCGCCATCGTTAAGCAACCTGTTTCCGTGGCAGTCGAAGCCGACCAGTCTGTCTTCCAGTTTTACTCAGGTGGTGTGATGGATTCCGCTTGCGGCACTCAATTAGACCACGGTGTTCTCGCCGTCGGCTACGGTGTCGATGCTGGCAAAGAATACTACAAAGTGAAGAATTCTTGGGGCGCTGACTGGGGCATGAAAGGATACATCTTGCTCGGCCGTGGTGCCAAATTCAATCCCTCAGGCCAGTGCGGTATCCAAATGGACCCTTCCTATCCCGTTGTCTAAAATCTCCCCTTTAACAAATGAGTGGAAGGGAAAATACAACAAAGAAAAAGTCAAGTGCAAAAGGGGCAGGAGCTGGTAATAATAATAATGCTACATCAGAAAATGAAAATCAATCTGTAGAGTTAGTAGCTGCACATTCTTCAAAAGAATATTCAACACCAAAAGATTCGTCAAGGATGATTTCTGTTAGACCTATTGCAGTGGCTACATCCAGGTCTCAAAACCCAAGGACCCAAACACTTCGAGGATACACGTCTACACTGCGCTCAAGGCCAAATGCTTCAAATGTTTTGAAATCTCCCCTGCAAAAGACAAAGAGAGCACTGAGTCCTAACAATTCTGTAGGACCTCCCGCAGAAGCGGCTTCAAATGAGTATCCTCCTGCAGAAGTTCCATCGAACACTAGAAATTATTTACCGACAAATATATTACAATTTCCACTTTCTGATGCAGTCTTGGAAGAGCGTTTGAATATGGTTCGTGGATTTTCCAAAAATCAAATTCAAATAGATAATTTTATTCTTAAGAATTGTGCAAATTTGACACTTGTTTTACTAGGACTAGTAAAAAATCCTCAACAATATCTTCAAATATGTACAAGACGGAATAAAGCTACATTCTTTTCGGAGATAGAAAGAACAATTAAAAATACAAATGCGACATGTCAACTGTCGCTTGAAAAACAAAAAGTTCTTCCTCAAGAACCTTATTATGCAGTCCTACAGAAGTACATAAAGCCATATCTGAGAGCAGGATTTGCAACTATTGTTCATTTTAAATTTGATGATACCCACCATCATTCTCTTTTAGTTCGAAAATCAGAGAATGGGATTTTTGAACTGATTGATGCTCAAGAACGAGCATCCAATGGAAGTTATCCCTATCGCCAATCCTTTACACTTTCAGCTCATTATACATACAAGCCAAATCAAAATATTATAGAGATTCATTATTATTCAGGTCCTACATATGAAACAATCACAAATCCATCCGCAATAGCCGAGTGCTTAGAGCAAACTGAAGAATTTCCTGAGAATGTTCCTGAACAGATTCGCATCTTATATTCAAGGCCGAATAAAACAAAGAAAAATTCAAACAAAAATAACAATAAAAACAAAAATAAAAATAAAAAAAGCAATAATCCAAACAATAATAGTAAAAGAAATAATACTAAAAACACTACTACTCGAAATGAACGTCCTTAAAGCACAATCCATTCGCTAGGAAATAATTCACCCACCCCACCTTGTATCCAGTTCTTCGGAACAACAACTGGATTCCTCACTGCATATGCCCCCAAGAAAGCCCCCCACCAAGAAAAGGTGGAATTGGCGCAAATCATCCCTCCACCACACGTCGCCATTAAGGCCAATGCCCGAATTTCATTTGGCTCATTCACAAAGAAAACACCTGGTAGCTCTTGAAAAAAGGCCTGCTGTCTGCACCAGTCTATCTCGTCTGAAAATACATAGACCTCAACACCCTCCTTTAACACCATTTTTGCCAAAGCGGCTTTATAATAATCAAGGGCTTGCACAGGAAAGATATCACGAAAACAGGCATGTAGATAGTCTCCACGACGAACATGAATACCTATACGTGTTAAACAAGGTTTCTTTATTCCCCTCAACCCCTTTAACACCTTTTCGCGTATTTCGATTTCATACTTTTGCAGTGGCGGATACCATTGAAAGTAACCGTCTAGTAAAAGATTTCCAGAAATTTCCAGTGGAGTCCACATCCCAAAGGTGGGTTCACCTGGATGCTGGTGGTCTTGCTTGAATTGTTGCCGTGGAACAATTGCGCCAAAGTTTTGAAATAAAACAGTATAGTCTAGCCTCAAAGGATTATGTGTATTGCTTATTTCTTCTTTTGGAATCCAAAGCGTTCGTCCTGTTTCTTTTGCATAGACATAGGCGGAAACCACCTGGAACAGTTGGTTTCCCAATCCTCCTTTTCGAACAGGCATAAGAATATCCATGACCTCTATAGTAGAGATGGAAACTGTAGATTATATTTATTACATAAATCTTGACCACCGAATAGATAGAAGAAAAGAAATTGAAAATGAATTAAAAATCTTTCATTTTCCTCCAGAAAAGCTCATTCGAGTTCCAGCCATTTATACAGAAAGATTTGGTGCCTTAGGGTGCGGCATGTCCCATTGCAAGGCACTTACACTCTTTTTACAATCGAATGCCAAAAACTGCATTATTTTTGAAGATGATTTTATGTTTACTCAGCCTATACATATTATACAAGATTCTTTTCAAAAAGCATCCCAAATTCCCTTTGATATTATCATGTTAGCATCCAATACATTGGCAGAAAAGAATACAGAATGGTCTTTTTTAACAAAAATTTATTCAGCCCAAACCACGTCAGGATATTGGATAACTCGCGAGTTTGCAGTTACACTTCTCAGTTGTTTTGAAAAAGCAGTCCAATTATTAAAGAATCGTGGTGAAGTAAATATGAATGCGATTGACCAAGTTTGGAAAGACTACCAACGAAAAGCTCGCTGGTATTGCTTTTCTCCGAAACTAGGGTGTCAAAGGGAGAGTTATTCTGATATCGAAAAGAAAGTTACGAATTATAATGTATAGATAGAATTCTATGAATGACTTTATCAAAGAGTGCAAAGGCATGATAGACCGTGAGAATCTTGAAGGACTTCAGGAAGCCTTTCAAGAGGCTCTTACGGAATCACCACCCACATTTGCATGGGAACTGATTTTTCAGAAAGTATATATTCATGCTTGTCTGAAAAAGAAACATCACATTGTGGACTGGCTCATGACATTGTTTCCCATGTTAGACCCGATACAGCAAATTGCAGTGCGTCAAGTCTTTTTCTACGGCCGCTATCTCCTTGCACACTAAAGCTTCGTATGAATACAGGCATCCAAAATATTGTATTTCTTAGAATGTCTATCCCTATCCTTATTCCATGTTACAACAACTGGAAGTATGTGGACAATATCACGAAACAGCTGGTGGCCAAAAATCCAGACTTGGCGAGTTCTATTAAAATTATCAATAACTCATCTACATGTCAAGCAACTATACAATATCTACAAAACTGTGAATATTCTGTTAGTAAAAATGTCAATCATGGTCCCTGGGTTTCTAGAACTGTAAATACTCCTATATGGGATAAACTGCCTAACAAATTTATTCTTACAGACCCAGACCTTGAATTTCATCCTGATTTACCATCCAATTTCATTGATATTTTGTCAGAACTTTCAGACAAATATCAAGTCGAAAAAATTGGCTTTGCTCTTGATATCTCAGAACCTGATACATTTATTGAAAAGGATAAAATTTTGCAAATTGAAAATCAATATTGGAAAACTTCTGTTCCTGATTCACCATTTGAAGCCTATTATGCACCTATTGATACTACATTTGCTCTGATTAATAAAAAATACCAGAGAAATTCTATTCGCGTGGCAGGTGCTTTTACAGCAAAACACTTGCCATGGTATAAACAAAATCCTATTTATACTCCTGAAGAAAATTTACATTACAATACAATTACAACAAAATATTCTTCTTTTTCTAAAACAATTCTTGAGTATCTTCATTCACAAAAACTGTAAGAAGAATTCACCAATCAAACAACAACAACAACACCCTAGACAGGTATTGTGAGATGGTGGTCTTTCAATAGGCAACTCGCATTTTGCATGACATACCAAACATTCTGAAAATCCCTTCCTTTTACACATGTCCTTCCAACATTCTTTGTGAATGGTGATGCAGCATCCACAAGGCAGTTTTATTCGTTCCGCTTTTTCACCAAGACAAAGCATACAAATTGGAATTTCCTCTTTCATTGTCTACTGTCTGCGCAAAATCGTTAACCCATTGTTGTTCATGTAGCGTTTTTCTAAAGACCACTCTGGATGTGCAACCAAGAATTCTTCAACAGCTGGCCACAATCCTTTTTTGATTTCTTCAGGTGGAATTCCTGTTTTGATAGATAATTCTTCAATTTCTTCAGGACTTGTATTTCCTCGAACACTCTCTCCTACTTCTGCATCCACCGTGGTATCGTGCATGACAATCCATTTGCGCACAAAAGGATGCCAACGAGCTAATTCTCTCTTCAATTGACCGTAAATATGCCAAGTATCTATAAAGAGTAAATCCGTTTGTTCTTGAGCACATTCTAAGTCGTTTTGCTGATAAAAGACAGTATTCAGTCCTTGTTTTTTCGCTCTATGCAAGAAGGTTTGGATGCCTGAACTATCCTCTAAATCTATCATCACTAATTTTGCCCCTGGCTTGTCGACGAGGCCGTATCCAAAGGCATAACTACTCACAGCAGCGCGAACTCCGCATTCTGTGATATGTGTGCATTGTTTTGCCAATTCATACAAGGTGGGCATGTGTTCAAAAATATCTGAAATTTTTCCGCATTTTTGATGATAGACAAGTTCGAGCGGTTTTTCATAGTCTTCTTCCTCTTGTAATTGGCTCGCTGTGCGTAACATATTTTCATCAGCTTCACGAATAAATAAGAAATGCCCTTTTTTTGCATATCCTATACCATCACACATATGGGAATCTGCTCCACAAATCATGACAATATCTTCAGGAGCATACGCTGCGCTCACCTCCTTCCAGAGATTTTTTTCTGAATGCACATCACCATATACAATAAAGGTATATTCGTGATTTTTTATTTTTTCTTTAATGTCATCTAGAGTATTATCACTTTTATATTGAGGGTCTAGAAGACGAGTGTAATGCATACCACGACCATACATCTGTTGTGCTTTTTCCTGGGGAAAATCTGTATATAAATAGGGTTGACGAGGATATTCTTGGCAAGCAGGTCCCAAAATTTCTTTCAAGCCGTGTAGAAGCATAACATCTTGATAATCTTCCATCCACTTGTTATAGATAAATAAGACAGAAACTTTTTCAATATCCACATCCTCCTTTAACACTTTATCTAAGACATAGTTGGCTAAAGCATTGGTTGTGCAGTGTTCACGGGTATGTGCCAAGAGTTTTTCATTCCAGGAACGAGCTCTTTCTGCGAGCAAGTCCACAGAATCCTTATTCATATAGGGAAGTAGGGCATTGTTAGCTTCTATAACTAAATCTTTAGGAAAGGATTGCATAATTTTAGGAGGACATAGAAGCAAAGATGTAAAAAGGGGAATGGCTCCACAGGCTAAAATTTCATAATGGCGCATACAATCCCAACCAGATTTTTGATGCGTAATGGCAAAGATTGCCTTTTTGTATTGGTCGCGATAATGTTCTTCAATTTTAAATTCGTATGTTGCTGCATAATAGGGAACCAGTGAACTTAGGAGGTGAGTCTTGGTAGGGACTTCAGTGACAATCTTGCATTCAGGAATGGCAAACCAGAGAGGAAGTATCTTCATTCTGGTTTGACTGTCTTTCTAAGTTTAGACCCCTGCCCTTTATTCGTAGTTTACAGTCAAAGGAACTCCTGGATGCTGCTTGGCAAACCAGCTTAGACACATCTCAAGTCCTTGTTCCCTGTTCCCTCCTGCTTTTCGTCTTGAAAAATGCTTCCAGTGCCATTCAAAGGACAAGGCTTGGTGATTGTCTTGAAAACCGGCCACGGAACAGACACGGCGCCAGCCATTGGGTCGTGTTTTTGTCCTTCTGGCTCCCCCCTTCAAAATCCCATTGTGCTGGGCTAGCCTGCGATCCAAATCGACCGTGGCACCCACATAGGTCTGAAAAGGCGGCTCCAAGGTCTGCAGACAGTAGACATGCCAGACACTTTCGCTCATCTACTTATACCGTAAATTCAGCGCCATAAGCCAACTTCGGCCTCTCGCCAGGATAGCCGACAGGGTTGCAGTAGAAGGTCACATCATGGAACTTGGCCACAGACCCTGTATGCGTATGTCCATAGACCCACCCTTTTACACACGATGCATACTTTTCTATAAGAGAATTCAAGCGAGAGGCAAACCACTGATTATACGGTTCCATTTGAGCCTCACGATATTTCTCGTGAATTAATTCGTAGAGCGGCATGTGATGGGTTATTACGACGCATTGTTTGCCTAGTCCCTTGGCCTCTCCCAAAGTCTTGTCGAGAAAGCCAAGGCTTTCTGTATGCAATTCCTTGTATCTGACAATGCTCATATCGCGAATTTGTTCCGTGTCGTTAATGGTAAACAGAGGATTTTCAATACAAGACCAGAGCGTCGTGCCAACCCAGCGAATGCCTTTGTAGTCTTCGTAGCGATTGTGTAAAAAGGAGATGTTGGGGAAGTCCGCCACAATGGAGTCTATCAGCTTGACTGTTTCGTCAAGAAAGCCGCCATAAAACTCGTGATTCCCAGCAATCAAAAAAACCTTTTTACAATTTTGGCTACAGTGTTGCAAAAACTCTCGATACAGGGGTTGCCTCGGATTGCCAATGTCGCCGGCGAGCACCAGAACATCCGCCTGTTTGATATCAGGCCGCCAACGGTTGCGAAAGTTTTCGTAGTGATTCGGCCTCATGAATTCCAGATGAATATCACTGATGTAATGAATACGCATTCAAACCTCTCCTTTTACACCCCTTATACTCTTTAGATTTTCACGAAATAGGTCATCTCCTGGAAACTGGGGACAAAGACTCCTTTGACACATCCAAGTCCATCGGCCAGGAGTTCGGCAGTCAGCTTTTGTTGACCTGCATTCAGAACAATCTTGGATACATTGTGGGAAAATAAGACTCTTTTTAAGAGCATGATAAGCTTTTGCATTTTTATAATATCTTCAAGTGAATGTAAATCCAGGAGGTCGACAAACACGATATCGTAGAAATTTGCAGGATGAGGATGTTTGAAATATCCAAAGACATCTTCAAATAAGAGATGAAGACGTGGGTCACAAAAGGCTTCTGGATTCCATCGCTCGATATCTTTACAGTAGGCGACTAATGCTTCGTCCCAGTCTATCATGGTGACTTCACGACATCTGGGATAGGCTGCAAAGACCTCACGGGCTAGCGCTCCTTCGGCTCCGCCCAGAATCAGAATCTTGGGCTCTTCTGATGCGGCAGGACCAGCAAAGTCCACCATGGCCTTGTGATACAGTTTTTCGTCAGCCGTGGCCGACTGCAGGACACCGTCTAAGAAAAGCATACGACCAAAGGTGGGATTCGTGAGGATATCGACCTGCTGTTTTTCCGTGCGAAACGATTCGTGTGTTCCTGGCACAATTTCATACATGGATTTGCCCCAGGATTGTTGTTCAACATAATATTCGTCTTGCTGCTGTGCCTGAATGCCGGCCATATTCTTTCCTCTTTCCTACAGGAAGAGTTCCTCTTTAGCGGCCCGTCGACCCAAACCCGTCCACTCCACGCTGGGTTTCACCGAGATACTGCACAAGTTTAATGGTCTTGATATGTCCCATGTCTGGAGCCACAATCTGCACTAAACGGTCGCCTTTCTGCACGACGACTTCACGGTCCAACGTATTCCACAGAAAAGCCATCAACTCCCCCCTGTAACTCAAATCAATCACGCCCATGCTATTCAAAAGCATCAATCCAGTCTTACTGATGGACGAACGCGGGGCCATCCAGTAATGGACAAGACGGTCATCGTCGCGAATCATGGTCGCTTTCACTTTCATGCTAACAAGCTTGCGTTCGCCTGGAGCAAAACGAACTTCTTCAGGCACGTGCAAGTCGAAGCCCGCATTACTGATGTCACGGTCTCCTACGTCTTTGTAGTATTCACCAGCAGCATCCGTGGTCGGCAAAAGTTGGAGGGTGTAAAAAGGGAAGTCACGCATGTCTCTTCTACATGGTTACAAGCCCAAGTGTTTAAAGCTCCTCTCGCTTACTTCAAGTATCATGGAAGTTCCTACTAGTCCTTCTATTTTATTTATATCAGCTTTCAAAGACCTTGGTCGTGGAGACTGGAAAGGCTTCGAGCGCAGTGTCGACAAATACTGCACCTGGTTCAAATATCTGATTCAAAATCCGATTCGTATTGTGCTTTTTGCTGAGGAAGATGTGAGGAAAAAACTGGAACAAGAAGTCGGCTTTCGCCATTCCCTGCCCTACGAACCTGAGTCAACCTTTCTGGGCTCGCATCTTGAAAAGGAACGTGAAATCCTCCAATCGGCCAAACACCAAAACCTCCTTTTACACCGCAAAGAGAATCCTGAATGTTGGTCAGCCGAATATAATCTCGTGAACCACAACAAAGTCTTGTTCGTGCAGAGAGCCAAAGCCTTGTATCCTGGCTATTCCCATTATGCCTGGATAGATTTCGGCTATATACGGTCAGAACAAGATATTTGTGAAGATTTTGACTGGTCACCCCTTGCCAACCTCAAAACGATTCGCTACAGTGCACATCGTGAGATTCGTCCTGAAGATTTTACCATGTCACCCCGTGAAACCTGTTTCTACGCCCCTGACCCGTTTCAAGGGTCGATGTTCATCTGTCCTGCAGACCTTGTAGATTGGTATGCCGAGACGTATCGTCAAATGCTTAATACGTTTCACAGCCAGTGGCTCGGTGACGATGACCAAGCACTATTGTATCATATTTACAAAGCCCATCCTCAAAACTTCTCCTTTCATGTATGCCGTGACTGGTTCAAGCTTCTGTCTACCTACAGTTGCGAACGCAAAGTCGATGTCATTGTGCCTACGTGTGCCAAAGACATCGATACTGTAAATGAGGTTATACAAAGGTGTCGTAAATATATTCAAGGTATCGGTAAAATATACTGCCTATGCCCTGCGGATGTTGCATCCCATGTGCAAGGAGCAGATGTCATGGTGGATGAAAGTATCTTCCCTTTTGCAAAGAGTGAAGTGGCTGAACTTATAGAAAAAAACATTGTTAGTATTAAGCGGAAAACAAGTTGGTATTACCAACAGCTCTTGAAACTGTATGCGCATAGAGTAATCAAAGGACTGCGTGCAGCGCACATGATTGTTGATTCTGAGACACTATTTTACAATCCTGTCTCCTTTTTTTACAAAAACAATGCTTTGTATTGCGTCACAAATGAAGTGAACAAAGAATACAGAAATCATGCCAAACGTTTGATTCCTGACCTTCAATTCTTTCATCCGCAGATTGGAGGCGTCTGTCACCAAATGCTGTTTCAGCGTCATGTGTTAGAGGATATGTTTGATAGGGCTCGCAAGGCTTACAAGAGCCAAAGAGGTCAAGATGAACCGATGTGGCGAGTCATGCTCTTGCGTTGTTTAGAAACTGAAAATGGTAAACCTATTGATGAATATAGTGAATATGAAATATATTTTAACTATACTATTTACTACTTCCCCTATAACACAAAAATAGCGAATTTTTCCTGGGATTTGAGCACAACCATTCCAGAAACTTCACCGCATATCTATTTAACGGCACATTCGCACTTGCGTGGCGTGCCCTTTTTTAGAACTGGACAATATCGTGTGGATTTAGGTTAGACTCTTAGTC
>JACCDG011270320.1_pt1 | contig 17261 bp, 16 predicted proteins | sample 7442471 | NCBI WGS metagenome assembly JACCDG01 (sample SAMN15323444, study PRJNA562643) | freshwater metagenome | isolation source: river surface water | place: USA:Blue River Watershed | collected 2017-08-17 | reverse complement strand
TGCATGTGTGCGAAGTTTTTTTATTTTGTATTTTTAAAAATATTTTTTACATATTATTTTTTAAAATTTTTTTTCTCTATGCGTTTTGCAATTTTTTGAACTGATTTTTTTACTGGAAGTTTTGCAATTTTTTTCTGAGTGTTAGTTATTTTTTGAGTAACTTTTTTTACTATTTTTTTCTTTTGTGCCATCATTTTTTGTGTGGCTTTTTTGACTCCTTTTGGAACAGAATTTTCTAATTTTTTAATTTCTTTTTTTGCATGATCAACTGCATTCAAAACTTTTTTTTGATTCTTTTTCCCATCTGGACCGAGGAGTAAATATGCTGCTGTCCCGACTGCTGCGATACCGACACTCACTGCTACACCTTTGGCAAGAGGAGACATTTTTTTACTTGTTGGAGATTTTTTTGTTGTTACTTTTTTCATATTTTTTGTTTTTCATTACTGTTAATTTTTTCTTCTTCGACTCTTTTTTCTGTCACCAAAAATGAATCGGTACACACTATGACCACGTACGTCTTCGACTATTTCTTCTATGGAATCGCTCATGGTAGTGATACTTGTTTCTAATTTTTGACTCAATCGATGGAAAATTCGCATCGTTTTGATGAGGTAAAAAAGAAATATCCCAACGAGTATCCAGAGCATCACAAAACCGATAGATGAAATAATAAAAAATAATTGTATATATGTGTCGTTCATACATATAGTATAGCAAAGTGACCCATTACAACAAACATTTCATCGCAACAAGAGTCGTGCTACACTGTGTTTATGAAAAATACACACTTTATAGAGAAATATTTCTTCCTAGGATTACTCTGTGCATCAGCGCTGTTGGTCCTTATTATATTCTTCCCCTATGTATCAGTAATTATTATAGGTATGGCACTATCCATACTCCTCTACCCTATATATGAAAAGATACGGACATATCTCCCAAAAAATGCACACTGGCTCGCATCTATTATAACTATCTTGATCTTTATTATTGTCCTTGGTATCCCTCTGCTATTTCTTGGATCTGTTGTATTTGATCAATTCCAAAACCTCTATAGCTCGCTCAATGTTGCAGATAGTAAACCTCTATTAGTAAATTTGGCTCAATCGATACAGAATTTTCTCCCTGATGGGTTTAGTTTTGATGTTCAACGCGAAATAACCAATTTTGTCACTTCCCTATCTGGTAATATAAAAGGATTCTTTACTGCCACACTACACACTGTATTTATGTTGCTCCTGGCACTCCTCACTGTATTTTATTTTCTCAAAGATGGGGTACAGATTAGAAAAAAGATACTCGAAATGAGTCCACTTGATGATACACAGACAAATACACTGCTCAAAACATTGGCAGGTACTGTAAATGGCATTATAAAAGGATACATTGTCATCGCCCTGGCTCAGGGATTATTAATGGGTATCGGATTGCGTTTGTTTGGGGTGCCACATGCGGCATTATGGGGCGTCGTCACAGGTATTGCGTCACTTATTCCTATGATCGGAACAGCATTTGTGGCTGTCCCGGCAATAGCCTATCTGTTGATTATAGGATCACAGACGAATGCATTAGGATTGGGTATATGGGCAGTAACACTTGTAGGTACAATAGATAATTTCCTCAATCCGCTTATTATTGGCAAGCAAACAGACTTACCACCGCTTGTGATACTCTTTGCTGTACTTGGTGGAATCACCATGCTCGGCCCTATTGGGATACTTGTCGGACCACTTGCCGTGAGCCTCTTCCGCGCACTCTTGGCTATTTATCGAGCAGAAAAATAGTATAGACGAGTATGCACCTCACCTTTAAAATATCCTTCTTTTCTGCTATACTCCAGATACATTACGGAATCGTCTAATGGTAGGACAACGGTTTCTGGTACCGTTTATCTAGGTTCGAGTCCTAGTTCCGTAGCCAAAGAAAAATCCCTGATACTTATATCTAGGGATTTTGTATTTTTACAAAATCATTATTACTCTTCTATAGAGTGTATTTTTAGATCAATAAAAAAAACATAATAAACGACACCCGTGTGTTGATTAAAAGCACATTATTTGATATAGTAGAAAAAATATTTTTTAAACAAAATTTATACTATGTCAAAAAAATTCAACTTCGAGAAGGCAATAAGCAAACTTCTCAAAGATCAAAAAATGAGTGTAGATACTCTAGCTCAAAAAGCTGACTTAACTACCGGGTGTATTTATCTTATTCTTAATGGTTCAACTTCGAACCCAAGGATCGATACACTAAAAAAACTTGCCCAAGGATTTGAAATTGACCTAATTGAGTTCTTTATTTTAGCCAAGGTTAAACAAAAAGGGCGGCTTAAAAATGGCAACCCTGAAATTGCTCGTCTTTTAGACAAGATGAGAGAATTAATTTATCCAAAGTAAAATCATTCTGGAAAAAACAAATAAGTCCCTCTACTTGCGTATGGGGCTTATTTTTTTAAAAAATTATAAATTTTATTTACTGAACTATTTCCCTATTAATTTCACTGGGTTGATGTTTATTGGTGGGAGGTTGTTGAATTGGGATAGTGTTTGGCGTATTTGTGTATCGATCATTTTCTGTGTACAAGGAGAACTATGCCGTATATCATAATCAATTACAATATTTGTTTCTTCTTTGGTGATTTCGAAATGAATCAATCGCACCCCTGGTGGTATTGGCGAATATGCACCACGAGCAACTTCAGCAGCTGTCGGCCCCGCGATCAAAAGTTCGATAGTCCGAAATGGTATACCGATAACTGATGCATCGACGACACGATCATAAGGATCAGCAAAATCACATACCGTATGGTTGGGATCTGTTTTTTCATTAAAAAAATAGAGTTGTACATGATTTGGTGCTGTATCGGTATAGACATAGGCGGATTGTTTGGTATACAAAAAATCCCATACCATATACCCAATAACCCCTAGCAATGCAACACCGATAATCCAGATAAGTACTTTTTTCATATTGTATAAGTATATCTTATTTACAGGGAATCTGTACAGTCAACTATTTTTTCTTACTTGCTTTGATAAATGCGGTAAAAAGTGGATGTGGATCAAGCGGTCTGGCCAAAAATTCTGGGTGGAATTGTACTCCGAGGAAAAATGGATGGATTTTCCTATCCAATTCCATGATTTCAACAAGGGTCCCGTCTTTGGATGTACCAGAAAAGACAAGTCCTTTTCTTTGAAGTAGTGGCACATAGTGATTATTTACTTCGTATCGATGGCGATGTCGTTCGATCACCACATCTGCACCATAGGCATTTCGTGCAATGGTATTAGGTGCTATATATGCAGTATATGACCCAAGTCGCATGTTACCACCATAGCGTTTCTCTAGTACATTGTCTTTTTGTGAATCCATAATGTGGATAATAGGATTTTTTGTCTTGGGGTCGACTTCTTCGGTATGGGCATCAGGTAATGCAAGCAAATGCCTCGCTGATTCGACAACTGCTAACTGCATACCATAACAGATACCAAAATAAGGAATCTTGTTTTTACGAACATATTCGATAACCGAAATCGTACCTTCTACACCACGTGACCCAAATCCTCCAGGAACGAGCACGCCATCATATTTTTTTAATTCTGAAAGTTTGCGTATGCCGTTTTCAAAATCAGTTGCTGATATCCAGGTCAATACTGGTTTGCAACCTTCTCTATATGCAGAATATTTGAGCGCTTCGATCACCGAAACGTATGAATCAGCAAACACATAATCCCCTGTTTCAAAATATTTTCCGATCACGGCAATCTGGATAGGTTTTTTTACCGCATGGCTTTTTGTCACAAACTGTTTCCATAACTGTTCTTCGGTATGTGTTTTATTTTTCTTTTTGAGGCCGAGTAGTTTGATGAGCAATGTCGTGAGTCCTTCTTTTTCAAAATTTTTGGGTACATCATAGATGCTTTCAACATCAGGGGCAGCGATGATGCGCTCTGGGGCAATATTACAAAAGATAGATATTTTTTCTTTACGTTTGAAATCGAGCGCCTGGGCCGAACGCGCAATGATAATATCTGGTTGTATCCCCGATGCATTCAATGTTCGGACTGCAGTCTGGGTTGGTTTGGTTTTCATTTCGCCTACCTTGGAAGGAAATGGTAGATACGACACCATGGTAAAAAACACATCATGGGGATGTTTGGTCTTCATGATACGGGCTGCTTCGAGGAAAAGCATGTTTTGGTATTCACCGACGGTACCACCGATTTCGATAATGACAATTTCTGCCTGAGATTTTTTCTGTGCAGCATAGATGCGGTCAATCACTTCGAGCGGTATATGCGGTACGACTTCGACGCATTTACCTTTGTAATACAAAGCTCGTTCTTTTTCTATCACCGACTGATACACACGCCCGGTTGTCATGTAATTGCCGCGAGTAAGGTCAGTATTGAGGAATCGTTCATAATTCCCCATATCCTGATCTGTTTCATCACCATCAGGTAATACAAAAACTTCTCCATGTTCTGTCGGATTCATTGTCCCCGCATCAATATTGATATAGGGATCTATTTTGATAGCAGTAACACGAAAACCTGCATTTTTTAACAGACGCCCAATAGATGATGAAGCGACTCCTTTCCCCACACCCGATATGACGCCACCGACAACAAACAGATATTTTGGACTAGTCATACTACCTATGCAAATATTTACGAATAGCAAAAAAGCTCGACAATGCTCCGAGTGTAATACCACCCAAGAAAATAACTGGGACAATAATAAAGAAATGAGTAATAAAATAATCAAACAGATTGATACCGAGGAATCGAGTCATTCGTATACCGAGCCAATACGTAACTGGTAAAAATATGACCATAGTAAAAAATGCACCGATAACACCATAGAGTATTCCTTCTACCATAAATGGACCACGGATATATGAACGAGTACCCCCAACGAGGCGCATGACTGCTATTTCTTCTCGGGAATAGTGGATCGTAAGCCGAATGGTATTGTAAGTCACCACGATTGCGATGAGTGTCATCAAAAGGAAAAGGATAGTCCCAACTTCTTGGCCTGTTGTAATGATCGTAGTGATGCGATCGATAATGAGTTTATTGTCAGTAAAATTGATGCGACTAATGTACCGGCGAGCATCACGAACTATTGGATCATCTCCTTCGAGAAATTTGGCAATAGCCTCGTATTGCAATGCATCATAAGCTTTGATATTCATCGATCCACCGAGCGGATTCGTCCCGACTTCTTCGAGGGCTTGGAGTGTGAGGTAATCCGTCGCATGGCGATCTTTGAAATTTTTGAGTTCATCATCCGGAGATATATAGGAAACATCTTTTACTTCTGGTAAGCCTTCTACTCTTTGGCGTAATGCAACGATATTGTCCTCTCGTGTACCTGGAACAAATGATACTTTGATATCTACTTTATTTTCTATATCAGTCAGAGAATTGATAAATACAGCCCGAGTAAGGAATAAAAGCATGATGACCGAGAGTGCAATAGTCGTTACCAATACAGAAACAAAAGATACGAGACCGTTTCGTTTAAAATTGAGGTAACCTGTTTTGAGTATTCTTTTGAGTATTGTTTTCATTCCGTTAGAAATAAGAAATCAGAGATTTCTGTATTTGATTAATATAAAAATAGACCTTTGTCATAATTGCTTTATGTATAATTAAATAATGGTGAATACTATGCTTGATTTCTAACGGAATTATAAAATATATTTACCTTGTGGATCATCACGGATTACTTTCCCCTTTTCGAATGTTACCACGCGTTTGCCGATAAAATCAATCACACCACGATTGTGTGTCGTGAGGATAATCGTCGTGCCGAGGTCGTTAATCTTTTTGAGTATCTGAACGACTTCATAGGTATTGATTGGATCGAGGTTACCTGTCGGCTCATCAGCGATAATGAGTTCGGGTTGGTTGATGATCGCGCGCGCAATAGAAAGGCGTTGTTTTTCCCCACCAGAGAGCTGATGAGGGAAATGCATCATTTTAGATGCCAGATCGACGACATCGAGTACACGAGGCACGTCACGTTTGATTTCTTCGTCGGTCTTGCCAGCGACTTCCATTGCAAAGGCGATATTTTCGTACGTTGTCTTGTTGGGTAATAGTCTAAAATCCTGAAAAATAACACCGATTTTTTTACGTAATTGTGTGAGTTCTTTGTTTTTTAATAAATGAACATTTTGAGATTGGTAAAATACAGTCCCCGAAGTCGGCTTTTCTTCGGCCAAGATTAATTTGGTAAACGTCGTCTTGCCTGCACCAGAATGACCGACGATAGAAACGAATTCACCTTTTGAAATAGTTAGGGTGACATTGTTAAGTGACAGGTCATTGTCGTCAGGATATTGCTTTGAAACATTTGAAAAATATATCACCTTTCTATTTTACCATAGGGGTAACTATGATTCAATGAACATTTCTATTTCACCATTTAAAACAGCATCTGTATTGGATGTTTCTATCCCGCTCCTATGATCTTTGACCATTTTGTATGGATGGAGCACGTATGAGCGGATCTGGTTCCCCCATTCAATATCAGTGTTTTTAGTCGTTGCCATACTTTCGGCCAGGGTTTTATGCTCAGCTTCAGCTTTTTGGTAGAGTTTACCACGGAGGATTTCGAGCGCGCGTTCTTTATTCTGTTCCTGGGACCGTTCTTCGCGCACAGCAACAGTGATGCCTGTCGGTATATGGGTCAGCCTGACAGCACTCTCTCTTTTATTCACATTCTGCCCACCTGGGCCACCAGCTTTCGAGAATTCTATCTTGACATCATCATCGCGAAGCTCGGGCATCTGCGTCTTCTCAATCTTGGGTAATACTTCGACGAGCGAGAATGATGTCTGTCGCAAGTTTTTTGAATTGAATGGCGACAGTCGTACAAGCCTGTGCACACCACTCTCACCTTTCAACAATTTATAGGCATTTTTTCCACCTACTTCAAAAGAAATATTACGAAAGCCATTTTGGGTATTTTCATTCCGCTCGATGATAGAGACAGAGAGATTATGTTTGGCACAAAATTTTTCGTACATATCAAAAAGCATTCGGGAAAAGTCCTCTGCATCATCACCCCCCGCACCAGAGAGAATAGTCACAATACACCCGCCACGGTCATAGGCTCCCAACCCGTCGCGTTTGTCTTGCAATTCCTTCATCTCTCGGATCATAGCCTGAGCCTTTTCCTTGTCAGCCCAAAAATCCGGACCATTCATTGCCGTTTCGATTTCTAAAAGTCGTTGTGTGATGTGGTCTGGGGTCATAAATACTTATCCAAGTGGTACTGCATCAGAGGCATCCTGTTGGTCTGGATACTCATTTCTTAATCTTTCAATATCAACCTTTTCCATTGTCCAATCGAGGGCACCAAGGTTTTCATTCAAGTGTTCAGTATGACGAGTTTTTGAAATTGTAATAACGTTAGGTTGAGAAATAAGCCAATTGATAGCAATCTGTGCAGATGTTTTTTGATACTTGTCGCATAATTCTTTTATCATCAAGGAAGTATCTTCAGTTAAATTCCCTTTTTGAAGTGGCCGCCATGCAGAGAGGAAAATATCATTGTTCTGACAATACTCGAGAAGTTCTTTTCTTTCTGGCTCGCGAAATATCAGATTGTAGTGAACCTGGTTGCAGACGATTTTATTTTTTGTGTAGCTTTGTGCTTCGGCAAGATGTTCTTTGTTAAAATTGCAGACACCGATATTTTTAACAAGTCCTTCTTCAACAAGTGTATCCATAGCGCGCATTGTCTCCTGTAGAGGAATCGCAGGGTTATAAAAATGCAGCAGATATAAATCGAGATAGTCTGTTCCTAGCCTTTTGAGGCTTGCGTTACATGCGTTCAAAACATCTTCATACAGAAAATGTTCAGTCCGTACTTTTGAAGTCAAAAATAACGTTGAGCGATCAAAACCCTGAATTGCCTTACCTACCAAAGTTTCCGTATATCCATCCGCATATTTTTCGGCAGTATCGATATGAGTTACGCCTTGTACTATCGCGTTTTGTATTGCTGCAATATCTGCCTCGTCATCATTTGTCACATCTCGCTCGGTGCTGCCACCCATCTGCCAAGTACCCAATCCATAGACTGGCATTTCAAAACCATTATTAAGTTTTTTTGTAGGTATTTCCATATATGTTTTATTACTACTCATGAGCCCCCTACCAGAGTTGAACTGGTGATTACGGTTTACGATACCATTGTTTTACCACTAAACTAAAGGGGCATATACTATTGCAACATCACTTCAGCCATTTTTTTATAATAATCTTCGGCTGTGATACGAGGGAAATTGTTGAGTATCGTCTGTGTATTCATTTTATAATCATTGGTAGCAAAATCTTTTTCCATCAGGTAGATAATCTTGTCGCAAAAGAGGTCGGTATCATGCTGTGCAATGACATAATCCATATAGGCTGTCTGGGCATAGATATCTGCAATGTATCCAGTCGGTGTGGTTACTACGGGGATCCCCATAGCGAGTGCAGATAGTACTGACATACTGACTTCATCAAATGAAGCCGTGTGGACGTACAACCGTGCACCTTTGTAGATAGGGGCCATATCAGCATGGACAGGCTCGACAAAGACACAACCACGTAATGAATGTGGGATGAGTGGTTTGATGCGTTTCATATCTTTGTATGGGGCAAAAATAATCCAGCCACCTTGGATATACCTAGTATGAATACGTTCCATGATACGACAGACGAGTTCAACCGCCGCTGAATCATACGTATCGAGTGTCGTCATAATGAAAAAATCTTTTTTGTACTTTTTATTAAAAAGGATTGGTGCAACGAGCGTACTACGCATACTGTCAAAATCGATAAATGGAGGCATAGGGATAATAGCTGTGCTATACGGTGCGAGCTTTTTGAGCTTTTCACCTCCTTCGACAAATATATGTGTAGCACGACGATACAGCAGCATATTGGTAAATGAAATAGTATCCTGGAATCCTATCTTGAGAGAAAATGGGATAGCCATTTTGTGTGCGATATTCCCCGCTTTTACTGTGTGAAAGCCACTCCCAAATGCGAGTACATGCGTCGGTACATGTGATTGTGTCATATACGTATCGCGTATCGTAGCAAAACAATATGATCGAAATAGCGGGAAAGAAGAAACGGTATAGACAGATACACGAGGGTGTGGATGACGAATATCCCGGGGCTTCATAAAAGGCTGAGGAGAGAAGATGACGATATGAACATAATCAAAATAGTGAGCAAAAAACTCGAGCGCCTTTTGGAACAGTACTGAGCCAGTAGCATCATCAAGTGTAATGAGGAGTGTTTTTTGTATAGTAGTCGTATCCATATGGAGCCGTTAATCGGAATCGAACCGATGACCTCACCCCTACCAAGGGTGTGCTCTACCAACTGAGCTATAACGGCGTATACTATTTCGTGGTCCTACCAAGACAGCTGTAACGGCGTATATTATCTTGTGGTCCTACCAAGACAGCTGTAACGGCGTATATTATTTAAGGAACTAACCCATCTGTTATTTGCAAGCCGAAGCCTGTCTGAGACTTCAGAAATCTGGATGTCTATCAGATTTCTGTGTCGAGTTCTGCAGGCCAAAAATAACAGATGGGTTAGTTCCTTTATATCCTACCCTATTTTTCTTATTTTTCCAATAACCTTTTTTGTGATATATTCATTACATGAATGAACAACATATAACACAAGAAAAACTACACAATATTCGCCATACACTCGCACATCTACTAGGAGCAGCAGTTTTGGAATTATACCCAGATACCAAATTAACGCTCGGCCCTGCTATCGACAATGGGTTTTACTACGATTTTGACTTTACCAATAAAATCGGTGATGAAGCTCTGACACAGATAGAATCCAAAATGCATGAACTCCTCCCGACATGGGCAGCATTTTCACACAAAAATGTAACAACACAAGAAGCACTCGCCTATTATCCCAACAATGAATACAAACAAGAACTCATAGACGAACACAAAGACGCTGGGCTCACATTCTATACCTGTGGTACATTCACTGACCTGTGTCGTGGTGGGCATGTAGATCACCCAGCAACTGATATCCCGAAAGATTGTTTCAAGCTTTCTCGTATTGCTGGCGCATACTGGCGTGGTGATGAGAAAAACAAAATGCTCACCCGTATTTATGGCCTCGCTTTTGAAAGTAAAGAAAAACTCGATGAATATGAAAATCAAATGGAAGAAGCAAAAAAACGAGATCATCGTACTATAGGAGAAAAATTAGATTTATTTTATTTCGAAGAATCAATTGGTAAGGGTCTCCCTATTTGGCTTCCAAAAGGAAACATTATCAAAGAAGAACTCGAAAATTGGGCAAAAGATACTGAGGAAAAATGGGGTTATCAAAGAGTGACAACTCCGATTATTACCAAAGAAAATTTATTCTATACTTCTGGGCATTTACCTCTCTATAAAGAGAGTATGTATGCGCCGATTGAAATCGAAGGAGAAAACTACTATATCAAACCAATGAATTGTCCATTTCACCACAAAACCTTTGCTGCAAGACCAAAAAGTTACAGAGAACTCCCAGTAAGATTTGCTGAATATGGCTGGTGTCATCGTTATGAAGATTCAGGATCTCTTTTTGGACTTATGCGAGTCCGTGGCATGCAAATGAATGATGCACATATCTATATCCAAAAAGAGAAAGCTGTCGAAGAATTTGTTAATGTCATTAAATTACACGAGTATTATTACAAAATACTTGGTATTGAAAATTACCAAATGGAACTTGCCCTTCGTGACCCGAACAACATGACAAAATATCATGGTAACGAAGAAGACTGGGTTGATGCAGAAAATATGACACGTGAAGCAATGGAAAAATCTGGTGTACCGTTCACTGTAGTCAATGAAGGTGCTGCGTTTTATGGGCCAAAAATGGATTTTCAAATTTTTTCTTCTATCGGGCGTGCTTTTACTGCATCAACCAATCAACTCGATCTGTACATGGGTAAAGCATTTGGACTTGAATACACAGACCAGGACAGCACTCGTAAAACTCCAGCAATCATCCATCGTGCTCCACTCGGTACACATGAACGATTTATTGGTTTTCTCATAGAACATTTTGCTGGGAAATTTCCGCTTTGGCTATCGCCTGTGCAGGTGACTATCGTACCAGTAAGGATGGAAAATCATGGTGACTATGCAGACAATCTCTATAAAAAAATGAAAGATGTCGGTATTCGTGTAGAAATAGCCGACAGCGACGACTCGCTCGGTAAACGTATCAATAGTGCCAAAGCACAATCTGTTCCATACGTTATGGTCATTGGTGACAAAGAAATAGAATCCGGACTATTAACGGTAGAAACTCGTGGTGAGAAAATCACCGGGATTTCTGTTGATGATTTTATCGAAAAAATCCAAAAAGAAATAACCGAAAAAACACTCAGCTAATGAGTGTTTTTTCATTAATCTGCTATACTTGATATATTACAAGTAACATATAGTACACATGGCAACAAAAAAGAATACTAACAATATGTACAACCTCATGAACCAACTCACCCAGGAATCAAAATCATTGTGGCGAATGGAGCATGATTATATGAAGGATGCAGGCAAAGACACAGAGCTCAAAAAATTCTGGGCATACTATGCCAAAGAAAAAGAAGCTCATATCAAAGACTTGCAGTCATTGATTATCAAGTACATGAAATAAAAACCCCGAAAGGGGTTTTTATTATACAGAGTAGAGGATATTTAGATATCCAATGTCGCTGTCTTGGCATGCGTCTGGATAAATGATTTACGCGGGGCGACTTCGGTACCCATCAACATATCAAACACTTTATCAGCTAATGCAGCATCATCGATACTGACTTGTTTCATCACACGACGAGCTGGGTCCATAGTTGTCTCCCATAATTCTTCGGCATTCATTTCACCGAGACCTTTGTATCGTTGAATGTGGATTTTGCTTGGTGCCATTTTTTTATTTTTAGAATTTGCTTCACCGGTGTTGTCCGCTGTTTCTGTATCTTCATTTTCTGTATTTTCCTCTGTGTCGTCTTCAACTTCAGAAATCAATGATGCATCGACACCAAAACTTTTGATAATTTTCTCTTTTTCTTCATCGGTATATGCGTAGAAAATTTCTTTACCTTTCTTGAGTTTGTAGAGCGGCGGCTGGGCAATATAGATAAATCCCCCATCGATGAGTGGTTTGAAATAACGGTAGAATAGTGTCAGGATGAGGGTGCGGATGTGTGCCCCGTCGACGTCAGCGTCTGTTGCAATGATGATCTTGTGATAGCGTAATTTGTCGATATCAAAGACGTCCCCTATAGCAGTACCCATAGCAATGACGAGGTTTTTGATCTGTTCACTAGCCAACATTTTGTCGAGTCGGGCACGTTCGATATTCAAAATCTTTCCGCGTAGGGGCAATATTGCCTGTGTACGTCTGTCTCGTCCCATTTTGGCTGTACCACCCGCAGAGTCTCCCTCTACGATAAAGACTTCGGATTCACTGGCGAGCTTTGTCTGGCAGTCAGCGAGTTTCCCAGGGAGTGTCATGCCTTCGAGTGCACCTTTACGCAATACTGAATCCTTGGCAGCTTTGGCAGCTTTGCGGGCACGTACAGCGAGGAGCGCCTTGCCGATGATCGCTTTGGCTTCATCTGGATGTTCCTCGAGGAATGCTGCAAATGCATCACCAAATACTGTCGCTGTCGCACCCTGGGCTTCCATACTACCGAGCTTTCCTTTGGTTTGACCTTCGAATTGGATCTCGCGGAGTTTGACTGATATAGCGACTGTTAATCCTTCGAGTACGTCTTCACCAGTAAAACCACCGTCGGATTCTTTGATAATATTGTTTTTCTTACCGTAATTGTTGAGAAGTCGAGTGAGTGCAGTTTTGAACCCAGTGACATGTGTCCCACCTTCCCCATTATAAATATTGTTTGCAAAAGGAATGATCTTGGCATCAATATCATCTGTATACTGGAGGGCGATTTCTACACCGACATCGTCTTGCTCTTTTTCGACATAGAAAATTGTATCCTGGACAGCTTTCTTGCCTTGGTTGTAGTGACGGATGAGTGATACGAGTCCCCCTTCAAAATAAAAAGTAAATGAAGGAACTTCAATACCTAATGTATCAAAATAGTGCACACCATCGAGCTCAAATTTTCCTTTCTTGAACACCGTATCGGCATCTATTTCCCGTGCATCGATGATTTTGATCTTCAAGTTTTTGACCAGATATGCTTGCTGGCGGAGGTGGTTGACGACTCGTTCCCAAGAAAATTTTGTTCCTTCTTTGAAAATTTCTGCATCTGGCTCGAATGTAATAATCGTCCCGTGGATTTTTGAATTACCGACTTTTTTTACTGATGCTTTTTTCTTACCTTGAGAATATTCCTGGACATAGTATCCCCCATCACGATGAACTTCGGCTTTGGTATAGACAGACAATGCATTCACAACAGATGCACCCACGCCGTGCAGACCTCCTGATACTTTATACCCACTGTCATCCCCGCCGAATTTACCCCCAGCATGGAGTGTGGTCATGACCATTTCGAGTGCAGAGAGTTTGGTTTTAGGATGTACGTCAACAGGGATTCCACGGCCATTATCTGCCACACGGACACGGTTACCCGGCAAGAGCGTGACCTCGATATGATCAGCAAATCCACCCATCGCTTCATCGCGTGAGTTGTCGAAAATCTCCCAAATAAGATGGTGGAGTCCATCCGGCCCAGTAGACCCAATGTACATCCCAGGGCGCTTGCGAACTGGTTCTAGTCCTTCAAGGACTTGGATCTGTTCTGCGCCATAAGAGCCTTCTTTTTTCGACACTTTTTTAGCTTTTTTGTCTTCAATTTCTTTTGCCATAGATGTATATAGTATAACAATATTTTATGGATATACATAATCCAAAATACTTGACAGAAATAATCTATTATGCTAATATATAAACGAACATAAGTAGGGTGATTTTTGGGTCGAATACTCAGAGATTAGTCTCAAAAATCACCCCTATTTATAAAAATGAACAAGAATTTTAAAATTACATTAGCTATTATTATTGGAATGTTAGCAGGCGTTTTGACACATATTCTTTCAATTAAAAGTGGTTGTAAATATACACTTGGAGGAGATCTTATGGCTTCTAGTATTGCAACGGCTCTGATTATGAGATTTATAGAAACGAAATAAAACTAATTCTAAAAGTTTCTTTAATCACTCGGTAAATTTGTCGAGTGATTTTTTATTTTCATGTTATCTCACTTCCCAACCTGTATCTTTCAAAACTCCCAAAACCTTCTCCCACTCACCTTCGACATCGTTGTCGGTGAGTGTTTTTTCGTATGACTGAAAGACAAAGCGAAAAGCGTATGAATAACGGCCGTCTTTTTGGAATTGGTCGATCAGGTACGGGCCTTTGACGCAGAGTTCTGACAAGGCTGGCTTTACTATGTGCATAAAATCACCTATATCTATTTCTTGCTCACTCCAAAACGAAACATCACGAGTGATGAATGGGTACTGGGACCAAGTTTTAAATGAGCTAGTTATCGGAACAGTAGAATCAATTGCATCAATAACTACATTATTTTTTAAAAAGTATTCATCAAGCGTCATCTCCTCTATCCCCTTTTTGTGTGCGATAGCAACATGAATTGCCTCATTGTCTTTGGTAAATACAGTACCGATTTCAAAAAGTTGGACATCGGTCATACCAAGGAGTGGGGCATTCAATTTATTTTTCTCGAAGCATTCTTGCATCCCATCTGTCAGATTGGTACGCAAAAAATCCTTGCCTTTGGGACCACGTGCAACCTGGACATCGCCTTTTTTCCCAAAGGTATAGTTCATCACTTCACTGTAGCCTTTTTCTATCAAATCTTTTTTGACTGCTTGGATTTTGAGGTAGATTTCATCATGAGTATTGCCTACAGGAAATACAGGGAGTATTGGGACAATTTTGTCATAACCGTATATCCGACCGATTTCATCCACCATGTCGTGTATACCTGTAATATCCTGCCGCCAGTATGGAATATGCACGATGAAATTACCGAGCTCTTCTACGTAGCTATATTTATAATTTTGCAAAATAGTTGCAATATCTGCAGGGGTCAATGTAAGACCAAGCTTTTCATTCATAATCGCTGTCGTAAAAGAAACTTTCTTTTCTTCTTGTTTTACAGAACATTCATCAACAATATCTTCAAATACTGCATCAGGGCACATCTCGAGAATAAGTGCAGAAAATTCTCGCATAGCACAATCACCCAATACGACGGGGACGCTATTTTCAAAACGTTTGCGTGCATCAGAGATGAGTGATAAACGCTGTCCTGTCTTACGAATTGTCGTCGGGTCAAAGTTTGCAACTTCAAGGAGAATGTCTGTCGTATACGGTGCGTCGATGCTGATACCAGAACTCGTCCCACCTTTGATACCAGCGAGTGCGAGGATGTTGTCAGTATCGGCGATCACGATATCACCTGGCTTTACTTTTGCTACGATATTTTCGCTCCCTACTACGGGGAAATCTAATTCACTATCGGCTTCGCGGACAATGATTTTTTCTCCTGTAAGTTTTTTGAGATCAAATGCATGGGTTGGCTGACCACAATCAAACATCACCATATTGGACGCATCGACGATGTTGTTGATAGAACGCTGGCCGATAGATGCGAGGTATGTCACCACCCATGCTGGTGATGGGCCGACTTTGACATTACGTACAATGCGCCCCATGTAGCGACGGCATTTGTCAGTCTGTATAGCTATATTAAGGTTGGTAGGAAGAGATGCTGGGATTTTGTATTGTGGGGTTGGGTCTACGAACTCAAGCCCTAATAAGCCAGAGATTTCTCGTGCAACACCGAGGTGGCAGAGCAAATCCCCTGCCCGATCTGGGAGGATTTTGAGGTCAAACACAGTATCGTTATCAACGGTCTCGACATCTTCAATTTCTGTCACATGGAACGTCAAAATACGCTCCAATTCTTTTGGATCTGGGATTTGTGGTATATACGATTTTAGCCAGTTATAACTTATCTTCATATATTATTTTAAGAGATCCTTTTTTATTAACTTTTCAATGGAAAAAATTACTTCTTGTCTTTTATCTAACAAAACTTGGTTTTTATCTTCTTCTCTACTTTCAATTATTCTAATTGTTAATGAAAAATATTCCCTGAGAGCACTATCAAGTTCTACTCCGGCCAAAATACGTGCAGGTCCTAAATACTCTCCCATATGTCGAGCAAGTCTGCGTACAACTTCTTTTTTGATATCAATATCTTTATTTTTTAAACACCATTCTTCGTTATTCAATTCTTCTTTAATTTTTTCCATAAAAATTGAAATCTCATCCATAAACCCTTCTGAGGATATTCTAGATATTAACTCTGAAAAGACACTTAACTTTATTTTTTTTAACTCCAAATCTGAATCTCTTTTTTTATTAAAAAAATGTGAAATATATGCAGACAAAAATGCAGTAATCAAAGGGCTAATAATTACAAACCAAATAGGTAAATTTATATATTCTTTTGTTTGTGATATATCCATCATAAATAAATTAAAATTGATTAAGTCGTAGGTCACCCTGATAAGAAAGTCGCACGTCTGGAATGCCGGTTTTGATCATCATCAAACGATCGAGTCCGAAGCCAAAGGCAAAACCACTATATTCATTGGCATCTATTCCCCCGTTTTTCAAAACTTCTGGATGGACCATGCCAGCACCCAACACTTCAAACCATTTGCCATTATGAAATACATCGACTTCAAAGCCTGGTTCGACGAATGGAAAAAACGATGGACGCATGCGGATATCAGCATCTGGGCCGAGAAATTGCTTGAAAAATTCTAACAGTACTGCTTTGAGGTGTGCGACAGAAACGTGTTTGTCGACAAAAAGCCCTTCGAGCTGGTGGAATTGCATTTCATGACCTGCGTCGGTAGATTCATTACGAAAGACTTTACCAGGAGCAATAATTGCCATAGGTGGAGTATGGTTTTTCATATAGCGAATCTGCACAGGAGAAGTGTGTGTCCGGAGCACTTTCCCCACTTCACCTTTGATCCAAAATGTATCTTGCATATCGCGAGCTGGGTGATCACGAGGCACATTGAGAGCATCAAAATTATGCCACTCGTCCTCAAGCTCAGGTCCGTCAACAACATCGAATCCCATATCGTTGAAAATGCGAGATATTTTGTCTATAGATAAAGTTAT
>JACCDG010043631.1_pt1 | contig 17266 bp, 22 predicted proteins | sample 7442471 | NCBI WGS metagenome assembly JACCDG01 (sample SAMN15323444, study PRJNA562643) | freshwater metagenome | isolation source: river surface water | place: USA:Blue River Watershed | collected 2017-08-17 | reverse complement strand
TGTGTCCCGCGTCCTGCCCCCCTCCGCCCGGCCCCGCCACCGACGTTCCTCCCCCCCGCTCCGCCTGCGCCCGTGACGGCAGCCCCTCCTGCGACCGTGACCTTGCCCCCGGCTCCGCCTCCCCCTCCTGTGACGGCAGCCCCTCCTGCGCCCTTGCCCCCGGCTCCTCCTCCTCCGGCCACAAGGCCGCCACCCCCACCGCCGAGCGCGTTGGAGAAAGACAACTTGACCATGTTTGAGCGCCTTGTGTCGGACGCCGAAGCTGCGTTCCTCTCGAACCTTCCCCCCGAAACCTTCGCCGCCAACCTCCTCCAAAGCGAAGACTATACCCCGTTTCGAGGCGTCCTTGCCCTTGTGGACAAAGACACCGCGCTTTCGTACCTCACCACCAACTCCACGCCTCAAAGCCCCTTGCGCTCGATCCGGGGCAAAGGCTGGCTCAAAAAGGCGATCGACGGCGTGTTTGGAGGCCGTTCGTGAGCGACCTTCCTCCCTCCGCGCTTCTAACGAGCGCGTTGTTTGATGCAATCCAAAAGGCGAGAGCGGAACAAGGGATCGCAAGCCTTGCCCTTCTTGTCACGTTCGACCCGAACGAGTCGATGATTCGTGCGTTCCTTTTGGAAACGAACGCGGAGGACACCCCCGCCTCGTTTCGCGAGATCCGGGATGTGTTGATCGCGGCAGGGAGTGTATCGGAGGGGCTTGCCTTGCGGGACGCACCGCCCCCCGATCAAGGTTTCCAAGCCTAGCCTTGCAACGATAGATCGGCGTGTGCTATCCAAGAGAGCAAGGGAGACGACTCCCTTTTTTTTCTTCTCGAAGGACGCGACCGATGAAACCTCCTTTGCCGTCGTCTGCTGCGGCGTTTCCTCCCCTTGGGGATGTCTCGTACCGCCCCGCCATTGTTCCCCCCGACACCGCCCGTCGCCTCGCGCAAATGGCCGAGGCCGGGGGAAAAGACGTGCGTGTGGCGCACTTGGCGCGAAGCCTTGTGCGAAACCTCGTGGATGAAAACGTGGAGCCGTTTCTTGCGGTATTAAGCGAGATACAGGCGATCCACAACTTTACCTTCGAGCGCCTGCGCTACACCCGCGATCCGCAAGGTGTCGAGCTTGTGTACAGCCCCCAAGTCGTCGCCGCTGCCATCGAACAAGGCGGGCGGTTTGCCGAGGACTGCGACACCTACGCCGCGTTTGTGGCCGCGATGCTCCTTGCGTTAGGACGAAAGACGCGAATCACGATTGCCTCGTTTGTTGAGGGCAATCCCTTCCATTTTTCTCATGTGTTTGCGGAGGTGTGGTTGCCTGCCTCGCCGCGCTTTGCCTTTCCGGGGCGTTGGGTCGTGGTCGATCCAAGCATCGGGGGTGCGGTGCGTCGGATGTGTGCAGAGATCAAACACGCCGTCCATTTTTACCCTTGAAAGGAACCTCCATGCGTTACACTTCGCTTGGACAAATGGCCACGTTCGACGAAATCTCGATGCTCGATGATATGGGCGCACCGATGCCCTCCTACAACTCTTCTCCGATGTCCTCGCCTCCGCCCTCGGCTCCGCAAGGCGGGACGGATTGGGGCAAGCAGCTTGGGGCGTTGGTGGGAGCCGCAGGACAAGCCGCAGGGCAAGTCATGGGCGCGATGAACCAATACCCCGGCAACCAAGTCAACCCCGGCGGGTATCCCCCGGTCGGCTACGCCCCTTATGCCGCTGGTGTGAACCAATGGTCGCACCCCGGTCAAGCGGGCGTGGACGCTTACGGTCGGCCCGTCAACGCGGCGGGGCAAGTCCTCACCCCGGCAACCCCGGCGCTGCCTTCCCCCGGCCTTCTGCCGGGACAAACCGGGGTGAACGCCTACGGCCAGCCGATCAATGCCGCCGGACAAGTTTTGTCCACCACGTCGATCCTTCCAACCTCCATGTCCTCGCTGCCGATCGTCCCGATCGCGCTTGGTCTAGGGATGTTGGGGGTTCTGTTTTTTGCTTTGAAATAACAAGGACGGCCCACCGATGCACACCAACAAACCCGTTCCTTTGTGGCTTTATAACGCCCCGGCGCTTTTTTCGCACCAACAACAGACGTTTGCGATCTTGTGGGCGTTGCAAAACCTCTCGATCGACCAAATGGCCAATTACTACCCCTTTCTTGCGGCGTACCGCCCTGTCCTTGATCGCGGAAACCAGATGCTTGTGGACAAAATGGCGCTCAAGCTCCAAGCCGCAGGCCGTCCTCCGGTGGGCGTGATCTCGTGGGCGCAGTCGCTTGGAAGCGCAGAAGGAGCCGCCGCTTCCGCTGCCAATCCTGCTTCCGAATGGAATAAGCTCTCTCGTGTCCAAAAGCTCGCGATGGCCAACCAAATGGACTTTGATCTTGGGATTCCTCTGTGGCAAGCCCAAGGCTTTGCGTCCGCCGAAGCGATGGCCGATGGCACGTTGACGGCATGGAAAAACGCACCACCGACCTCGTGGGCGATCCCTGTCTTTGCGGCTGGCGCAGGATTGCTCTTGCTTTTTGCGCTTGGGAGGTAGCCATGCGCTACAGCGTCTTTGATCCGATATCGGGGCGCTACCACGCCTACGCTGCGACGGCGCTCCCTTCGGTGTCGTTTTCGACCGCCGTCACCGCACAACCGTTTGTGGCGTGGGAAGACATCTATGTTTCGCTCCCCAACGGCGCAACACCGCTCAAAGAAACCTCCGATCTCCCTTCGGGAATCATCGTACACCCCCTTGAACTCCAACGCCCCGAACCTTCGGGCGATCTGAGCCTCTTTTGGCTGGCGATCGGCTTTCTGGCGCGTCAACTCCTTCGGTGACTCATGCACGAACAAAACCTTTGGCTTGAGATCGTCAACCAAGAAGCCGACTACCTCGACCGCGTGGCGACCGAGCTTGAGTCGCTTTCCAAGGCCGCCGAGTCGAGCGCCCCGCTTGAGCAGATCTACGCCGCCGCCTACCACGCCTACACCCTCGCCCATGCCGAGCTTGCGCGGCTTGAGCAAGACCTTGCCTCGATGTCCCAAACGGCCTCCACGTTAAACGCGGGGTGGATTCCCCCGGCCTTGAAGCAAGCGTTGGCGCAAATGCCCCAAGCGCGGCAACAAGTGGTACGCGAGATGCTGACCACGTTTCGCCTGTGCATGAATCGTCCCTCCGACGTGATGCGCTTGGAGATGCGGCGGCAAGCCGGGGCGATCTTGAATGGCCTCCAGCAACTCGCGATGCAATCCGCCCTCTCGGACGAAGCCCTTGCCCACGATATCGCCGTGATCGGCAACCTGCTTTGTCGGTTTGACAGCCTCACCCCCCAAACCCCCTCCACGCCTACCGCGCCTTGGTACTCCTCCTTCCTTACGATCCCCGGCCTTCTTGTGGCCGCAGGTGTCGGGGCGCTTGCGTGGTTTGGCCGAGGGTACGCCGAAGACGCGGGTTGGATCGGTGGCGGCGAGAGCGAAGGCGAAGAGGAACCTTTTGCCCTCCAAGCCGCGCCAAGCGAAGAAAGCGCAGGTGTGTGATGGCCCTTCCTCTTTTGATGCAAGGCGGCTTTAAGGGCGTCGGCTGGCATCGGTCGGTCATCCGGCTCTCGAAACCTATCCCCTACGAGACGTTTGTTTCGTCCGTCCTTCCGGCCCTTGAACAGACCGCAAGCGTTGATGGCGAAAACGGCTCCATGTGGGGCGTGTTTGTCCATGGCCAACGCGATGCAAGTGGCGAGGTCGTGCCTTTTGGTGCGGCCCCTGCGATCCTTTCGCCCTCCGCTGAGGTCGAACAACAAATCGCCAATGGCCAGACCACTGCGTACTTTTGGCCGGGGAAGTTTGCCTATTACTACTCGGCTCCACACGGCGGCGTGGTTGCGCTTTGGGTGTACATCTATAACGCCGATCCGCTCGCCGTCTCCCAAGACTCGTGTTTGTTGACCGAGGACGGCGGAATGGCCTTCTTGGACGCCCAAGCCGCCGCTTCCCTCGACGCGGCCTCCTCGGAGTCCTCTCCCTCGGCCTCGTGGTACGATCAAGGCGCTTTGACACAAGCCGCCTACGGCGAAACCACGTTCGAGGGCTATAGCCTTGGTGCGGCCCCGACCCCGGTGGCTCCGTTGTCGATAAGCGACCGGACGATCTCTGCTCTCGATTGGATCGGCAAGCAAGTGAACCTCTCAACGGGTTCGAGCCTTCGGACATGGGCGACCGAGAATCCCGGTAAATGGCAAGCGGTCTATGTCACAGGGTCGCTCCTTGTGGCCGCAGGAGCCGTTGCCGCAGGAACGGTCGTGGTTGGTGCGTTAGGCGCAAAACTCCTTGGCACAGCGATCGGAGCAGCCAAAATCTTCCCTTGGGCCGTGACGCTTCTTCGCGCAACGGCCTTCGCGGGTGTCGTCATGTCGCTCAACATGGAAGCGGTGTCGTCGTTTTCCGAAGGCTACAGCACGTTGCAGCCGGGAACAGGGGTAGGATCGTCGTCGGCGCAACTGTGGCGCAACCTCGGTGTGTCGGCAAGAGAAGGCAAAGAAAAGGCGGACAACTTCGTGCGAACGGTGGGCGAAACCATCGAGAGTGTGAAGAAGCGTTTTGCACAAGCAAGTCAAGCGTTGTCGGCCATTGGCATTTGGGGTGCGCTGCTGTTTGGCGGCCTCTTGTTTGTGGGCTATGGCCTGCTTGCGCGAAAGAGATAAGCCATGCTCACGCCCCAAGTCCTCACAAAAAACCTCATTGCTCTCCTTCGTGCCGCCGCATCCTCGATCCTCGAAGTCGCCAGAGTCTCAGGCCATCCCGTTGTGGTCGCGCTCCAAAACGCTGCTGCTGCTCTTGAAGCCACGCGGTTTGTCGAAGCTCCGTCTTCCTCCTCGGCGCTTGCGGCCCTCACGGTACTCTCTACGCACCAAGGGCCACTTCAGTCGGCGTTTGCCCTCCAAGCCCTCGCTCCGGTCAAGGCGGCCTTTGAGCAAACCGCGACCGCCCTTGCGGTTGAATATCCGGCGCTTGCGGCAAGAGAGGCCGCCGCGCAGCAGGCCGCGACTGCGCCTGCGCCACCCGCTGCTGCCCCCGCTCCGGCTACTGCGACTCGCCCCGTCGCGTCGGTGCAAGAAGGCAGCCTTGATGAAATGGAGTTCACTTCCCCTACTCCACCCCCGGCCCCTGCGCCTTCCGAGGATGAGGGAAGCCAAACGCTTTTGTGGCTTGGCGTGGGAACGCTGGCCCTTGCGCTTGGCTCCCTTGTCGCGCTTGCGAGAAAGTGACATCCGATGTTTCAAGAGTCGCCCGTGTTTCTCAAAAATCTCGTATTCATGCTCCACCAAGGAGCCGACGACATTCTTTCCTCTACGCAAGGCCCCCAGCCGAACTCCGTCGCTATTCTCCGGGGTCTGGCCTTCGCCCTCGATCGGACAGGCTTTTCTCAGTCTCCCACCTCCGCCTCTTCTGCTGCCGCGCTGACGCTTCTTCTCGACAACAGCGCAACCGTCATGCCGATCCTCCGTTCGCTCCCCCCAAGGCGGCAAGCGCAGTACACTTACCCGCGTGTTGTGGCAAAGATCCGAGAGGAACAGGCGGCGCAGCAGCCTCCACCCCAAGCCGTCCCTGTTCAACCACAACCTCCAACCGATTGGCCGCCGCCTTCGTCCGAATCCTCGCCCGATGCCTCTTTTTCGCAAGCCGGACAGCCTCCTCCGGTTGAACCGACAACAGGCGAAGGCAGCGATACATTTGGCCTCGGCCTTGCGCTTTGCTTCCTTGGCGTGGTCACTGTCGCTTATCTTGCCTCGAAAGGACGGCCTCGATGACCGCTGCGTTTCAAGTTTTTCTGCGAGATGCCCACGCCGCACTTGCGCCTCGCCTCGCTGCCGCAAAAAACAGCCAAGAAGCCGAACCCTTCCGTTACACACTTTCGACGCTGGCGATGTTGCAAGCCTCCTATGAAAAAGACACAGCAGGCGACAAAGACGCGAGAATGGCGGGAAGCCTCAAGGCCCTCTTTTCGACCCCTCCGGCCCAAGCCCTCCTTGCGATTCACCCGCTAGCCTCGCGGCTTGAGGACGCCGTTCGCTCCCTTGAGGCTTCGCCCTCTCTTTCGTGGCTCCCTTGGCTTGGCGGGGCGGTTGCCGTTGGCGCGGTTTTGTGGCTTTTGTCTTCTCGGCCTTCCGCCGACGAGAGTGAGCCGGAGCCTCCGCCCGCTGTTGTAAAAAAAGAAAGTCCCACCCCATGACCGTCTATGCACCTTGGGCGCAAGTGGCGATTCGAGCGCCGCAGATCCATTACACCCCCAACCCGACGCAACTTCGGCAACAATGGCCGCGCAACACAGGAACCTTGGCGCGAAACCTCCAAGCAGGACTTGCGCCCTCCCTTTCGTGCGACTCACTCGATCCGAATCCTGCGGCATGGTACGACGATCCGCCGTCCGTCCTTGGCTCGGTCGAGCAGTACCTTGAATCCCCAATGACGCAGATCCAGCAAGCGTTGCTTTTTCTCTCGACCCGCCACGCTCGGAGCGTTGCCGCCGACGTAGCAAGACGCGACTTTGACTTGTTGCAAATGCAACTGAACGCCTTTCTTGCCGCGCATCCTCTCGCCTTTTGGGAGCCTCGGCGTGGACGGCTCAAGGCGGCTCCGTCGAGCGAAGACGCTCCGGTGTGGGCCGAGCTTCTGCGCTTTTTGGACACGGCTTCGCCTGTGAGTCGGGGGCTGTTGTCCTCGTACCCGCAACTCAATGTCCTCGCCTCGATGTGGGGCGACCCTCATTCTTCCCTCCCCTCGGCCAAGCCTTGCGCGTGTGGTGCGGTGGGCGTGGGAACGCTGGCCCTCGGCGCTCTGGCCCTCCTTGGCGGAGTGGCCTTGTGGAAAGGAGCTTTTTGATGCGTCCCGTTTCGGCTCACTCTCGCGCCCGTTTGTCCCTTGGGGATTGGACGGACGCGCTTACCTCTCCCTTTCGTTCCTCCTCGACTCCTTCGCCTTACGCAAGCTTGCTTGAGGCCGCCTTTTTGCAAGTTCTCGCCAACATGGTCGGTTCGGAAAAGCGGGCGAGCGACCTCCTTGCTCACGCTTCGATCGGCCCCGCGTTGGCGGAAGTTCGATCTCGTGCCAAAAACGGCCTTGTCCTTCCGACACCCCAAGGGGGCTGGCAGATCGCTCCGGCGAACTCCGGCATCTTCCCGATGGTTCGGTTTGAGATCCGAAAGGTCTTGCTTGCTCACAAGGTGTCGATGTCACCCCCGCCTGCAATGGTGGACGTGGTGGTAAGTACGCTGTTGTCGCTGTTTCTTTCTCCTGCCGAGGTGCAGTCGGTGTTTCAAGCCCCGTCTCTTGGCCCTCTCCTCGACAACTTGACACGAGCGACGACGGCTGCCTTGCCGCGCATTACCGCCTTCGACGACAACCGAGGCTGGTTTGTGGCCGACGACGGACGGAGCGACCTTGTTTCGCTTAAAACCTTTTTCGGACAACAGCTTTCGGCGGCGGGCCTTCTCCCCCCTCTCGCCTCGATCGCGCCATCTTCCCCGGTGAGCGCCATCCCGACCGCACCGATGTTTGCGGCGACACAATTCTTTGTCGATCCCACGCGGATCACCCCCTCGATGGTGACGCAGCCTCCTCCGCCTCAGCCACCTCCGCCCTCGGTCGTGCCGTTTGTCTCTCCTACGTTCTCGCGACCGACCGGAATCCGGCAGCCGCCTCCTCCTCCTCCGCCTTCGCAGCCGATCCTTGTTCCCGGCGACGAGATCGCAGAAGAAGGGTCGTCGTCTGTCACGCCGCCGATTGAGGACATCTTGGGCGAAGAGTTTGGCGCAGGAGGGGTCGAAAGCGCCGAGGCGTTGCTTGCAGCAGAACAGGAAGCGAGGCGAAAGCAGTTTGAGGAGGAGATGATGAAAAACGCTCCTCTTTATCTCCCCCGCGACCTCCAAGAACGGATGGCCGCAGATCGACTAAGGCAGTTTGAGGAGGAACAAGCGCGACAAGCCGCCTCTTCGTCATTCGCGCCTCCCCTCGCTCCGGCCCCGGCTCCGGCCTCGTCCGTCCTTCCTTGGCTTCTTTTGGGAGGTGGCGGGCTGGCTGCGGCCTACTTGCTCTTGAAGGCATAGATCGGCGTTTGCTAGATCAGATCACAACCACGAAGGGAGCCTTGCTTATGGACAAGCGCCTCGCTTTTCTCACTCGCCTCCAAAACCCCGACACCGCGATCCCGGAGTCGGTACAAGACGCCGCCGACGATCGCTATCGAATGTGGCACACCCGCGATCCGCGAGAAGAGATCTTGTCTGCGATCCGCTGGCCGAACGAGGCCATTGAGCTTGCACGAGCCACCGCGATCGGCTACCGCTCGGACAAGTGGAACAAGGTGGGGAAGACCGCCGACTACATCCACCACTTTGAGAAGCCATACCCCCGTGTCCTCCTCGCTGCCGATCGTAAAAAAAACGGCACTCGCCTCGCCCCCAAGGTTCCTCCCAAGCCCAAGCATCCGGTCTTTGTGGTGCTTGGCCGCGCTCTTGATGTGCAGCTTGTCGGAGCCGATGGCAAGCCGTCACACCTTGATTGGAAAAACCAATCGCCTCTGCCTTTGTTGGCGGTAGATACGGAGCGCAACGTCCTTGTGGTGGTACAAGAAAAGGGGGGAGACGCCCTTTTGCTTGATAGCCCGATCGTGGAGATCACACCACGCGGGATCGAAAACTAAGGATCGTCCATGACCAAGCTCAAACACGCGGCAGGCGCGACCCTTCGCCCCGGCCCGATTCCTAATCCCTCTTCGCAAATCTTGGGGATCTTTGTGAACCCCTCCCCCAAGAAAGGAACGTCCATGTCCAAGAAAAGTCGGAAGGCCCGCCGTCGTAACGGCAAGCGGCCTGTCGCTGTGGCTCCCAAAGCTACTCATGCCCAAATGGTCGCGCTGGCCAAACAAGCAGGCAAAATCGCCGCCTCCACCCTCGCCGCCGACCTCAAAAAAAGCGCCAAGCGGAACCGCCGTGTTCGCAATGTCGCCGCTGCGTTTGAAAGTCCTATCCTTGCCGCCCGCCCAGAGGTCGGCTCTTCAGGCTCTAGGGGCTATGCTGCTGCACGAGGAGCCACGACTTCCGCGACGGCGGCTCCATCGGCCCGCGCTCTCCAAAGGGCCATGCGCGGTGGAGCGGTCGGCGGTGGCTTTGGCCGACGCGGAAGCCGCATGACCCCCGGTGTGTACTCGTCGGGCGAACAAAAGCGCGATGAGCTTCTTTCGATCCAAGAGCAACTTGACTTGCTTACCGAGATGAAAGCCGCCGCCGGAAAAGGCTCCCGCGAAGAAGCTGTCATCGAAGACGAGATCGATGCACTCAAGGAAGGCTTGAACATCTCGGAACTTGCGCTCCTTGAGAGCGCCGCACTCCAAGGCGTCCGAAGCAAAGAAGTCGAACGGCGGTTGAAACAAGCCAAACGCGCTTACCAACGCGCCAAGCCGCTCAAGGCCATCTCGGACAAGTTGCGCGGCCACGCCATCGCTGCAATCCAGATGGCGGCCAACGATGGCGATGATGCCGGAAAACTTCTTGTAAGTGTGTTTGGAGAGAACTTCACTCCTCTTACCGACAAGCAACTTGATGAGATCGCAGCCGATCACGGTCTTACCGTTGACACCAACAGCACCTACAACACCTTGGCCCCTTACCTGCTCTCCGTTCGCCCCGACATCCTCCAAGCCGCGATCGAGATGCTTGAAACCGAGTTTGCGGACTTCCCTGTTCTCGGAGCCACCCCCGAAGAGCGCAAATGGACAAACGCTCGTCGCAAGATCCTCGCCCGCCTCCAAGCCGCGCAACACGGACGCATCCAAAACCCCAAGCGTGGCAAGAAGCGCCGTCGCAACATGGAGATCGACCCGACCTTTATGATCCGGTCGCGCAATCCTAAGCGTGGCAAGAAGCGTCGTCGCAACATGGCCGACATGGGCTACCAAGTCCGTTCGTCCAATCCTCGCAAGCGCCGCAAAGGACGCAAAGGCAACCCGCTCGACATGGGCTACCAAGTCCGTTCGCCCAATCCTCGCAAGCGCCGCAAGGCCCGTCGTCGCAATCCCTCGTTGTCGGACTTCCAGCGCGTGTTGCAAGGCGGAACCGATGGCCTCTTGGCCCTGTTGAAACAAATCGCGTGGGGTTCGAGCGGCTACTTGCTGTCTGGCTTGGCAGAAGCGGCCCTTTCGGGCGACGTGGTGACACAACTCAACGTGACGCAGTACCTTCCTGATTCCCTCGGCAAAGGCAAGCCCATGATCGCCTCGGCGCTTGCGGCGGCCCTGTCGGGTGGCGCGGTGTGGGGCTTGGGCAAAGCGGGCGTCTCTCTCGTGAGCGACAACGCCCCCGGCCTCTACATCGGGATCGGCCTTCGCTTGATCCGCAACCTCCTTGATCACGCGACTCGCGGCAACGCCTCCTTGCAGTCGATCCGCAACTTGGCCGACTTGCCGCAACTCGGCGCGTATGGCTGTGGCGCGTGGAACCCCGGCATGAACGGCTACTACAACTTTATGCCTGTCATGGGAGGGTACTACAACTACCAGCCTGCGCTTTCGGGCTACTACAACTACCAGCCTGCGCTTTCGGGCGCTCCGGTCGGCAGCGAGTTGAGCGGCCCCCCTGTCAAAAACCCCTTCGGTGAACCCTTTTAATCGCGGCGCAACCAAAAGGCTACGTCGCTCGTGGCGTAGCCTTCGCCTCTCGACTCGGAGACTGTTCTGATGGCAAAACAACGCAAATCGCGCAAGGCTCGTCCGTCGCGCCGCGCACTTCGCTCCTCCAATCCCCGTAAGCGCCGCAAAGCCCGCCGGAGAAACCCCGTTGCAATGGGCTACCAAACCCGCGCTTCCAACCCCAAGTCCTCGCGGAAACGCCGCAAAGCCCGCCGAAAACGAAATACATCCTCCTACGCCGCCGCTGTTCGTCGCGGTCTTGCCCGCGCCCGCCACTTTAAGGGACGCAAAGGCAATCCGGTGGACATGGGCTACCAAGTTCGTTCCTCCAATCCCAAAAAAGGTCGCCGTCGCGCACGTCGTCGCTCTCGCTCCCGCAATCCGGGGATCATGGGCGTACTGACCCTTGGCTTGGGCGGACTTGTCGGCTTTTCCGCCGCGTCGTTTCTTGGCGGACTCTTGCAGCGCGTCATCCCTGCGACGATGGCTCCTTACGCCAAGTTTCTTTCGAGCCTCGGTGCAACGGTCGCGTCTGCACTCTTGCTCCCCAAAGTCATTCGCGGCACAGGACGCGAGTTCTTGGCCCCCGTGATCGTGGGGATGGGCATCAAAACGGTGGCCGATGGCCTTGGAGCCGTCTTGCCCTCCACCACGTCGCCTTTGATCCAAAAGGTCGTGGGCATCCGAAGCATCGGCAGCGCGATCCCGGCGGCTGTGACCCCCGGTGCTGTGACCCCCCCGGCCATGTCGCCGGAAGCGACGGCAGCCGCCATCGCCGCAGCAGGCGGAGGGGCCGCAGGACTTTTGGTTCCCGGTGCAGCCCCCTCGTCCTCGACTGCTTGGAATCCCTCTGCCCAAGAGCAGCAAGCCATCTATGACAGCATCCCGCTGTCTGGCATGACGCCTGCGTGGTCGGTCGGCTTCCCCGGCTACAACAACGCGCAATTCCCGCAGCTTGCGGAAAACGCCCCTGCGATGGGAGGCCCCCCGCAAATGGGGTACGAGTCGGGCATGAACGGGTACTACAACTACCAGCCGGAGTTGGGCGGGTACTACGATTACCACCCCGCGCTTTCGGGCAATCCGTTTGGTGAGCCGTTCTAAGCGGCCTCTCCCCTTCCTCTCCCCTCCTCTTGTCAAAGGCGTCTGCTCTCGGAAGTAGCCGCCTTTTTTGCTTTTTGTGCGTGTCTATTGCAGTCGTGATCCGGCGTGAGGTACACCAAGAGAGTCGTTGCGGCTTGTTCTTCTCGTGCCGCGTGACTCCTTTTTCCACGAATGGAAGTGCGTTATGTCAATTCAAACCGCCCGCCTGACCGCCGAAGGCTCGTTATTGGTGGTCGCAAGCGGGGTGCGGGTCACGATCGATCCGTCCTTGCGTTCGGCCAACAGCGAAGTCTTGTCTCCCAACCTCGTGACTTGTTCGGACGGCTTTTTGTACCTTGGGCCAAACGGGGATGGCACGTTCGACGTGCAAAATATCACCGACGCCGCGCAACAACTGCAATGGACAGCCGCGTGGCTCCATACGATCCAATTCAACCATAGCCAGATCCCGCAAACCACGATCGGCCCGAACGGACAAAACCCCTCGGCCCAAGCGCCTGTGGCTTTGGGGAGTGGCAGCACAGGCTACGACGATAGCCTTTTGCCGCAGTACGGCTTTTCGACCGTCCAAGGGGCGCTCGACGCGAACAAAAAAGACATCCGTACTTTGTTCTTTCGCCCGACCTTGCCGCCATCTACCCCTCCGGCCCCCGACACCTTTACGGTCTGGTCGGATCTGTACGCGGCCTACCAAACGATCGCGGGCGCGGTGCAGATTCAGTTCGAGTGGAATCCGGCGGCTCCGGCGGCCTTGACGATCCCGGCGGGCGTGTGGGAGTTTTCGTACAAAGACTCCTTCTGCGGAACCGGATGCACGATCGGCTTTCCAACGCAAGTGTACTTGGCCGATGGCTGTCTTTTGCGAAACGCCTACCATTGCTCTGGATCGCTGTTTTGGGTGGGACAGACCACCGCTGCGCCGCAATTGGAGTGGGACGAACTTGGCTTGCTTATCGGCCAAGAGGTCGTGACGTTTCAAAACTCGTCGGGGATGGCGAACGAAGGTTCGGCTCCGATGATTGTGTGGGCCAAAGACACCGCCGTTGACGGCTTTTTGCTCCTTGGCCTCGACACCGCATCGCGCCTTGAGCGTCGAGCCGCTCCGATCATCGAGATCTTGCCGGGGCCGGGAGCCACGTTGTCCCAAATCCTTGTGTATGCGCTGACCGCCTCCTCGGTGGAAGCCGATATCGTGACGGGCGCAGGGAACGTGAACTTTGCAACGCTCTTGCAGTCCGATTCCGCACAAGTCTCGACCGACCAGTCGGGGTACGCCGGGATCGTCTCGCTGTCGAGTCCTGCGGCCTATGGCAACCAAACCAACCTTCGCGTTCGCTACAACCAAAACGACACGCCTCCGGTGGCAGGGGCGTATGCCGCAAGCGAAGGCGAGTTCGTGCGATGCCGCCCGGATGGAAGTCTTGTGGCGATCGACGTGAACTTGCCTCTTGCAGCGCGGTTCCCGTGTACCGTGATCTCCGTGAAGCGCGACAACGCCGACGTTGCTACCGCGATCAACGTCAACGCCCAAGGCGGCGAATTGATCGACGGGGCCGCGACGTTTGTGCTGCCTTTGACGGCGAGAGCGTGTGTGACGGTGGTGTCCGATGGCGCACAATGGATGATTCAAAGTCTCTACGGATAAGAAAGACGAGGTTCGACGATGAGCCAAACGACCGCCGTTTTGTCAAGACGCGGCGAACTTCTTGCTGTGCCTTCGGGCTTGCGCGTACAGATCGATCCTCTTTTGCGCTCGGCAGAGGGGATTGTTCTTGCTCCCACGTTTGTCGCGGTCGGCCAAGGCTTTCTTGTCGCGTCGATCCAAGACACCCCCGCGCCCGACTTTGGGACGTTTGACGCCCAAAACATTACCACGTTGCCGCAAGACCTCCAATGGTATGCGGAATGGACGCACACCATTCAAAAAAGCAACCTACAGCCGGATGCCTCCACGCTTGGCCCGAACGGGTTGCAGCCGTCGCCTCGCGCTCCACTTGTGATTGCAAGCGGCGGTGGAGTGGGCAACGTGGAGTTTTTTACGGCTCCTGTCTCGTTTGCCACCCCCGGCGTGATTCCGCTCACGGCCTTGAATCCGGGCGACGTGATCGCGTCCTCGGAGATCCATCTTACCACGTCGTTTGACGATCCTCTCGCGTCCCTCGCGATCGGTGACGGCGTGACGGCGGCCCGCTTTCTTTCCATTCCTGCGCCAAACGCCGCGTTCGTGGGCATCTGGCAGGCAGGCAACACCGATGCGATCACCGTCCCTGCGACGTTGACGCTGACCCAAGTTTCCGCAGGAACACAAGGAGCCGGACTGCTTCTTGTACGAATCAAACGCGCATAGACGCGAAGGAGAGGCACGATGCCTATCAAACAAAACCTCAACCAGACCACCGAAGACCGCATCCAACTTGGTCTAAGCGGCGGCTTGCTCAAACAAGTCAACACCGACCAAATCGAACTTCGCGATGCCACCGATACTGTCTATGTGCGCGGCTACGCCTTTACCCCCCTCGGCGGCGATCCCGCCAACACCATCGCGACCAAGGGCTATGTCGATACCGCCGTTGCCGGGGCGCAAATGCAAGGCGGCCAAGTGACGATGACATCTGCGGTAGGAGCGGCCTCGGTGTCGTCCACCTTCGCGGTTGCACCTCCTCTGACCTCGATGGTGTCGCGGGTCAAGTGCAAGGTGTCGGGCGGTGGCTTTACCGCCGGGACGATCACCGTTACCGACGCAGCGGCCAACCCCCTCGCCACGTTCACAGGCCAGCTTGCCGCCGATGGCGATTATGCAATCGAGCTTGGCCCCCAAAAGGTGACGCTTGCGGGACAGTTTATTTATAGCCGCGCAGGTCTTGCGGGGCCGGGAACCGCTGTGGTTTTCGTCGAGTACACCCCGATCCCGGATGCCGTGAGCTTGCCATAATCCGTAAGTGATTGAGCCTCCCTCCGCTTGCAAAGAGAGCCAAGGAAGAGAATGCCAACGATTAACGCTACAGCCACACAAGAAGACGTTTTCCGCGTTGGTCTTTCTTCCAATGGCTTGCACAAGACAAGCGCGGAGCCGCCTCTGTCTCCCCAAGATGGCGACCTTTGGCCTTGTTCGGCGGACAAGCGAATGTATCTCTACGACGCAAGTCAAGGAGCGTGGTTTTCGAGCGAACAAAAAGGCGTGGCGTGGGGAAAAAGCGGCAACGCCTCCTCCGGCTCGTTTTTTTCTACCCCAACAGGTGTCGCCATGACCGCCTCGCTCGGCCTTGTGTTTGACCATTCGGCCCTTGTGACGGGGTTCACCTACAGTCGTTCAAACAACGCGGCTGCGTCGGTGCAGTTTGTCAAAAACGGGACGTTGGCCCTTGCGGTTCCGCTTGCAGGCTTTACGGGCGTGGCGTCGTTTTCGCTTGAGGTGGGCCAAGGTGACACGATCTCCTTAAAAAACGGAGGCCCCGGCGTAGCCTCGAATCTGGTGGGGATGCTTACCTACCGCCTAAAGCGATAGCAAGGAAGCGCAATGCCCACAACAACCAACCTAAGCAGCACAAGCGAAGATCTGCTTCGTCTCTCGATCACAGGGAACGGACTTCGCTTGCAAAGCGCGACCCCGCCTCTCTCCCCCCAAGGCGGCGATCTTTGGCCGCAAAGCACGTCGGGACGAGCGTTTTTCTACGACGCGACACGAAGCAAGTGGCTCTCCTCGGAGATGATCGCTCTTCCGTTTGGCCGAACAGGAAACACCACGTCCGGCACGTTTTACCTCTCGGCTGGTGGAGCCGTGTACACGACGGCGGCCCAAGGCGAAGTCATGCCCGACAACGCGACGATCGTTGGCTTCTCGTGGAGCCGATCCAACATCCTTGCCTCGTCGTTTCGCCTGTTTCGCAACGCCACCACCCTCCTCGATATTGCGACCGGGGCGGCGATGTCGGGATCGACCAACACCCTCAACCTCGATGTTTCACAAAACGAGCGAATCACGGTGCAAAACCTTGGCCCTAGTACCGTCGCCAACGCGATAGGCCTAGTGTTTGTCCGATGGAGAGCCTAAATGCCGCAAACGACCTATCTTTACACCTCCGCTGACTTCCCCCAAGGGTTTGAGATCGGGCGGTGCGAGTTTGATATCCACCAGAGCGCGATTGTGACGGCCCTTGAGCGTGTGGAAGGGAGCGGAACCACGATCGCGATCGTGTTCAAAGACGCGCTTTCTTCGCAAGACAAGGCTACGCTCGATGGCGGAGCGAGTCAAAGCCCCGAACATCCGCCCTTGGCAGGCTCTCTCCTCGCCAACCACACAGGCGACACCTACAATCCGGTTCCGGTGGTGTCGCTGTCCTCAAAGACCACCTCGGACAACCGCCTCCGTGTCGCGATCGAGAAGTCGGAAGGTGAGCGAATGATCGTGATCTCGCACGACTTTTGCCGCCCTTCCACATGGATCGGACAATCGGTTCGTGCGACAAGCCAAGCCGCCGCCGAGGTCGCCGAGGCAAGTACGCCTCCGGCCTCGCCATCGGATGGCGACACCTACGCGATCGGGGCGTCTCCTTCGGGCGCATGGACGGGGAAGGCAGGACAAGTGTCGCGATGGGTCGGAGCCAAAGACAAGTGGCTCTTTTTTGCACCCCCCGCCGGATGGAGCTTTGCGGCCCGTGCTTTGTATGCCCTGCCTCACCGTGACGTGATCGACGTAGCGCATGGACTCGTCTCCGACGAAGACTTGCTGGTGCATCCGGCAGACGGGCTTTCGATGCGGCTGCAAGTGCGTGTCGATAGCGCCGTGCAAGTGGAAGAAGATCCCCACGAGGCCGCTGAAAGCGACGACGGACGCGATGCAGGAGCGTCGTTTGTCGCAAACTACCAAGGCGGCCTCTTGTTTTTTTATACACCCCTTGGGAGCGGCGCAAGCGTAGAGACCGACTACTGCCGCGCCAACGGAAGCCGCTTCACCCTTTCAACGCCTTTGGGCCGCGTGGCGCACCTTGGATCGGTGGAAGTGCAGTTTTCGGGCGATGTCGTCCTTCGCGACTCCGCGATCTTCCAAGTGTGGGGGAACGTCTCGGCGGTCGCTCCGGCGCTGGTGGGCTTGCCTGCAAGTGTGGCGGCGGTCGCGCTCAAGGTTCCTCTTTGGAAAGACGGAGCCACGTTGATCGCGGCAAACGAGATTGTCCCGCTCGCGCCTCCCAAAAAATACAAGACCATGCGGGACTACCAAAACGAGTGTTCGGCCTCCTTGCCGCAGTACCTTCCCCTTGGGGCCGGGAATTGGCGGGGGTTGTCCCTCGCAACCACCGTGTTTCATTGGGAGTACCCGCGTGATATCGCGCTTTCGGGCGATGCGGGGATGGAAATCCGCGTGTGGCTTGAACACGAACAGCCGTTTTACGGCGACTTTGCAACGGCCACGTTCTACGGCGCTTACGAGGTAGTGCCGTGACCAAGCGACGAGCGTTGTTGTTGTCGGGCGGAGGAAGCAAGATCGCGTGGCAGGTGGGCGTTCTCAAGCGG
>JACCDG010784758.1_pt1 | contig 17268 bp, 17 predicted proteins | sample 7442471 | NCBI WGS metagenome assembly JACCDG01 (sample SAMN15323444, study PRJNA562643) | freshwater metagenome | isolation source: river surface water | place: USA:Blue River Watershed | collected 2017-08-17 | reverse complement strand
TTGCTCGAGTAGATGAAATCCGAAAGGAGAAGGGTCTAAGCGAACCCGTCATGCTATCTTCTGAGGCTCACGGGGGTGACCATGTACTCAGTATTTTTTCAAGAACCTTTTTGAAAAAACTGAGGAAGGAAGCTGAACAATATCTAAGAAAGACAGGTCATTGGGAAAGCAATGTAATGGTCTGGCGTGACCGAATCTGGGCGAGATCGATGGGAATTCGTTAGAAGCCTCCCGCAGGCAGAAAGCGGGTTGTCCAAACAGGATTGTAAAAAAGAAACCCGATGAGAAATTGTCGGGTTTTCTGCTTATTTAGTTCTGAAGTTTATTACTCCAAAATTTTCAATAATCATAAATTCTTCCAATTCCCTTTTAACTTTCTGCCAATTCAGAGTTCTGAACTCGTCCAAAAGAGGAGACCAACCAAAACACCCCCCACCTCACCTATTCCCGCCCCAACTAGGGCTGGGGAATTGTTGTATATTATTTTGCATATACTGTCGCATCATGCCCCGCATCGGACCTCGACGAACAAGAATGTCATTTAAGCCAGTACTATCGATGACCCAACCGCCTACAAGAACAGCCAAAATAAATCCTACGACCATCACTTTCAAATTGATCTTGAAAGAGAAATCATATTTACGGAGTAGCCAAATGCCGGCAATCAATCCAACAATAGCGAGGATCGGTGCCGACCATGGGAAAATGGACATTATCTGGTCAAATCTATAATTCCACATCGGGCCATGAGATCGCAATGAAAATCTGATAAGTCCAACTAGGAAAACCGATACAACAATAGATGATACAAGTCCTACAAAAGTAAGTATTGAGCCGACCACAAAATACGCCCTTGGTCGCATCTTTATCTTGTCCTCATGGATTTGATCCATGATATTGTCGGTAATATTTTTTAATTCTTTTGACATATATGTTTCATTAATTTCTTTGCTCGACTCATACGTATGGCAACCGTACCCATAGGGATCCGTAAGATGTCACTAATCTCTTCATAGGATTTCTCATCTAAATAATACAAACTGAGTGGTTCGGAATATATGAGAGGTATCGATCCCAAACATTTCTCCACATAGGTAGACATTTCCTTTTGCTCATAATCTTTGGTAATATCTTCATCACTTTCAAAATCAAAATCATCTAATATAGGCACCTCCTTTTGATATTTCTTTATTACATTCATCGCTTCATTGTGGACGATACGATATATCCAGCTTGAAAATTTCTTCTTTGTATTGAAACCATTTAAATTTATATATGCTTTCACCAATGAATCTTGGACAATATGACTAGCCCCGTCCTTATCATGAATAATATTTGTAGCATACCTTTCCAGTTTGCCTTTGTATCTATCAATTATGACAGCATAAAGATCTCGATCGTTTGAGCGAACTTTTTCTACTATTTCCTCATCAGTTAAATTTAGAGTTTCGCTCATACTTGAATTTTATCCTATATGCAAACTTATACATCAAACTCCGACAGATGCCGGAGTTTGATAATAGCTTATATTAATTATCGATTGAAATTTCTTCCCATACCTCTACCCATTCCCATGTCTCCACTTTTACCAGAACCATTTTGTAATCCCAATCCAAGCTCTTTGCGGATCTTTTGTGCCTCTGCGGTCTTGCCTTGTAAAGCGAGATTGTGAGCCTCTACAAATTTTGCAAAATTTGCTTCAGTGATGACCTTGCTCGCCATACCTCGATTTTGCATAAGATTCTTCCAAGCAGTGTAATCTTTGTTCTCGAAAGCCTTGAGCATTGCCGTGTGACGTTCGGCTGTATAATTTGGACCCTTTACAGCAGTATCACCTCTATAAGCAAGTGCACTACCGGTAGAAACTACCACGACTCCCAGGATAAGAGCTAAAGCCCCAAGTCCTAATGTTGTCTTTTTCATATTGTTTTATTGATTAATTATTAAAGAAAGATTGATTTGATGTCCCTTTCAGCCTTTCACCTCTAATACAATACGAAGACCTATTTTCTTTCATTCCCAAAATTTAAAGAAAGGTTACTATCAATTTCTTCATATACTTTGAAGTTTATTAGTCTAGAAACTCAATTTCAAAAGGATACATCCCCATACCACAAGATCCATTCACTGTACCAGCCGTACTACTACCTATATCGATATCAGTCGATCCGGTCTGGGGTAAAAATTTAGAAATTTTCATACTTGGAATCCTGACTGACGAAGAACAATCAAATGTCCCTCTTGTATCGAAACGGATAACAGTTGGCAGACCGGCTTTTGCTATGCTTTTCCTTGGCTGATAACCACCCTTGGCATTTATTACTATTATTTGCTTACCATCTACAATAGAGACATTATCGCCACCAGGGCCTGCATTATCACCACCTTTACTTGTGATGAAGTACGCGCCAACAACTAGCATTATAGCGACCAAGACTGAGAAAATAATTGACTTCATAATAAAAGATTTATTTAAATTATATTAAAAATTAAACACAGGCGGAAGCAAACCGATCACCACCAAACTATTTATTAGATTGAAGAGAGCAAACAAGATAACAACCAATCCTGCGGTTTTGAAGAATATTCCAGACTTGGAATTGTTCTTAATACTATATGAACTAAAACTAATCAGAGCCAAAACAGGAAATGTACCCAGAGCAAAAGCCAACATCGTAAGACCACCATTTAGGAAACTACCTGTAGTCAATGTATACAATTGCATTGATTGGGTAAAGCCACATGGCAAGAAGAATGTAGCAACACCGACAATGAGCGGTGTCAGAGAATGATTGAATTTTGACAGACCGTGCGCGTACTTGGCTATAAACTTTGGCATGGAGGGTTGCAATTTTTTGGCCCAATGGAAAGTATCGAGGAGATTGATACCGAGGATGAGCATAACGATGGCAATGAGTAAACCCAAGACAAAAGTTGCCGTAGTACTTAGAGTGAATGCCGAACCGATAGCTCCGATAACGCCACCCAAGATAAAAAAGGAAACTATTCTGCCTATATGGAACATCAATTGTGGTCTTACTCTGTCACCTTCTTTTGCAAAAGTTGCAGACATCGAAAGAACCAATCCACCGACAACCGCCATACAAGTAGAAAGAGAAGCGATGATGCCGATCACGAATGCCGTTCCATAATTGATATTTTCTGAATTGACCAGATTTACTATTCCCATTTTTTGCAGGAGGACAAATAGAATTGCAAAACCGAGTGCAAGAGGAATAGCAATTTTGAATTCTCCCCACTTTGTCTCTCGCTCCACCTTTTGTACCGACAGGCTATAACCATGAGCAATTAGTGGTTGCGACAATTCTTTTGCAATTTCTTCTATTGTCTTAGCGCCAAAATCTCCCGTAACTTCGACTGTATGATCTTTTAGACTAGATTTGACCTGACTTATGGTAGGAAGTTCTCCCAATTCTCCTTCAATGAGAAGGGTGCAAGCATTGCAGTGCATACCATTTACATGAAAAATATATTTTTGAATTTGTTTTGACATATTATTATAATTTTTTTGCTTTAATGCGAAGTGAATTTGTAACAACTGAGACCGAAGACATTGCCATGGCAAAACCAGCGAAGACAGGATTCAAAAGCCAACCGAAAATAGGATAAAACAGACCCGCAGCAAGAGGAATACCGATTATATTGTAGATAAATGCCCAAAAGAGATTTTGTTTTATGCCCCGCATAGTGATCTTTGACAACTTGATAGCCTTTACCAATTTTGAAATATCTCCGTGCAAAAGAGTGATACCGGCGGATTCGATAGCAACATCAGTGCCTGTTCCCATAGCGATACCAACATCAGCTTGAGCGAGAGCCGGAGCATCATTGACACCATCGCCAGCCATTGCTACTACTTGACCTTTTGCTTGAAGTTCTTTTATTTTGTTGAGTTTATCTTCTGGAAGGACATGGGCTACGACATCATCGATACCCACAAGAGAAGCGATGTACTTTGCCGCCTTTTCATCATCTCCTGTCAGCATTACAACCTTTATACCGAGAGCGTGAAGATTTTTTACCGCCTCGATTGATTGCGGTTTTATTTCATCGGCTACCATTACAAAACCAAGGACCTTGTCTTTTGTGGCTAGGATGACAGGGGTTTTACCTTGAGAAGTAAATTCATTTAGTTTAGCCACATCAAAATTTAGACCAAGGTCACTTACAAGCTTTGCATTACCAACGAAGTATTCTACACCGCCGATACTTCCTTTGAGACCCTTACCTTGTATGCCTTCAAAATGAGAAACGTCGGAGATAGAGATATTTTTTTCTTGGGCATAATTTACAATTGCGTGTGCAATTGGATGTTCGGATTTTTTCTCTAGTGATGCAAGAATAGAGACAAGTTCTTCATCTTTGAGATCAGAAAGATTTTTGATATCTACTAGAGTTGGCTTGCCCTTTGTAATTGTTCCTGTCTTATCTACGACGACCGTATCGACTTTGTGGAGCTTCTCGAGAGTTGCCGCGTCCTTGATAAGGATACCTTCCTTTGCACCCTTACCCACACCTACAATGATCGCTGTTGGAGTAGCAAGACCTAGAGCACATGGACAAGCAATGACCAATATACCAACAAATGAAACCAGACCCGATGAGAGTGCTTGAGAAAAGCCTATATATTGTGTGCCAACAATAAGCCAAACGCCGAGAGTAATAAAAGCTAGAGCCAAAACAATCGGTACAAAGATTGCAGAGATCTTATCGGCCAGAGCTTGTATTGGAGCCTTGCTACCTTGAGCATCTTCAACCATTTTTATAATCTGAGCCAAGAGAGTTTCCGCACCAACTTTTGTTGCTTTGAATGTAAAAGATCCACTTGTATTGAGTGTGCCCGAGACGACACTGTCTCCCATCTTCTTTTGCACAGGCATAGGCTCTCCTGTAACCATAGATTCATCTACGAAAGACGAGCCCTCTGTGATGAGACCGTCGACTGGTATTTTTGCACCTGGTTTTACGATGATAAGATCCCCATGCTTGACATCATTTACAGAAATTTCATATTCCTTTCCATCTCTTATTACAATAGCTGTTTTGGCTTGCAGATTTAGAAGTTTCTCGATAGCATCGCCGGTTTTGATCTTTGATCGAGCTTCGAGATACTTTCCCAAAGCGATGAAAGTAATAACAACAATAGTTATATCGTAATACTGATATTGGACATTTATAAATGGTCTCAAACTCTCTTCGAATGCAGTAATAATGAAGCTGTATAAGAAAGCAACCGATGTGCCGATACCGATAAGAGTATCCATATTTGCTTTGCCATATCTCAAAAATCTATAAAATCCAAGTAGATATGGTTTGCCGACTACAAATAGAATATATGTGGCCATTATGGGAAGTAGATGATGGAAAAATTCACCCATCGTCTCGCTCATCTCTCCCACCAAACCATATTGCGCAAGAATATCAAAAAACATTATTACCATAGCAATAATAGCAAGTGGTATAGCAAAAATTACTTTTGATTTCATATCTTTCAATTCAGCAAGCTTTTCTTTTTTGGACTGATTGATACCAAGATGAGCTCGATGTTCTTCGGCTCCCATACCCATGTCTTGGACAGATGGACCATCATGAGTACTGCTATCTTGATCCGCGATAAGCGAATAACCGAGAGGTTCTATCTTTTTTGATAATTGCTCAATATCAACAACCTTTGGATCGAAGGCTAATTTTGCCTTTTCTGTTCCATAGTTTACTTGTACAAATTGGACTCCAGCTGTCTTTTTGAAAGTTTTTTCTATAATGGAAGCACAAGAAGCACAGTGCATGCCTTTTACTTTGTAAATTTTAGCTTGTGAATGATGCATATTTTCTATTTGCGTTTAAGCTTATAAACTTTGAGGATTTCATCTACGGCTTTCTTCTCGCTTCCATGCATCATCTGATGGACCACATGAGTCGATAAATGATTTTCTAATATTAGATCTTCTATGCCAGTAAGCGCCTCCTTGATAGCGGAAGCTTGGGTGATGATGTCGATGCAATATTTCTCCTCATCAACCATCTTTTGCAAACCCCTGATCTGCCCTTCGATAATTTTTAATCTCCTAATAGCTTTTGTTTTGATATCTTGTCTCATGCCACCATGATACCCCATGGGGGTATCGGAGTCAACTGTGGGAAATTCATCCTACGTAGCTGTAGAGGTAAGTTAAGTGGTAATAATAGAAGTCTTGACATTCATCGATTCTGTAGTATATTAAATACGGATGAAAAGTCGCACACCTCTCTCACTCACCCACAAAATCATCAAAGGCTTGGTTCTCGGCGTGCTCTTCATCGAACACATCCTCTGGGGAATCAAGAATTTCGGCATTCGGGGGTTCTATAACCTCCACAAAATCGGCCGTAAAATCCGAAATCTGTAGAACCATCCGACCAGCCCACATCGCCCGCCAGCATGAAGAACTTGCTCCGGCGGGTTTTTCATTTCCAAAAAATGCGACGAAATATGCTACAATTTCCCTATGAAATCACCCTACTTCCACAGCCTACTAGCAGAGATCTATATCATGGCCATATCGCTAGTCCTTACTAGTCTCCAAAATCCCAATTCACCTGATACTATATTTGCCCCGATCCTCGCCCTCTCTCTTTTTGTATTATCAGCCTCTATCATGGGCTACTTATTCCTCGGCAGACCATTCCAACTATATCTCGATGGCCTCAAAAAAGAAGCAGTAACATTTTTTGCAAAAACTGTTATCGGTTTTGCAGTGCTTACCGTAATAGTTTATGTGGTGGTAAAAGTTTGGGGCTAAATAGTTCTCACAAAAAATGCTAAAAGAATTCAAACAATTTTTACTTAGAGGAAACGTCGTCGATCTGGCCGTCGGTGTTGTAATCGGTGCATCATTTGGCTCAATAGTATCTGCTCTTGTAACTGACCTCATTACCCCTTTCATTTCGGCAGTAGCCAAAATACCTGATCTGTCGGGACTATTTTTTACGATTAATGACAGCAAGTTTATGTACGGCCATTTCTTGAATACTCTGATATCGTTCCTACTTATTGCTTCAACAATTTTTTTCTTTGTAATCAAACCTATGAACTTTCTCATTTCAAAATCAAAAAAGGAAATAGCAAACAACCCAACAACAAAGAAATGTAAAGAATGTTTAAGTGATGTTCCGGTAGAGGCAAAAAGATGCTCACATTGCACGCAGACATTAAACTAGATCCGGATGGCGGGTTTCTCTTTTATATTTTTTGTTTTACCGAGCAACACCCTCCCTCCCCACCCTCTTTCTAAAGAACATTTTTGCTAACTCGATAAGTACAATGTTAAATATTCCCACCAAGATCACGCCGAGGACCCACAGTGGTGGCAATGAAACTGTGTCAAACAGATCTTGCAATGCTGGAATATAGATCGCCCCAGCCATGAGGACAAAACCGATGGCAATACCACCAGCCAAGTATCGATTTGAAAACAGGGGGTACGACAATATACTTTTATCCAGACTTCGGACCGAGAGGGCTACAAGCAAAGTGTACGTCCCAAAAGCGGCAAACGTAAATGTTCGGACTAGGACAGGATCATAACCCCAGCGAAGCAAAACATAATAAATAACAAATAACAAAGCACTCGTTGATACACCAATTATCAAAATCAAAAACTTCATCAATGGATCGAAGAGGACCATCTTCTTGCCAGCAGGTTTGTGGGTGAGACCATCTTCATCTTTTTCAAAGGCAAAAGCGATGGCTGGGAAACTATCGCTAAAGAAATTGACCCATAATATTTGTAAGGCATTGAGAGGTAGTGGTATGCCGACCAAGATCGATCCTCCGATGAGGATAAGACCATCAGTAACGTTCGATAACAAATAGACGAGAACTTTGCGAATATTACCGAGGATCTGCCGACCTTCTTCGATTGCAGAAACAATAGTTTCAAAATTATCATCCAACAAAACAAGATCAGCGACGCTTCTAGCAACCTCAGTGCCCGATCCCATTGCTATTCCAACATCTGCCTGTTTTATCGCTGGTGCGTCATTTACCCCATCACCAGTCATGGCTACAACTTCGCCCAAATCTTGGAATATTTTTGTAATTCTAAGCTTATCAAACGGCGTAACTCTGGAAATAACAGCGATGTGTGACAATCTTTCTTTGAGAGCAGAGTCGGAAATATCTATAAGTTCCGAAGCATCGAGTACAGACATATCGATAATATCCATCCCTATTTCCCTCGCAACCGCAATAGCAGTACCCCGATGATCACCGGTCATCAAGACAGTTTTGATACCAGCACGCTTGACGCGTTCGATCGTATGTTTGATACCGGTACGAATAGGATCTCGGAATGTGATGAGTCCATCAAACGATAAACCTGAAGGAGAAAAATTCTTGGAAAAGGAAAAATTCTCAGTGTGATCAATCATCTTTGTAGCCAAACCGAGGACCCTTTCTCCCGATGATGCCAGCTCATTTATCTGATTATGAAGATCATGTTTTGCTTTTTCATCCAAAGAAGAATGTTTGAGAAGTATATCGGGAGCACCAAATAAGATAATTCTATGTTTGTCATTTTCGCGAATAAGGGATGCGGAAAACTTTTGCACGGCATTGAAAGGCATAGTCTGCAAGACATGACTCTTGTCGGTTATTTCTTTGAGTGGTACGCCACGTTCGCCGGCACAGCGTACGAGAGTTGTTTCCATTATTCGACCATTCATCCGCCAAGATTCTGGACTATCTTCTGGATTTTCTATAAGGACCGTAGCATTGGTGAGAGCGTAAAGTAGTATCTTCTCTTCATTTTGACCAAAAGGAATAATTTTGGACATGATCATCTTGGCCATTGTCAAAGTCCCCGTCTTGTCTGTCAAAATGATCGTGGTGCTACCTAGAGCTTCGGCGGCTATGAGCTTACGTACGACACCCTTGCGCTTGGCCATCCTCTCGACGCCGATCGCCAAGATCACGGTCATAGAGATAGGCAAACCTTCTGGAATAGCCGAGACCGCTATGGCTATCGACGTTAGAAACATCTCTAGAACAGGTTCACCCGAAAGAATGCCGATAACAAAAACAGCGACAGTTAGGATGCCGAGCAAAAGACTGAGAGAAATACTAAATTTTGTAATTGCCTTTTGGAGCGGTGTCTTTTCATTCTCTGAACTAGCGATGAGTGAAGCGATCTTGCCAAGTTCGGTACTAGCATCGGTGCGACAAACAATACCAGCACAAACTCCTTGAGTGACTAGTGTGCCAGCAAAGATCATGGAAAATTGATCAGCTATCGTTGCATTTTCGGATATGATATCGGCTGATTTGACTACGGGCAATGATTCCCCCGTCAGAACTGATTCATCAATCTGAAAATCATTAACAAATATTATCCGCGCATCGGCTGGTACACGGTCACCTTGAGCGAGGCGGATGATGTCACCAGGAACGATGTCCTCTGCATCAATCTCGCGTTCTTTGCCATCACGGATAACTCTAGCTCGCTGTTTCAAATATGTTTTCAATTCTGCCAAAGCGCGTTCGGCTTTGTTCTCTTGCCAAAAACCCAAGATTGAATTGACGATAACGGCAATGAATATGAAAATGGCATCTCTGTAATGAGAAATGCCAACCGTTATTATGCCGGCAACTATGAGGATGAGAATGAGTGGGCTTTTGAGCTGATTGAAAAAGATTTTGATCTTGTCGGCCTTCTTTTTTGTTTCGAAAGAATTCCTGCCAAAGATTTGAAGTCTCTCTACAGCTTCTCCGGACGTAAGACCATTTTCCTTGTCAGATTCCAAAAGTTGTACGCTCTCTTCGATCGGTAAACTCCAGTATTTTTGGTCTTGGATATTAAAGTTCATTAAGGTTAGTTTAGCATTCAAACTATTGACTTTCCAACCGGAGAATATTTTTTGATTCTTAGCATTATACAAATAAAACATCCCCGCCAACCTTGCGGTAGCGGGGACGTTGCGTTTTGTTCGAATGCTCGAACATTCAAATCAGATCGGATGATGAGGTATGACCCTCCTCCCTTTCACGATCTTTTACGACGAGGTCGACGTAGACTCCATTGAGAGCCATCAGTTCTTCGTGTGTACCTTCTTCGACCACTCTACCCTTGCCCATAACGATCACCCAGTCACAAAGTTCGGCACGCGAAATGTGATGAGTGATGATGATGACCGTCACACCCGTAAGGGCGAAGACGGCATCAGCAACCTTTTGGGCTGAGACCGAATCGAGATGTGAATCAGGTTCATCGAGTATAATAACCGGCGTTCCGCGGTAACGTACTCGAGCAAGAGCCAAACGTTGTTCTTGTCCACGAGAGAACTTACGACCACCAAACTCGGTACCGATCTGAGCACCAAGTCCACCTGAATGCTCGTCGACAACCGCGTCGAAGTGGGCGAATCTGCAAGCAGCGTTGACTGCCTCGATGTCAACAGGTTCACCAAGTCGTGAAGAAGCGATCTCATCACCCACAGTTCGTGACAAGACCACGTACTCTTGGGTCAAGGCTGATATCACCTGAGTCCAGACTTTCGGCTCGATGCTGTGGAGATTGACATCACCTGCATAGATCGCTCCAGATGTCGGATCGTAGTGTCTCATGAGTAGAGACACGAGTGTCGACTTACCGTTGCCACTTCCACCCACGATAGCCACCCTTGTCCCTGGTTTGATAACAAAACTAACTCCATTGAGCGTCTTACTTTCATTCCCAGGATAGGTGAAGTGTACATCGTCAAACCTGATGGTCGGCGTAATCGAGAAGTCGGGAACGACTGGGTATTCGGTCTTCAAGAATGGCTCCATGCCAAGAAAGTCTTCCTCAATGAGGATTACCCCCTTGGCACTATTCCACTGCTCTGCAATTGTCGATGCAATCGACTCCAAGTTGCCTTGGAAAGTCTTGGCAGCTGCCATAATGATAGCGAGCGTACCAAACTCTCCAGAATTGGCGATAGTCGACCAGAATGCATATACAAGAACACCACAGAGACCCAGACCAGCAACTAGACGCGAAAACGTCTTGTTTCGAAGGCTGATTCTGCGGATCTTGTCATACGCACCTAGAACTTCGCCGACGTTGATGTCGATATCCTTACGAAGTGGCTTCATCTGATCGAACATCAATGCCTGAACAAAGGCTACTGGATTACGATATGGTGTTTCCATCACACCTCTCTTTTTGTGATGAGGAACGAGATCTTGGAAGAGATTCCACCACATCGACACCAACCGAAACTCCACAACCATCAAAGGTACACCCGTGATGATCAAGACGAGAGCGTAGATTGGTTCGTACCAAAGCAGAGCTGTACCAAAGAGGACAAAGGAGATCGTGATCGTGAAGAGACTGAACAGCTCCTCAGAAAACCAAATTCTCGTTTGCCACCCAGTCGGAAGCTCTTGAATCCTTTTTTCCAGATCATCGTATTCCTTACTCCTTATTCTAGCCACGTCGAGTGTGGAACGATGATCGTTGATCTCCCGTTGATTGGCAAATCGCAAGACATTACTCCACTTATTGCGATAGTACCACCTAACAGGCTCGAGAAGGACACCAAAGATGATCACCGCAACCAAGAAGACTGTCGGCCAGACGATCCCACTTTGCGTAACCTCGGCAAAGGTATGAATCCCACCACCAAACTGTCCCATCACTCTCTGCACCTCATTGAAAATCAGTCCGGTCGACTGAATTCCGAGGTACATGAGAACGGTCGTCGCCAAAGAGATGATAATCCTTGCGAACGTATCACCCTTGCTATTCCTCCAGCAGAAGCCGAAAGAGTACCGAGTCGCTTTGTTTAGAGTAGCGATCGTTTCCTTAATTTTCTTCACTTTCTTTTCCCTTTCTTGTTTCGTTGTTTGTTCTACCCCTAAATCTTCTAAATTCTTAGATCTGATTTGAATTGACAAAGAGCGGATTGCCGGATGTCACGAAATCAGGATACTTGCACCATTATATCAGCTTGTTGACATGCAGTCAAATGTGGTTCTTATACAACTATTTATGGACTTGACGTAATCCTTTTTGAATTAAAACTACGCACTTTCAAGCGCTTGACTTTACATCTCGTTAGTCTTATACTACGAACAGAAGTATGCAATAATAACTTTTCAAGTGCTTGAGTGTTCCTCCAGAGGATCTGGAGTATGGATAGTCAACTATTCAGATAGCTCAAGGGTATCACTTGACTAGACGCTACTTCTAACAAAGAATGTCTGCTTCGGCAGGCCTTTTTTGTTTATGTTCAGTAATGAGCAAAATGGTTCAGGTATCAATAGTATCAGTATTCTAAAACTTTGTATCTTCTGACAGTAACTTCAGTTTGTCACATTTTGTGACTACCTCATAAAAAGTTTACCTATAAATTATTTTTATTAAAATGATACTCTCTTACCGACTCGAATGCCTTATCAAAATGATCTCTATCTATTTGCTTTCTTATTTGTTCTATTCCCATCCCAATATAGCCACAACTGCGGCGTAATTTCCTATATGCTGGTTTTTTTCTTTTGTAATTCATTTCACCATGGCCGGATTACTCCTTAGCCCTTCCCAATCAATACTGAAATGGAAGCTAGAGGCTGGTGAGGCGTTCTAGAGCTCAATTATACCAAAATCTATATCCACAGTAAAACTTGTTTGATCAATTCCAACGTGTTAAAGTCTGTGTAAGGCCTATCGCGTTTACGCGGTAGGGTCCCCAAAAATACTGATCGGTTTAATAGCCTTCAATAGATCGGTAAATTTGGAAACCCTATCTCCAGCCAAATTATTTAGTTTTGTCTTTGTTATATCTTCAACATCATCTTTCATCAGAGCCTCTTTCATGATCTGATCGACTTTTCTTAATCTTTTATCTACCCTTCTATTTTTCGCCTTCGAAGGAAAGGTACGTGCTTTACCATAGTAATTATTGAAATGCGCCCATGCGAATAGATCAGCTACTTCCAATCCGAAACTCAATCCTTTCTTGTTTTGAAAAACCATACTGTATATTCGTCTAAAACTATAACCAGACCAAAGTTTATAGTGTGTATTATCTTTAAATTTTGATAACTGCGTACTATCTATAAATGCCCTGAGCATCGCATCATCATCTTGCCTTCTTGATTCAGCAACAACTTCCCCACACGCGTTATTTTTTTCAAGAAAATGACCGAATTGTAATATCAACTTTCTAGCAAGTGCTTCATAAAGAAAATCGTGAAGATAAGACTTTTTTAATCTATTATTTATGTTTTTGTCACTTACATTCAACTCTCTTGCCCTTTTGTTTACCATTCCTTGATATTCATGTTTATTTATTCTCACGATAATGCATTTAATATCAGCACCTTGTACAAGAGCGCAAAGACGATCGAAAAATACTGTTATATGTTGATGCTTATGATGAACACTTTTAACATTTTCAGACTCGAATAGATCAAATGCGTGTATATTTTCATCTGGGGAAATAGCACTTTTATCTTTTAAGGAGAGCATGTAGTGAGACAAAGCAGAATTAAGATCTTTATTTATGATGATTCCACACAATATAAAATGATCTCCTACGTCAGAGAGTTTGGACTTTCCTGATTCGTCAATAAAAAGAATGTAGTTATCTATTTTACTCATAAACTACACAAATATATCATGAATTCTAGTTTATTTGTTTATCTAGAGAAATAGTCGCTCTATCCTCTTCCCCCTACCTCCCCTCCACAAACTTGAGTGAAATAGAATTGACGCAATGTCGCACGTTCTTATCCGTCAATTGCTCACCGACGAATACATGCCCCAAATGCCCACCGCAATTGGCACAAGTGATCTCTGTTCGCTTACCATCCGCATCTGGAGTGCGCACAACCGCACCCTCTATCTCATCATCGAAACTCGGCCACCCGCAACTGCTTTCAAATTTATCTTTGGAATTATATAGCGGTCGATTGCACTGCCTGCAAACATACACGCCATGAGCTTTATTATTGACATACTCACCCGTAAAGGGCGCCTCTGTGCCCTTGTCGATGATCACACGTCTTTCTTCGGGGGTTAGGGGGTTGAGCAACATTTTACTTAATTTGTTTTTTTAAGCTTTCTAAATATATTTTCAATAACCACTGAATTGTCTGGTTCATATCAATTATCGCATTTTTTATCTGCAATCTATCATCACTACCAAGCAGTGTATTTATATAACTTTGTGCTGCTGCGTCTGCAAAATATATTCGAGTATGTTCCATATCGTCTCCAAGTGAATAGAATGCACGTTTATGTTGAGTTAGATTCTTCTCACTCGAAAAAAAACTGTTTATAAAACCCCTTCTCAATTCTTTCATTGAGTTATCATAATGAAAGATCACGTTCGATCTAACCTGAGGAATCTTTGATAAGATCATCGAACCATTACCTACTTTTAAAAGATCATGCCATTTATTTTTATAATCTTGATTATTACTTTTTTTCAGTAGTAATTGAAATTGTATGCCAGATATTACTGATTTGTTCTTATCAATGAATTTAAAAAACTCTCCAACGGTAGCTATGAGTAATTTATCCGCCTGAACGATCAGACCACTGTATTCTCCAGCATGCACAGAAGTCTCACCCATAACTGGTTTTCTATAATTGTCCTCAATAATTTTTTGAAAAAAGATTAACCCTTTTAAATCATTAAAAATTAAACTTAAAATTAAAAAGAAATTTTGCAAATTGTTCTTGTTTTTTTCATCGATCAAGTGTCTTGGAGATATATCTTCCAGATTACCAAGAAATTCTTTTTTATTTTGACTTTCCATATATTTTTTACTTTACTAATTCTGATCCATTTATATTATTAATCAAATATTCTTTCAGGCCCTTATCAACCGCATATATGTAAGTACCCTTTATACCCCTAGTTAAAAGAGTTTTATATATATTTATAATATAGCGCTCGAGTTCTTTCTCATCAGTAATTCCCCGAAATCCATTAGCATCCTTGTAATTCTCTGGTCTTATTATGAATTTATGATTAACAGGATCATATCCAAATTCTGGACCAATAATCACTCCAACATAATTTAAGTCATATCCTTGAATCGTATGTATACAACCAACTTCATATATAGAGTTTTTTGAATTTACCCAATCATGGAGCTGGCTATTCCACCTCAACTTAACGTTATCAATCTCAATATCATACAATTCTTTATTATCCCTACTTTTCCATTCCCATGCATAACCAGCAACGATTCTACTCAACTTATGATGGCCTTCTTTTTCTCTCATTTTGTCTACAAATTCTGTAATATCATTAAATACCTTAATATCGTAATTCCCAAATTTGTAATGGCTAATCTTTTTCAAATTGAACAAATCTTCAATAAAATTAATATACTCTTCTCCAGCACCAATTCTCATCTGACTAACCAGATCGTAACTAATCGATTTAAATTTTGTAAAATGTTCGTTCCTTATGTCCGATGGTCTAACAGACTGATTCGAATCGTAAAATAGTACCTGATATTTTGATGACATTAAGATCCAATCCAATTCATTACCGGTTTTATCTAAACCTAACTCTGCGTTTTTAATATCAAAAGAACGATAGTTAACTATATTCGTTCTTCTTCTTAATCGATGTGCTTCATCTACTATTAGAAGATCATAACTTTCTCCAACAACATCATTTGGACCAATTACCATACTTCCTTTTAAACCACTTACTTTAGAACAAACCCTTCTTAACGTACTTCTTAGTGATCCCATTGGTATAACTAGACCAATTTTTAAATTCTTGGTTTCGGACTTCTCTTTTAAGTACTTCAAAAGATACACGGCCAGTATAGTCTTTCCTGTTCCAGGTCTACCATTAATAATAAAAGTATTTTTTAATCCAAACTTAATATTGTCGAAAATTTTCTGTGTTACTAGCATCTGATCATCAGTCAACGATTTGTACGGCGAATACTTGAACAAATCACTATTTTTTATTTGTTCTAAATCATTAATAGCAAGACCCTGCTCCAGTAGATTTTTCCAGATTACCTCGAATTTTGCTTTATATCTTTGTCGATCATAATATTCATGATCTTTTAATCCCTCATTACCATTTTGCAACATGAACTTCCCGTCTGCTGCCATAAATTTTATCAAGGACGATTCTATGTCCAACGTTGCGGAGACGTTATATTCTTCATCAGTAATGACATGAAGATTATTCAATCTGAGACGCTCTAAGTTATCATGATGCTGACGCATTCTACCAATCAAACTTATTGTTTGACCGACATATGCTTCTTTAGAATTTTCATTTTCAAGAATATAAACGACTGGCCAATTCTTACCAAACCGATATTGTTTGATCTGTTCAAAATCCGTTTTTCTGAATTGAAAATTTTGAATTTCTGACATGTCTAGAGTTTATTATACTTCGTATGCTTCCCCTTGGCCTTTTCCACGGGATACTTAGCTTCATTGATTTTCAACTTGCGGTCGAGGGCGGAGAGAATGTCGATATCGAGATCATGACTCATGAGGAGGACCCAATAAAGGACATCGGCCAACTCTTCGCCGATAGCTACCTTATTCTCTCTGACATACTTTTCCATCTCTTTTGCATTTTTCCATTGGAAATGTTCCATCACTTCGGTGGCTTCGAGGACAAGTGACAAGGCAACATCTTTTGGATTGTGGAATTGTTTCCAATCTCGCGCGTCGCGGAAGGCAATTATTCTTTTTGTAATATCTTTGGTGGTTTTCATTAAATCATATTAACGATTTCAGTATACTGCTAATCTGGCCAAAAATGAAGGTTTTAGCAGACCGAAATACTTTTCAATGATTGTAGTCATTCTCCATAATCGATATTTGACAACATTATAATATTTATTATAGAGTGTAATAAATCGCACAAAACGCTAAACCAGTAGAAAACTCCATGAACTCAGATCCGAGAGGTAAAGTACTGATTGTGAAGGATAATACCGTCCTTCGAGCATTCTACGGGAGAGATCTCACCTTTACGAGGGGCGACCAGTTCATACTGGCAGAAGAACAAGACGAATGTCCGCAAGGTGAGCAGAGGGAGCAAGTTTGGGTTCATCGTCTTTACCCGATGGGCGCAGATCCAAACAAGATCGAGGTGCCGGTGAGCATCTTTGAGTGAGTTTCCACTCGACCGCGCGCGAATTCCACCACATTGTGGTGGTTTTCATTTGGGCGATTTATTACCAAAACTCTACCACACCAATTGCATTTTGCCTATAGTTGTGTAATATAG